>LNFM01001985.1_pt1 | contig 44361 bp, 35 predicted proteins | sample 596031 | NCBI WGS metagenome assembly LNFM01 (sample SAMN04254537, study PRJNA301005) | activated carbon metagenome | isolation source: dual media filters at the Ann Arbor, Michigan drinking water treatment plant | place: USA: Ann Arbor
TGGCTGCAATCTTTACCTGTCTTCCCTCATCAATTGAAAGCTTGGCATACTGGAAGCGTCCATGTATGTATAGCGAGCACGGCGACACTATCAAGATAAGTGTTTTGCGACGCGAGGATGGGTCAAGCTCTTGGGCCAGATATTCGCAGATGACGCGATTGAATGGCTCTGTGATTACCTTGCGGTTGAAATCTTCGATTTCCAGCTTGATTTCATCCGGGGCCTTGAAGAGTTCAATCTGGTTTTTGCGAACGTCGTAGATCTTGATCTCATCGCCGATCTTCCAGGCAATGCCGTTGGTGGAGAGCTCGGTCTTGATTTGAATCGGCGGTTCGTAATCGACAAGAAAGCCGTCGATGACGGCCTCGCGGTAGCTGTAGGTGTAGATCGGTGCACCGAAAATCTGCGTAGTATGCAGGGCCGGGGTGGCAGTGAGACCGATTTTGCAGGCGTCGAAGTAGTCCAGAACACGGCGGTACTTGGAGATGTAATCATCAAAACCACGGAAAGTCATCTCGGTGTCGGAGAGTTCACGGTCCAGTAGATAGCCACGGTGGCACTCATCCACCACGATGCAGTCATATTGGTCGACAGCGGGCAAGGCTGAATCTTCGGCAGCGAACAACAGGCGCTGCACCATGCCTTGCACGGTGGCGATGTGGACGGCGGTTTCCGTGTCTGGGGCCTGCTCCTCCAGCTCCTTGATGCCGAAGGTGTCGGCAAAGGTCTGGAGGTTTTCCATGCGGGTATCTTTGAAGGCGTTGGCAGCCTGTTCGCCCAAAGCCGAGCGATCAACCAGGAAGAGAATGCGGCGGAAGCGCTGGGCCTTGAGCAGGCGGTAGATCAAGGCGATGCAGGTTTTGGTCTTGCCGGTGCCCGTGGCCATGGCGAGCAGCATTGCGCGTTGCCCGGCCTCGATGGCTCGCTCGGCGGCGCGGATGGCGTCCTGCTGGTAGTGGCGCAGAGGGAAGCCGTAGTTGAATGGCGTGTTCGCCAGTTGCTCGTGAGCACGGGCTTCGTCGCGTTTGATGAGTGCGGTCAATCCCTCCGGCGTGTACCAGCCATCCAGAGGATGGCCGATGTTATCCGCGCGGCGCAGGTCGCAGAACCAGATGCCGCTCTTGGTGGCAAGCTGGCGCAGAAAAGGACGGCCATTGGATGAGAACGCAAAGGGGATGCGGTTGGCGGCATCGCTACCCCAATTTTCCGCCGGTAGCATGGTCTCGCTGCTCGGGGTGAATGTGCGACTGTAGCGCTTGGCCTGCTGCAATGCGCTGGAAACATCGACGTTCTTGCGCTTGGCTTCGACCACGGCAACCGGGGTCAAGCCGATGAACAGCACGTAATCCGCCGGGCCGCTTTCGGTAGGCCATTCGGCGATGGCGCGATTCCGGTTCTTCTCCGGGCGGATGCCCTGGTTGAATTTGAGGGCTTCTGAATCGGCTTCCCAACCGGCTAGCCGCAGTTGCTGGTCGATCAGCCTGCGGGTGTCAGCCTCGTCCAGTTGCACCGCGCTGGCGGCTGACTTGGCGGCGGTGAGCAGTTTAACGAAGACATCTTTGGGTTGTGCAGCGGCGATGCTCTGCTTTTCGGCCAGGCTTTTTACGAGTGCGAGCTTGGCCTGCTCCGTTTCGGTGGCCATGCTTTCCCAAAAGGCCTGCTCATCCTTAGCTTCGCGCAGGCTTATTTCGGTAGCGCTCAACTTTTCCGCCACCTGGGCATGGGTAGCCCGGTAATCGGCAAGCGTATGGTTGAGGCGTGCCATTTCAGCGCGCAACTCCGCACTTTCGTCCTTGGGCGGGGGCGGAGGAATAAAAGGGCCGGATTTATAGGCCGCGTCCTTGAAGGTGCGATGGAACCACAGACCCAGTTGCCAAGTGAGCTTGAGCGCTGTCAGCGCAGTGCGATGGTCGCCGGATAGTGCGTGGCTGGCCGCGTTGCCGGCACGGCGCACCTCGCCGAACATCTGGAAAACCTCGCGCGGCAGGATGCCGCTGTCCTGCAATCGACGCAGGAGGTCATGCTGGGTTTCTTCCGGGGAGACATAAAGGCCGGTGCGCGCTGCCAGCATTTGGGCCAGGGATTCGGCCAGTTGGCGCAATTTGAGAAGGCAGGTGTTGGGATCGTTGGCGAAATATTTTTCGGCGAGCATGCCCAGACGGAGCAGTTGCTCGTCGTGCTGGCTCAATACCGAAAAGTTTGACATTGCCGCTTCCCCTGCTTTACCGGGCCGCACTTGCCGGTTTGCCTTGCGTCTTGTTGGTTTTGATGCTGCCTTTTGCTGATTCTAGCATGGCCGCAGTAGGGGACGGCGATCACCCGCCACCCCTACCTGAACACCCCATCTAACTGCCGTTTCAAGGCTTGACCGTTCTCGCCTCGCGGCCTCTAAGCCCGTCAGGCAGGCAGATGTTCCCGCTCCAGCACCGATCTGAGAAACCGCCCGGTGTGCGAATCGGGGTGCGCGGCGATATCCTCGGGCGTGCCGACGGCCAGCACTTCTCCACCCTTGTCGCCGCCTTCCGGCCCCATGTCGATGAGCCAGTCGGCGGTTTTGATGACGTCGAGGTTGTGTTCGATTACCACGATGGTGTTGCCGTGGTCGCGTAACTGGTGCAGCACGGCGAGCAGTTGTTTGATGTCGTGGAAGTGCAGGCCGGTGGTGGGTTCGTCGAGGATATAGAGTGTGCTGCCGGATTCGCGCTTGGAGAGTTCACGCGACAGCTTGACGCGCTGTGCTTCGCCGCCAGACAGGGTGGTGGCGTTCTGGCCGAGCTTGATGTAGGACAGCCCGACATCCATCAGGGTTTGCAGTTTGCGGTGGATGACGGGCACGGCGCTGAAGAAGTTCAACGCGTCTTCGATAGTCATATCCAGCACTTCCTGGATGTTCCTGCCCTTGTAGCGCACTTCCAGCGTCTCGCGATTATAGCGTTTACCCTTGCACACATCGCACGGCACATAGATGTCGGGCAGAAAGTGCATCTCCACCTTGATTACGCCGTCGCCCTGGCAGGCCTCGCAGCGCCCACCCTTGACGTTGAAACTGAAGCGGCCCGGATTGTAGCCGCGTGCCCGCGCCTCCTGTGTGCCTGAGAACAGTTCGCGGATCGGCGTGAACAGGCCGGTGTACGTGGCGGGGTTGGAACGCGGTGTGCGCCCGATGGGACTCTGGTCGATGTTTACCACCTTCTCGAACTGCTCCAGGCCGATGATCTCCGCGCAGGGCGCGGGCTCTTCAGTGCTGCCGTAGAGCGCGCGCGCCGCCTGGCGGTAGAGGGTGTCGTTGACCAGGGTGGATTTACCGGAGCCGGACACGCCGGTGACGCAGGTCATCAGCCCTAGCGGGATGTCGACATTGACGCCCTTCAAGTTGTTGCCGCTGGCGCCGCGGATGAGTAGCTGGCGTTCAGGATCGGGTGCGATGCGTGCGATGGGCAGGTCGATCTTGCGGTGGCCGCACAGGTATTGTCCGGTGAGCGATGCGGGATTGGCGATGATCTCTTGCGGCGTGCCTTGCGCCACGATCTTTCCGCCATGCACGCCCGCGCCGGGGCCGATGTCGACCACGTAATCGGCGAGGCGGATGGCGTCCTCGTCGTGCTCGACCACGATTACGGTATTGCCCAGGTCACGCAGATAGACCAAGGTGTGTAGCAAGCGCTCGTTGTCACGCTGGTGCAGGCCAATGGAGGGCTCGTCCAGCACATACATCACGCCCACCAGCCCCGCGCCGATCTGGCTGGCGAGCCGGATACGCTGCGCCTCGCCGCCTGACAGGGAGTCGGCGCTGCGGTTCAGAGTGAGGTAGTCCAGCCCGACGTTGACCAAAAAATCCAGCCGTTGGCCGACCTCCTTGACGATCTTGGCGGCGATTTCACCGCGCCAGCCGGGCAGTATCAGCCCGCCGAAAAACTCCCGTGCCCGTCCCACCGGCATGGCGACCGTTTCGGGCAGGGTTTTGCCGCCCACAAACACATTGCGCGCCTCGCGCCGCAGCCGGGCACCGTGACAGTCGGGGCAGGGCTGGGTGCTCAGGTATTTGGAAAGCTCCTCGCGCACCGCGCCGGATTCGGTTTCGCGGTGGCGGCGTGTCATGTTGGGGATGACGCCTTCGAAGGGGTGGGCGCGCCGGGCGGGTACGCCGCGCTCATTGTAGTAATCAAATTCGATATCTTCCTTGCCGCTGCCGAACAGGATGATGTCACGCACGCGCTGCGGCAGATCCTGGAAGGGGACCTCGACATCGAAACCGTAGTGCCCGGCCAGCGCGCTGATCATCTGAAAATAGTAGGCATTGCGGCGATCCCAGCCGCGCACCGCGCCGCCTGCCAGGCTCAGCTCGGGATTGGATACCACGCGCGCCGGGTCGAAGAACTGCTTGATCCCTAAACCATCGCAGCCAGGGCAGGCCCCCGCCGGGTTGTTGAACGAAAACAGGCGCGGCTCCAGTTCGGTGATGCTGTAACCACACTGCGGACAGGCGAATTTGGCGGAAAATACCACATCATCATGAGTGGGGTCGTCCATGAACGCCACGCGTGCCAGGCCGTCGGCCAGGCGCAACGCCGTCTCGAACGATTCCGCCAGGCGCTGCTGCACCTCGGGGCGTACCTTGAAACGGTCCACCACCACCTCGATGGTGTGCTTTTTACGCAGATCGAGCTTGGGCGCCTGATCCAGCTCCACCACCGTGCCGTCGATGCGCGCCCGCACGTAACCTTGCGCGCGCAGCTCCTCCAGCACCTCGGCGTATTCGCCCTTGCGCCCTTCCACCACCGGCGCGAGCAGCATCAGCCGTGTTTCGGCGGGCAGTGCCAGCACATGATCAACCATCTGGCTGACGGTCTGGGCATCGAGCACCACGCCATGTTCCGGGCAGCGCGGCTCGCCGGCGCGGGCATAGAGCAGGCGCAGGTAATCGTAAATTTCGGTGACGGTGCCGACCGTGGAGCGCGGGTTATGTGAAGTGGATTTCTGTTCGATGGAAATCGCGGGCGACAGGCCCTCGATGTGGTCCACATCCGGTTTTTCCATGATCGCCAGAAACTGGCGCGCATAGCTCGACAGCGACTCCACGTAGCGCCGCTGCCCCTCGGCATAGATGGTGTCGAAGGCCAGGGATGATTTGCCGGAGCCGGACAGGCCGGTGATCACGATCAGCTTGCCGCGCGGCAGGTCAAGGTCAATGTTTTGTAAATTATGAGTACGGGCGCCGCGGATGCGGATGGTTTCCATGCGACTACCTACTACCTGACTAGGTCTGCTAGTATACGCCCTTTTACCCCCATCAGGCAAAGAGCAGAGCACACCGTGGTTCGACGAACAAAGCAACACGTACATCAGCAGGGCATGAACCCAGGGGAACGCAAGGCCGCGTTCTCGCTGTCCAGTATCTATGCGCTACGCATGATGGGATTATTCATGATCCTGCCGGTATTCTCGCTCTATGCGCACGATCATCTGAGTGGTGCTACGCCCATGCTGATCGGCCTGGCGATCGGGATTTACGGCCTCGCCAATGCCGTTTTCCAGATCCCCTTCGGCATGCTGTCCGACCGTTTCGGACGCAAGCCCATCATCGCATCCGGCTTGGTGATCTTCGCTATCGGCAGCGTGGTGGCCGCGATGGCCGACTCAATCACTGGCGTCATCATTGGCCGTGCCTTGCAGGGCAGCGGAGCAATCGCCGCCGCCGTCATGGCGCTGGCCGCCGATCTCACCCGCGAGGAACACCGTCTCAAAATCATGGCCGTGATTGGCATGACCATCGGCCTGTCATTCTCCCTGTCATTCGTCGCCGGGCCTCTCCTTAACAGTTGGATCGGCGTCCCCGGCATTTTCTGGCTCACCGCCGTGCTGGCGCTGAGCGGCATCGCTGTGTTGCATTTCGGCGTGCCGCAACCGGAGCACAGCACATTCCATCGCGATGCCGAGGCCGTCCCGGGGCAATTCAAGGATATTCTTGCGGACAGGGAGCTGCTGCGCCTGAATTTTGGCATCTTCGCGCTGCACATGATTTTGATGGCGAGCTTCGTGGTGGTGCCGGTGGCGTTGCGTGATCACGCCGGACTCGGCGCCGGCCAGCACTGGATGGTTTATCTGGGTGTGCAACTGGTGTCGATGGTGGCGATGGTGCCGCTCATCGTCCAGGCCGAAAAACACCGCCGCATGAAGCAGGTGTTCGTAGGCTCAGTTATTGCGGTAGCGCTGAGTCAAGCCGGACTGACCTTCGCCCATGATTCGCTGGCGGGCATCTCGTTGTTGCTGGTGCTGTTTTTTATGGCGTTTAATGTGCTGGAGGCCACGCTGCCCTCCCTGATCGCAAAGACCGCGCCTTCCCATAAAAAGGGCACGGCGATGGGCATCTACTCCACTACCCAGTTTTTGGGGGCCTTTTGCGGCGGGACGCTGGGCGGCTGGTTGTACGGCGCGTCCGGCCTGGGAAGCGTATTTTTGCTGTGCGCGATCATCGCGGCGGTTTGGGCGGGGCTGGCGGCCACCATGCGCTCCCCGCGTTATCTGAGCAATCATATGGTGAACGTTGGGCAGATCGACGAGGGGCAGGCGCGTGAGCTGACAACGCGCATGGCGCAAGTAAAAGGGGTGGCCGAAGTGACGGTCATCGCCGCAGATGGCGTCGCCTACCTCAAGGTTGATCCGCACATTTTGGATAATGACGCACTGCGTGAATTTTCAGCGGTGAAGGCGTAATATATCCGCAAGCGGCACCGCCCCCAATGCGTTACGTGCCCTCCGGGGCATAACTTGAAACCCGAAACCTTAAGAGGCTCCCCATGGCAAGAGGCATTAATAAAGTCATCCTGATCGGCAACCTCGGCAAAGATCCAGAAGTGCGCTACATGCCCTCCGGCTCCGCCGTAGCCAACGTCACCGTCGCCACCGCCGATAGCTGGAAGGACAAACAGACCGGCGAAAAGAAGGAGAGCACCGAGTGGCACAATGTGGTGTTTTTCAACCGACTCGCGGAGATCGCGGGCGAATATCTCAAAAAAGGCTCGAAGGTGTATATCGAGGGTTCACTCAAAACGGAGAAGTACCAGGATAAAACCACCGGAGCCGACCGTTACATCACCAAGATCGTGGCCAGCGAGATGCAAATGCTCGATAGCCGTGCCGGTGGCGGGGGGGATTTCCAGTCTTCGCAAGGGGGTGGGCGCAGCTCAAATCCCCAGGAGAGCTACTCTGAAGGGAGCAAGTCCGCAAAATCCCCCGCCGGATCGCAGCCAGCACCGGGCGGGAATTTTGATGACTTTGACGATGACATCCCGTTTTAAAGCCTGGTATGCCTGTCTCCCTTCAGGGTGAACACGAAGCAGCAAAAAGATGCCCCGCTTGATGCGGGGTTTTCTTTTTGCATGTAAGCTCCTGTTTAGAAAAAAATCGATTGTCCGATAACAGGTGACACCACTGCTGGAATTTCCCCATGATCACCGTGAAGGCATTGGCCCTTTACGGGTGTGACAATGAGGGGGCAATGCATTAACAAGGGAGATGAGATATGCCGATGAAAAGCACAATGCGTTCCTTCAAGTATGACTATATGGGACTGGATGCCGAGTCCATCAAATACTCGATGGCCAATCGACTTGAATACGAGGTAGGTAAGGATCTTCATACCGCTACCGATCGCGACTGGTACAACGTCACTGCCTATGCGGTGCGTGACCGCCTCATGGAGCGCTGGATGGAAACCATGCGCACCTATTACCGCGAAGATGCCAAGCGCGTCTATTACCTCTCCCTGGAATTTCTGATTGGCCGCACGCTGAGCAACAGCCTGCTCAACGTAGGGATCCAGGGAGAATGTGAAAAGGCGTTGCATGATATCGGGCTTAATCTGGAGGAGGTGCGCGAACTGGAGCCGGATGCGGCGTTGGGTAATGGCGGCCTCGGGCGGCTGGCGGCGTGTTTTCTTGATTCCATGGCAACGCTTGGCATACCGTCGTATGGCTACGGCATCCGTTATGAATATGGCATGTTCACTCAACGTATCGAGAATGGCCACCAGGTTGAACATCCTGAAAACTGGTTGCGCTACGGCAATCCTTGGGAATTCCCGCGTCCCGAAGTGCTCTACCCTGTGAAATTTCATGGCCGGGTCGTGGAATATCCGGATGAAACTGGCCAGAAGCGCTACCACTGGGTTGATGCCGATGAAGTAATGGCGATGGCCTACGACACGCCGATTCCGGGCTATAACACCAACACCGTTAACAATATGCGTCTGTGGTCCGCCAAGGCGACGCGCGATTTTAATTTGAAATATTTCAACGAAGGCAATTACATCAAGGCCCTGGAGGATAAAAATGAATCTGAAAATCTCTCCAAGGTACTCTATCCCGACGATACCACCGCGATGGGCCGCGAGCTGCGGCTAAAGCAGCAATATTTCTTTGTCAGCGCATCATTGCAAGACATTCTGCGCCGTTTCCATAAGGCTCATTACCACTTTGACAAGCTGCCGGAAAAGGTGGCAATCCAGCTCAACGATACCCATCCGGTGCTGGCCATTCCCGAGTTGATGCGGATATTGATGGATCTCCATGGCCTGTCATGGGAGCGCGCCTGGAATATCACGGTGCGCACCTTCTCTTACACCAATCACACGCTGCTGCCCGAGGCACTGGAAACCTGGCCTGTGAAGCTGTTTGAGGAAATGCTGCCGCGCCATCTGCAGATTATTTATGAAATCAACCACCACTTCCTGAAAGATGCCATGCATCAATTCCCCGGCAACTTCGATCTGTTGCGGCGCATGTCGATTGTCGATGAGGATAATGGAAAACGTATTCGCATGGGGCATCTGGCGGTAGTCGGAAGCCATAAAGTGAATGGCGTCGCGGCGCTGCACACCCTGTTGATGAAGTCGTCCACCTTTGCCGATTTTGAACGTTTCTACCCCGGCAAGATCGTCAACAAAACCAACGGCATCACGCCGCGGCGCTGGTTGCACCATGCCAATCCGCTGCTCTCTAATCTCATTACCTCGCGTATTGGCGATGAATGGACTGCAAATCTTGATGAGCTGAGGAAGCTGGCTCCACTGGCCGATGATCCCGTCTTCCGTGACGAATTTCGCGCCGTCAAGCGCGCAAACAAGGAGCGGGTTGCAGGGCTGGTCAAAAAACACCTGGGTATAGACGTCAATCCTGACGCGATGTTCGATGTGCACATCAAGCGCATTCATGAATATAAGCGCCAGTTGCTAAACGTGCTGCATATCATTACGGTGTACAACCGCATCCGTTCCAATCCCGGTGCGCATGTCGTGCCGCGCCTGGTGATTTTTGCCGGCAAGGCGGCGCCGGGTTATGCAATGGCCAAACTGATTATCAAGCTCATCAATGACGTTGCCGACATCGTGAATAACGATCCGGCCATCGGCAACCGCCTGAAGGTATTGTTTGTTCCCAACTACAACGTCTCCACGGCGGAAGATCTCATCCCGGCCAGCGATCTCTCGCAGCAGATATCCACGGCAGGCACGGAGGCTTCCGGCACGGGCAATATGAAACTCGCGCTCAATGGCGCCCTGACCATTGGCACACTGGACGGCGCGAATGTTGAAATCCGCGAAGAGGTGGGCGAGGATAATATTTTCATCTTTGGCCTGACCGCCCAGCAGGCCGAGGAGCTGCGCAGAAATGGTTACAACCCGTGGGATTATTACCATGGCAACCAGGAGCTGAAGCAAGTGCTCGACATGATCGGCTCGGGATATTTTTCGCCCGACGAGCCTGATTTGTTCAAGCCTATCATCAATGCCTTGACGCATAGCGGCGATCACTACCTGCTGCTTGCCGACTATGCCTCATATATATCGGCGCAAGAGCGGGTGGCCGAGCTTTATGCCGATCCTCATGAGTGGACGCGCAAGGCCATCCTCAATGTCGCGCATATGGGAAAATTCTCGAGCGACCGTACCATACGTGAATATGCTGAGGAAATATGGGACGTAAAGCCGGTAAAAATCACGCTGGAACAGCGGGCGGAAGGTAAGAAGGTCAAGCAAAAATAAGGGAGGCGGATTTTAGCCCCCCATCCCCTTCAGTGCATAGTTTGCAGGCCGACGGGTGTCCGTCGGCCTGCAAAAAATATCACCGCTTCATAGAATCAAAAAACTCTGAATTGGTCTTGGTTGCCTTGAGCTTGTCGAGCAGAAACTCCATCGCAGCCAGATCTTCCATAGGGTGCAGCAGTTTGCGCAGAATCCACATCTTTTGCAGCTCGTCGGGGTGTGTCAGCAGCTCTTCGCGGCGCGTACCGGAGCGGTTGATGTTGATGGAGGGGTAAATACGCCGCTCGGCGATCTTGCGATCCAGGTGGACTTCCATGTTGCCGGTGCCCTTGAACTCTTCATAGATCACATCGTCCATGCGCGAGCCAGTGTCGATCAAGGCGGTGGCGATGATGGTCAAGCTGCCGCCTTCCTCGATGTTGCGCGCCGCGCCGAAGAAGCGCTTCGGGCGGTGTAGCGCGTTGGCATCGACACCGCCGGTGAGCACCTTGCCCGACGAAGGGATTACAGTGTTGTAGGCGCGTGCCAGACGGGTAACGGAGTCAAGCAAAATCACTACGTCGCGCTTGTGTTCGACCAGGCGTTTGGCTTTTTCAATCACCATTTCCGCCACCTGCACATGACGGCTGGCAGGCTCGTCAAAGGTGCTGGAGACTACCTCGCCACGCACCGAGCGCGCCATCTCTGTCACTTCTTCCGGGCGTTCATCAATCAGCAGTACGATCAGGTAACATTCGGGATGCTTGGCGGCGATGGATTGGGCGATATGTTGCAGCATCATGGTCTTACCGGCCTTGGGCGGCGATACGATCATGCCGCGCTGGCCCTTGCCGATGGGCGCTACCAGGTCAATGACGCGCGCGGTCAGGTCTTCCGTGCTGCCATTGCCCATTTCCATGGTGAGCCGTTCGTTGGCGAACAGCGGCGTCAAGTTCTCGAACAGCACCTTGTTTTTGGCGTTCTCGGGTGCCTCGAAGTTGATCTCGCTCACCTTCAGCAGGGCGAAGTATCGCTCCCCTTCTTTTGGCGGGCGGATCTTGCCGGAAATGGTGTCGCCGGTGCGCAGGTTGAAGCGCCGGATCTGGCTGGGCGAGACATAGATATCATCCGGGCCTGCCAGGTAGGAGCTGTCCGCCGAGCGCAGAAAGCCGAAACCGTCCTGCAGGATCTCCAGCACGCCGTCGCCGGAGATGTCTTCGCCTTTGTGCGCATGGCCCTTAAGAATGGCGAAGATCACGTCTTGTTTGCGTGATCGGGCCATGCCCTCGATGCCCATGGATTGCGCGAGGTCGATCAATTCGGAGGGTGATTTTTGTTTAAGTTCAGTCAGGTTCATGATGGATGATCGTCAGGTTCTAGATGGGTATGCAGGTGAAGTTTAAAGAAACGAAAGCTCCTATGCGTAGGGGCGTAGGGGCGCTCGAATGTTTCTCGTGCCGCTGATGTGTTGCTGGGGGAGGTTCCGCTGTTGCCAGATATGCTGGCACTGCTCGAAAAAATTATTTGCGCTTTGTTGTAAAGCTACCACTAAAATAGCGCCGCGTCTAGCCCCTCGCGGATTATATTGCGAGAGGCTAGACGCGGCGCACGATACGGATTAAAGGTTGCTATCAATAAACGCCGTCAATTGAGACTTCGAGACGGCGCCCACCTTGGTGGCTTCAACATTGCCATTTTTAAACAGCATCAGGGTGGGGATGCCGCGTATGCCGTATTGAGACGGTGTTGCCGGGTTTTCGTCAATGTTGAGTTTTGCGACCTTGATTCTGTCCGCGTACTCTTCAGCGATTTCGTCCAGAATCGGGGCGATCATCTTGCAGGGGCCGCACCATTCGGCCCAGAAATCGACCAGTACCGGCGTATCGCTTTTCAGCACCTCGTTGTCGAAGGTGGCGTCGGTGACATAAATGATGTTTTTGCTCACGTTAGTGCGTCTCCGGGATTAATGTATGTGGTTTTGAGAGCCCGGTTATTGTTGTGCGGCTCTCTTACGTAGAGGGTTATATATTATATAAAGGTTTATTTTCGCACATTCAAGCTTAATCCGCCGCATATTTCAAGTCCAATCGCCCGGCAATTCTGTTATTCTTTGATTTATGAACGATCATTTGTCAGATATTTCCTTTTCCAGTTTTGATTTTCCCGATTCTTTGAGGCAAGGAATCGAAGGCGCGGGGTTTTCCCGTTGCACGCCGATCCAGGCTGCAACCCTTCCGCTGGCGTTGTCGGGCAAGGATGTCGCAGGACAGGCGCAAACCGGTACCGGTAAAACGGCGGCTTTTCTGCTGGCTGTGATGAATCGCCTGCTGACGGTGCCCGCTTCTCCAAAGCGGCGCGCCAACCAGCCGCGCGCCGTGATATTGGCGCCGACCCGCGAATTGGCGATTCAGATCCACAAGGACGCGCTTCTTCTGGGCAGGCATGCCGGCCTCACTCTAGGATTGGTCTATGGCGGCACAGGCTACGAAGCGCAGCGCGCCATGTTCGGGGAGGGCATGGATATCCTGATAGGCACGCCGGGCCGCATCATTGATTACTTCAAGCAGGGTGTATTTGACTTGAAGGCGGTGCAGGTGGCGGTGCTGGATGAGGCCGACCGCATGCTCGACCTTGGGTTCATCAAGGACATCCGCTTCCTGCTGCGCCAGCTGCCCAGGCCCGAAAAGCGTCTCAGCATGTTATTTTCCGCGACCCTGTCGCTGCGCGTCACCGAGCTTGCCTACGAGCACATGAATAACCCTCAGCTCGTGAAAATCGAGAGCGATAAGGTGACGGCCGACAATGTCTCGCAGATCATTTATCACACCGCCAGCGAAGAAAAAATCCCCGCGCTGATCGGTCTGCTGAAGCATATGGACCCCAAGCGCACCATCGTTTTCGTCAACACCAAGCGCGCGGCCGACCAGGTCTGGGCTCATCTTGAGAGTAATGGCTTCAAGTCCGCCATATTGTCGGGTGATGTGCCGCAGAACAAGCGCATGTCGTTGCTGGCGCAATTCCAGCAAGGCGAGCTGCCCGTGCTGGTCGCCACCGATGTCGCGGCGCGCGGGCTGCATATTTCCGAGGTCAGCCATGTGTTTAACTTTGATCTCCCGCAGGATGCCGAGGATTATGTGCACCGCATCGGCCGCACCGCGCGTGCAGGCGCAAGCGGCGATGCAATCAGCTTTGCCTGCGAGGAATACGCCTTTTCGATTCCTGAGATCGAAGCCTACATCGGCCACAAAATCCCGGTAGGCCGTCTCAGTGACGAGGTGCTGGCCACGCCTGTGACCCCTGCCGCCGCTGGCGGGTGGCAGGGCGGGGCGGGAGAGCGTAAGCACGGACCGCGCAACCGGCCCGCCCCCTCTGGTCAGAAGCACCGGAGGAGTTCAAGGCAAGAGCACAGACCGAGAAAAGGATAAACCCAAGAACACGTTATGGAACTAAGGAGCGAAGCATGGCGCGCATGATCTTTCCCGACCAAACCGATACGCGGGATTTGCCCGCTATTCAAGCCAGACTGGCGACGATAGGTATTACGCTACGCTACTGGCCGGCGCCTGCCCAGGCGCGCAGCCTGGAGCTGATGGAGAAGGCGGCGCTGGATGACGCCGAAAAGCAGGAATTGCTCGCTGTCGTTGATGATCGCTTTGAGGAGCTAAAGCGCGAGGCGGGTTATACCACGCGCGATATGATCGTGCTTCATGAAAACATCCCTGGCCTTGCCGAGATGCTCGCCAAGTTCGAAAAGATCCACTACCACACCGACGACGAGGTACGGTACATCCTTGCAGGCAAGGGGTATTTCGGTTTTGTCGAGCCCGATGGCAAGCAGTTTATGCTTGAAGTGACGGCGGGCGATTATATCAATGTCCCGGCCAACGCTGAGCACTGGTTCATTCTGGGTGATTCCAAGCGCATCAAGGCGGTGCGTTACTTTATCGACACGAGCGGCTGGACACCTGTGTATACCGGGCGTCCTTTGCAGTTCGTTGCCTGATAAGGAGAAGATTTTTGGCGGCAACATTGGACCAGCTTGCGCCGCGCGCCGCCCTCGTTGAGATTGCGCGCGACTTTCATGGGCGCGGCTGGATGGCCGGCACAGCGGGTAATCTTAGTGTCCGCGCGGATGAGGGCAGTTTTTGGATCACCGCCAGCAGTCTGCCCAAGGGGCGCCTGGAGGAGACGGATTTTCTGCGGATGCGCATTCAGGATGGAGAGATTGTTGAGCGCTTGCGCGCCAACGCCAAACCCTCCGCCGAGTGTTCTATCCATCAAGTCGTCTACCAACGTTTTTCTGAGGCGCGCGCTTGCCTGCATGTGCATACTGTCGACGCCTGCCTGGCGTGCGAAGACATCCCTTCTGCCGCCCAGGGAATGCCGCTGCCGCCATTGGAAATGGTGAAAGGGCTGGGAATATGGGAGCAGCATCCCGATGTCGCATTGCCGCTGTTCGACAACCTGCTCGATGTTACGCGCATAGCGGAGGCTATCGATCAACGCTTCCAGGCCGTCGTGCCGCGCGTTCCCGCGCTGATGATACGCGGGCACGGGATTACCGTGTGGGGCGGCGACGTGCAGGAGGCCTACAACCGCGTCGAGATTGTTGAATTCATCATGAGCTATCTCGCGCGGCGCAGATGAATTTATGCAGCCTTGCGTCCAGGCGAGCAAGAGGCCGTGGCGGGCACGCCCAGTTTCGTCAGGATTGTATCCATCAGGCACCAATTGGTGATGCCGCTCTGGAACAAATTCGCCCCGACAAACGCCGTGAACCACAGCCAATTCACGTTGTGAAACAGCGGGCTGGCTTCAACACCCAGGGCCAAGGATAACAGGATAAAAAAACCGGCGATGATACGGACAATACGATTGATGGTCATGGCGGCGTCCTTTAGTTTATTATGTAATTCTAATATACATGCCCACGTCGCCTATTTCAACCCTCAAAACGGTAGTTAGCTGGGGTGGTGTGCGATTTGCAGGGTGCGGTGTATTCACTCCCACAGGGCGGGAGGGCTGTGGAGAGGGTGGCCTGAAACGTAAAAATATGACAATTATGCCGAGAGCCGCTGAAGGTGTGTGGAGAATAAGGTTATGATCCTAAAAACCTCAGTTGGAGTCTACTGCGAATGCCTAATACACCGAATCTGCGCGAGAAAATCGTGAAATCTATCCTCACCGTAGCGGTTGGCTACGGCTGCGGAATATTTCACGATTTTCTCGCCCATCTTCAGCACCTTAGTCATTCTCGCTACGACTCCAACTGAGGTTTTTAGGATTATGACCGACTGGGGCCATTACGCGAAGGTTTTTACTGCCATATTCGTCATCGTCAATCCGCTTGGCGCTGTCCCTTTATTCCTGAGTCTTACGGCTGATCGTTCTGTCAGGGAACGCCACCGTATGCCGCGTATCACCGCGCTATCGGTGGCCATCGTGTTGGCTGTGGCCTGCCTGGCGGGTGACACGATTTTGGGCTTCTTTGGCATCAGTATCTCCTCGTTTCGTGTGGGCGGCGGCATTCTTATCTTGTTGATGGCCGTTGCCATGATGAATGCCTCGACTGTGGCCGCCAAGCACACGCCAGAGGAGGCGGCCGAGGCGGCAGACAGGCAGAGCGCTGCGGTTGTCCCGCTGGCGATCCCCATACTCGCCGGCCCCGGCGCCATCAGCACCGTAATCATTTACGCCCATCAGGCGACGGACTGGGTGGGGGTGGCGTTGGTCATTGTGAGCTGCATGGTTGTAGCACTCACAGTATGGGCGGCCCTGCGCATGGCGCTCCCATTGAGCACGATGCTCGGGCGAACTGGCATCAATATTGTCACGCGCCTGATGGGGTTGCTGCTTGCCGCTATATCAGTGGAGTTTATTGTGGATGGGTTACGTCAATTGTTGCCGGGGTTAAGCTAGTCAATATGTGCCATGCGCATGGCGAAGGTAGCGAATAGCTAATGACCAGGGTATTCCCCTCCCACCCGTAAAAAAACCAACCCTTGCACTCAACTATTCGCTACCAACCATTGTGACCGCCAGATCATATAAAAAGTTCTTTTTCTGTCCAGTAAGTTTTGCAGCCAGCACGGCGGCCTGTTTTACCGGCAGTTCGGTCAGCAGGACGCGCAGCACCCGTTGTGCTTCGGCGCTGCCTTCCGTTTCGTCGCGTGGCGCGGCGCCGTGTACCAGGACGACAAATTCGCCCTTTTGCTGATGAGCATCGGCGCCCATCCAGCCACACAGCGCCCCCAGCGTATCGCCATGAATAGTCTCGAACATTTTGGTCAGTTCGCGCGCCACCACCGCCCTGCGGTCCGCGCCGAATACCTGCGCCATGTCGTTCAGGGAGTCGAGGATGCGGTGGGATGATTCAAAAAAAGCCAGGGTGCGCGTGTCATTGGCAAGTTCGCTCAGCCGGTGGCGGCGGGCCGCCGATTTCGCAGGCAAAAAACCTTCAAAAACAAAGCGGTCTGTCGGTAGGCCAGAGGCCGACAGCGCGCTGATCAGGGCGCTGGGGCCGGGGACCGGAATGACGCGTACCCCCTGTTCACGAGCCGCGCGCACCAGATGGTAGCCGGGGTCGCTTACCAGCGGTGTACCCGCATCGCTGATCAGTGCGATTGATTCGCCAGCCTGCAAGCGGCTTACCAGTTCGGCGCAACGCTCGCGCTCATTGTGTTCGTGGACGGCGATGCACGGTGTCTTGATGCCGAAATGCCGCAGTAGCGGCATGCTGTGACGGGTGTCCTCGGCGGCGATTACGCCGGCTGCTGACAGCGCCTCCACCGCGCGCGGTGACATGTCGCCAAGATTGCCGATAGGGGTTGCCACGACATAAAGCACACCATTATTGTTGTTTGACACTGCTTGCGATCCTCAAAAACCACCGTACTTGGCATATAATCATGCCATGCAACCAATATTAGTCATAGCCAAATACATATCATTCCTGCTTCTCGGCGCAGCGTTGGTGTTCGCGGGGCGCGCATTTGCCATCAATCCAGATGACGTTGTTACCGCAATACCGGAGCAGGCGCGCCTGGCCGAGCCGCCCGCCAATATCGCGTTGCTGCTGCCTTCCGGCGGCCCGTTTGCAAAAACCGCAGCCGCGGTGCGTGACGGCTTTTTCGCGGCCTATTACCAGCGTCTCAACAAGCTTTATCAGCCCACCATCCGGCTCTATGACGCGGGCGTTCAGCCTGCTGCGGTGCTGGCGGCGTATCGGCAGGCACTGGCGGAAGGTGCGAATGTGGTGATTGGTCCGCTGGACAAGGACGGCGTGAAGGCGCTGGCGCGCAGTGCTGACTTGGCTGTGCCCACGCTCACGCTTAACTATACCGAGGACGAAAATATCGGGGCTGGCAATCTTTTCCAGTTCGGTCTGGCGCCGGAGGATGAGGCGCGCGCGGTGGCGGAGCGCGCGTGGCAGGATGGCCGCCGCCAAGCCGCCGTGTTAATCCCCGCGGGGGAGTGGGGCACGCGGCTGTTTAATACATTTAAAGCACGGTTTGAGGAGCTTGGCGGCAGCGTGGTTGCACAACAGACATATGACCCGGCGAGCAGTGACTTTGCAACCCCTGTGCGCACGCTATTCAATATCAGCAGCAAGGAGCGGCGCCGCCGTCAGGATGTAGATGCCTTGTTTCTCGCCGCCTTTCCACGCCAGGCGCGCCAGATCCGCCCTCAGTTGAATTTTAACTTTGCGGGTGATGTGCCGGTTTACGCCACCTCGCATGTTTACACCGGGCGGATTGACAAAAATGCCGATGCCGACGTGAATGATGTGCAGTTTTGCGACATGCCCTGGGTGCTGGAGGAAGGTCAGCAGGCCCTGTCGCGCACCATTGCGCAGCGCTGGCCTCAATCCGCAGACCAGTTCAAACGTCTGTATGCGCTGGGCGTGGACGCCTATAATCTCTTGCCTTACCTGAGCCGGATGCGTGCGGACCCGAGTGAACGGATGGCGGGGGAAACTGGCAACCTGAGCCTCGATAAAGGGCAGCGTATTCGCCGGGGTTTGGTGTGCGCGCGTTTCGTGGATGGCGAGCCGCGCATCATCGCGCAGCCCTAATGATCCCCCCCAGCGGAAGGCCGCCGGTGCGCGGCGGTGAGGCGGAAGATCTGGCCTGCCGCTACCTGCTGGAACGTGGCTTGCAACTGGTCGAGCGCAACTACCATTCTCCGTGCGGCGAAATTGACCTGGTGATGCGCCATGCGGGCAGCATCGTGTTTGTCGAAGTCCGCTACCGGCGCAGCGCGCGTTTTGGCAGCGGCGCGGAGAGTATCGACCGGCGCAAGCAGGCCAAACTTACCGCTACTGCGTTACACTATCTGCAGTCGCACAGGGCTGCGGCCAAATATCCGGCGCGTTTTGATGTGATCGCGATTTCACCCGGCGCGCAGCATGACGAAGTGCTCTGGATACAAAATGCGTTTGGGGCATGATGCCACTAATAAAATAGGAGATTGGCGTGAATAGAAAACTGTCTTTACTGATGATCATTGGATTTTTGACCGCCGCATTGTTGCAGGGCTGCGCCGGGGCAATCATTGCGGGCGGCGCAACCGGCGCCGCCGTGGCCAGCGACCGCCGCACGGTGGGCGAAGTAGTGGATGATCAGTCTATCGAATTTAAGGCAATGCGTGCGATATTCTCCGATTCCGAATTGTCGGACAAGGCACGCATCAGCGTCACCAGTTTTAATGGTGTGGTGCTGTTGACCGGGCAGGCGCCCACCGAAGAACTCCGTGCCCGCGCTGCCGATAAGGTCAAAGGCATTACAAAGGTGAAGCGGGTACATAACGAAATAACCATCGGCCAGCCCATCGCATTTCAGACCGCCAGCCGTGATTCCTGGATCACCACCAAGGTCAAAACCATGCTGCTGGGCGCAAAAGAGATCAGCGCCAATGATATCAAGGTGGTCACCGACAGCAGCGTTGTTTACCTGATGGGCGTGGTGACCCGCAAAGAAGCGGATATCGCCAGTGACATTGCCAGCCGCACCGATGGCGTGGAGCGCGTGGTCAGGATTTTTGAATATCTTGATTGAGGATTTGCCCCGGATGTTTCATAAATGTGCGTCATGAATTGATGAAACATCCGGTGGATTCAACGCGGTAAACTCTAAAAAACCATGATACCGCCTGTCTTTCTGGAACAGCTCACGGCCATCGCCGGAGCAGAAAATGTGCTGAGCGATGCCGCTGACTGCTGGCCGTATGGTTATGACAACAGCCGGCGCCATGCGTTGCCCGACGCAGTGGTCTTCGCCACCACGCATGAACAGGTGCGTGACATTGTGCGGCTGTGCAATCGCCATGACGTGCCGCTGGTGCCGCGCGGGCGAGGCACAGGCACCACGGGCGCCACTGTGCCATTGCGCGGTGGACTGGTATTGGCGCTGGAGCGCATGGATCGCATTCTGCGCATAGATCCGGACAACCGCGTCATGGTGGTGGAGCCGGGCGTCACCAATCAGCAGGTGCAGGATGCCGCTGCCACGCACGGTTTTTTCTGGCCGCCCGATCCCACCAGCGCCGCTTTCTGTACGGTGGGCGGTAACCTGGCCTATAACTCCGCCGGGCCGCGCGCCGTCAAATACGGCACGCCGCGTGAAAATACTCTGGGTTTGCGCGCGGTCACCGGCGCGGGCGAGGAGATTCGCACCGGGGTCTATACCACCAAGGGTGTCGTTGGCTATGACCTCACGCGGCTGATCATCGGCTGCGAGGGCACGCTGGCGATCATCACCGAAGCGACGCTGAAGCTCACCCCGTTGCCAGAAACCAAACGCACCCTGCGCGCCGTCTACAGCGACATGCGCGCCGCTGCCGCCGCCGTGTCACGCATCATGGCGCAGCCCGTCACACCGTGCGCGCTGGAATTCATCGACGGCCGCGCAATCGAGATGATACGCAGCTATTCCAAGGCCGATCTGCCAACAGGGGCAGGGGCGTTACTGATGATCGAGGTGGACGGCTCGCAGGCCGCAATGGACGATGCGGTTGCGGCAGTAAACCGCGCCGCGCAAGGCGAAGGGCTGCTGGACCTATGGGCCGCCCGCACCCCACAGGAAGTCAGCGATTTATGGGCAACCCGCAAGGCACTGTCCCCCGCATTGCGTACTATTGCGCCAAAAAAGATCAATGAAGATGTCGTGGTACCAGTGTCGCGCATGGCCGAACTCATCGACGGCCTGGACGTGCTGGCACGGGAACACAACATTACCATCGTCAATTTCGGGCACGCCGGCAATGGCAACATCCATGTCAACCTGCTTGTCGACCCCGATGACCCGGTGCAGATGCATAATGCCGAGCACTGTCTTGATAAGGTATTCAGCCTCGTCCTGGCGCTGAACGGCACACTCTCCGGTGAACACGGCGTAGGCATCGAAAAGCGCGACTTCGTCAGCCGCGAGATTGACCCTCCCACTCTGGCGTTGATGAAACGCATCAAGGATCAGTTCGATCCTAAGGGGATACTTAACCCGGATAAAATGTTTCCGGCAGGCGGAATGCCGTATAACTAACAATGATGATAATATTGATTTTTTTCACCGAGGCACATTCGCTCTCCGAGAAATACGGCGCCTTGTGGTACGGCAGCAGCACCCTGGAGCGGGTTCGTGGCTGAGCAACCCTAGACATAAAACAAGGAAAAAACCGTGACCATCCATGAGTATGGGATCACCAGCTTTCAGTACATTGCTGCGGGCGCCGCGATTCTTGCCAGTGGCGGGGGCGGTAGCTATCGCGACGCCGTCAACGTGATAGACGAGTTGGCCAAGAGATGGAGCGGCACTGTGAAGGTGCAGGATTACGACGGCGCGACAAACTGCTGCGTGATGGCCATCATGGGTTCGCCCGATGCCGCCGACAGCCTGACGCTGGCAAATATCGAATATTCCATCGCCAACACCGTCAACCTTTTCGAGAATACGACCGGCGTCACACTTGGCTGTGTTATTCCGGTCGAAATCGGGCCGATCAACTCAATTGTGCCGCTCATCGCAGCTTCCATGTCCAGCAATGCTATTCAATGGGTCGTCGATGGCGACGGCGCTGGACGGGCTGTGCCGGAGTTGCCGCAGACCACCTATAGCGGCAGTACCCTGCTCGCTGCGAGCCCGTGCGCACTGGCTAACGATGCCGAGACGACGGCCGCTTCACAGTCTGCCACGCTGAATGCCGCGACGGCCGCCCAGATTGAAACGCTGGCTGGCGGCATCGTGTCCGCCTTCGGCAGCTTCTCAGGGATTGCGCTCTGGCCTTCCAACGCCAGCAATGGCTATGCCTTGACAGGCAACTACATTGCCGGAACACTGGCGCAGGCATGGGCTCTGGGGCAATTCTTGTTAACCGCCTCAAGCGCCCCCTCAACCGCTGAGGTCGCGGCGCAGATCACCAGCATCACCGGACGCACGGCTACGCCCACAGTCACCAATTTTTACATCACCGCCGTTACGCAGTCGACTACCAATTCATCGCTTGATACGGGCATCATCCGTCTGGATAATGCGCCTGATCAGAATAGCAGTACTGAAACGCACTATCTCTACAATCTGAACGAAAATCTGATCATGTATTCGAGCCTGAGCAACGTGCCCGACATTATTGCGCCAGATTCAATTTGCTATTACTCCGAAAGCACAGGCTTTGGTTTCTCCAATGCCAGCGATGATCTGGCGGTGTATTTCGATTCAGACACAGGCAAGAGCACGGGCAAGACAGTCAGCGTCATAAAAGTAGAGGCCGCACCGGCATTCTACAAGGCGGCCGGTGTTATAGCGTCATTCGCCCACCTGCTGCGCAACATTGGCTATGCCGGTGCGCTTCCTTATGCTGGTTGAGATGCAGGCATGACTGAACAGGACATCAACAAGGATCGCCTGGAACTTGCCCTGGAAGCATCCGGTCTCGATCTTTGGGAGAACGATCTGGTTAGCGGAGATGTCACCTGCAGGGCGACGAAAACCTTTGCGGAACTCGGCTACAGCGATGAGGAAGCCCTCTTCTATATTGACGATCTTTTCACCATCATCCATCCGGATGACATCCCGGTGGTGAAGGCTGCCGTCGACGGCCATCTGACAGGCATTACAGCGCAATACCGTTGCGAATTCAGGTTGCGCGCGAAGTGCGGCGCCTGGGTCTGGTACGCCAACTACGGCAAAATCATGGATCGCGATGGCAGCAACCAGGGTCGGCGATTTATCGGCGTGACGCTCAATATAGATGACAGAAAACGCAAGGAAGATGAACTTGAACTCATCAACCGCAAACTGGCCGAGCAGAACGCGCTGCTCGAAAATGTGAATATCCTGCTGCAACACAACGAGGAGGTGTTGCGCGAAAGCGAAGCGTTACTTAGAGAAACGCAACTCATTGCGGGCTTGGGTACTTATGTGCTGGATATCCCCGCCGGGCTATGGAAAGGTTCGGACCTGCTTGATAAGGTGTTTGGGATAAACGAGGACTACGAGCGCTCGATAGAGGCATGGGTGGCTCTGTTACATCCCGGCGACCGCAGGATGGTGATCGACTATCTTAGAGATGAGGTTCTTGGCCAGGGCAAGGCCTTCGATAAGGAGTACCGCATCATCCGTCACGACGACCAGTCCGAACGCTGGGTGCATGGCTTAGGCAAGCTAGATTTTGATGCTCACGGGCGTCCCCGGAAAATGCTCGGTACGATTCAAGACATCACCAAACGCAAGCATTATGAAGCCGACCTGCGCATTGCCGCGACCGCCTTTGAATCTCAGGAAGGCATGATAATCACCGACGCCAACCACATAATCCGGCGGGTTAACCAAGCATTTACTTCCATCACTGGCTACAACGCAGAAGATGTCATCGGCAAGAATACGCGCATATTCAAATCTGGCCGTCAGGATGAAAATTTTTATGCTGCAATGTGGAAGACTCTCAACAACACTGGCGCATGGGGAGGCGAAATATGGGCCCAGCGCAAGAGCGGCGAAATCTACCCAGGGTATCTCACCATCACTGCGGTTAAGAACGCGGATGGTATGGTCTCCAATTATGTTGCCACACTCGCCGATATTACCGCGAGCAAAATGGCGGCTGAAGAGATCCAGCATCTGGCGTTCTACGACCACCTTACAAGTCTGCCCAATCGCCGTTTGCTGCTAGACCGGCTTCAACAAGCTTTAGCTTCCAGTGGCCGTAGCGGTAAAGAAGGTGCACTGCTGTTTATTGACCTGGATAATTTCAAGTCACTCAATGACACCCTTGGGCATGACAAGGGAGACTTGTTGCTGCAACAGGTCGCACAACGCCTGGTGTCCTGTGTGCGTGAAGGCGACACTGTAGCGCGCCTGGGTGGTGACGAGTTCGTGGTGATGCTGGAAGATCTGAGCGAACATACCATGGAAGCAGCAGAACAGACAGAAGAGATTGGCCAGAAAATCCTGGCCACTCTCAATCGTCCTTACCAGCTTGCTACGCACGAATATCACAGCACGCCCAGCATCGGCATCACCACGTTCAAAGGATACCAGCAGCCGATGGATGAACTGATGAAACAAGCCGACATTGCCATGTACCAAGCGAAGAAAGCAGGACGCAACGCCCTGCAATTCTTTGATCCGCAGATGCAGGAAACCATCAACACCCGTGTTGAATTGGAAGAAAAATTACGCGCAGCATATAAGAACCAGCAATTCAAGTTGTATTACCAAATCCAGGTGGATAGTGCATGGTCTCCTTTGGGGGCGGAGGTATTAATCTGCTGGCTACACCCTGAGCGTGGCTTGGTGTCTCCCGTGGAATTCATTCCGCTGGTGGAAGAAACGGGTCTGATACTGCCTATAGGGCGATGGGTTATGGAGACGGCCTGCGCCCAGCTCAAAATGTGGCAGCAAGATAGGCTAACCAGCGGCCTCGTTCTGTCAGTGAATGTCAGTGCCAAGCAATTCCGCCAGATTGATTTCGTGGCGCAGGTCCAAGAGCTCGTGCAGCGCCATGCCATCAACCCTAAGCTGATCAAACTGGAACTCACTGAAAGCATGCTGCTGGAAAACATCGAGGACACCATTGCAACAATGAATGCATTGAAAGGAATCGGTGTCCAGTTTTCATTGGATGACTTTGGTACCGGATATTCTTCTATACAATATCTAAAGCGTTTGCCGCTTGACCAGATCAAGATCGATAGGTCATTTGTGCGCGACCTCGTTGTTGACAGCAGCGACAAGGCAATTGTGAGCACCATTATTGCGATGGCGCAGAGCTTGAATCTGGAGGTCATTGCTGAAGGGGTGGAGACCGAAGAACAGCGGCAATTCCTCCTGAACAGTGGCTGCACTCACTATCAAGGATTTCTATTTGACAAGCCAGTTCCAATTGAGCAATTCGAAGTCTTGCTGAAGCAGCGATACCTGTTTGGCAAACCGGTGCCGATGGAGCAGCCTGAGGTGTTATTTACACAAGGTTGATTGTCGTTGATGATATAGCTTGCACGCTGTGCTGCGTCTTTGACCGAGATCGTGAACAGAGCTTCTGATGGGCCAATCCGTGATTTTCGACAGCCCTCCTTGGCAGGGATAGGCGGTAATACTGTGCGTTTCCCAGGGCATTTGGCCGCGCGCTATTGCCGAATAGTCCAATCTAAGGGAAAATAACGTTCTTTGGGTCCCGGCCAGGCCGGGTTAACTTAAGGTTTTAGCTTTTATTTTCAAAGAGATTAGAGGAAAAATGCATGCCTGCTTCCCGTAAAGATTTAGCCAATGCCATCCGTGCGCTTGCGATGGACGCCGTACAGAAGGCCAATTCTGGGCATCCCGGCGCGCCCATGGGCATGGCGGAAATTTCGGAAGTTTTGTGGAACCACCATCTGCGCCATAACCCGGCCAATCCCAAATGGCCTGACCGCGACCGCTTCGTGCTCTCCAATGGCCACGGCTCCATGCTGCAGTACGCATTATTGCACCTCACCGGCTACGACCTGCCGATGGAAGAGATCAAGCGCTTCCGCCAGTTGCACTCCAAGACCCCTGGGCACCCTGAATACGGTTACGCGCCTGGCATCGAGACCACCACTGGCCCGCTGGGACAGGGCATCACCAATGCGGTCGGCATGGCGATTGCCGAAAAGGTGCTGGCCGCCGAATTTAATAAGCCCGGCCATGAAATCGTGAATCACCATACCTACGTGTTTCTGGGCGACGGCTGCTTGATGGAAGGCATTTCCCATGAGGCTTGCTCGCTGGCCGGTACGCTGGGCCTAGGCAAGCTGATCGCCTTCTATGATGACAACGGCATCTCCATCGACGGCCACGTCGAAGGCTGGTTTACCGATGATACCCCGAAGCGTTTCGAGGCCTACGGCTGGCATGTGATCCCGAATGTCGACGGTCATGACACGGCGGCGATAGAGGCCGCGATTCAGGCCGCCAAGGCCAATACCGGCAAACCCACGATGATCTGCTGTAAAACCGTGATCGGCATGGGGTCGCCCAACAAGGCAGGCAGCCATGATTGCCATGGCTCCGCGTTGGGCGATGCTGAAGTGGCCGCAACCCGCGCCAATATCGGCTGGAATTATCCGCCTTTCGAGATCCCGAAGGATGTGTATGCGGGTTGGGACGCGCGCATCAAAGGCGAGGGTCTTGAGAAGCTGTGGAATAACAAATTCGCCGAATATGCCGAGGCCTATCCCGCCGAGGCCGCCGAATTCACGCGCCGCATGAGCGGCGAGCTGCCCGCCAACTGGAATGAGCACGTTGACGCTTTCATAGCCAAGGTCAACGACAAAGGCGAAACCATCGCCACCCGTAAGGCCTCGCAAAACAGCATCGAGGGTCTCGCGCCCGCGCTGCCGGAGTTGCTCGGCGGTTCCGCGGATCTGGCCAGCTCCAACCTGACGCTGTGGTCCGGTTCGCGCGGTGTTTCCAAAAAGGATGGCGGCAATTATGTGTATTACGGCGTGCGCGAGTTCGGCATGGCCGCCATGATGAACGGCATGGCGCTGCACGGCGGCGTAATTCCTTACGGCGCGACCTTCCTGATGTTCTCCGAATATGCGCGCAACGCCCTGCGCATGGCGGCGTTGATGAAAATCCGTTCAATCTTTGTGTTTACCCATGACTCCATCGGTCTGGGCGAAGATGGGCCGACCCACCAGCCTGTCGAGCAGACGGCCACGTTGCGCCTCATTCCCAATATGGATGTGTGGCGCCCCTGTGACACACTGGAGTCTGCTGTTTCCTGGGCGCGCGCCATTGAGCGCAAGGATGGCCCGAGCAGCCTGATCTTCAGCCGCCAGAATCTGCCTTTCCAGAAGCGCGACGCGGCAACCATTGCCAATATCAGCAAGGGCGGTTATGTTCTCTCCGAGGCCGCGGGTGGCAAGCCCAGGGTTGTGCTGATCGCCACCGGCTCCGAAGTGGCCCTGGCGACAGGCGCGCAACAGGTCTTGGCGGAAAAAGGCATCGCCGCGCGCGTGGTGTCCATGCCTTCCACCAACGTCTTTGACCGTCAGGACCAGGCCTATAAAGACAGCGTACTGCCCAAGGGCGTAGTGCGCGTGGCCGTGGAAGCCGGTGTGACCGAGTGCTGGCATAAGTATGTCGGTCTGGAAGGCGCGGTGGTCGGCATCGACACCTTCGGTGAATCGGCCCCGGCGGGTGACCTGTTCAAAGAGTTCGGCTTCACTGTCGAGAACGTCGTCAAGACCGTCGAGAGCGTTCTCTGACAAATTAAAAATGTAGGGTGCGCGTGCGTACCGAGCGATGTTGCTGAATGATGTCGTGGCGCGTATGACGCACCCTGCGTTTTGAAATCAAGAATTATCAGCTTGAGTTGGCCGTTTTAAACGGCTGAGCGAGCGAGCAAGATTTTTTTATTAATCGTTGGAGTTAAACCTATGGCTATCAAAATCGGCATCAACGGCTTTGGCCGTATCGGACGTATGGTGTTCCGCGCTGTCACGCAGGAATCCGAATTTAAAGATATCGAGATCGTCGGCATCAATGACCTGCTCGAACCGGACTATCTGGCCTACATGCTGCAATATGATTCGGTGCATGGCCGTTTCAAGGGCGACATTTCCGTAGACAACAACACCCTGATCGTGAACGGCAAGAAGATTCGTCTTACCGCCGTCAAGGATCCCTCCGAGCTGAAGTGGAACGAAATCGGCGCGGACATCGTCATCGAATCCACCGGTCTGTTCCTGACCAAGGAAACCTGCCAGAAGCATGTCGATGCGGGCGCCAAGAAGGTGGTACAGAGCGCGCCTTCCAAGGATGACACCCCGATGTTCGTCTATGGCGTCAACCACAAGACCTACACCGGCCAAGCGATCGTCTCGGCGGCTTCCTGCACCACCAACTGCCTGGCGCCGGTGGCCAAGGTGTTGAACGACAGTTTCGGCATCAAGCGTGGCCTGATGTCCACCGTACATGCCGCGACCGCCACCCAGAAGACAGTCGATGGTCCTTCCACGAAGGATTGGCGCGGTGGCCGTGGTATCCTGGAAAACATCATTCCGTCTTCGACTGGCGCCGCCAAGGCTGTGGGCGTGGTCTTGCCGGAATTGAAGGGCAAGCTGACCGGCATGGCGTTCCGCGTGCCGACTTCCGATGTTTCGGTGGTCGATCTGACCGTTGAGCTGAATAAAGAGGCCAGCTATGCTGACATCTGCGCTGCGATGAAGGCTGCCTCTACAGGTGAACTGAAGGGTGTCCTGGGTTACACCGATGAGAAAGTGGTGTCTACGGACTTCCGTGGCGTCAGCGCTCCCTCCATCTTCGATGCCGAGGCCGGTATCGCCCTGGATAGCACTTTCGTCAAGGTGGTCTCCTGGTACGATAACGAGTACGGCTATACCTGCAACATGATGCGCATGGTGCAGCACGTCGCCAAATAAAAATATAGGGTGGGTTAGCGATGTGTAAGCATCGCTAACCCACCAAGTTGTCGCGCAGCGACTCGATTGGTATTCGATCGGCTAACCCACCCTGCATTTGTTAGAAAGAGCCATCAGCCAAGGGGCGAGCCTTCGCTGATGACTTTTAAATTCAGCCAGGAGTAAACCATGTCTGTTATCAAAATGACCGATCTCGACCTCGCTGGAAAGCGGGTGTTGATCCGTGAAGATCTCAATGTGCCGCTCAAAAATGGCAAGGTGGCCGACGATACCCGCATTCGCGCTTCCCTGCCGACCATCCAGTTGGCGATGAAGGCCGGCGCCAAGGTGATGGTGATGTCGCATCTGGGCCGTCCTGAAGAAGGCGTCTACAGCGAAGACAACTCCATGAAGCCCGTTGCGGAGCATCTGTCCGGCCTGCTCGGCAAGCCGGTGCGGGTTGTCAGGGACTACCTGGGCGGCGTTGATGTCGCTCCCGGCGAGGTGGTGGTCTTCGAGAATGTGCGCTTCAACAAGGGTGAGAAAAAGAACACCGATGACCTTTCCAGGCAGTATGCCGCGTTGTGCGACATTTATGTGATGGATGCCTTCGGCACTGCGCACCGCGCCGAGGCATCCACCCACGGCGTCGCCAAATTCGCTCCCACAGCCTGTGCCGGCCCGCTGCTGGCCGCCGAGCTGGAAGCGCTAGGCAAGGCGCTGGACAAACCCGCGCGCCCTATGGTTGCCATTGTGGGCGGCTCGAAGGTGTCGACCAAGCTCACCGTACTTAAATCGCTATCGAAAATCGTGGATCAGCTGATTGTTGGCGGTGGTATCGCCAATACCTTTATCCTGGCGGAAGGCCACAAAGTAGGCAAATCACTGGCGGAAGCCGATTTGGTGCAAGAGGCCAGGGACATCATTGCCGAGGCCCGCGCCAAAGGCGGCGACGTGCCTGTGCCGGTGGATGTGGTATGCGGCAAGGAGTTCTCCGAGTCCGCCGTTGCCACACTGAAGGATGTGAAAGACGTGGCCGATGATGACATGATTTTCGACTTCGGACCCAAGTCCAGCAAGCAATTGGAAGAAATCATCGCCAATGCCGGCACCATTGTATGGAATGGCCCGGTTGGCGTTTTTGAGTTTGATCAGTTCGGCAACGGTACCAAGGCGTTGTCGATGGCTATCGCCAATTCCAAGGCATTTTCCATCGCGGGCGGCGGAGATACGCTGGCGGCGGTGGCCAAGTATAATATCGCTGATAAGGTTTCCTATATCTCCACCGGCGGTGGTGCCTTCCTGGAGTTTCTGGAAGGAAAGAAGCTGCCTGCCGTGGCGATTTTGGAAGAACGTGCTGCGAAGAAATAAGCTGTCGTTCACTGTAATCTGTACATTTAAAATGGTGGAAACGGCACAAGGGGTCGTAAAGGCTTAACCAGAAAAGCACTGGTTAATTCCTTAACGGCCCCTGAAATGTCGCGCAGAGCGCGAATAAACTGGATTACGCTACGGAGTTATTGATTTGCTAAGACGAACCAAAATTGTTGCAACACTCGGGCCCGCCACCGACGATCCAAAAGTGTTGGATGGCGTTATCGAGGCGGGTGTCGATGTGGTGCGCCTTAATTTTTCTCACGGCTCCTCCGAAGATCATAAGCGGCGCGCCGAGGCAGTGCGTAACCGGGCTGTTGCTTATGGCCGTCAGGTCGGTGTATTGGTGGATCTGCAAGGCCCCAAAATCAGGATCGACCGTTTCCGCGATGGCAAGGTTATTCTCGTTGAGGGTGCGAAGTTTGTCCTTGATGCAAGCTGTGGTGTCAACGACGGCGATGAGGAACGAGTTGGCCTTACTTACAAGGATTTGCCCAATGACGTGAATCGCGGCGACACCTTGTTGCTTGATGACGGACGTATCGTGCTGTGGGTGGAGCAGGTTACAGGTCAGCAGATTGTCTGTCAGGTGGTTGTGGGCGGTGTGCTCTCCAATAACAAAGGGATCAACCGCCAGGGTGGTGGCTTGTCCGCTGCGGCCATCACTGACAAGGACCGAGCCGACATCATAACCGCGGCGGAAATCCAGGCGGATTATGTCGCCGTCTCTTTCCCGCGCAGCGCGGCTGATGTCAACTATGCCCGCAGCCTGCTGCGTGCCGCTGGCGGCCATGGCAGCATTGTGGCGAAAATTGAGCGCGCCGAGGCCATTGAAGACCTGGAAGAAATCATTGCCGCCACTGATGCGGTGATGGTTGCGCGTGGTGATTTGGGTGTCGAGATTGGCGATGCCGAGTTGCCCGCCGTGCAAAAGCGCATCATCAAGCTGGCCCGTTCCATGAATCGGGTGGTGATCACTGCTACCCAGATGATGGAGTCGATGATCGAAAATCCGATTCCGACCCGCGCCGAAGTCTTTGACGTGGCTAATGCGGTGCTGGATGGCACGGATGCGGTGATGTTGTCGGCGGAGACAGCGAGCGGCAGATATCCCGCCAAAGCAGTGGCTTCGATGCACCGCATCTGTTTCGAGGCGGAAAAACAGCCATTGGCAATGACATCCGATCATCGCCTCAACACCCACTTCGGGCGTATTGACGAGGCCATCGCGATGGCGTGCATGTATACCGCGAATCACCTTGGTGTAAAGGCTATCGCGGCGTTGACCGAATCCGGCTCCACTCCCTTGTGGATGTCACGCATCAGCTCCGGCATCCCGATCTATGCCCTGACGCCGCACGTGGCAACGCGCAGAAAAGTGACACTGTACCGTGGTGTGTACCCCGTCAGCTTTGATGTCAATTCCACCGATCATGCGTTGGTGAATAAGGAGGCTATTGATGAGCTGGTGCGGCGTGGCGCGGTGCGCGATGGTGATCTGGTGATTATCACCAAGGGCGATCTGACTGGAGTGCAGGGCGGAACCAATGCCATGAAGATTGTGCGGGTGGGTGATCTTGTTGCCCCCCAAGGTTGACGGATGCGCTCAACTGGTGAATCATTAATAACAACTTTTAACCTTCGATAACCCTATGAGGAGAATACCATGGCTTTAATATCCCTGCGCCAGCTTCTGGACCATGCCGCTGAACACGGCTATGGCGTGCCCGCGTTTAATGTGAATAATATGGAGCAGATGCACTCCATCATGCAGGCGGCCGATGAAACCGACAGCCCGGTGATCGTGCAGGCTTCTGCTGGTGCCCGTTCCTACGCCGGCGAGCCCTTCCTGCGCCACCTGATGTTCGCTGCGGTGGAAATGTACCCGCATATTCCCATTGTTGTGCATCAGGATCACGGCGCTTCCCCCTCCGTGTGCATGCGCTCCATCCAGAGCGGTTTCACCTCCGTGATGATGGACGGCTCCTTGATGGAAGATGCCAAGACCCCTGCCAGTTATGACTACAACGTTGAAGTGACGCGCAAAGTGGTGGACATGGCCCACGCCTGCGGTGTTTCCGTGGAAGGCGAGCTGGGTTGTCTGGGTTCCCTGGAAACCGGCATGGCGGGTGAGGAAGATGGCAGTGGCGCGGAAGGTGTGCTGGATCACTCCATGCTGCTGACCGACCCCGAAGAAGCCGCGTCGTTCGTCAAGGCGAGCAAAGTGGACGCACTGGCCATCGCCATCGGCACCAGCCACGGCGCATACAAGTTTACCCGTCCGCCTACCGGCGACATCCTCGCTATCGGTCGTATCAAGGAGATTCATGCCCGTCTCCCCGACACCCATCTGGTGATGCATGGCTCTTCTTCCGTACCCCAGGAATGGCTGAAGATCATTGACCAGTATGGCGGTGATATCGGCGAAACCTATGGTGTGCCGCTGGAAGAGATTCAGGAAGGCATCAAGCACGGCGTGCGCAAGGTCAATATTGACACCGATCTGCGCCTGGCCGCCACCGGCGCGATGCGCAAGGCGATGGGCGAGAACCCCAAGGAGTTCGACCCGCGCAAGTTCTTCAAGGCCGCCACCAAGGCAATGAAAGATATCTGCAAGATCCGCTATGAAGCCTTCGGCACTGCGGGCAATGCCTCCAAGCTCAAGGCGATCAATCTGGAAGAAATGTACAAGCGCTATGCCAACGGCTCGCTCGATCCTCGCGTGAAATAAGCCGCGCGCCGGTTCCGGCCCCTTTCCCAATCCATGAAAGGGGCCGGAACCGGCATTTTTATCGCACCGGCATCTTGTTATTTTTCACAAGATCGGTATCATGCACCACCTTACGTTATCACTCCTGAACGGGCCGTTAGCTCAGTCGGTAGAGCAGCGGACTTTTAATCCGTTGGTCCTGCGTTCGAATCGCAGACGGCCCACCAACTTTTCTTTGTCATAGACATATCCTGCTTCTTGGTTGTACCAGAAATGAGTGCAACTGCCCATGCACTGTTTTTGCACCAGCCGCGAAATGCTGCAAACACATGGAAGCACAGACGCCGCAAGTAAGAAAGAACCGAATGTGGGGTGTTTTTATGCACTTTTCCCACCTTTCGATATTTCGGCGTAGCCAGCCAGATGGTCGGCTGGACGCATACTGAGAAACGACAGAGAGAGCCGGTTAAGAAGAATCAGCTTTCGTTTGGCAGGTTGGGCCGTCTGCGCTGTATTGTTATGTGAATCTCCTTGGACATCAGGATGAATCATCGACCCGGAAAAAACCGGGTAAGAAAAACAGCAGAAATGATGACAAGAATGACAATAAAAATGGCTACTAACCAAACACGACGATCGTTGAAGATAGATTGAAGGGTCGTCTCAGAAAACGGAAAATAAAGCACGTTAAGCCAAGATGGACCGGTTTGCAGGTTGTGGCTACTCCAAGGCTGTAGCCAGGGGCATGCGGGCCAGATCAATGAAGGCGTGGAGGTAGTCAATACCGGTATCCGTCTCACGTGTTCCCAGAAAGATCTGCTTGGCGATGCCCGTTGGCCCCAGGCGAACTGGAACCACGTCCATCTTGTCGGAATATTCTTCTACCAGCCAGCGAGGCAGCGCCGCAACGCCTCGCCCGCTGGCGACCATTTGCAGCATGATGTCGGTGGTCTCAATGACCTTGTGGCGTTTGGGGCTGACCCCTGCCGGCTGGAGGAACTGGTTGTAAATGTCCAGCCGGTCGGTTTCCACCGGGTAGGTGATCAGTACCTCGCTGCCTAGTTGTTTTGGCTCGACATGTGTTGCCGTGGCCAAAGCATGGTGGCTGCTTACGACCAGTACCTGCTCATAATCGAATACCGGCTCGAAGCGCAGCCCAGGCTTGTACAAGGGATCGGGCGTCACCAGCAGGTCGATTTCATAACCGAACAGTGCGCCAATTCCTCCGAACTGGAATTTCTGCTTGACGTCCACATCGACGTCCGGCCACCGGGCCAGGTAGGGTGACACCACCTTGAGCAGCCATTGATAACAGGGATGGCACTCCATGCCGATACGCAGGGTGCCGCGCTCCCCAAGGGCGTACTGACGCAAGTGCTCTTCCGCCCGATCCAACTGGGGCAACACTCGGTCAGCGAGCCCCAGCAAGTACTCGCCGGCCTGGGTCAACCGCAGGCCGCGTCCTTCGCGTAGCCAGATGTCGGTGCCAAGCGCCTGCTCCAGCTTTTTCATCGTATGGCTCAAGGCCGACTGGGTCAGGTACAACACGCCGGCGGCGGCGGTCAGGGAGCCTTGCCGGTCGACTTCACGGATGATGGCCAGATGCATTCTTTCAATCATGCGAACCCATGAACAAAATCGATTGATTATTGAAATAATACCATTTTACTTCATATGTTGGTTTTTTTACCATGCAGCCACTCCCATCATCATTCGAAGAAAAGGCAAACATGGTCACCACACACAATCTCGGCTTTCCACGTATCGGCGCAAAGCGCGAGCTGAAATTCGCCCTTGAGTCTTATTGGAAAGGCCAGTCCTCCCGTGACGAGCTGAAAGCGCTCGGCGCCCAACTACGTCAGCGTCACTGGCAAGAGCAGTCCGGTTTGGACCGGGTGCCGGTGGGTGATTTCGCTTTGTACGATCAGGTGCTCGACATGAGCTTCACGCTGGGCAATCTGCCCGAGCGTGCCCGTGGCTTCCACGGTGATCCACTGGATAACTACTTTCGCGTGGCGCGCGGTCGCTCCGCCCAGGGTGCAGAGGAACACACGGGTTGCTGCGGCGGCATCGCCGCAGGCGAGATGACCAAGTGGTTTGATACCAATTATCACTACATCGTCCCGGAGTTCACAGCCAACACCGAGTTCAAGCTGGATGTCTCGCGTCTTCTGGAACAACTGGGCGAAGCCAAGGCGCAGGGCGTCAAGGCCAAGCCCGTCATCATCGGTCCGGTCACCTATTTGTGGATTGGCAAAGCTAAGGACGATTCCAACAAGCTGGCCTTGCTGGAACATCTGCTCCCCGTCTACGCCGAACTGCTGGAGCAACTGGCCGCACAAGGGGTTGAATGGGTGCAGATCGACGAGCCGGTGCTGGTCACCGAACTGAATGCCGACTGGCAACATGCACTGAACCTGGCTTACCACAACCTCAAGAGCAGCCGCGTCAAGCTGCTGCTGGCCACCTATTTCGGCACCTTGCAGGACAACTTGCATCTTGCCAGCACTCTACCGGTTGCGGGCCTGCATCTTGATGCGATCAACGCCCGCGACGAAATCCAGCCACTGCTCAACCTGCTACCGTCGCACAAGGTGCTGTCGCTGGGGGTCATCAATGGCCGCAACATCTGGAAGACCGATCTGAACGCGGTGCTCGACTGGCTGGAGCCGCTGGCCCAGAGCATGGGGGATCGGCTGTGGATCGCACCATCCTGTTCGCTGCTGCACGTGCCGGTAGACCTCACCAGCGAGCAGAAACTGGATGCCGAGATCAAATCCTGGCTCGCCTTCGCGTTGCAGAAACTGGACGAACTGAAGGTGCTGGTTACGGCATTGAACCAGGGGCGCGATGCGGTGGCTGCTGAACTGGCCGCCAACCAGGCCGCGATCGCGGCCCGCCGCGCCTCGCCGTGGGTGACCAATCCGGCCGTCAAGCGTGCCGTGGCGAAAATCAACCCAGCCATGGGCCAACGCAAGAGCGCCTATCCCGTCCGTGCCCGGAAACAGGCGGCATTGCTGAATCTGCCGGCCTATCCGACCACTACCATCGGCTCCTTCCCGCAGACCGCTGAAATTCGCCAGGCCCGCAGCCAGTTCAAGGCCGGCGAACTGGATACGGCCGTCTACACGGCCGCCATGCAGGCCGAGATTGCCCGCTGCGTCCGCGAACAGGAAGCCCTCGGGTTGGATGTGCTGGTGCACGGCGAAGCCGAACGCAACGACATGGTCGAATACTTCGGCGAGCAACTCGATGGTTACGCCTTCAGCCAGTTCGGCTGGGTGCAGTCCTACGGCTCGCGTTGCGTCAAGCCGCCCATCCTGTTCGGCGACATCAGTCGCCCGCGGGCAATGACTGTCGAATGGATCAAGTTCGCCCAGTCGCTGACGACGAAGCCGATGAAAGGCATGCTGACTGGCCCGGTGACGATCCTGAACTGGTCCTTCGTGCGCGACGACCAGCCGCGTTCGGTATCCTGCCAGCAACTGGCCCTGGCAATCCGTGAGGAAGTGCTGGACCTGGAAATGGCCGGGGTGAGGGTCATCCAGATCGACGAAGCAGCCCTGCGCGAAGGGCTGCCGCTGCGCAAGTCGCAATGGCAGCACTACCTGGACTGGGCGGTCGAGTCTTTCCGCATTACCGCCAACGGCGTGCGGGACGAAACTCAGATCCACACCCACATGTGCTACTCGGAATTCAACGACATCATCGCCTCGATCGCCGACATGGACGCCGACGTCATCACCATCGAGACCTCGCGCTCGGACATGGAACTGCTCGATGTCTTCGACGATTTCAAGTATCCCAACGAAATCGGCCCCGGCGTATATGACATCCACTCGCCGAATATCCCGACGCAGGAGCACATGGTGCAACTGATGAAAAAAGCCGCCGAGCGCATTCCGGCCGAGCGATTATGGGTGAATCCCGATTGCGGCCTGAAGACCCGCCAGTGGTCCGAGGTCATTCCCGCCTTGACCAACATGGTGGCGGCGGCCGAGACCCTGCGCGCAGCTCTCTGAACCAAAACCCTGTATTCTCATCCGACATCCTGGACTCGTTCCAGGATGCTTTTTTCTGCAAGGACACACATGTTTGAGCGCGATCGCTACAGCATCGCGCAAATCCGGCGCAATGCCCTGCGGTTATTGCGCCCTACGCGTTTCCATTGCTATGTGCGCGAAGGCGTATTGTCTCCTGCATGGGCGGGAGGAGATCATGATGGAGAATTTGGTTAATGGCGGGTGGTGCCTGCCCTGTATGGCTACCTGAGTAGTTATCAAATAAAAAAATGGCGCTGAATAACCTTCAGCGCCCCGATGTTTTAGCAGCCGTTGGGTTAGGTTAAGGCCCGCGCTCCCGCATGATGTTCAATCCTTTGAGCAGGTTTAACGCTTCGGATAACTGGTAGTCAGTGCTGGCCAGTTTGTCTGTTGTTTTCTTAGCATCTTTCTTCTTTGTATCTTTAGCGTCAGCGGGAGCAGGCGTGGTGGAATCCGCTGGTTTTGTGCCGGATTCGTCGCCCGTCTTACGGTTGCCGTTTTGCAGGTGGCCGGTCAGGTCGGCTTCCTTGACAGGTTCAAGAAGGGGGTTTTCACCCGCTGAAACCTTGACGTTTTCAAGGGCAATGTCTGGCGTAATGCCTTCGGCCTGGATAGAGCGCCCGGAAGGCGTATAGTAACGCGCCGTTGTCAGCTTCAGCGCCGCATTATTGTCAATCGGCACCACGGTTTGTACGGAACCCTTGCCAAAGCTCTTGGTGCCCATCAATATTGCGCGTTTTTGATCCTGCAGTGCGCCGGCCACAATTTCGGAGGCTGAGGCGGAACCGCCATTAATGAGTACTACCAGCGGTGCACCTTTCAGGATGTCGCCCGGTGTTGCTTGGAATTTCTGGTGCGAATCCTTGAGCCGCCCGTCGGTGTAGACGATCAGTCCCTTTTCCAAGAAGGCATCCGAGACCGCCACTGAGGCGTTAAGCACGCCGCCGGGATTGTTGCGCAGATCCAGCACCAGCCCCTTGAGCTTGTCACCATTCTCCTGCTTGAGTTTGCTGACGAACTGATTCAGGTTGTCGCCAGTGTTGGACTGGAACTGGGAAATGCGTATATAGCCAAAACCAGGCTCCAGGGTGCGGCCTTTGACGCTGCTGACCTTAATCACCGCGCGCTTGATTGTGAATTTCAGCGGCTTTTCCTGGCCTTCACGGGCGACGGTGAGTGTAATGTCCGTGCCTGGTTTGCCGCGCATGCGGTTAACGGCCTCGCCCAGGGTGAGGCCTTTTACGGGGGTGTCGTCGATGCGGATAATCAGGTCACCCGCCTGGATGCCCGCCTGCTGGGCTGGGGTGTCGTCGATGGGGGAGATGACTTTCACAAAGCCGTCTTCCATACCGACTTCAATGCCCAGGCCGCCAAATTCGCCCGTTGTGCTGACTTGCAAGTCTTTGAATGCGTCGGCATCCAGATAAGCGGAGTGCGGGTCCAGCCCGGTCAGCATGCCGCGGATGGCATTCTGTAATAGGGTTTTGTCGTCCACCGGTTCGACGTAGTCGGTTTTGATTTTGTTCAGCACTTCGGTGAAGGTGCGCAGTTCATCGAGCGGCAGGGAGGCGGTCACGGTTTTTTCGCGTTCGGCGAAGACGCTATGCCCTACGCTGATGCCTATCCCCATCACCAATCCCAGGGTTAAAATTAAAAAATTACGGGTATTGAACTTCATGAATTACTCCAAGATGACACGTGAATATCCGCCACTTTCCTGCATTGCAACAGCATACAAGTTGCGAGTATCAAGATGCAAATAAACTATATAAAATTATGGTGATGATTATCTGCACCACAGAGCCGGATTGATAGGTGCGCCGGCGCGCCGGATTTCAAAATACAGGCCGGGACTCATCTGTCCGCCGCTGTCGCCCACGCTGGCAATCACATCCCCGCCGTTCACCCAGTCGCCGGTGTTCTTGCGCAGATTCTGGTTCTGCCCATACAGGCTCATGTAACCATCGCCATGGTCAATGATCAAAAGCAGACCGAAACCGCGCATCCAGTCAGAAAACACCACCCGGCCTCTGGAAATGGCCCGTACCTCCTGGCCTTCCGCAGCGGCAATCAGCACACCCTGCCACTTTGACGTGCCCAGCTTTCGAGAAGTTCCATACTGGGCGGCAATAGGGCCATGTGCAGGCCAGGGGAGCTTGCCCCGCAGACTGGCGAAGACCGATTTATCATCAATAGCTTCAGGAGTATCAGGCAGTGGCGTGGGAGGTAGGCCCGGAGCGCTGGGCTTTTCAGTCTGGGGTGGCCTTTGCGGTTTGTCTGGCTGGGTGCGTTTTGCGGCATTTGCCCGCCGTTGCGCTTCCGCGCGCCGTTGTTCCGCTGCACGCTGTTGCGCCTCTTGCAGCCTTTTTAATAGCTGGTTTAATTGCTGCTCGTCTTCCAGTAGACGTTGCAACTGTTGTTCTTTGCTCTGTATGTCCGCGCCGAGCTTGCTGAGCACGCCGCTGCGCTGCTGGCGGTTTTGCTCCAGGCGTCTTTTCTCCTGTTCGGTCTTGGTTTGTGCTTGCGCCAGCTGCTCAGCTTTGGTCTGGATGGATTGCTCCAGGGCTTCCAATTCGTGGAGGCTGGCGGTGACATTTTCAATGTGCGTCACGCGTGCGCGGTTGAAATAGTCATAGTAAACAACGCTGCGCCCGATGGCGGCCGGGTCTTGCTGGTTCAGGAGGATTTTCAAAAGATCCTGGCGGCCCATGGCATAGCTGGCACGCACCTGCTGGGCGAGGGCTAGTCGCTGTGCCGCAAGATTTGCCTGTTGCTGTTGTTGGCGTAAGCGTAGCTGCTTGAGGTCGTTGGTATGCTGTTGCAGTTCCTGTTGCAATATTTTCAGGGAACGGCTGACCTTGCCGGCCTCCATTTCGGTGGCCCGCAACTGGGAGCGCAACGCCGCCTGCTCGCCGCGCGCCGAATCCAGCGTGGAGCGCAGGCTTTGGATCTCGCCGCGCAGTTTTTTGAGTTCGGTGGTCTTGGCCTTTGGGTTGGCGTTGCTGTGTTTTTTGGCGGGTTCGGCAGGTGAATTTGCCGCCACCGCGTGCCCGCCGCCCACTCCCGCAGCGAGCAGCAATGCCAGCGTCATACGGATTTTCAAATCAATTTCATCAACGTCGTGCCACTCATCTCGGTGGGTTTGTTGATGCCCATCAGATATAGCATGGTGGGCGCCACGTCCGCCAGGATGCCGCGGGAGGCCGCCACCGCCGGGCGCTGGCTGACAAATACGAAGGGCACCGGGTTGCTGGTGTGTGCGGTGTGCGCCTGGCCTGTGCTCTTGTCGCACATCTGCTCCGCATTGCCGTGGTCGGCGGTAATCAGCATCTCACCACCCGCCTTCTTCATGGCGTCGTATACCCGCCCCAGGCAGGCGTCTATGGTCTCGACGGCCTTGATGGCGGCGTCCATGCGGCCACTGTGTCCCACCATGTCCGGGTTGGCGTAGTTGCAGATCACCACATCATATTTTCCGCTTTCAATGGCTTCGACCAGCTTGTCCGTGACCTGCGATGCGTTCATTTCCGGTTGCAGATCGTAGGTTGCCACCTGAGGCGAGGGGATGAGAACACGGTCTTCACCGGGAAACGATTTTTCCTCCCCGCCGTTAAAGAAAAATGTGACATGGGCGTACTTTTCGGTTTCCGCAATACGCAGTTGATGCAGGCCGAGCCGGGAAATATAGGCGCCGAACACGTTTTCCAGCCGTTCGGCAGGGAAGGCCACCGGAATGGCGAAGTCCTTTTTGTATTCGGTGAGGCTGACCACCGCGCCCAGGCGCGGCGTGGCGTTGCGTTCGAAGCCGTTGAAATCCGGTTCGATAAAGGCTTGCATGAGCTGGCGCACCCGGTCGGCGCGGTAGTTCATGAAGATTACGCTGTCGCCATCTTCAATGGAAACAGGTTTTTCTCCGGCGGGGACAATGGCGGTTGCCTGCACAAACTCATCAGTTTCGCCACGCGCATAGGCCATTTCCAGCGCGCTGGCGGCATCGGATGCTTGGTAGGAGGCTTTGCCTTGGGTGATAAGTGCGTAGGCGGTTTGGACGCGAGGCCAGCGTTTGTCGCGGTCCATCGCGTAATAGCGCCCGATCACGGACCCAAAACGGCCACGTCCAAGCTGGGTGAATACGCCTTCCATGGCGGCGATGGAGGCGGCAGCGCTTTTCGGCGGGGTATCGCGCCCGTCGAGAAAGGCATGCAAGAAAACGCGTTGCGCGCCGCGTTCCACGGCGAGTTTGACCATGGCATAAATATGTTCTTCATGGCTGTGAACGCCGCCAGGAGAGAGCAGGCCAAGGATGTGCACGGCCTTATTGGCGGCAACCGCTTCATCAACTGCGCGGGTCAGGGTCTGATTGGTGAAGAACGTGCCGCTTTTTATGGCGCGGTCGATGCGGGTCAGTTCCTGATAGACCACTCTTCCGGCGCCGAGGTTGAGATGGCCCACCTCAGAATTGCCCATCTGTTCGGCGGGCAGGCCGACCGCTGTGCCCGAGCCATGAATCAGGGTATGGGGGTAAGAATTCCATAGGTGGTCCCACACTGGCGTGTGCGCGCCGAGAATGGCGTTGCCTTCGGTTTTTTCGCTGTAACCCCAGCCATCAAGGATAATCAGGGCCAATGGACGGTTTTTGATGGATGGCATGATGATATCTTCACTTAAAAGCAATGTAAGGGCGGTTTTGTCTGTTGCTTATTCAACGGACTATCATTGTATAATGTTTCGCTTGTAAAGGCACATGTTGGAGCCTGGTTCTAAGGGGCTGGGTTTGCACATCTTGGCGGGTGCTATGGGCAACGAAAATGACGGGCAGCTTATCCTTCATGAAGAGGATATCGAACAAGCATCGCGTTCACTTAAGGCGATCTCCCACCCCTTACGCCTGAAAATACTTTGTACCCTGGGCGACCGGGAAATCAGCGTTCAGGATCTGGTGGAAGCAGTAGGCACCTCCCAGAGCAATATCTCCCAGCACCTGGCCATTATGCGCGACAAGGGAATACTCGTGTCACGCAAGGATGCCAACCGGGTTTTTTACCGGGTTGGGGATGTCCGCACACTGCGCCTGGTAAGCATGATGCGCGAAGTATTTTGCGACCATCAGCCTAAAAAGAAGCGCTATTGATTTTGCATAGCGGCTTTATCTTCTAAATTATTTTTTGCAGGCCTCATGGAAAAGCTCGGTAGTTTTATTCTTGATCACTGGATATTGTCGTTTTCCCTGGTGTTTGTCTTGGTGCTGTTGGTGAGCGAGACGTTAAAACGCAGGATGCTGGGATTCAAGGAGGTGAGTCCCTCCGATGCGATTCGCCACATCAACAAGGATGACGCTGTTGTGCTGGATGTGCGCGAAGACAAAGAGTACGCGGAAGGCCACATTTCCAATGCGCTGCATATCCCCGTGGGTGTTATCGATAAACGCTTGCAAGAGCTGGAGCCCTATAAGTCCAAACCCATCGTCGTCTATTGCCGCAGTGGCGACCGTGCGGCGCGCGCCAGCGCCGTCCTGCGCAAACAGGGGTTTGAATCGGTTTACAAGCTCAATGGCGGGATATTGGCGTGGAAAGCAGCCAATCTTCCCCTTAGTAAAAAATAGTTCCGGGGCCCGCAGCCCCTCATCATTGATTTAAATTTAAATTAAGGAAATATACCCATGTCGGACAACTCTGAAAACCAGCAGCAGCCTGCCCAGGGGCGTTTCATCATCCAGAAGATCTATGTCAAGGATCTGTCCTTTGAAACACCCAACTCTCCCCACATCTTCATGGAGAAATGGGAGCCCGAGGTGGGCTTGCAGATTGCCAACAATGGTGTTGTGCTGGGCGAGCACGTGCATGAAGTGGTGTTGTCCCTGACAGTGACCGCCAAGCTGGGCGACAAGGTGGCCTATCTTGCCGAGGTGCAGCAGGCGGGTATCTTCAACGCCGAGGGTTTCAGCGATCACGACCTGGCAGGGATTGTCGGCAGCTACTGCCCGAACATACTGTTTCCCTTCGCGCGCGAGGTTGTTTCGGACCTTGTGACTAAAGGCGGCTTTCCCCAGTTGCTGTTGGCGCCCGTCAATTTTGACGCCCTCTACGCGCAACATTTACAGCAGCAGGGGCAAGCCGGGCAGCCGCAGGTTGCACATTAGTCCACAAATCGGCGGCTAGCAGAACGCCGGTCACGCTGACAATGAATGCCGAAACCAAAGCCTCCCCCATTGTTGTGCTGGGCGCCGGTTCGTGGGGTACGGCGCTGGCCATTCTGCTTGCACGCAATGGCCAGCCTGTCTGGATGTGGGGGCGTGACGCGCGGCACGTGGCGGAGCTGTCCGCCGCCCGCCGCAATGCACGCTTTCTGCCGGATGTTCCTTTCCCGGATTCCTTGAGTCTCACCAGCGATTTGCCGCAGGTTCTCGCGGTGGCGCGGGATATTTTAATAGCCGTGCCGAGCGCAGGGTTTCGCGCCACCCTGGGGTTGGTTGCCCCTCATGTTGGATCGGATACGCGCCTGGTCTGGGCCACTAAAGGGTTGGAGCCGGGCACCGGCCGGCTGTTGCACGAGATAGTAGCCGAAGTGCTGGGCGGCGCCATTCCAACGGCAGTGATTTCCGGCCCTACCTTTGCCCATGAGGTTGCGAAGGGACTCCCTACGGCGGTTACGGTGGCCTCCACATCTGAGGGTTTTGCCGCGCATCTGGCGGCAAGGCTGCACAGCAGCACCTTCCGCGCCTATACCTCTGCTGACGTGACTGGTGTCGAAGTAGGCGGTGCGGTGAAGAATGTGCTGGCGATTGCGGCGGGCATTGCCGACGGCTTGGGTTTCGGCGCCAATACACGCGCGGCGCTCATCACTCGTGGCCTGGCCGAGATGATGCGTATGGGCGGCGCGCTGGGAGCCCAGCGCGAGACATTGATGGGGCTGGCCGGATTGGGTGATCTCGTGCTGACCTGTACCGACAATCAGTCGCGTAACCGCCGGCTGGGCCTTGCCTTGGCGCAGGGGCAGACGCTGAACGATGCGTTGGCCGTCATCGGGCAGGCGGTCGAGGGGGTGCAGTCCGCGCGTGAAGTGTTGCACGTCGCCCAGGCGCTGAATATCGAGATGCCCATTACCGAGCAGGTTTATCAGGTGCTGCATGCTGGGCGCAAGCCGCGCGATGCGGTGACCGCGCTGCTCAACCGTGATCAGAAGGCGGAGCTATGAACCTGAAAAACCCGGTCATTCACCAAGGCTACAAAAAAACACGAGAATATCCAAATACATATAGCGATTTTACTGGCTGCCCGTCCGGTGAATTGCTGAGGCAATTCATGTTTTTGCTTTATTGGGTGTTTTTCGTGGACAAAAAGCGGTTTTAAGGATGAAAGCCATGATCCTCGCTGCGGGCCGCGGAGAGCGCATGCGCCCCTTGACAGATCATACGCCCAAACCGCTGTTGATCGCCGGTGGGCGGCGTCTCATTGAGTACCACATCGCTGCGCTGGTAGAGGCGGGTATTACTGAAATCGTTATCAATCACGCCCATCTCGGCGCGCAGATCGAAGCGGCGCTGGGCGATGGCAGCCGCTATGGGGCGCGGATTTTTTATTCTTCTGAAGGCGAGACCGGGCTGGAAACGGCTGGCGGGATTTTCAAAGCCCTGCCGTTGCTCGGCAATGCGCCCTTCATAGTGGTCAATGGGGATATCTGGACGGATTACCCCTTGGCGCAGCTCCCGGAAGAACCCAAGGGCAGGGCACACCTGGTGCTGATCGACAACCCCGCGCATCACCCGGCGGGCGACTTCGTGCTGCGCGAAGGCTTGGTTTCAACCTCTGCCCCAGGCGACAAGACGCTCACGTTCAGTGGGATTGGCGTATATCGCCCGGAATTGTTCGAGGGGTGCGCCCCCGGCAAATTCCCACTCGCCCCGCTGCTGCGCAAGGCGATGGAAACGGGCGGTGTGACGGGCGAACACTACACGGGACGCTGGGTGGATGTGGGCACGCCGCAGCGCCTGTATGAACTGGATGACGCATTGCGCCAGAGTTGATGTGCCCCCTCTATACCCACTGTGTACACTATGGACGCCACCCGCATTGCAAGGAAGAGGTTACAGGATGCCAGCGGCAACAAGATTGCACGTATCAATTCGGTGAGGCTTCCAGAGTATTTTCCAATCCAGAAATGAGTCTGAACGGAGAGCGGGTAGACTCACCTGTGAGACCTCGATTCTGTATCGGTCTGGTTAGCAAAAGTGCACTGTTCGTGCTCCTGCGCTGTTTTCTCAAGCGCATTTCTTGAGCGCTACGGAAATGGCTTGGAACAACCGCTGCCTAGCCTTGTTGAGCGCGGCAGCGGC
>LNFM01002638.1_pt1 | contig 44361 bp, 42 predicted proteins | sample 596031 | NCBI WGS metagenome assembly LNFM01 (sample SAMN04254537, study PRJNA301005) | activated carbon metagenome | isolation source: dual media filters at the Ann Arbor, Michigan drinking water treatment plant | place: USA: Ann Arbor
GTCGGCGAAGGTCATCTGCTTCATCGGAAAACTCAGCGGGTGGAATCCGGGTATTTTGCCAAAATCAGGAAGTCTTTTTCAGAGTTTCCCTAAGTAAATCCGCTATAAACCCATAGGCAGTGGAGTTGTTGCCTAACAAGTCATTCCAGCGGACTGCCTACGGCAGCCGCTGAATTCCAACGTTAGGTTATCCGAGCAAAAGTGACCCGCCCCTCATTCCTCAGTCACTGTGAATGTCCGCTTCTGGCCGTTAACTGCCTATCGATACCAACAGCTCGTAGGATGGGTTGAGCATCGCGATACCCATGCTGCTATCGGCCAAACACCTTGGCCCGCTTGTTTGCCTGATGGGTATCGCTTCACTCCACCCATCCTACGTCGGTGCACAAACCCGATTACGGGGTTAAGGCTAATTGGCTACTTTTCAGGTCGTTCCCACGTCGAGGCGTCGAACCGTCTGCTTGGGAATGCAGCCCTCGACGCTCCGGCGTCCACCTGAGTGCTCCTAGAACGCCGTAACGCGGAGCGTCAGAGACTTGCTGCCACGCTGGAACGAAGCTGCTATCGGCGCTAAGCGCCGACAGCACGACCCGCTCAACCGCTATGCCTCAACGCTGTTCCACTGCTTGCTCAGGCGTTTGTCGGAGACCGGCAGTTTAGTGCCCAGTTGCTGGGCGAAGAGTGACACGCGGTATTCCTCCAGCAGCCAGCGGTAGAGCGTCAGTTGTGGGTCGCGTTTGCCTTCCTGGTTGTGTTTGGCCAGGCGCGCTTGGTACTGCTCCCAATAGCCTGCCAGCTCACCGCTCCAGACGCGGTCGCGCTGCACCTGCGCGGCGATTTTGTCCAGACGTTGTTCGATGGCTTTGAGGTAGCGCGGCACTTCTTTAAGCCATTGCGCCGGGGTTTCGCGGACGAAACCGGGATACACCAGATTGCTCAGCTGCAACTTGATGTCGTTCAACGCCATGGCCTGGGCCAGGTCGATTTTGCCTTTGAAGCGCTTTTGCAGGCCGTGCCAGAGCTTGAGAATCTCCAGCGTCAGCTTGGCCAGGCGTTCGGCCTCCGCTGTCCAGTCGCTGCGCTTGCGTTCGGCCAGCGCGGCTAAACCTGCGCCGTCGCGCGGCAGCGGCTCAGCGCCTTCGAGGATGCAGCTGTCGAGACTGGCCAGCAGGATGTCTTCAACCAGCGCGTCAACGCGGCCCATGTCGCGATAGAGCAGCGCCAGTTCGGTCAGCCCCGGCAGTTTGCCGCGCAGGAACTTGGCTTGTTCAGCCAGTTGCTGCAAGAGCAAGCGTTGCAGGGCACGACGATGCTGAAACTCGGCTTCGGCCAAGGTTGGGAAGCGCCCTTCCTTGACCACGCCGCCCTCTTCCACCAGCGCCGGGTAGACAGTCATGGACAGGCCGGCGACCTGCTGCTGGGTTTTGGCCGCTACTTCGCTAAACGCCTTGGCCTCCACCGGCTGCTGGCTCTTGGCAGTTTTCGGCAAGGCCAACCCGGCTTGGGTGGCTTCGCTAAAGCGTGCGGTCAGCTCAGCCAGGTCGCGGCCTTCACCCAAGGGCTTGCCCTGGTTGTCGACCACTTCGATGTTCATGCGCAAATGGCCTTCAAGCTGCGCCGCAGACTCCGCCCAGGCTTCGCCGCTGACGCGCGCGCCAGTCATGCGCGTCAACTCGCGGCCCAGAGCTTCGGGCAGGCTTCCTTCGGCAAAGGTCAGTTTGCTCAGCGCCGCGCCGACAAAATCTGGCACCGGCACAAAGTTTTTGCGCAGGGCCTTGGGCAGGCCGCGCACCAGGGCCATGCATTTGGCTTCCAGCAGCCCCGGCACCAGCCATTCCAGACGCTCGGGCGGCAGTTGCGGCAATAGCGGCGCAGGCACGCGCAGGGTCACGCCGTCACGCGGGTGATTGGGCTCGAAGTGATAAGTGAGCGGCAGGCTCAATTCGCCCAGGCGCAGGGTGTCGGGGTACTGCGCGGCGGTGATTTCCTTGGCGTCGCGGGCCAGCACGTCTTCTTCGCGCATGATCAGCAGGTGCGGATCTTTTGCGCTCTCGCGCTTGTACCAACTGTCGAAACTGGCGCTCTGGTAGATGTCGGCTGGCAGACGCGCGGCGTAATAGGCAAACAGGGTTTCTTCATCGGCGAGGATGTCGCGGCGGCGCGCCTTGGCTTCCAGCTCGTCGAGTTTCTCCAGCAGTTCGCGGTTGGCCGTCAGGCATTTGGCGCGGGAGTTGATTTCCCCCGCCACCAGCCCTTCGCGGATAAACAGCTCACGCGAGGCCACCGGGTCAACCGGGCCAAAATGCACGGCGCGGCGACCGACCACGATCAGGCCATAGAGGCTGATTTGCTCGTAGGCCACCACCTGGCCGCGCTTCTTCTCCCAGTGCGGTTCGAGGTGGTTTTTCTTGATCAGGTGGCTGGCCAGCGGCTCGATCCAGTCCGGTTCAATTTTGGCAACCATGCGCGCAAACAGCTTGGTGGTTTCCACCAATTCAGCGGCCATCAGCCAGCTGGGTTTCTTGCGGCCGATCACCGAGGACGGATGCACCCAGAAGCGCCGCTGGCGTGCGCCAAGGTAGTCGCCGTCTTCGGTCTTTTGGCCGATCTGGCTGAGCAGGCCAGCGAGAATCGCCTTGTGCACGGCGGCGTAGCCTTTGGCCTGTTGGGCGGCCTGATCTTTTTCGGCCAGCTCTTTTTCTTTCTGCACAGCGGAGAGCTGGGGTGTGGCAGTCCGGCGATCATTTTCTGGGCTCGCAGGCTTAGTTGCCTGAGCGCCCGGATCGCCAGCAAGCTGGCTCCTACCCTTCGCGCTGTCGCCTGCAGACAGCTGTAAATCACGGCTAATCAGCACCAGCTGACGGTGCGCGTCGCGCCATTCGCGCAGGCGCAAATAATTCAGGAAGTTCTTCCGGCACCAACTGCGCAGTGCGCTGGAGCCGAGGGCCTGACGTTGTTCTTCGAAGCCGCGCCACAGGTTGATCAACGCAGCGAAGTCGGAATCGACATCCTTCCACTGCGCGTGGGCCTGGTCGGCGGCTTGCTGGCGGTCGGACGGGCGCTCGCGCACATCCTGTACCGAGAGCGCGCTGGCGATGATCAGGATTTCTTCCAGGCTGCCCTGCTTGGCACCTTCCAGCACCATGCGACCCAGGCGCGGGTCCACCGGCAGGCGCGCCAACTGGCGACCCAGCGGCGTGAGCTGACCTTCGCGGTTAACCGCCGAGAGTTCCTGCAATAGGTTGAAGCCGTCGCTGATGGCCTTGCCATCCGGCGGCTCAATAAACGGGAAGGCGTCGATCTCACCGAGGCGCAGATGGAGCATCTGCAAAATCACCGCCGCGAGGTTGGTACGTAGGATTTCCGGGTCGGTAAAGGCTGGGCGGCCGTTGAAATCTTCCTCGCTGAACAAGCGAATACAGATGCCCGGCTCGACCCGCCCACAACGGCCTTTACGCTGGTTGGCGCTGGCCTGGCTGATGGCCTCAATCGGCAAACGCTGCACTTTGGCGCGGTAGCTGTAGCGGCTGATCCGTGCCGTACCGCTGTCGATCACATAGCGGATGCCCGGCACGGTGAGCGAGGTTTCCGCGACGTTGGGCAAAAATCTTCTGCTGCTCGGCCGGGGTCAGCCGCGCATACAGCGGCAGCACTTCGGTCAGGCGCAGGTTGGCTTTACGCAGCACTTCGGCGGCGTCGCGAATTTCGCGCTCGCCGGGCAGGAACACCAGCACATCGCCGGGGCGCTTGCCTTCGGCCTTTTCAAAGGCGCTGATTTCATCCAGCGTGGCGAGGATCGCCTGATCGACCGAGAGGTCTTCCTCAACGCGGTTGCCGTCTTCATCCTGCTCGGCGGCCAGCGGCCGGTACCAGGTGTCCACCGGGAAGGTACGGCCGGACACTTCAACAATCGGCGCGCCGTCAAAGTGCTCGGAGAAGCGCTGCAAATCTATGGTTGCCGAGGTGATGATCAGCTTGAGGTCAGGGCGGCGCACCAACAGGGTTTTCAGAAAGCCCAGCAGGAAGTCGATGTTCAGGCTGCGTTCGTGGGCTTCGTCGACGATGATCGTGTCGTACTTTTCCAGATAACGGTCGTGCTGGGTTTCCGCCAGCAGGATACCGTCGGTCATCAGTTTGATCAGGCTGCGTTCGTTGCTCTGGTCTTCGAAGCGCACTTGATAGCCGACCAGTTCGCCCAGCGGCGTGCCAATCTCCTCGGCAACCCTTGTGGCCACACTGCGCGCAGCCAGGCGGCGCGGCTGGGTGTGGCCGATCAGCCCGTGCACACCGCGGCCCAGCTCCAGGCAGATTTTCGGCAACTGGGTGGTTTTGCCCGAACCGGTTTCGCCGGCGATGACCACCACCTGATGCGCGGCGATGGCGGCTTTGATCTCGTCGCGCTTGGCGGCAATTGGCAGCGCGTCGTCGTAGCGCATGGTCGGCACGCTCAAACGTCGCGCCTCGACTTTGGCCTTGGAGGCCTCAAAGCGCTGCAGCCATTGCGCCAGCTTGGCTTGATCAACCGGCGTTTGCTTGCGCAGTTCCTGCAACTGGCGGCGCAGGCGATGACGGTCGCCCAGCAGGGTCTGGTCGAGGTTTTTCAACAGTTGATCAAAAGCAGGCGTGGCGTCGGTCATCGGGCAATCGCGAGGGGAATTTCAAAGCCGGTGATTGTCGCAGATTTGCCGGGTGAGGTCAGAACCCCATCAAGCCGATGGCCGCGACACACCGTGGGAGGCGCTTTAGCGGCGAGCTTTTTAGGTCTTTTGTCGCGGCTAAAGCCCCTCCCACGGACTCCGCCAGAGCCGAAAGCCCCTCTCACACGGGCAAAACGTCAGCACCAAAACAAAGGGCCGCTTAGAGCGGCCCTTTGCAGGTACTAATGGGATCAGCCGTGTTTGCGCCGACGCCACAGCCACAGCGCCAGCACACCGAGGGTGAGCACTAACGGCACCAGGGCAATGTTGAGGAACTTGAGCGTGCCGCCCAGCGCTTCGATGTCGGCATTGAGCTGGTAGCGCACGTCGCGCAGTTCCTTGCGGATAGCCAGCTTTTGCTGCACGAACTGCTGCACGGCGGCTTCCTGCTCGGGGGTCATTTCCAGTTCTTTGCCGGGCTCGTCGCTCTGCTGCAGGGCCGCGAGTTTTTGCTCGGTTTCGGCCAGTTGCGCTTGCAGGGTTTCCTCTTTCTCACGGAAACGCACTTCGGCTTCACGCTGGATGTCATCCACCACGTCGAACGGACGGGTAAAGCGACCGCGCGAACGCACGCTGATCAGCGCTTCGGAACCGGCCAGGTTGTCCAGGGCGTTGATCGCAAACCCGGCGTTGTCCGCCCACGGCTGCGGGATGCGCTGGCCGAAGAACTCCTGCACCTGCACCCACATGCGGTCGGTGAGCATGTCGGTGTCGGACACGACAATCACGTTGATGTTGTCCGCTTGCTTGAGGCCGTCTTTCTGCCCTTCGATGCCGTCCGGGAAGGCCGTTTGCGCCGGACCACTGATACGGGCGGCCAAGGTGTAGCGCTCGCCGGTCGGTTCCAGGTCGCGGATCAGCTCTTCCGGGTTGGCGAGCATGCCGAAACGCTTCACATCAAACGGCATGGCGTACGGCGAACTGCTGATCAACGGGATGAACTGCGTTTTTGCTCCTTCCAGCGGCTCCAGAATACCGGCGGTGGCCACCGTCAGGGTTTCCAGGGAGGCGGTGCTGACATCGTCGGCATCCAAGGCGTTTTTCGGCAGGGTTAACCACGCGGCATGCCGCACCGGACGCTGCCCCTCACCCATGCTGACCGACATGGCGTATGCGCCGTCGCCCAACACCTGATCCGGCACCATGCGCAGGCCCCAGGCTTTGAACAGTTCCGGCAGGTCGGAGGCTTTGTCGATGACCATCTCGCCGGGCATTTCGGCCTGGGTATCGGCCTCGCTGAACGGGTCGACAAAGGCCAACAACTTGCCGCCGCGTAGGACGAACTGGTCAATCGCGTACAGCGTCTGCTCAGGCAAATGCTTGGGGTGAATCAGCAGCAGCACCGAGACATTCTCGGGGATCAAATCGACATCGCGCTTGAGGCTTTCGATCTGGAACAGCTGACGAATCTCTTCGATCAGCATCCAGGCCGGTGTCGGCTGGCGTGCGGCCATGTCAAAGCCGCCATTGACCTGCAGGCCAGACAGCACGCCCACCACCGGGCGCTCAGGTTTGGCCAGGCTTTGCACCAGACGGCTGAGTTCGTACTCAAGGAACTCTTCCTGATCGAGGGCGAAGAACGGGATCACCTGGGTCTGACCTTCGGCATTTTTGCCGGCCAGGCCGAAGTAGATCGAGTCGCCACCCTGCTGCAGCGGAATGCCTTGCAGGCCAAACTCGGCGGCTTTGTCTTCATCCTCGGAGAACGGCGCGGGATCAATGATGTTCAGCTTGAGCTTACTGCCCGCTTCGCGCTGGTAGGCCTTGAGCATTTCTTCCACGCGCTTGGCGTAGGTGCGCAGGGCTGGCAGCTCTTGGGTGGCCGTGTCGGAGTAGAAGAAGTTCAGCTCCACCGGCTCATCCAGCTCAGCCAGAATCTGCTTGGTGCCGCTTGAGAGGGTGTAGAGCTTCTGCTCGGTCAAATCCAGACGCAGGCCACTGAGGCTCAGGCTGGAAAACAGGTTGAAGGCGAGAAACGCCAGGGCGATGAGCACAAGCCCGGCGCTGGAAACCATCAGCTTTTTCATGGGCGTCCTCAGTCAGCTTTCTTCAGGTCGATAACCACCGCCGTTGCAGCCAACCAGGCGGCAATCAGGGTGAGGAAATACAGCAGGTCGCGCAGGTCGATCACGCCCTTGCTGATCGCATCGAAACGGGTCAGGAAGCTCAGCGAGGCCACAGCGTCCACCAGCCATTGCGGTGCCCAGCCACTGAAACCGTCGAGCACCATGGGGAAGCCGCTGACGATAAAAAGGAAGCACACGCTGACGGCCAGGATAAAGGCGATCACCTGATTCTTGGCCAATGCCGACATGCACGAGCCAATGGCCAGATATGCCCCGGCCAGCAGCCAACTGCCGATGTAGCCGGTGATGATCGCGCCGTTGTCCGGCTCACCGAGGTAGTTGACGGTGATGATCATCGGGAAGGTCAGCAGCAGCGCCAAGCCGGCAAACACCCAAGCGGCGAGGAACTTGCCGGTTACCGCGTCAAAGCGGGTGATGGGCAGGGTCATCAGCAATTCAATGGTGCCGCTCTTGCGCTCTTCGGCCCACAGGCGCATGGCAATTGCCGGCACCAGGAACAGATAGAGCCAAGGATGGAAGTTGAAAAACGGCGACAGGTTGGCCTGGCCGCTCTCGAAGAAGCCACCGAGGTAGAAAGTGAACACCCCGGACAGCACCAGGAAGATCAGGATAAACACGTAGGCCAACGGCGTGGCGAAGTAGCTCGCCAACTCGCGCTTGAAGACCACCGACAACTGACTCATACCACCTCCCCACGGGTCAGACTGCGGAACACTTCATCCAGCCGCCCGCGCTCAACATTCAATTCACGCACCTTCCAACCGCGTTCGGCGATCAGCGCATTAACCTGCGGGAAGATCACCTCGCCCGGCTTAGCCAAAATGCTCAAGCTATGTTCCAGAGCGTTTTCTTCCACCCCGGCCACGCCCGGCAATGCCGCCAGCGCGGCTTGATCCAGCGCCTCATCGGCCACCAGGGTCACCGCTTGGTGATAGCGCGAACGGCTTTCCAGCTCCAGCGGCGTGCCATCGGCCAGCAGCTTGCCGTGGGCGATGACCACCGCACGGGTGCACACGGCCGAGACTTCTTCGAGGATGTGGGTGGAGATGATGACGATCTTGTCGTGCGCCAGGCTTTGGATCAGCTTGCGCACTTGGTGCTTCTGGTTCGGATCGAGGCCGTCGGTGGGCTCGTCGAGGATCAGCACTTTAGGGTCGTGCAGAATCGCCTGAGCCAGGCCAACGCGGCGCTTAAAGCCCTTGGACAGCGTCTCAATCGACTGATCAAGCACGGCTTCAAGCTCAACCTGCGCCACAGCCTTGGCTACACGTTCGTGCTTCTGCGCGCCTTTGAAGCCTCTGATCTCGGCAATAAATCCGAGGAAACCGCGCACGGTCATGTCGCCGTAGCACGGCGCACCTTCGGGCAGATAACCAATCTCGCGCTGGGCCTTGAGGGTGTCTTTCTGAATGTCAAAACCCAGGATGCTGGCCGTGCCGGCGCTGGGAGCCAGAAAGCCGGTGAGCATTTTCATGGTGGTGGATTTACCGGCACCGTTGGGGCCGAGAAAACCCAGCACTTCGCCGGGACGGACGCTGAAAGACAAATTGTCCACGGCGGTGTGCTGCGCAAAACGTTTGCTTAGATTTTTTATTTCGATCATGGCCTCTCACCATTGCGGTAACAGGCCCTGCTTGCAGCCGCTGCAGACGCAAGCCGGGCGCTTAAGTGCCGGCGGACTATAAGGAGTCACGCGCAGCCAGCGCAAGCCAAGAACCGGGAAGTCATGTATCCGTTCACTACAAGGTAGAAAAACGCCTGAAATCCGGGAGATACAGCGGCTATGAACCGAGCCTGCAGGCCTGTATCGAGCTTATTTGCCCAGCATGCGCGGCAGAATGTCCTGGCCTTGGCGGCGGTGGACCATCACCATCAGCGCATGGCCGACGATCAGCACCAGCATCAACCAGCCAGCCCAGCCATGGAACAGGTTAGCGGGCAGCATCAGCCATTCGATTTTCTCGCCGCTAAAACCCGGCATCAGTTGCAGGCCGAACACCGTGAGCTCACGGCCTGAGCCGTATTGGCGCAGCAAGGCAAAGAACGGCACACCGAGCATCAGCCCGTACAGCGCCAAATGCCCAAGTTTGGCCGCCATCCCCAGCGAGGCGGGGCGCTGTTTGAGGTTGAATAACGCCCACAGCAGGCGCAGCACAACCATCAACATCAGCAGCACGCCAGCAGCGCGGTGGGTGCCCCACATAAATTCATCCAGGGCGGATTCTTCCATCAGCACGCGCACCACGGTGGTGAGGAACTGCCAGCCCAGCACGAGCGCCATCGACCAATGCAAAGCTCGGGTGATCAGGCCGTAGCGTTTAGGGTTATCCAAGTATTGCGTGGTCATGCTGAGCATCTCTTATAAGTTATGTGAAAGGGTCAGGTTCAAGAGGCGGATGTTATTGGCATCCAAGCTCTCTGAGCATCTTTTTAAATTAGCGTTCAGTCGCGTCAAGAAAAGCCAGCAGCGCCGCGACGGTTGACGCCGGGTCTTCTTCCTGCGGCACATGGCCCAGCGAGTCGAATGTCATCAGTTGGCTGCCCGTGATGTCACGTTTGAAGCGCTCGGCGTTGTCCGGGGGAATCAGCTGGTCACGCATGCCCCACAGAATCAGGGTCGGCACCTTGATCTCGGCCATGCGCGTGTAAGCCTGTCCATCGTCGGCCTGGATAAACCGCTGGCGCAACGCCTCACGATTACCTGCACGCAGGGTTAGCTCGTAGTAACGATCAATCAGCGCGTCGCTGACCTGGCTTGGGTCGCCGTAGACGTTGCGAATACTTGAGCTGATCATGGCGCGCGGCAGCAGGTTATCCATCAACGGCGCCAGTGCAGGAATTTGCGCCAACCGAAAGCCGATGGGCACCGAGGTGGCATTGCGCGGGTATCCGGCGGCGTCCACCAGCACCAACTGGGTAACGCGCTGCGGGTGATCCAGCGCAAAGTGCCAGGCCAGTTGCCCACCAAAGCTGTTGCCGGCCAGCACGGCGCGCTCAACCTGCAGATGATCGAGCACCTTCGCCAGAAACGCGCTGTAGTGCGCCATGCGGTAATCGCCATCGGGGAATGGCCCGGTGAGGCCGAAACCCGGCAAGTCGAGGCTGATCACCCGGCGTTTAGTCTGCAACGCCGCCACCCAACCTTCCCAGGTGTGCAGACTGGCCGAGGTGCCGTGCAGCAGCACGATTGGCGCGGGATCATCGCGCAGACCTTGGTCGCGCAGGTGCACCAGCATGCCGTCGAGGGCGACAAACTGCGAAGGCGGCAACGCCCAGCGCGGCTTGAGTTCAGCCACCGGGCGATCCGGTGCCCAATTCCAGGCCACCGCGCCCACCCCACTGACCAGCACCAGCAACACCAGAGATACTGCGATCTGCGCAAGACGGTTCATGCTCGATTCCTTTTAACGAAGCCTTGCTCATACTAGCCAAGCTGCCTGCGCACGCAGACCAGACCAAGCGCTGGTTTTACGCGCCAACCTGCGGATATAAAAAAGCCCCGATGTGCCGGGGCTTGAGACGTGTTGCGCCGTTGTGCGGCGCAACACGGGTAAAGCGATCAATCAAACCAGGCTCATCAGCGCCTCACGGCTAAACGGCAGGATGTCCTGCTCGCGGCCATCACGCACTTTCACGGCCCAGTCCGGGTCCACCAGCAGCGCACGGCCGACGGCCACCAGGTCAAACTCCTGCTTGTTCAGACGCTCCAGCAGGTTTTCCAGGCTGGCGGGCTGCGCCACTTTGTCGGTGTTGACCATGAACTGGAGGAATTCGCCATCCAGGCCGACGCTGCCGACAGTGATGGTTGGCTTGCCGGTGAGTTTGCGCGTCCAACCGGCCAGGTTGAGGTCCGAGCCTTCGAACTCCGGCTCCCAGAAGCGGCGTGTCGAGCAGTGGAAGATATCCACGCCAGCATCCGACAGCGGCTTGAGGAAGGCACCCAGCGCTTCCGGGGTTTGCACCAGACGCGCGGTGTAATCCTGCTGCTTCCACTGCGAGAAGCGGAAGATGATCGGGAAGTCCGGGCCCACGGCAGCGCGCACAGCCTGGATCAGCTCGATGGCAAAGCGCGAGCGCTGGGCCAGATCACCGCCGTACTCATCCGTGCGCTGGTTGCTGCCTTCCCAGAAGAACTGATCAACCAGATAACCGTGAGCGCCGTGGATCTCCACGCCGTCCATGCCAATGGACTGGGCATCTTTGGCCGCTTGGGCGAAGGCGGCGATCACTTCGTTGATGTCGTCTTGGGTCATGCCGTGAACAACCACGGTGCCTTCTTTGATTTTTTCGCTTGGGCCGTAGCCTGGGACGCTGGCGTCCGGCTCGGTGCCGAGCTTGCGTACGTTACCCACGTGCCAGAGTTGCGGAACGATCTTGCCGCCTTCAGCGTGTACGGCGTCTACGACTTTCTTCCAGCCAGCCAGGGCGTCTTCGCCATAGAAACGTGGCACGTTCGGGTAGCCATTGGCGGCTTTGTGGCCGACGGTAGTGCCTTCGGTGACGATCAGGCCAACACCGGCAGCGGCGCGGCGACGGTAGTACTCAATGACCTTGCTGTTCGGCACGCCGCCCGGAGAGAAGGAACGGGTCATCGGCGCCATGACCACACGGGTCGGCAGCTCCAGGTTGCCCAGGGTAAAGGGTTGGAACAGCGCTTTAACGGGATCGGTCATCATCATTCCTCGGGGTGCGCGGAGCACCGCAATGGGTTAAGAACAGGGGAATCAGGCCTGCAGCAACCGCTGCAGGCGGTGGATAAAGTCGCTCAGGACGCGGGTGTTATTGGCCACCTTGAGCCGGGTCAGTGCGCCCTGCCAGGCGTTGGCGATAAAGCTCGCCAGGTTGCGGCAGTCTTCATCGGCCGCGAGTTCACCGGCGGCCTGCGCCTGCTCCAGACAGCGCTGGAGGATGTCCGCCGAGGTTTGCAAAATCACATCCACCTGTGCGCCCAAGGTTGGCGACAGTTCGGCCATCTCAAAACTCAAGCTGCCAATAAAGCAGTGGTATTCCAGACGCTCTTGGCGGGCGAAGTGCTCCACCAGTTCGGCGTAGTAACCAAGGATGCGCTCGCGTGGGCTGAGTGCCGGGTTGCTCAGGGCTTCGGCATAACGCGCCAGACGCGGCTGGTAGACATGCTGCAAGGCCTGCAGGGCGAAGTCTTCTTTGCTAGCAAAGTAGTGGTAGAAGGAGCCTTTCGGCACCCCCGCCGCCTGCACGATTTCCTGCACGCCGGCACCGTGATAACCGCGACGGGTCATCACCTCAGCGCCTTTGGCGAGGATCAGGTCACGCTTGTCGAGTCGAATGCTTGAGTTCATGCCGACAAGAATATGACCGGTCGTCTCGCCTCATCCACCACTATTGATTTGCGTGATTATCGGCAAAAAGTAGAGCGAGTTTCAGAAACAACAAAGCCGCGAACGGGTCGCGGCCTTTGGGGCTTAATCAGCGCTGCGCGCGCTGACTGAACGGTTAACCGCGAGCGGCTTTGATCACGTCAATGTAGGGCTCGGCAAAACGTTGGTCCTGAATCAGTGCGACAAAATCATTGCCTTGGGCGTCTTTGGCATTCAGGTCGTACCCGGCTTCGACAAAGAAGCCGACAAAGCGCTCGAAGTCATCAATGCGCAGGCCACGGTAGGCCTTAACCAGCTTGTGCAGCGACGGCGGCGTGGCATCGGCCGGCTCAACACTGAGGAACAGCTTGATCGGCTCGTCACCAATCTCATCGCCAATCACCTGTTTCTTGTCTTTACGCATCACTCACTCCAGCTAACCAGGCCACACGGGGCCGGCAGTGTACCTCTGCGGCGGGCAGCGGCTCAACGCATGCCACGTCGCTAACATGCTCACCGAACTCTGCCCAGCCGACTTAGGTCAAACCAGCCGACGCTGCACGAAGCCTATACTGCGCGCCAACTCACAGGAGTTTTTATGTCGGTGTCACTACCGCCCTTGTTTAGCGCCCTGCGGCAAACACTGCGCGCGGGGTACGGCTGGGGGCAGTTGCGCGGCGACCTCAGCGCTGGCCTGACAGTGGGCATTATTGCTATTCCGCTGGCCATGGCCCTGGCGATTGCTGTGGGCGTTGCGCCGCAGCATGGCCTCTACACCGTCCTTGTGGCCGGCAGCCTGACAGCCCTGTTTGGCGGCTCGCGGTTTAACGTCACCGGGCCAACTGCAGCATTTGTGGTGATTTTACTGCCCGTTACCCAGCAATTCGGCCTAGGTGGCTTGTTGCTCTGCACGCTGATGGCGGGGGGGATTCTGATCGTTCTGGGCCTGATGCGCGCCGGACGGCTGATCGAGTTCATCCCCTACCCGGTGACCCTTGGCTTTACCGCTGGCATCGGCATTGTGATCGCCACCTTGCAGATCAAGGACCTGCTCGGCTTGCAACTGGCCGGCCCGGCCAACAACTACCTCGAACAACTCAGCGGTTTGTGGCACGCCCTGCCCAGCCTGCAACTGGGCGATAGCCTGGTCGCCGTGGTATGCCTTGCAGTGCTGCTGATCTGGCCGCGCTGGGTGCCAAAAATACCGGGGCACTTGGTCGCGCTGGCGGTTGGCGCGCTGTTGGGCCTGCTGCTGGAAAACCTGCACATTCCGCTGGCCACCTTGGGTGAGCGCTTCAGCTACAGCCTCAACGGCGTTGAGCACCCCGGCATACCGCCGTTTCTGCCGGCCTTCGTCTGGCCGTGGCAATTACCCGGTGCCGATGGCCAACCGCTGGCAGTGAGCTTTGAGTTATTCCGCCAATTGCTCGCCCCGGCGTTTGCCATCGCCATGCTCGGTGCAATTGAGTCGCTGCTGTGCGCGGTGGTCGCCGATGGCATGACCGGCAGCAAGCACGACCCCAACGGCGAACTGATCGGCCAGGGTATCGGCAACATGATCGCGCCACTGTTCGGCGGCATTACCGCCACCGCAGCGATTGCCCGCAGCGCCGCCAATGTGCGCGCCGGCGCCTATTCCCCCGTTGCGGCAATCGTGCATGCGGGCGTGGTGCTGATCGCCATCGTGTTTCTTGCGCCGTTGTTCAGCTACCTGCCCATGGCCGCACTGGCCGCCCTGCTGTTGGTGGTGGCGTGGAACATGAGTGAGCCGCGCCACGTACAGCACACCTTGCGCATCGCCCCGCGCAGCGACGTGATGGTGCTGCTGACCTGCCTGATCCTCACGGTACTGTTCGACATGGTGCTGGCTGTGGGCGTCGGCCTGCTGCTGGCGGCTGGGGTGTTTATCAAACGCATGAGCGACCTGACCGACACCGCCGCGCTGCCGAAAGACTTTCATCAGGCCCTTAATGACTTGCCCGAGCATGTGTTGGCCTATGCAATTCGCGGCCCGCTGTTCTTTGGTGCTGCGGAAAAAGCCCTGAGCGTGCTGCGCCGCTTTACGCCTGGGGTGAAGGTGGTGATTGTCGATATCAGCGCAGTGCCGCTGCTGGACATGACCGCGATTGCCGCGCTGGACAACGTGCTGCGTGATTACCGCGCACAACAGGTGGGTTTGGTGCTGAGCGGGCCGACGCCAAGGGTGCGCCTGCAACTGCGCCGCGCGGGGATGGAGCAGGTGGACGGCCAACTGGCCTATGTCCGCGACCTGCCCCACGCCAAAGCCAAGGCGCTGCGCTGGCTGACGCCCAAGACCGATGCGGCATTAGAGGTCGTGTAACCTGGATGCAATCCGGGGCAATTTAGCGCCGTACAAGCCGCTCCCGGATTGCATCCGGGCTACATAGATTACGCGCGCATGCTCCATGGCCTTTGACGGTGGAAAACGCTGCGCGGCTTTCCACCCTACAGAGGCGCTACTTACATCCCTTTGACCGCGTAGATGCCCGGCGCATTGCGCCAGTAGCCCTTGTAATCCATGCCGTAGCCAAACACGTAGCGATCAACGCAGGGCATGCCGACGTAATCCGCCTTGAGGTCAGGTCGCGCCTTGCGGTCGTGGGTCTTGTCTACCAGCACGGCAATGCGCACGTTCTTGGCACCGGCGTGACGGCAAAAATCGATGATCGCGCCCAGGGTGTGACCTTCGTCGAGAATGTCGTCGATGATCAGCACGTCGCGGTCGATAAAGGAGATTTCCGGCTTGGCCTTCCAGAACAGCTCGCCGCCGCTGGTTTCATTGCGGTAGCGCGTGGCGTGCAGGTAGGACAGTTCCAACGGGAAGTTGAGCTTGGGCAGCAGTTTGCCGGAGAAGATCAGCCCGCCGTTCATTACGCAGAACACCACGGGGTTGCTCTCGGCCATCTCATTGTTAATGGCAGCCGCCATGGTATCGATAGCCATCTCGACCTCGGCATTGCTGTGCAGACAATCGGCTTCGGCCATTACTTGGCGGATATGCGCGAGATCGACGGACATGCTGTTTCCTCTTGAGAGCGGGACGCTGCAGCCAAAAGCTGATCAATGCGTCAAAATAAAAGCCGGCAAAGGTACGCATCTGCATGCAGCAGAGCAAGCCCCGCCAGACCAATTGCAAAAAATGCCTTGAAGCCCGGTTTATACCCGGCACTTTGCCTGCTTTTTGCCGACTTTAGGCCATTTTTGCCCAGCATTTGCTATGGCCAATGCTTTAATCTAACGCACTTTTTTCGCCTGTCCTGCTGGAGACTCTTGCCCATGCCCATCCACGAGATCCGCCACCCGCTGATCCGCCACAAACTCGGCCTGATGCGCCGCGCCGACATCAGCACGAAAAACTTCCGTGAGCTGGCCCAGGAAGTGGGTGCGCTGCTGACCTATGAGGCGACCAAGGATCTGCCCTTGGAAAACTGCGAGATCGAAGGCTGGTGCGGCACCGTGCAGGTGGAAAAAATCTCCGGCAAAAAAATCACCGTGGTGCCGATCCTACGTGCTGGCATTGGCATGCTCGAAGGCGTTCTCAGCTTGATTCCCGGTGCCAAGGTCAGCGCCGTGGGCGTGGCACGCAACGAAGAAACATTGCAAGCGCACACCTACCTGGAAAAGCTCGCCTCGGAAATTGACGAGCGCCTGGCCATGATCATCGACCCGATGCTCGCCACCGGCGGCTCGATGGTCGCCACCATCGACCTGCTGAAAAAAGCCGGCTGCAAAGAGATCCGCGCCATGGTGCTGGTCGCGGCGCCTGAGGGTATCAAGGTGGTCAACGACGCCCATCCTGACGTGATCATCTACACCGCTTCCATCGATCAGTGCCTGAACGAACACGGCTACATCATTCCCGGCCTCGGCGATGCCGGCGACAAAATCTTTGGCACCAAACAAAAAGAGGCCTGAGCCCCATGCAACCTGAATACAACGACCCCCTATGGCGCCAGGGCATTTCCGGCGCGCAAATGCTGTTTGTGGCCTTTGGCGCACTGGTGCTGATGCCGCTGATCACCGGCATGGACCCTAACGTAGCGCTGTTTACCGCCGGTATCGGCACGCTGTTGTTCCAACTGGTCACTGGCCGTCAGGTGCCGGTTTTCCTGGCCTCCAGCTTTGCCTTTATTGCGCCGATTCTGGCCGCCAAAGGTGAGTTTGGTTTGCCAGCGGTACTGGGCGGCATCGTCGCTTCGGGCTTGGTGTATATCCTGCTCAGCGCCGTGGTGAAGGTTAAGGGCGCAGGTTTTATCGACCGTCTATTGCCGCCCGTGGTGATTGCCCCGGTAATTATTTCCATCGGCCTGGCCCTGTCGCCCGTTGCCGTCAACATGGCCATGGGCAAGGCCGGTGACGGCAGCGCGCAACTGGTGCCGTATGAAATTGCCCTGCTGATTTCCATGTCGGCGCTGATCACCACTGTGCTGGTCGCAGCCATGGGCCGTGGCCTGCTGCGCCTGCTGCCGATTCTTGCGGGCATCACCGTCGGTTGCGTTGTAGCGGCGTTCTGCGGCGTGATCGACACCAGCAATATCGCCGCCGCACCCTGGCTGGCCATCCCTGCTTTTGTTGCCCCTGAACTGCACTGGGGCGCGATTCTGTACATCGTACCGGTCGCCCTAGCACCGGCCATCGAACACATCGGCGGGGTTGTCGCCATCGGCAGCGTGACCGGGAAAGACTTCGTGAAAAAACCCGGCCTGCACCGCACCCTGCTCGGCGATGGCTTGGCCACCTCGGCCGCTGGCCTGTTTGGCGGCCCGCCCAACACTACGTACGCGGAAGTGACCGGCGCGGTGATGCTGACCAAAAACTACAATCCGAAAATCATGACCTGGGCCGCGTGCTTTGCCATCGCCCTGGCCTTTATCGGCAAGTTCGGCGTGGCCCTGCAAAGCATTCCAGTGCCGGTAATGGGTGGCATTTTGTGCCTGCTGTTTGGCTCTATTGCGGTGGTCGGTCTGAACACCCTGATCCGCCATCAGGTCGATCTGTCCGAGGCGCGCAACCTGATTATTGTCTCGGTTACGCTGGTGTTCGGCATCGGCGGCATGGTCATCGGCAATGGCGATTTCGCCCTGTCCGGCATTTCCCTGTGCGCCATTTGCGCCTTAGTGCTCAACCTGGTTCTGCCAGGCGGGCAAGGCTGGAACAAGAAAACCGTTTTGGAAGATCCAGACCTGTAAATCGCGCCCACAAAAAAGCCCCGCAGATGCGGGGCTTTTTATTGCCGCTAACTCTCTAAAGCCGGCTTTTAACGCAGCAGGGCCTACGCGCAACAGACCCTAGACAAGCCCCTACACCGGGTTAGCCGACCATTGTTGCAACCGCACAACGCTCTCACGATAGGGCTTGAGACTCATGCTCAGCAGCACGATTGAACTGAACACGGCGATGCTGGTGACGATCAGCAGCGAGTAGCGCAGCGCCATGTCATCGGCGAATACATAGTCGGTCACCAAGGCCACCGCCGTCGGGCCGATGCCCAGACCGATCAGCGTGATGACAAACAGGTAGATCGCCGAGGCCTGGCCGCGCATCGAGTTGGGCATGATCTCCTGAATCGCCGCCGGAGCCACGCCAAACGGCATGCTCAGGAAAAACACCGCCGGCGCGGTGAGAATCGCCGCCCACAGCGCAGTTTCCATCAACGGGAAGGCCAGCACACAAGGCACCGCGCCAATGGCCGCATACAAGCCGACGCGCATGTTGGCATCGGTGCTGCCGCGCTTGGCCATCCAGTCCGCCAAGCGGCCACCAAACACGATGCCCAGGCAACCAAACACGGCAACAATGCTGCCGTAAATAATCCCCACCTGGCCGGCATCCCAACCATAGGTGCGGATAAAGAAGGTTGGAATCCAGGCTGCACTGCCATAGCCCGCAAACGCCAGACCGGCAAAGCCGAAGTTATGGCACAGCACGGTACGGCGGTTGGCGCGAATATAGCGCCCCACATCAGCCAGCGGCACCGCCACACCAGCACCAGCGCCACGCCGTGTGGGTTCAGTGACGGCCAGCATCAGCAGGGTGAAGACGATCCCGGCCGCGCCCAGAATCAGGAAGATCAGTTGCCACGGACGCACTTCGCCGAGCACCGGCAGCGTCACGTCGCCTTGCGCCGAAGCGAACTGGATCACCAGGCCACCGAGCAAAAACGCCAAGCCCGAGCCCAGGTAAACCCCCATGGAATACACACTAATGGCCGTGGCGCGACGCTCCGCTGGAAAGCTGTCGGCAATCAGCGAATAGGCTGCAGGCGATAACGCCGCCTCGCCCACGCCGACGCCAATGCGGCATAGCAAAAATTGCCAGTACAGCTTGGCCATGCCACACGCGGCGGTGGCCGCACTCCAGAAGATGATGCCGATGGCGATCAAGCCGCGACGGCTTTTGGTATCCGCCAAACGCCCAAGAGGAATACCGCACACGGTATAGAACAGGGCAAAGGACAGCCCCATCAGCAGACTCATCTGCGTGTCGCTGATCATCAGATCACGGCGGATCGGCCCCACCAGCAGGTTGAGAATCTGCCGGTCGATAAACGACAGCACATACGCCACCATCAAAATGGCGACAGTCACCCAGGCGCGGGTGGGTGAGGGGTAGCCGTTATTATTGTTGTTCACTGGCAGTCTCCTCGGCACCGCTGGTGCGGTGCACGACGGTTGAAAGAACTACCAGCTTAGGCCGACATGCTGGGCAAAGAATATTGCCCAGCGCTGTTATCAGTCAGCCGAATGCGCACTGTCGCGCCGCACGAATGACTGTAACAAGGCCTGCGTTTACAGCATCAACGGCGCCCGCTCGCTGAGGGTTTTCAGTGCCGCCACCCAGCTGGGGTGGTCATTCAGGCACGGCACCAACTGCAAGCTTTCACCACCGGCCTCGACAAACTGCTCGCGGCCACGGTCGCCGATTTCTTCCAGGGTTTCGATGCAGTCAGCGACAAACGCGGGGCACATCACCAGCAACTTCTTCACGCCTTGCGCAGCCAGCTCATCCAGGCGCGCTTCGGTGTAGGGCTCGATCCACTTGGCGCGGCCCAGACGTGACTGGAACGACACCGACCACTGCTCAGGCTTAAGGCCCATGCGCTGGGCAAACAGCTCAGCACTGCGCAGGCATTGCGCGCGGTAGCATTTGGCGAGCACTTCAGGCGAAGCCATGCGGCAGCAGTCATCACCCTTGAGGCAGTGACCGCTTGGGTCGAGTTTGTGCAGATGACGCTCGGGCAAGCCATGAAAGCTCAGCAGCAAGTGATCAAAGCCCTGTTCGAGGTGAGGCTTGGCGCTGTCGACCAAGGCGTCGAGGTATTCCGGCTGATCATAAAACGGCTGCAACAGCGAGAAGCGGATCGGCAACTTGTGCTCACTCACCACGCGGCGCGCTTCTTCAATCACCGTGGTGGTGGTGCTGTCGGCAAACTGCGGATAAAGCGGCGCGAGGGTCACTTGGGTGATGCCCTGCGACGCCAATCGATTGAGCACGGTAGTCAATGATGGCTCGCCATAGCGCATGGCCAATTCTACCGGGCCCTGTTTCCAACTGCTTTTCATCGCCTCTTGCAGACGCTTGCTGATGACCACCAGCGGCGAGCCGTCCTCCCACCAGATCGAGGCATAGGCGTGCGCCGAGGCCGCCGGGCGACGGATCAAAATCAACGACACGATCAACCGGCGCAGCGGCCAGGGCACATCAATGACGTAAGGGTCCATCAGGAACTGATTGAGGTAGCTGCGAACATCAGCCACTTTGGTCGAGGCCGGCGAACCCAGGTTTACCAGTAACAAGGCGTGATCGGTCATGCGCAATCCTAATCCGGTTGGCCTAGCAGGTCTGCCAGGGCCGCATCCAAGTGAGTGAAACGAAATGTGAAACCTTGCGCCTGCAAGCGCTTGGGCAGAGCGCGCTGGCCACCCAGCAACAGCACGGAAAGCTCGCCTAAGCCCAGGCGCAAAGCAAACGCCGGTGCTGGCATAAACGCGGGGCGGTGCAACGCGCGGCCCAGGCTTTGGGCAAATTCGCGGTTGCGCACCGGGTTGGGCGCGCTGGCATTATAAGGGCCGCTGGCGGCCTCATGGGTGAGGAGAAAATCAATCAGGGCTATTTGATCGGCCAGGTGAATCCAAGGCATCCACTGCCGGCCATTACCCAGCGGGCCACCCAAGCCCAGCTTGAACGGCAACAACAGGCGCTTGAGAAAACCGCCCTCGCGCGCCAGCACCAGCCCCGTACGCAGCAACACTACGCGCACACCAAATGATTCAGCCCGCTGGGCCGTTTCTTCCCAGGCGCTGCACAGTTGCGCTGCAAAATCTTCGCTAACCGGGGGGCAGTCTTCACTCATTTCACGCTCGCCAGCATCGCCATACCAGCCCACCGCCGAACCCGAGAGCAGCACGCTGGGTTTGTGTGCACGGGTTTCAAGCCAGGCCAACAATTGCTCAGTCAGGCCGATACGGCTGGCCCACAACATGGCTTTGCGTTTGCGCGTCCAGGGGCGGTCGGCAATCGGCGCACCCGCCAGGTTCACAACCGCATCGAGCGGCTCATCGGCCAATTCATCGAGCTGTGCAATGCCACGCACTGCAGCCCCGCATAGGCTGGACACCTGCTGCGGGCGACGGCTCCAAACGGTTAATTGATGGCCTTGCTGCAACCAGTGCTGACACAGCGCGCGACCAATAAGACCCGTACCGCCCGTGATAAGAATGTGCATGACAATGCCCTCATGAGACCGCGACATACGTCGCCCGACACCGTTGTTTGCGCCTTTGTGGCTTCAGCCAGCGGCAGATTGTCTTAACTGTAGGTAGCCGAGTCGTTACGGCACAGCTTATACATAAAATCCATATTGTATAGCTTTTGTCTAAAGCGTAGCCTAGCGAAAGACTTAGTGAGGTACGTCATGAACACTGCTCTACCCATCGCCATTATTGGCACTGGCATTGCCGGTTTATCCGCCGCCCAAACCCTGCATGCCGCAGGCCACAGCGTGCAGTTGTTTGATAAAAGCCGTGGCAGCGGTGGACGCATGGCCAGCAAACGCAGCGATGCCGGTGCGCTGGATCTGGGCGCACAGTACTTCACCGCGCGTGACCGGCGTTTTGTCGATGTGGTGCAAGACTGGCAGACGCGCGGCTGGGTCGCGCAGTGGTCGCCCAGCCTTTACAACTCGCACGACGGCACCTTGGGCGCATCGCCCGACGAACAAGTGCGCTGGGTGGGCAGCCCACGCATGAGCGCCATCACTCGCGCCATGCTCGGCGCATTGCCTGTGACGTTTGATTGCCGCATCACCGAGGTGTTTCGTGGTGAGCAACATTGGCAGTTGGTAGACGCCAACGGCAACAGCCACGGCCCGTTCAGCCATGTCATCGTCGCCGCGCCCGCCCCTCAGGCCAGTGCGTTATTGTCCAGCGCACCGAAACTGGCGGCCGCTGCGGCCAGCGTGGCCATGGATCCGACCTGGGCCGTCGCACTGGCATTCTCCACACCGCTGCAAACCCCGGTCGAAGGTTGCTTTGTACGTGGCGGGCCGTTGGATTGGCTGGCGCGCAACCGCAGCAAACCCGGCCGCGACAGCCAGCTTGATACCTGGGTGCTGCATGCCACCAGCCAATGGACCAAGCAGCACCTGGATCTTTCTAAAGAAACGGTGATTGAACAGTTGCTGGGCGCTTTTGCCGAATTGATCGGCTGCACAGTACTGGCACCGACGCTCAGCCTGGCGCATCGCTGGCTTTACGCGCGCCCAGCCAGCGCACACCAGTGGGGCGTGTTGGCGGATGCTGACCTGGGCATTTATGCCTGTGGCGACTGGTGCCTTTCCGGGCGTGTCGAAGGGGCCTGGCTGAGTGGCCATGAGGCGGCACGTCGCCTGCTGGATCACCTGCAATGAGCGGCCGGGCAACCTCCGCCGCTGCCCGGCACCGGCTCAACCCGCGCAAGCTGCTGCTGTCCAAATGGACAGCCACGCAGCCCAAGAACCGTGAAAAGCACTTCCTCGTCACCGAACTGATTTGTGATGAGGAAGGCACGGTGCTTGCTGTCGAATTACAGGCCGTGCTCAGCAAACGCACCGAGCAAATGGACTGGCGCACCTTGGAAAACCCCGAGCACTGGCGCATGGGCTGGGCGTAACACGACCACACACAAAGCCATACAGTAGTTGTACAAATATATTGACTTGTACAATTACAGACCTATTATGAACTCAAGTTGTACATTTATCTGAATCTGTACAAGTCGAGATCAGAGGTCGCCATGAGTCAATCCCTACCTGCCACCGCCAAACCCAAACTGGGCATCAGTGCCTGCCTGCTGGGCAACGAAGTTCGCTACAACGGCGGTCATAAGGAGTCGCGACTGTGCAGCCGCACCCTGACAGAGCACTTTGACTTCGTACCGGTTTGCCCGGAAGTCGGCATCGGCATGAGCGTGCCGCGTGAGCCCATCCGCCTGGTCGGCGACCCGAACGCTCCGCGCGCTGTAGGCACCGTCAACCGTGAGATGGATGTTACCGCCCCGCTCACGGCTTATGGCGAGCAAATGGCCGGCGAACTCACCGACATTTGTGGCTACATCTTTATGCAGCAGTCGCCCTCCTGCGGCCTGCACCGGGTCAAGGTTTATCAGGACAATGGTCGTCCCAGCGAGCCTGGTCGCGGTTTGTTCGCCCAAGCATTCTGCGCGCGCCACCCTAACCTGCCGGTGGAAGAAGACGGCCGCCTGAACGACCCAATCCTGCGTGAAAACTTCATCACCCGCGTGTTCGCCTACTCCGAATGGCAACAATTGCTGCGTGACGGCATCAGCCGTAAAGGCTTGATTGAGTTCCACTCGCGCTACAAATACCTGCTCATGGCCACCAACCCAGTGCAGTACAAACAACTGGGGCGCATGCTCGGCAACATCGGCCAGCAAGACCTCGGTGAAATAGCCACGCGGTACTTCAGCGAACTGATGAGCGCCCTGAAAAGCTGCGCTACCCGCCGCACCCACAGCAATGTGCTGCAACACCTCAGCGGCTACCTTAAACAAGCGCTGAGCAGCGAAGAGAAGCAGGAAATGCAGCAACTGATCGGCCAGTACCGCCATGGTGTGGTGCCACTGGTGGTGCCCATGACGCTGCTCAAGCACCACTTCCGCCGCCACCCCGATACGTACATTGCGCAGCAGGTTTATCTGCAACCGCACCCGGAAAACCTCAGTCTGCGTAATGCCCTATGAGTCTTGAACCAATGATCGACGGCGCAGCTGCCGATGACTATCAAGCGGCCATTGCCCAAGGCTTTATGCCGATCCGTGATGTGGCGCGTATTACCGGCGTCAACGCCGTTACCCTGCGTGCGTGGGAGCGCCGTTACGGGCTGATCGTGCCGCACCGCACGCCCAAAGGGCATCGGCTGTATTCGGATGAACACGTAGCGCGTATCCAGGCGATCCTCACCTGGCTTAACCGTGGTGTTTCCGTCAGCCAGGTCAAAGGCTTATTGCGTTCTAATCAAGCCGCACCCGCTGAGGCCAGCTCGCAATGGGAAAGCAAGCGCCAGCTGTTGCAACAGGCTATCTGCAACCTGAATGAGCGCCGCCTCGACGACTGCTTTAACAGCGAGCTGGCACTCTACCCGCCGCATACCCTCTGCCAGCAATTGCTTATGCCCTTGCTCGAAGACCTTGAACTGCGCTGGCGAAACCAGTTCGGCGCACAAGCCGAGCGGGTGTTTTTTTACTCCTGGCTGCGCAGCAAACTCGGCGCACGCCTGTACCACAACAACCGCCAGTACAACGGCGCACCGCTGCTGTTGATCAACGTCTCCGACCTGCCCATGGCCCCCGGCTTGTGGTTGACCGCCTGGTTGGCCAGTAGCGCCGGCTGCGCCGTTGATGTGTTTGACTGGCCACTACCGCCCACCGAACTGGCTCTGGCGGTTGAGCATATCCAGCCGCGTGCAGTGCTGTTGTATTCAAGCCAGGCGCTCAATGGCACTCACCTGCAACGCCTGCTGGGCGGTTACGACTGCCCATGTCTGCTGGTCGGCCAGGTGGTGCAAATCCACGCGGATGAACTGCAGGGCATCACTCAGCAGAATGCCGAGCTAAGCCTGGCCGCCGACCCGCTGGCCGCGCTGCACAGCCTTACCGACCTTAATTTGCTGCACAGCTGACAGGATTCCCCATGCTGCAATTAATGTGGTTGCGCACCGACCTGCGCGTGCAAGACAACACCGCACTGGCGGCGGCCATGGCCAACGGCCCTACGGTGGCGGTCTACCTGCTCAGCCCGGCGCAGTGGATGATTCACGACGACGCGCCCAGCAAAGTTGATTTCTGGCTGCGCAACCTTAAAGAGTTGTCAGTCGAACTGGGCAAACTCAATGTCCCCCTGCTGGTTCGCCAAGCCGATCATTGGCACGAAGCCGCGTCGGTAATTGGCGAGCTGTGCCAAACCCTGCGCGTCACGCAGGTACACGTTAATCAGGAATACGGTGTACACGAAACCCGTCGTGATCAGGCGGTGGCGGCAGCATTGGCAGCGCAGGATGTTGGCTTTAGCAGCCACTTGGATCAGCTGTTCTTCACCCCTGGCAGCGTCCTGACCAAATCTGGCAGCTACTTTCAGGTGTACAGCCAGTTCCGCAAGGTCTGCTATCAGCGCCTGCACACTCAGCTGCCCGCGCGCGTGGCCACGCCCCACCCTCAAGCGGCCCTGCAGGTGACCAGCGATGCCATCCCCAGCCAGATCGCCGGTTTTGCCACGCCCTCGCAAGCACTGCGCGACCTCTGGCCAGCGGGTGAGTTTGAGGCGCAGCGCCGCCTGACTGCGTTTGCCGATGAGCAAATTGATTTCTACCAAACCGCCCGAGACTTCCCCGCACAGCCCGGCACCAGCCAGCTCTCGGCCTACCTGGCAGCGGGCGTGATCTCACCGCGCCAGTGCCTACATGCTGCTCTGGAGGTGAATCAGGGCGAGTTCGACACCGGCAGCAGTGGCGTGGTGACTTGGATTAACGAGCTGCTCTGGCGCGAGTTCTACAAACACATTCTGGTGGGTTACCCGCGCGTTTCCATGCACCGCGCCTTTCGCCCGGAAACCGAAGCCGTGGCTTGGCGTGACGCCCCGCGCGAACTGAAAGCCTGGCAGGAAGGCCGCACCGGCTTCCCCATCATCGATGCCGCCATGCGCCAGTTGCTGGAAACCGGCTGGATGCACAACCGCCTGCGCATGATTGTGGCCATGTTCTTGACCAAGAATCTGCTGATCGATTGGCGCGAAGGCGAGCGCTTTTTTATGCGTCATCTGATCGATGGCGATCTGGCGGCGAACAACGGTGGCTGGCAGTGGAGTTCGTCCACCGGCACCGATTCAGCGCCCTATTTCCGCATTTTCAACCCGCTCAGCCAGTCGCAGAAATTCGACCCGGATGGCCGCTTTATCCGCCACTGGATACCCGAATTGGTTGGCCTGAACAAAAGCAATATCCACAATCCTGCGGCCATGGGCGGTTTGTTTGGCATTGCTGATTACCCAGCGCCGATTGTCGACCTGAGCAAAAGCCGCGCGCGCGCCCTGGCCGCATTCAAAAACCTGCCGCACTTTGCCGGCGAGGAGGTGTTATGAGCGATTACCTGCGCCAGTTCGCCCACGACTTTGCCGCGCTGAACAAAGACAACCTGCATTTACTCGGCAAGCTCTACAGCGACGACGCCCTGTTCTGCGACCCGCTGCATGAGGTGCGTGGCCTAAGCAATATGCAGCGTTACTTCGGCGAGATGTACGCCAATGTCAGCGAACTGCGCTTCGACTTCTATGGCTTTGATCAGGTGCGCGACGGTGAAGGCTACCTGCGCTGGACCATGAGTTACCGCCATCCGCGTTTGGCTGGCGGCCAACTGATCCGGGTTGAAGGCTGCTCGCACCTCTTGTGGCAGGATAAGGTCTATCGTCACCGAGACTATTTCGACGCCGGCAGCCTGCTCTATGAGCACCTGCCCTTACTCGGCTCGGCAATACGCTGGCTGAAACGGAGGTTGGCATGAACGCAAACGCACGGCGTATTTGGTTAACAGGGGCCAGCAGCGGCATTGGCGCGGCACTGGCCGAACAACTGCTCGCCCAAGGTCATCGACTGGCACTCAGCGCACGCAGCGTCGAACCGCTGCAAGCGCTTGCCAAGCGCTATCCGCAGCAGGTGCTGGTAGTCGCTGGCGACCTCAGTGACGCCACTCAAGTCCGCGCTATTGGCGAGCACATTGCCCAAGTCTGGGGTGCGCTGGACTGCGCCATTCTCAATGCAGGCACTTGTGAATATGTTGAGGTCAGCGCATTTGAAGCAGCCATGGTCGAGCGTGTAATGCGCGCCAATCTGTTTTCTGCCAGTTACTGCATCGAGGCCGCCCTGCCCTTGCTGCGTTTGGGTAACAGTCCGCACTTGGTCGGTGTTAGCAGCTCAGTAACCTTTATGCCGCTGCCACGCGCCGAAGCCTATGGCGCATCCAAGGCGGCCATGCGTTACCTGTTTGAAGCACTGCGCATCGATCTGAAGGCAGAAAAAATCGCCGTCACCTTGGTCAGCCCTGGTTTCGTCGACACCCCGCTGACGCAGAAAAATGATTTCCCCATGCCCATGCGCTGGCCGGTGGACAAGGCCGCTGGCTACATAGCCCAGCGCCTGGATCAGCAACCTTTTGAAATCGCCTTCCCTGGCCCATTTATTGTCATTCTCAAACTGCTCGGCCATCTTCCCAAGCGTATGCAGGTGGCCATCGGCGCCCGCATGGCCCGCGCAGAAGCCAAGACCTAAGGACAGCCCATGAAAATTGCCATTATCGGCAGCGGCATTGCCGGCCTCACCAGCGCCTACCTGCTCAACCGCCGCCACGAGATCACGGTGTTTGAAGCCAGCGACTGGATTGGCGGTCATACCCACACCGTTGATGTTGAGGTGAACGGGCAGCGGTACGCCGTGGACACCGGCTTTATTGTGTTCAACGACTGGACCTACCCGAACTTTATCCGCCTGCTTAGCCAGTTGGGCGTAGGGTTCAAGGACACCGAAATGAGCTTTTCGGTCAGCGATCCGCTGACTGGCGTGGAGTACAACGGGCATAGCCTCAACACCTTGTTTGCCCAGCGCCGCAACCTGTTTTCACCCAAGTTTATTGGCATGGTGCGCGACATCCTGCGCTTTAACCGCGAAGCCCTGCTGGACCTCAACAACCAGCGCATCGCCGCCGACATGACCCTCGGTGACTACCTGAAGGCCAATGCGTACAGCGAGCGTTTTATCCAGCATTACATCGTGCCTATGGGCGCGGCGATCTGGTCGATGTCACTGGCGGACATGCTTGGTTTTCCGCTGCAATTCTTCGTGCGCTTTTTCAAGAATCACGGCCTGCTCTCGGTCAGCGACCGGCCGCAGTGGTGTGTGATTGAAGGCGGCTCCAGCAGCTACATCGCGCCCCTGACCGAGTCATTTCGCGAGAAGATCCGCCTCAACTGCCCAGTCACACGCGTAGAGCGCGACGCCGATGGCGTGATCGTGCACAGCAATGCTGGCATTGAGCGCTTCGACAAGGTGGTGTTTGCCTGCCACAGCGATCAAGCACTTGGCTTGCTGGCGCAGCCGAGCGACACCGAGCAATCCATCCTCGGCGCGCTGCCGTATGCCGATAACGACGTGGTGCTGCACACCGATACCCGCCTGCTGCCCAAACGGCCGATGGCTTGGGCCAGTTGGAACTACCGATTGGGCGGGCCTGTGGATCAGCCCGCCGCCGTCACCTATGACATGAACATCCTGCAAGGCATCCAGAGTGACAGCACCTTCTGCGTCAGCCTGAACCAGACAGCCGCCATCGACCCAAACAAAATTCTCGCGCGCTTTACCTACGCTCACCCGCAATACAGCCTGGACGGCATGGCGGCGCAAGCGCGCTGGCAAGAACTGCTCGGCGCCAACCACAGTTACTTCTGCGGTGCTTACTGGGCCAGCGGCTTCCATGAAGACGGCGTGGTCAGCGCATTGCGCGTGGCCCGTGAATTTGGTGAGTCGTTGTAATGAGCACGATCGTCAACAGCGCCTTGTACAGCGGCTGGGTGCAGCACCGGCGATTTGCGCCGCGCCAGCACAACTTCCGCTATCGCATGGGCTTGCTGTACCTCGACCTGAGCGAGCAAGACGCGGTGCTGGCCCTGTCGCCGCTGGCCGGCCGTGGACGCTTTGCGCCGTTTGCCTTTCGTGAAACCGACTACCTGCCGCAGTTCACCACGGTTGGCATGTCACTGATCGATGCCGTTCGGCAGCGCGTGACTCAAGCGCTTGGCCGCACGCCTTTGGGCGCGATTTGCCTGCTGACCCAACCGCGTAGCTGGGGCTTGAGTTTTAATCCGGCCAGCTTCTTCTACTGCCACGAGGCGGACGGGCGGTTGGCGGCGATTCTTTGCGAAGTCAGCAACACGCCGTTCCGTGAGCGCTACCACTATGTGCTGCCCGCCGAGGGCGATGGCCATCTGCACGTGGCCGTGGCCAAGGCGTTTCATGTTTCGCCGTTTTTACCGCGCGAGCTGGAATACCGCATGAGTTTCAGCCCAGCCGGCGAGCGCTTAGGTATTCACATGGCCGACTGGCAAGCCGATGAAAAACTCTTCGATGCCAGCCTCAGTCTGCACCGTACACCGCTCAACCGCAGCAGCCTGCATCACTACCTGCTGCAGTTCCCCTGGATGACCGGCAAGACCGTCGCCGCCATTTACTGGCAAGCGCTGCGCCTGCTGCTCAAACGCATTCCCCTTTTCACTCATCGGGCCGCAGAAGGTGATTTCCGCGTTGCCCGCACCGCATCAAAGGATGTATCCCATGAAAAGCTCTAGCCTGACCTCCGCCAAACATGTTGTGCGTGCCGGCAGCGGTATCGGTGCCAGCCTGTTGCGCCGCGCCGTGATGCGCCAACTCAAGCAGCTGCGTCATGGCCAGTTGGTGATTGTGGAAGGCGACGAGCGCATGGAGTTCGGCGACCCTCACTCCAACCTGTGCGCAGAAATCCACGTGCAGGATGGTGCAGTGTGGGGCCTGGTCGCGGGTAATGGCTCGATTGGCTCGGGTGAAGCCTATATCCACGGTTACTGGACATCGCCAGACCTGACGGCGGTGGTTCGCGTATTTGTCAGCAACCTGGATGTACTCGACGCCATGGAAAGCGGCCTGGCGCAGCTCGGTCGCCCGCTTGTCCAAGGGCTGCACTGGCTCAATCGCAACACGCGCAAAGGTTCGCGCAAGAACATCTCGGCGCACTACGACCTGGGCAATGACCTGTTTGAACAGTTCCTCGACCCAACCATGATGTACTCGGCGGCCATGTTTAAAAGCGCTGACGACAGCCTTGAGCAGGCGCAGTTGAATAAACTTGAGCGCATCTGCCAGAAGCTCGCGCTCAAGCCCAGTGATCACCTGCTGGAAATCGGCACCGGCTGGGGCAGCATGGCCATCTACGCGGCCACCCACTACGGCTGCAAAGTCACCACCACCACGCTGTCACGCGAGCAGTTCGCCTACACCGAACGACGCATCAAACAGCAAGGGCTGGAAGGGCAAATCACCCTGCTGCTGGAGGATTACCGCGACCTGCGCGGCCAGTACGACAAGCTGGTGTCCATCGAGATGATCGAAGCCGTGGGCCATCGCTTCCTGCCCACCTACTTCCAGCAATGCGCCAACCTGCTCAAGCCCGACGGGCTGATGTTGCTGCAGGCCATCACCATTCGTGACCAGCGCTATGAGCAGGCGAAGAACGCCGTCGATTTTATCCAGCGCTACATTTTCCCCGGTGGCGCATTGCCGTCGGTAAACAAAATGCTGGAAATCATCACTGCCAAGACCGACATGAACCTGCACCACATGGAAGACTTCGGCCTGCACTACGCGCGCACGCTGCGCATCTGGCACGACAACCTGCGCCATGCCCGGCACAAGCTGGAGCAACAGGGCTACGACGATTACTTCTTCCGCCTGTGGGAGTTCTACCTGTGCTATTGCGAGGGCGGCTTTATCGAGCGCACCATCGGCACCGCGCAATTGCTGCTGGCCAAACCCGCCGCGCGCCCTGCCCCTCTGCTAGGAAACTTTGATGGCTAAGTTGATCGTCAACACCCTGCTGTTTCAGCTTGGCTGGTTCGCCAGCGTGTTTGGTGGCGACAGCCTGTGGCTGTTGGTGGCCTTGGCCGTCGTACTGGTGCACCTGCTGTGGACCAGCAGTTGGGCGGCCGAAGGCAAACTGCTGGTCAGCGTGTTTATTGTTGGCAGCGCCCTGGACAGTTTTTTACTGAACATGGGGGTGTTTGATTTCGGTGAACCACGCGTGCTGGTCCCACTCTGGCTGGCCAGCCTGTGGCTGCTGCTGGCCACCACTCTAAACCACTGCATGGCCTGGACAGCCCAACCCTGGTGGCGTGGCAGCCTGCTTGGCGCGATTGTAGCCCCGCTCTCCTATTACGCGGGTGCACAGATTGCTGGCGTCGGCCTGCCCTATGGCACCTGGCAGACCCTGCTGCTGCTCGCCGTAATTTGGGCGCTGGTGATGCCCGTGCTGCATGGCTTTGCCAAACTCTATCGAGCGCAATACGAGCAGACGCTGAGAACCCGTCAATCGGCCTAGGCTAAGCTGGGGCCGCATTGGTTGAGCGCAACGAAGGCGCAATAAACAGGCATTCCCTATTGAGTCCTATGCTTCTGCGCAAATCCCGTGACTTGGTTGGGTGGATGAGGCTTCACCCATCCACCCAACATCGACCGCTACGCCGCACTCACACCATTGGCGTAAACTGCGCGGCATGAGCGAGAACATCCCCCATACCCAGTTGCCTAACGAAGAAGCCGTCAGTTGCTCCAACTGCGCCGCTTGCTGCTGCCAGCTGGAAGTCATGCTGATCACCGACACCGGCGTACCGCCCCGCTATATCGACACGGATGACTGGGGTGGCGAAGTGATGCTGCGCTTGGACGATGGCTGGTGCGCTGCGCTGGACCGTAACAGCATGCGCTGCACCATCTACGAAGTTCGCCCACTGATCTGCCGCGAATTTGAAACCGCCTCGCCGGAATGCCTCGACGAGCGCAAAGGCATGGGCAGCATCTACCGCTAAAGCTGCTGGGCTACCTAGCATTGCGCCAGCCAGGAGACAGTGGAACGCTGAGACGGGAAAAGGTCATTAAAAAACCGGACTGTGATCCGGTTTTTTAATGACTGCAGGCGTCAGAAGCTCATGCGGTAATGCAGGGTGTAATTTTCGACACCTTGGTTCGGCTGTTTGATGCCCGCATTGGAGTAGTGCAGCGCACGAATACCGATTTCCTGGCCGGCGAAGCGCACGCCCACGCCGAGACGGTCTTCAAACTGGAATGAAGTGGCCAGGTCGTTATCTTCCAATTCAGTGCTGCTAAACGCCGCCACACCGATCCCAGCCTCGATATAGGGTTTGAAACGCTCGCCGGCAAACTCATAAACGAACACCGGGCTGAACGAGACGCTGTGGTTACTAGCAGTTAGATCGCCTTCCCAGTAGGTGTAGCCGGCATCCCAATAACCGGTCAGGCGACCCACATCACTGGCAAACCAACTGCGCTTGAAATCGAACTGCGCCCCCAGCCGGTAGGTCATGATCGAGTCACCGGTTTGCCCAATGGCCACACTCAGGTCCATCGCCTGCGCAGCACCCAACTGCCCCCATGCCAACGCCGCCGCAGCGGCCAAGGTCAGTACTTTTCTCATGCCAATTTCCTTTCAGGCCAAGTTAGAAACCATTTGTAACAGCACGAGTATAGGTAGCTTTAGCGCGAAGTGAGCTGATGGGCTGTTGGCGTTTCATAGTGGGCAAGCAAAACGAGGCCGCCCAGGCCTAAGGCAATGCTCGCACAGCGCCTGGCTCGCCCCACAGCAGAGGCAAGATGCGCTGCATGGCGGCCGGATCACCACTCGACCAAAACTGCGCGGGCTGCGCCGGGCCGCTGGCGAGCAGATCGGCCTGGGCCAACAACCGTTGCACCTGCCGCGCCACCGCTGCACCGGTGTCGATCAAGCTGATCGAATCCGGCACCAGAGTGCGCAGCAACGGTTTGATAAAGGGGTAATGGGTGCAACCGAGAATCAGCGTGTCGCAGCCCTGATCCAGCAGCGGCGTGACAAAACCCTGCAGCAACTGCCGGGTGGTGAGGCTATCCAACTCACCCGCCTCGATACATTCGACCAAGCCCGGACACGGCTGGGTGATCACCCGCACATCACTGGCAAAGCGGTCGAGCAAGGCGGCGAACTTGGCGCTTTTCAGCGTGCCGGTGGTGGCCAGCACACCCACCACGCCGCTCTGGGTGGCGGCAGCCGCTGGCTTAACCGCCGGTTCCATGCCCACTAAGGGCAGCTGCGGATATAACTCTCGCAACTCGGCCACACCAGCCACTGTGGCGGTATTGCAGGCCAACACCAACGCCTTAGCTCCCTGGGCGAGCAGAAACTCAGCCAATACCCGGCAGCGCTCACGGATAAATTCCGGGCTTTTCTCGCCGTAGGGCACATGGCCGCTGTCGGCGATATACAGCAGCGACTCATTGGGCAGCAGCGCGCGCATCTCACGCAGCACCGACAGCCCGCCGACGCCGGAGTCGAATACGCCAATCGGCGCGTTACTGGGCATGCACACCACACACGGCGCAGCCCGGATCACGCTTGACCCGCAGTTCACGGAAACGGCTGTTCAAGGCATCAATCAGCAGCAAACGCCCCACCAGCGGCTCACCGAACTGCGCCAGCAGCTTCAAGGCCTCCAGTGCCTGCAAGCTGCCGACCAGACCGACCAGCGGGCCAACCACACCGGCTTCGCTGCAGGTCAGCTCGGCTTCACTGCCATGACCATAGAGGCAGTGGTAGCAGGGGCTGTCGTCACGACGCGGGTCGAATACCGAGAGTTGACCTTCTAGGCGGATCGCCGCGCCGCTGACCAGTGGCACCTTGGCCGCCACGCACGCGGCATTGACCGCTTCGCGGGTGGTGAAGTTGTCCGAGCAATCCAGCACCACATCGACAGCCGCCACGGCTGCCGCCAGAGAGTCGCTGTCCAGGCCCTCGCGATGCGCGTGCAAGCGCAACTGCGTATTGATCGCCAACAAGCGTTTGCTGGCCGAGTCGACTTTGCTCTGACCGATGCTGGCAGTGTCGTGGGCGATCTGCCGTTGCAGGTTGGTCAGGTCGACCGTATCAAAATCCGCCAGATGCAACTCTCCGACACCTGCAGCCGCCAGATACAGTGCCACTGGCGAACCCAAGCCGCCAAGGCCGATGATCAGCGCACGGCTGTTTTTCAGGCGCAGCTGCCCGGCGATATCGATCTGTTGCAGCAGGATCTGCCGGCTATAGCGCAGCAGTTCTTCGTCGCTCAGCATGTTCTCTGTGTCCATGGCTTCACTCATGGAAAAAGCGTCCCAAACTGATGCGCTCATGGCCGCCGAGGTCACGCCGACTTTCCACCGCGCTAAAGCCACGCGCACTCAGCAGCTCACGCACCGCTACAGCCTGATCAAAGCCATGCTCCAGCAGCAGCCAGCCACCGGCTTCCAGATGTTCCGGAGCCTGCGCAATGATCAGGCGAATATCGTCGAGCCCATCTGCGCCCGCCACCAAAGCGCTGCTCGGCTCGAAACGCACATCGCCTTCGGCCAGATGGTGATCATCGGCTGCAATATAGGGGGGGTTGCTGACGATCAGCTGATAGCGCTCGCCCGCCAGCGCACTGAACCACTGGCTCTCGATAAACCGCACATTGCTCAGTTTAAGCCGCGCTCGATTGCGCTCTGCCAGGGCCACCGCTTCAGGAACACGATCCACCCCGGTCAAACGCCACGCAGGGCGTTCGCAGGCCAAGGCCAAGGCAATCGCCCCGGTGCCAGTGCCCAGATCCAGAAGGGTCGACGGTGTGCCCGGCAGCAGCGCCAGAGCTGTTTCCACCAGCAGCTCAGTGTCGGGGCGAGGAATCAGCGTATGCGGCGCCACTTCCAGCTCCAGGCTCCAAAAGCCCTGCTGGCCAAGGATATAAGCCACCGGCTCACCGGCCTGTCGCCGCGCCAACATCGCCTGATAGCGCTCAAGCTGCTCAGCCTCCAGCTCGCGCTCCGGCCAGGTGTGCAGGTAGCTGCGCGGTTTACCCAAAACGTCCGCAAGCAACAGCTCAGCGTCCAACCGTGGGGTCGGCGAATGAGGTAAGGCGGCGTGGTTGAGCAGGGATTCAATGGTGGCCATGGCATTTATTCCGTAGCCCGGATGCATCCGGGACATGCTTCAGCGGTCACTCCCGGATTGCATCCGGGCTACGCGAACAGCCGCATCAATCGCCCAACGCAGCCAACTGATCGGCTTGGTATTCGACCAACAGCGGCTCGATGATCGCCTCAACGCCGCCGGCGATCACTTCATTGAGCGAATACAAGGTCAGGTTGATGCGGTGATCGGTCACCCGCCCCTGCGGGAAGTTGTAGGTGCGAATGCGCTCGGAGCGGTCGCCGGAACCCACCAGCAATTTACGCGAGTCGGAAATTTCCTTGTGCGCGGCGGCTTCCTGCTGGTCTTTGAGCTTCGCCGCCAGCCAGGCCATGGCCTTGGCGCGGTTCTTGTGCTGCGAACGCTCTTCCTGACATTCCACCACGGTGCCAGTGGGGATGTGGGTGATGCGGATGGCTGAGTCGGTGGTGTTAACGTGCTGACCACCGGCACCGGAGCTGCGGTAAGTGTCCACACGCAGGTCCGCCGGATTGATGTCGATGGCCATTTGCTCATCCGGCTCAGGCAGCACGGCAACAGTACAGGCCGAGGTGTGGATACGGCCCTGAGATTCGGTCTCCGGCACGCGCTGCACACGGTGTGCGCCCGACTCGAACTTGAGTTTGCCGTAGACGTTGTCGCCCTCCACCCGCGCAATCACTTCCTTAAAACCGCCATGCTCGCCTTCGCTGGCCGACAATACTTCAACACGCCAGCCCTGCTTTTCGGCATAGCGCGAGTACATGCGGAACAGATCGCCGGAGAAAATCGCCGCCTCGTCGCCGCCCGTCCCGGCGCGCACTTCAAGGAAGACGTTACGCCCGTCATTCGGGTCTTTGGGCAGCAGCATGCGCTGCAAGGTGGCTTCCAACTCGACCAGTTGTTCCTTGGCCTGCGCGACTTCTTCCTCGGCCATTTCACGCATGTCCGGGTCGCTGTCTTTGAGCAGCGCCTGGGCACTTTCCAAATCGGCCTGCACTTTACGAAAGGCGCTGAACGCTTGATACACAGGCTCAAGTTCGGCGTACTCCTTGGAGTAGGCGCGAAACTGGGTTTGATTGCTGATGACTTCAGCATCACCCAACAGTGCGGTCAGTTCTTCGAAACGATCCTGCAACAGGTCGAGTTTGTTGATCAGTGACGCTTTCATTGCAGACCTTTATTGATTGGCCGAACCGCTTTGGGACGAAGCGGACGGCACGCCCTCGTCGAGGGCAAACAGTTCTTGAGCGACGCCCAGCGCATCGACGCGGCCGTCAGCAGAGAATTTTTTCAGCTGCACACTGGGAGCATGCAGCAGCTTGTTAGTCAGGCCACGCGCCAATTGCGCCAGCACCTCTTCTGGGCTGCTGCCATTGGCCAGTAAGCGCAGCGCCTTATTCAACTCGTCATCACGCAAACGCTCAGCCTGCTGGCGATAGGCCTTGAGCACGTCAACGGCCGCAAGCTCGCGCAAACGCTGCATAAAATCACGGGCACCGACGCTGACCAACTCTTCAGCGGCCTGCGCTGCGCCCTGACGGCTCTTGAGGTTTTCCTCAATAACCTCGTGCAGGTCATCAACGGTATACAGATACACGTCGTCCAACTCGCCAACTTCCGGCTCGATGTCGCGCGGCACGGCGATATCGACCATAAAAATCGGCTTGTGTTTGCGCTGCTTGAGCGCCCGTTCCACCGCACCCTTACCCAAAATCGGCAGTTGACTGGCCGTCGAGCTGATGACGATGTCGCTGTTGACCAGCTCATCCGGAATTTCAGAAAGCAGCACCGCATGCGCACCAAACTGCTCCGCCAGGCTGCTGGCACGCTCCAGTGTGCGGTTGGCCACCACGATGCGTTTGATGCCCTGATCATGCAGGTGCCGAGCCACCAGACTGATAGTCTCACCGGCGCCAATCAGCAAGGCCTGACTGCGGTGCAGATCAGCGAAAATCTGCTTGGCCAGACTGACAGCAGCAAAGGCCACCGACACCGGGTTTTCGCCGATAGCCGTGTCGGTGCGCACGGTTTTGGCCGTACTGAAGGTGGCCTGAAACAGCCGCCCGAGTAGCGGTCCAAGGGTGCCAGCCTCACGGGCCACGGCAAACGCGGACTTCATCTGACCAAGAATCTGCGGCTCGCCGAGCACCATGGAGTCCAGCCCCGAAGCCACGCGCATCATGTGCCGCACGGCTTCATCATCGGTATGGATGTAAGCGCAAGCACGCAGTTCATCCAGACTCAGGCGATGATAAGTGGCCAGCCAGTTGAGCACCTCGTCAACGCCTAACCCATCCTGTTCAAGGTAAAGTTCGCTGCGGTTGCAAGTAGAAAGAATCGCCGCCTCGCGGCTGCTGGTGCGCTGGCAAAGTTGCTGCAAAGCTTCAACCAACTGCTCTGGCGTAAATGCCACACGCTCGCGAACATCCACCGAGGCGGTCTTGTGGTTGATACCAAGGGCAATAAAGGCCATGCAGGATCGCTGACAGGGAGTGGAAGCCGGCAATTGTCCTACTTCGGCAAAGCGAGAACAACCACTGCTGCCTATTGTCTCAATAGCCACACGCGACATGCCGAGCAACCGCAGATGCATAAAAAGGCTGGCTCAACGCACTGCCATGCTGCTAAACACGGCACAGACACCGCTCTCAATCAGGATCATGACGGCCCATGGGCTTGCCCCAGCGCTTGTGTCATGATGCCCAAAACGCAGGTTGGCCACATATTTCCCCTATGAACAGATCCTTAGCCTTGCTCACTGCCGCTGCTCTACTGAGCGGCTGCCAGACGTTTGCACCTTCATCGCCTGACGGTGTTGCGCCAGTCGAAGACCCCGCCATCACCGAGCAACCGGCGCAGCCTCAGGTTTACCGGGCCTTTAGTCAGGAAACCGTGCTGGCACTGCTGACCGCTGAGCTGGCGGGACAACGCAACCGGTTTGACATTGCCCTGGATAATTACCTCCAGCAGGCCAATGCCACCCAAGATGCTGGCGTCGCCGAGCGCGGTTTCCGCATCGCGGAGTACCTGGGCGCGGAACAAGCCGCCCTAGAAACCAGCCTGCTGTGGGCCAAAACCGCCCCCGAGAATATCGATGCACTGCGCGCCGCCGCCGTGCAACTGGCGCGCGCCGGCCGATACGACGAATCCATGAAATTTATGGAGACCGTGCTGCAACGCCAGGGCAACACCCACTTTGATTTCCTCGCCCTGTCGGCGGCAGAAACCGACAGTGAAACCCGTGCAGGCATGCTGCAAGGCTTTGATCGCCTGCAAAGCAAATACCCAGACAACAGCCAACTGCAGTTTGGCAAAGCCTTGTTACTGCAACAGGACGACCGCCCGGAAGAAGCCCTGGCCCTGCTGGAGCAACAGCCCAGCAAAGACCGTCCAATCGCCTCCATTCTTCTGCATGCGCGCCTGCTGCAAAGCCTGCAGCGCAATAAAGAGGCATTGCCACTGCTGGAAGCCGGCATCAAAAAGCACCCTCGCGATAAGCGCCTGCGCCTCACCTATGCGCGCCTGCTGGTGAGCGAAAATCGCCTTGATGACGCCAAAGGGGAGTTTGTTGAACTGCTGCAACAGCATCCTGAAGACGATGACATGCGCTTCTCGTTGGCACTGGTATGCCTGGAAGCTGAAGCCTGGAAAGAGGCCATCGTTTATCTGGAAGAACTGGTTGAGCGTGGCAGTCATGTTGATGCAGCGCACTACAACATGGCGCGCGCCTATGAAGCACTTGGCGAAGGCGAAAGCGCACTGATCGAATACGGCCTCGTGGGCCCCGGCAATGACTTCCTGCCAGCCCAAGCACGACAAACAGAGCTGCTGTTTGCTCAGCAACGGGGGGAAGAGGCCGCCGAACAGCTGCGCAAGAACCGCGAAAATCAGCCCGATTACGCCATTCAGCTGTTCTTGATCGAAGCCGAGGCGTGGTCTGAGGCTCACAACAACGAGCGGGCCTGGCAAGTGATCAAGCAGGGCCTGGAACAGTTCCCTGAAGACCTCAACCTGCTTTACACCCGCGCCATGCTGGCCGAAAAACGTGGCGACCTGGCGCTGCTGGAAAGTGACCTGCGCTTTATCCTCGAGCGTGAGCCAGACAATGCCATGGCGCTCAACGCCCTCGGCTATACACTGGCTGACCGCACCACGCGCTTCAGCGAAGCCAAAGCACTGATTGAGCAAGCCCACCAGCTTGACCCGAATGACCCGGCCATCATCGACAGCCTGGGTTGGGTCAATTATCGCCTAGGCAATCTCACTGAGGCCGAGCGCTTACTGCGCAAGGCGTTAAAGCAGTTTCCCGACCAAGAAGTCGCCGCTCATTTAGGCGAAGTACTGTGGGCACAGGGCAAGCAAAAAGAAGCGCGGCAAGTCTGGCGAGACGCACTGAAAGCCCAACCCGACAGTAAAATTCTGCGCAGCACCCTGCAGCGCCTGACCGGAGCAGAAACACCTTGAAGGCTGTTCGTTACCTGATCACCCTTGGGTTGATCACCCTGCTCGCGGGCTGCGCGGGCCTGACATCCAAAGAAGCCCTTGAAGGCAAGGGCGATGCACAGCGCTGGCAGGCCCACAAAGAGCAAATCAGCCGCCTCGACGCCTGGCAAATCAATGGCAAGGTTGGCATCCGCGCCCCGAAAGATTCCGGCAGCGGCACCTTGTTCTGGCTGCAACGCCAAGACTATTACGACATTCGCCTGTCTGGCCCATTGGGCCGTGGCGCAGCACGCCTGACCGGCCGCCCTGGCGCCATTCTGCTGGAAGTGGCCAATCAAGGCCGCTACCAAGCCGCCTCCCCCGAGGAGCTACTGCAGGATCAGCTTGGCCTCAACCTGCCGGTTTCTCACTTGCTCTGGTGGATTCGCGGGCTGCCCTCACCTAACAGCAAAAGCCGCCTGAACCTCGACAGCCAAAGCCATTTGGCGCAACTGAGCCAAGATGGTTGGTTTGTTGAATACCTGAGTTACGCCGAACAGAACGGCTTTTGGCTGCCTGAACGGATCAAAGTCAGCGGCTACGACCTGCAGGTCACCTTGGTGATCAAGGACTGGCAACCCCGCCAGCTCGGCCAATGAGCAGCACAGCAATCCCAGCCGCTGCCGAATTGATTCTGCCGGCACCGGCCAAACTCAACTTGATGCTGCATATCCTGGGCCGCCGCGCCGATGGCTACCACGAACTGCAAACCCTGTTTCAGTTTCTCGACGCTGGTGACGAATTGGGTTTTGCGCTGCGCCGTGATGGCGAGATCCACTTGCACACCGCCATTGAGGGCGTGCCCCACGACAGCAACCTAATCGTGCGTGCCGCTCGCCTGCTGCAACAACACAGCCAATGCCCATTAGGCGCAGATATCTGGCTAGACAAACGCCTACCCATGGGCGGAGGCATCGGCGGGGGCAGCTCGGATGCCGCCACCACCCTGCTCGGCCTAAACCGCCTGTGGCAGCTCAACTGCAGCGAAGATCTATTGGCCTCTCTAGGACTGAGCCTAGGCGCAGATGTGCCGGTATTTGTGCGTGGCCGCGCAGCCTTTGCTGAAGGCGTAGGCGAAAAGTTGCAGCCGGTGACCCTGCCAGAACCCTGGTTTCTCGTGGCCATTCCGCAAGTGCTTGTCAGCACAGCGGAAATTTTCTCCGACCCTGAGTTGACACGCGATACGCCGCCCATTAAAGTTCGCAACCTTCTTGAGGGGGGTGGTCGTAATGACTGCCAGCCGGTGGTCATGAAGCGTTACCCAGAAGTACGTAACGCTTTGATCTTGTTGAACAAATTTGTTCCAACTCGATTAACCGGCACTGGAGCTTGTGTGTTTGGGAGCTTCCCAAACGAGGACGATGCTGATAAAGTCGCCCGCCAACTTCCAGCCACTTTGCCAAGTTTCATTGCCCAAGGCAGTAACATCTCGATGTTGCACCGCAAGCTGGAAATATTGGACAGGAAGTAAATGCATGCTCTGCAGTTAAATAGAGCAACGGGTTGTACATGTAGGGGCGTCGCCAAGCGGTAAGGCAGCAGGTTTTGATCCTGCCATGCGTTGGTTCGAATCCAGCCGCCCCTGCCATTCCGTCCTGGAGCGGATACACAACTTAAAGCATTTGGTTACACAGGATACAGGGGCGTCGCCAAGCGGTAAGGCAGCAGGTTTTGATCCTGCCATGCGTTGGTTCGAATCCAGCCGCCCCTGCCATTTTCTGTACTCATCCAGGTATACCCTCAGCCGGCAGGTACTGCGCGTGTCCAAGATGATGGTCTTTACGGGGAACGCTAACCCCGATCTGGCGCGACGTATGTCGGTAAGTTTTCCGACGGCGAGATCATGATTGAAATCAACGAAAACGTCCGCGGTAAAGACGTCTTCCTGATTCAACCGACGTGCGCGCCAACCAATGACAACCTGATGGAACTGGTCGTGATGGCAGACGCCTTCCGCCGCTCATCAGCCACCCGAATTACTGCTGTTATCCCCTACTTTGGCTATGCCCGCCAGGATCGCCGTCCGCGTTCCGCTCGCGTGGCAATCAGCGCCAAAGTTGTGGCTGACATGCTCACCGTTGTAGGCATCGACCGGGTTTTAACTGTCGACCTGCACGCTGACCAGATTCAAGGTTTCTTCGATATCCCGGTAGATAACATCTACGGCTCACCTGTATTGGTGGACGACATCGAAGATCAGCGCTTTGAAAACCTGATGATTGTCTCCCCAGACATTGGCGGCGTAGTGCGTGCACGCGCCGTGGCCAAATCCCTGGGTGTTGACCTGGCGATCATCGACAAGCGCCGCGAAAAAGCCAACCACTCCGAAGTGATGCATATCATCGGTGATGTAGAAGGCCGCACCTGCATTTTGGTCGATGACATGGTGGATACCGCCGGCACCCTGTGCCATGCGGCAAAAGCCCTGAAAGAACATGGCGCATCGAAAGTATTCGCCTATTGCACACACCCGGTTCTATCCGGCCGTGCAATCGAGAACATTGAAAAATCCGTACTGGACGAACTGGTGGTGACCAACACCATCCCATTGTCAGCCGCCGCGCAGTCTTGCTCGCGCATCCGCCAACTGGATATCGCCCCGGTAGTCGCTGAAGCGGTTCGCCGCATCAGCAATGAAGAATCGATCAGCGCGATGTTCCGTTAAGCGGAACACACCCTGAACGCAAACGCCCTGCCCTGATGGCAAGGCCTTACAACCAACCGTCCCGTCGCTGGTCGCAAGCGTAACGGACGGTTTGGTTATTTTGGAGAAGTGAAATGACTGTTGAATTTGCCCTGAATGCTGAAGTGCGTTCCGACCTGGGGAAAGGTGCGAGCCGCCGCCTGCGTCGTAACGTCGCCATGGTTCCTGCCGTAATTTACGGTGGCGACAAAGCCCCACAATCGATCAGCCTGCTGGCCAAAGAACTGGCCAAACTGCTGGAAACCGACGCAGCGTACAGCCACGTGCTGAACCTGAACGTAGCCGGCACCAACGAAAGCGTGATCATCAAAGCCCTGCAGCGTCACCCAGCTAAAGGCTTCGTTCTGCATGCTGACTTCATCCGCGTAGTGGCCGACCAGAAACTGACCGCTCACGTACCCCTGCACTTCATCAACCAAGAGACTTCGGTTGGCGTGAAGCAGCAAGGTGGCGAAGCTTCCCACGTACTGGTTGAAGTTGAAGTAGCTTGCCTGCCGAAAGACCTGCCTGAGTTCATCGAAGTCGACATGGCTAACGTTGAAGTTGGCCAGATCGTTCACCTGTCCGACCTGAAACTGCCGCAAGGCGTTGAGCTGGTTGCACTGGCTCACGGCAACGACCTGGCCGTGGCTAACATCCACGCCTCCCGCGTTGCCAAAGAAGAAGGCGCTGCCGAGTAAATCTCGCAGCATCGGAAACCGGCTCGGTATGCGATTCTACCGAGCCATTTCCACATAAGGGTTCCTGACATGACTGCCGTACAACTGATCGTTGGCTTGGGTAACCCAGGTCCTGAATACGACCAGACCCGGCATAATGCAGGGGCCCTTTTTGTTGAGCGCTTGGCCGATAGCCAACGCATCAACCTAAGCCTCGACAAAAAATATTTCGGTCTGGTGGGTAAATTTAGCCATCAAGGCCAGGATGTTCGTCTACTGATCCCCACCACCTTTATGAACCGCAGCGGCCAAGCCGTAGCGGCGTTAGCGAATTTCTTCCGCATCGCGCCGGAAGCCATTCTGGTGGCTCACGACGAACTCGATATGCCCCCCGGCGTCGCCAAACTCAAACAGGGTGGCGGGCACGGCGGACATAACGGGCTGCGAGATATCATCGCCCAGCTCGGCAATCAGAATAACTTTCACCGCCTACGGCTTGGCATTGGCCATCCGGGGCACAGCAGTATGGTTTCCAACTTTGTGCTTGGTCGCGCCCCGCGCAGCGAACAAGAGCTGCTAGACACCAGCATTGGCTTCGCCCTGGATGTACTGCCGGAAATACTCGCCGGCGACTGGACCGTCGCCATGCGCAAACTGCACAGCCAGAAAGCCACCTCCTAACTCTTTACCGCCATTCGCGCGAGGGACACACCATGGGATTCAACTGCGGCATCGTCGGCCTGCCCAACGTCGGCAAGTCCACCCTGTTCAACGCCCTCACTAAATCCGGTATTGCGGCCGAAAACTTTCCGTTCTGCACCATCGAACCGAACAGCGGCATCGTTGCAATGCCCGACCCACGCCTGGCGGCGCTGGCGGCCATCGTCAACCCCAAACGCATCCTGCCCACCACTATGGAGTTCGTCGATATCGCCGGCCTGGTAGCAGGCGCGTCGAAAGGTGAAGGCCTGGGCAACAAGTTCCTCGCCAACATCCGCGAGACAGACGCCATTGCCCACGTAGTGCGCTGCTTCGAAGACGAAAACGTCATCCATGTCGCCAACAGCGTCGACCCCAAGCGCGATATCGAAATCATCGACTTGGAACTGATCTTCGCCGACCTCGACAGCTGCGAGAAGCAACTGCAGAAAGTCACCCGCAACGCCAAAGGCGGCGATAAAGACGCCGTTGTGCAAAAAGGCCTGCTGGAACAGCTGATCAACCACTTCACCGAAGCCAAGCCTGCACGCAGCCTGATGAAGAACATGAGTGCGGACGAAAAAGCGCTGATCCGTGGCTTCCATCTGCTCACCACCAAGCCGGTGATGTACATCGCCAACGTCGCCGAAGATGGCTTTGAGAACAACCCGCTGCTCGACGTTGTGCGCGCCATTGCCGATGAAGAAGGCGCGATTGTGGTGCCGGTGTGCAACAAGATCGAAGCGGAAATCGCCGAACTCGACGACGGTGAAGAAAAAGACATGTTCCTCGAAGCCCTCGGCCTCGAAGAACCCGGCCTGAACCGCGTCATCCGCGCCGGCTACGAAATGCTCCACCTGCAAACCTACTTCACCGCTGGCGTCGAAGAAGTCCGCGCCTGGACCGTCAAAGTCGGCGCTACTGCCCCGCAGGCCGCTGGCGTGATCCACACCGACTTCGAAAAAGGCTTTATCCGCGCCGAAGTCATCGCCTACAACGACTTCATCCAATACAAGGGCGAAGCCGGTGCCAAGGAAGCTGGCAAATGGCGCTTGGAAGGCAAGGAATACATCGTAAAAGATGGCGACGTGATGCATTTCCGCTTTAACGTCTAAACAGACATTCAGATCCTAGCGGATCTTGCTGTACGCCAAACCCCTTGGACTTTACCAGTCCAAGGGGTTTTTCATTGGCGATGCCTGCATACCGCACGATGACGCTGCGACGGATCAGAATCAGCGCACAGGCTAGCGACGCCACACTCCCCACCACAGTGGCGCAGCGCGTAAGCTGCGGATTCCACGCTGACTCGGACACCCATTCCACGCACATCCGGACAGTGATTCCACGCTGATCCGGACACTCATTCCACGAGCATCCGGA
>LNFM01001986.1_pt1 | contig 44353 bp, 34 predicted proteins | sample 596031 | NCBI WGS metagenome assembly LNFM01 (sample SAMN04254537, study PRJNA301005) | activated carbon metagenome | isolation source: dual media filters at the Ann Arbor, Michigan drinking water treatment plant | place: USA: Ann Arbor
CTGAGAACCTCGCTACGCACCAGGCGTCGACGGATTTCGAAGATCGCTCGAATTGCAGCCAATCCGCGCCTCGCGATCGTTGGCACACCCAGTGCTGGGTAGTTGGTCGAGTATGCGTCCGTGACGCGCTTTCACAGGCGCACCGCCCACGACGCTGGAGGAAGCAAACGATGTCTCACACTGACGGTTCGATCGAGCACCCCAACGACGCGCGACGCGCGCTCCAGGTGCTGGCGAAGTCTGTCTTCAAAGAGCTCAAGCGCGGCGGTTACGACCGCGGCGAGATGGTCGCGTTCGCGAGCGAGCTGCTCGAGTTGGTCACGCGCGACACCAAGAACGTCGAAGCCGACGCCGAGTAAGGGGCCCGAGCAATTTGGAGGGCAAGGGCGCTGAGCTGGGCCGCGACGAGAGGCGCGGAGCCGGAGCCAGCGCTCTTCGCGCGGCGCGGGCTACTCGCGCCAGAAGAACTTCCACGGGTTGTGCTTGAGGTCGCGCACGAGCTCTTGCAGGTCGTCGTAGACCTCTTCGTCCATGAGCAGCGCGCCCACAGTCCCGCGGCCCTGACGGATGTTCTGGCTCACGCGTTGGGCGTCGCCCGCGATCGAGTCTGCCCTTCGCGCGATCGACCGCACGTCGCGCAAGGCCGCTTGAACGTCTTGAATCTGCGCGTCCCCCATCCCGCTGGCGATGCGGTTGGCGTTGGCCATCAGCGCCCGCGCGTCCCGTGACAGCGGCGGGACCTCTCGGTCGATCGTCGCCAGCACGCTCTCGGCCCGCGCCATGATCCTGCGCACTTCTGCGCCGTCGACGTACCGAGCGCGCGCCGCGTTGACGAGCCCGTCGCCGTCACGGATCAGCTGGTCTGTGTCTTCGATGAGCCGATCGATCCGCGAGCCGTTGCGCGCCAGAAGATCGTTGGTGTGCTGAAGCGTTCCGGCGAGGTTGTGGACGATCCCGCGGATTTGGTCGCGGTTCGAAGCGACGCCCGCGACCGCCTCGTCGAGCAGCGTATAGGCGCGCGCGACGAACAGGTCGATGCGAGGCGGCCCCATCCCGACGGCGATCGTGCCGGCCGCGATTTGATCGCTGCCGGTGCCCGGATCGATCGCGAGAAACTGCTCGCCGAGCACGCCCTGCGTGGTGACGTAGAACTCCGCGTTGCGGTGGATCTCGCGGTGATACCGCTCTTCGACGAGGATCTTCGCGCGCACCAGCGTCCGACGGCCGGTGAGAGGATCCGGAGGCGACGCGCGAAACTCGAGCGCTTCGATGGTGCCGACGCGGACGCCAGCCATCTTCACGGGCGCTCCCGGCTGGATCCCGCCAGGGTTTTCGAAGTCGACGTAGAGCGGGAAGCGCTTTTGAAACGTGATCCCGCCCATCACGAGGATGAGCGCGGCGAGCAGCGAGACGCCCACCAGGATCAACATCCCGACCTTCACTTCGATCGATTTGGTCGCGGCCATGGCTGATCCTCGATCGTAGCTGGAATACTTCAGGAAATCTCACACCTCCATCGGTCCATCCGCCGCGCCGCGGATGAACTGATGGACGATCCGGTCCTCCTGATCGTCGAGAAACTCTTTGGGCGTGCCGACCTTTCGGAGCCGACCTTTGTAGAGAAACGCGACGCGATCGGCGATCGAGAAGATCGAGGTGAGGTCGTGCGACACCACGATGGAGGTGACGCCGAGCTTGTCGCTGAGCTCGCGAATGAGCTTGTCCACCCGCCGCGCGCTCACCGGATCGAGCGAGGTCGTCGGCTCGTCGAAGAGCACGTAGCGCGGGTCGACCGTGAGCGCGCGGGCGATGGCGACGCGCTTTCGCATTCCGTCGCCGAGCTCGGCGGGAAACCGCTCGCTGAACTCTGCCATGTGCACCTGCTCGAGCCGTCGTTTGGCCTCGTGCAAGGCGTCCTTCGGCGAGAGGCCTCGGTGTTTGCGTAGCGGCAGCGCCACGTTTTCGGCGCACGTCATCGAGTCGAAGAGCGTGGCGTGCTGAAACACCATCGCGCACACCTTTCGGATTCGATAGAGCTGCGCTTCGTCGAGCTTGGAGACGTCGTCTCCGTCCAGCCAGATCTCGCCCGAGTCCGGCTTGAGCAGGCCGATCAGGTGCTTGATGAGCACGGATTTTCCTGCGCCCGACGAGCCGATGATGAAGAACACCTCACCGTCACGGATCGTCAAGTCGACGCCGTCGAGGACGACCTTCGGGCCAAACGCTTTTCGGATCTCCTTGAACTCGATCATTGCGACGCGGATTCGTAGAAGGCCTGCGGCGGACAGCGATCGTGCGACCGCTACGGAGCGACGAGCACCTTGAGGGCTCCTTTGCGCTGCGCGTGCTCGAACGCTCGGTCCGCTTCGTCGAGCGAGTAGCGGGCCTCGATCAACGGCGTCGGATCGACGTTGCCGTTTTCGAGCATCGTGACGGCGCGCGACATGTCCCCGCAGCGCGAGCCCACGATGTTGATCTCGTCGACCACCACCCTCGCGGTGTCGATGCTGACCGCCTCGGCCACTGTCGTCTTCAGGACCAGCGTTCCGCGCGGGGCAGTGAGCGAGAGGGCGCGCGCGAGGCCCGTGGCGGATCCTGTCGCGTCCACGACGAGCGGCGCTCGCAGCGCGCGCGTCGAGCGATCGTCGAGCGAGCTCTCGAGCGCGGTTCGGCAGTCAACCGCGCGGGCGATGGCCAGCTTTCGCTCGTGGTGACCGACCACGAGCGTCTCGACTCCCGCGCCGCGAAGAGCGAGCGCGATGAGCAGCCCGAGCTTTCCGTCGCCCACGACAATGGCGCGCGAAGGAACGCTGAAGGAGTTTGCGTCGAGCACGTGGAGCGCCGCGGCCACGGGCTCGGCGAACACCGCGCGCTGGTCGTCGAGCGCGTCGCTCACGGGCACGAGGCGCCGCTCGGGGATCGCCACGCGGTCGGCCAACGCGCCGTCTCGCGCGAGGATCCCGAGCACCGTGCGCGCCGCGCAGTGATGGCCGTCGCGCTCGAGGCAGTCCTCGCAGGCGCCGCAGCTCGCGTTGATGTCTGCCACGACGCGACGACCCCGCAGCGAGGGCGTCTCGCTCTCGATCACGGTGCCCACGAACTCGTGCCCAAGAACGCCAGAATACCCCATGTATCCGCGGGCTAGTTGAATATCTGTGTCGCAAATTCCAGCGAGGTCGACCCGGATGATCGCCTCGCCCGCGCGGCGATCAGGCGACGCCCGATCGCGGGCGAGCGTCACGTGACTTTGGTCGAGGACGAGCGCGCGCATGGCGGTGGTTCCTTTGCCGCGCAGGCTCGACGCTGTCGAGGGCGACGCGTCTCCGTACCACGATACGGGTTCTTTACGTTGCGACCAAGACGCACTAGGGCACCACCCTCGTATGAACCTGATCGGTCCGAGCGGGCTACGGCATGGTGCCGTACACGTGACACACCACCCAATCCCCCACGTCGATGGCTATCGCGTCGTTCGCACGTACGTCCCGGCGCAAGCGAAGAGGCCGGGACGACCGCGGCCGCTCGTCGTGATGTTCGATGGACAAAACGTATTCGACGACGAGCCCTCGTTCGCGGGCGGGTGGCACCTGCACGCGGCGGTCGAGCGGCTGGCGCGCGTGCGTAGACCTGCGCCGATCGTGGTCGCTGTCGACCACGGGCACGAGCGCAGGATCAACGAGCTGAGCTGGGTCAAGACGCGCTTCGGAGAGCCCAAGCTCGATCCGCTGGCAGACTGGCTCGCGAGCACGCTCATCCCCGCGGTGAGGTCGCAGTTCGAGATCGATGACGGGCCGAGCGGCGTGGTGATCGGCGGATCGTCGATGGGCGGCCTCGCGGCGATGTACACCCATCTCCGTCGGCCCGAGGCGTTTGGGAGAGTGCTCGCGATGTCGCCGTCGTTCTGGCTCGGATCCGGGGCGATCTTCGACGTCGCCGAGAAGACGCCTCGGCCCTGGTCGACGCGGATCTATCTCGACGCAGGTCGCCGAGAAGCCCGCGGAACGCTGGCGCGCGACGCCGCCCGCATGTCCGAGCTCCTAGCCGTTCGAGGGTGGCGCCATGGAGACGATCTCCACCTGCGCATCGACCCTCGGGGAACGCACAGCGAACGATCCTGGCGACGACGCGCCACGAGCGCGCTGCGCTACGTCCTGTCGCAATAGAAAAGAGATAAGGCTGCGATCGTCGCTCAGTCGCTCGCGCGCTCGGCGACGCAGCCCTCGAGGCTCACTCGCCGATGGCGTTGGCCGCGAGCAGAATCAGCACCAGCGCGAACGCGAGCGTGACCGCGCCGACGCCGATGAGCTTCGTTGCGTTCCAGTTCATCTGGGGGTCGTTGCCCGAAGGATCTGTGATCTCGCTCTTGGACGACATGAACCGTCACTCTCCTGAATAGAACGCCCACCGAGGGCCTTCGCCGCGACGGCTTCGCACGGGCGTCCAGCGCAGTCAACGGAAAGGACTTCGCTCGCTCCGATCAACGGCATTTCCGGTGGTTTCGAAGCGACAGAATCCCGTGAATATTTCGGTGTGGCGGGCGAAGAAGGGATGGCCCACCCGGTCGGGTTCGGCTACTTTACAACTTCGATAACCAAGTCATGAGCGAGGCCACAAAGAGTGCCCTCGTGGTGGTGGTCGGCGACATTCACGGCCGATTCCATCGCGTGAGAGAGTGGATCGCGGCGCTCGAGAGCGCCCGCGGGCGCTCGGCTACGCTCGTCCTGGCGGTCGGCGACATCGAGGCTTTTCTCACGGCCGACGATCACCGGCGCAAGGCCGCCAAACGGGCGATGCCCGCGGAGTTCGCGGACTACGTCTCGGGCCGATGCGCCTTCGAGCGGCCGTTGCACTTCATCGGCGGCAACAACGAGGACTTCGAGGCGTTGCACTCGATGCCCGAGGGTGGCCTCGTCGCGCCGAACATGCACTTTCTCGGTCGCGTCGGCGCCCAGTCGATCTCGGGTTTCGACGTCGCGTGGCTCTCGGGTATCTACGCGCCTCGGTACGTCGACAAACCGCTGTTGCCGCCGACGACGCCGGACGCTTGTCGGCAGGCGGGTTACTTCCGGCACGACGAAGTGCGAGCGCTCGACGCGGTCTCGACCGCGGATATCGTGCTCACCCACGAGTGGCCGCGAGGGCTGGCGTCGCGCGCGCCCGCGACATCACGCGGGATTCACAAGGATTTTCGGGCGTTTCACACGCCGTGGATCGGCAACCAGGTCGCCCGCTCGCTCGTCGAGCGCATGCGTCCGCGTTGGCTGTTTTGCGGACACTCGCACGTTCCATTCGCCACCGTCGTTCGTCACGCGGACGGAACAGAGACTCGAATCGCCTGCCTCGATCAGGCCTCGCGCCCCGATGGCGCCGTGTTCTGGACCGAATGGCGGGACGGTCGGGCCGTGCTCGCGGGCTGGGGCACGAGCGGTGACGCCTGTTGGCGGGACGGTCAGCCGTGGGACGAGCGCAGGACGCCGCACGCGGGCGTCGCGCCCAAGGCGCCCTTGCACCGCGCGGGAACGCCAGCCGAGCCGATGACCAGGCCAGACGCCCATCATCGGTCCCCGAACGTTCACCATCGCGTCAAGCGCGACGCGGACGCGAGCGGACCGCACAGCACCAAGCGCGTTCCGCCCATCACTGGGACGCACGCGACTGGCGTCGCGCAGAGCTCACGGGACGTGCAGCGCAGCGAAGAAGTGGCGGTCGAGCCCGAGCGCAAGGCCGCTGGGGGCGAGCGCTGAGCAGACCGTCGATCGCGATCGCCGCGACCCTGTCGGCTGTCGCGCTCGCGGTCGCCATCGGCGCAGAGTCCGGTCCGCGACCGTCGCCCCGCGCCGGTGCAAACGCATCGACCCTTCGCGCGAGCGAAGCGGCGCTCGAGGTCGCAGGATCCGGCTCGAACCTGCCGCTCACCCGAAGGCTGCTCGAGGCGTGGAGGGAGCAGACGCGCGGCGCGTTCGTCCTGCACGCGAGCATCGGCAGCACTGGCGCGGTGCAGGCGGTGCGCGATCGCGCCGTGCACATCGGGCTGCTCTCTCGGCCGCTGTCGCCCGAAGAGCGCTCGGGGCCTGCGGCGACGCTCGCTCAACACCCTTACGCGTGGTCCGTCGTGGTGTTCGCCGCGCACCCCGCGGTCGTCGATCGATCGATCAGCACCGCGGCGCTGGTGGCGCTCTTGCGTGGTGAGCCGAGCGCGTGGAGCGACGGGTCGCCGCGGGTCTTTCTCTCTCGCGAGCGAGGCGACTCGAGTCATCGCGCGGCCGTCGCGAGGGTCGCGGGATTTCGCCAGGCCGAGCGCGAGGCGCAAGAGGCGACTCGATTTCGTGTTCTATATTCAGACGTCGAGCTTCGCTTCTCCCTGTTGTCGACGACCGGCTCCGTCGGGCTCACCGACCTCGGGGCGAGCGCGATCGACCGGCTACCGCTCGTCGTGCTCGCGCTCGACGGCGTCGCGCCGACCCGAGAAAACGCGCTCACGGGTCGCTATCCGCTGGTCAAGCCGTTCGTCGCGCTCGTGCACGCGAGCACGCACCCGTTAGCCGAGAGTTTTCTTCGCTTCGTTCGGTCGAACGCGGGGCAGTCGATCATCGAAGAGAGCGGATTTCTCACGGTCGAGCCGCAAGGAGGCGCGCCGTGACCGAGCGTGACGACGCCAGCTCCGAGCCCCGTGGCGACGAGCTCCTCGCGCCGTTGCGCGCGCGGCTCGCGCCGTTGGTGGTGACGCTCGCGACGCTGCTCGCGCTCGGCGCGCCGGTGGCCCATCACGTCGTCGGCGTGCGAGAGCTCCGGGCGGATTGCACGACGATCGCCGCCCGGGCAGCAGAGGACCTCTCGCGCGAGGCTCAAGAGCGACCGCGTCTGTGGCGGTACGACTCGATCAAGATCGTGGCGCACTTGCGCGCGCTGCGATCGCGCGCGGCCGTCGCTGCGATGCAGGTGTACGACGACGCCGGCGTCGCCGCGGGTGCGCCTCCGTCGTCCTCCGCCCTCGTGTGGTGCGATCGCGCGGTCCGCGTCCGCGGACAGACCGTCGGGACGGTCTGGGTCGCGATGGCGCTTTCGCCGCTGCGGGCTGCGTCGTTGGTTCTGCTGGCGGTGTTCTCGACGCTGTCGATCGTGCTCGGGTGGCTCGTGTACGCCCTGTCCATTCGGACCGCCGCCCGCGCCGCGTCGCGGATCGTCGCGTTGGTCTCGGACCTCGAGCGCTCGCGATCAGAGCTCGCGACGCTCAACGAGGGGCTCGAGCGCGACGTCGCAGAGCGCACCGAAGCGCTCGACCGCGCGTACGTCGAGCTCAAGGCCACCGCTGCGCGCGCCGTGACGCTGCAAGAAAACGAGCGCCGCGCGATCGGTCGCGACCTTCACGACTCGGTCGGGCAGGCGCTCACCGCGATTCGCATCCACGCGCAGCTCGCGGCGGAGCTCGCCGACGAGGGCGCCGCGAAAGAGCAGCGCGAAGTGCTCGTTCGAGTCACCGAGACGACCGACGCGGCGCTCGAAGAGCTGCGGCGCTCGCTCGCCCGATTGGGTCCGGCGGTGCTCGACGAGGTGGGGCTCGAGGCTTCGCTCTCGCGGGCGATCGACGCGTTTTGCGAGCAGACCGGGTGCATCGCGGAGCGCTCGATCGACGCGCCGAACGGGCTCGAGCCGGCGATCGAGGTCGCGCTGTATCGCATCGTCCAGGAGTCGCTCACCAACGTGGCACGGCACGCAAACGCGCGGCGCGTGCGTGTCTCGCTCTGCGAGAAGGACCGGACGATCGAGCTCGAGGTCGAGGACGACGGGCGCGGCTACGACCGAAGCGGCGAGCGCTCGGGCCGCGGCGTCGACGGCATGCGCGAGCGCATCGAGCTTCTGCGCGGAACGTTTTCGATCACCGCCCTCGACGCTGGCGGAACGCGCGTCCGCGTCACCCTCCCGCGCGCATGAGACCCCTGCCACCTCGCGCTGCAAATCTGCGCGCAGAAGCTCGATGATCAGTGCGTCGTGTGATCCGCGACGGTCTCGTCGGCTCGGCGAAACGCTGGCGGATCGTAGCTCGTAAGTCCCCAGAGCCGCTGCGCACGCGGGCGAAGGAGCGACGCGACGATCGCGATCAGCGTGAGGGCGAACGTGGCGGTCGAGAGCGCGAAGCCGGCCACCTGCGGGAGCCGAGGCGCCGAGAGCACGATCACGCCGTGCGCGAGCGCCGCGCACACGGAAATGACGAGGATGGCGCGCGCCGACCGCTGCACGATCGCCTGCGAGCGAGCGTACGAGCCTGTCCAACGAAGCCACGCGGCGCAGATCGTGAGCGCCCACGCTTTGGAGACGAACAGCACGGCGCCGGACATTTGCAGTGCTGCCGAGGCTTCTTGTTGGCCGAGGTCTGTGCCGGGCACTTGCCAGCCGCCGAAGAACGCGGTGACGCCCGAGCACGAGGCGAGAAAGGTTCCGGTCCAGCCAGCGATGTCCTTGGCGAGCGCCACGCGGGATGCTCGCTCGCTGGCGGGCCGACGTTGCGGAGCGCCTGCGCAGAGGCCGACGACGAAGAGCACCGACAACGCGACGGCGAAGGGAGATCGAAACGCGTGCCACGCCCACGGCGCGCCGCCTTGCGCGCTGACGACGCCTTCGGCGCGAAAGGTTCCGCTCGCGACCACGGAGGTGGCGAGGGCGAGGATGGTCGCGATGGAGATCGGCAACACGCGCGAGAGGCTCTTCCACGACAGGGCAGGGCCCGAGACGAGTCGTAGCCCCGTGCCCAGCGCGTAGAGCAGACCGATGTCCCACCCGAGGCGCAACAGCGCGGGAGCGAACGGCGCAAACCCGAGCGCTGTGAGCGGCGCTGCGAGGACGACGTACGGGATGATTTCGTGCTTCGAACGACCGCGCACGGCGTCGCGGAGGCGCTCGGTGAGCCAGGGGCCCAGCGCGCCGCGCTCTCCTCCGCCGAGCGCGCGCTCGGCGATTCGACCGAGCGAAGGCAACATGCCGGGCGCCGATCGCAGCCCGAGGGCGAGCAGGATCATCACCACGAGGCCCATGATGCACGCCGCGAGCATGTCCGTCGGAGACGCCGTCGCGAAGCCGTCGAGCGCCACGACGCGCTCGTCGATGATGTCGTCGCGGCCGACGCCGAGGCGCACGGCGCGGGTGTTTTCTGGGACGGCCATGTCCTCGATCGCGAGGACAGAGAGACCGTCGACCGCCGTGAGAACGTCGTTGGCGCCGATGCCCACGCGCGCTGCGGGTCCGCCGTTGCGCACCGATGCGACGCGGAGGCCGCCGTTGGTGGGGTGGGCGTCCGCGAGCGTCACGCCGAGCGCGTCGAGGACGCGGGCGCTGCGGCGGCGCAGGGGATCGACGCGCAAAACGCGGCTCGAGGCGGGAGCGAGCAGGTCGAGGGTCGCGCCGCGGAGGGTGCCTTCGATCGCGTGCGTTCCGGTGGTGCCTTCGAAGCGAACGGTGACGCCGAGCCGCGCGTAGCGCGCGTGCGCGCTGCCGAAGGAGAGCGTCGCGTGATCGACGGGCGGCGCGCCTCGGTCGCCGGGGCACCGGGTGAGCTCTTCGAAGAGCCGCTCGGTGAGCACGAGCGCGACGCGATCGGGGCCGTCGAGCCGCAGCGTCCGTTGCGACGTCCGCGCGTAGGTGGCCTCGCGCATCTGCTGGCTGATCGGGTCGAACTCGCTCGCGCCTTCGGGCGGATCGGTGATGGTCACCTCGACGGGCGCGGCGCAGGGCGCCATCCCGCCGCGCGCGAGCGTCGCGCGCAACGTGAGGCGCACGCGCTTGAGCTCGGATGCCTGCGGAAAATGCTGCCCTGTCACCTCGAGCCGATCGCCGATCTCGACCTGGCGCGGCCCGATGTCGCTGACGCGCAGGATGTCGACGGCGCTCTGCGAAGAGCAGCCGATGCCGAAGAGCGAGGCCGCGGTCACGGCCGCTGCCAGAGCGTTGCGCGGGTGCTTCACCTTCGCGCGAATAGCGGATTTCGCGTCCCCCACGCGAATTTGTAACAGTCGCCGCGGAGCCTGGACGAGGCGATCAGCCGCCGCCGCTCGAGGCGTCCATCGCTCCGCCGTCGGTGTTGCAGTCGAGTCCCTGGATGTCCATCTCGTTGCGGACGCGGATCTTCCACACGCCGAAGTCGGGGTTGAGAATGCCTGTGACCGCTCCCTGGCTCATCATGTTGCGACCCGAGAAGTACGAGCGAACGCAGTCAGTCCTCGGAAAGTTCGAGATCTGAACCTCGATCGACCGCGTCGCGTCCATGGGATCGACGAGATAGACGTTGGTGAACGACGAGCCGGCGTCCTGCACCGTCGTGGTCACGCGAACGTTGGACATCGGGATGCGAACGAGCGTGCCTTCACGGGCGAGCGTGCGCATTCCGAGCACGCCCATGGCGCCCTGACCCACATCCGCGGCGCTGACGTCGCTGGGCGTCGGAGCGGTGCCTGCGCCCATCGTGTTGATCGCCGCGGTGGCCGCGCCGAGAAAGAGGTTGGTGAGCTCGAAGTTGCGGCACATCGCGGGGTTGCTGCCGGTGGGGCCCGCGCAGAACTCGCCGAACGAAGCGTCCATCACCGACGTGACGCGCGTGCCCGGCGCGATGTCCATCGGGATCTTGCGGACGAGCATCGCGTCGAAGCAGTTCCGGGCCGCTCCGCGCGGAACCACTTCTTGCACCTGCACGCCTGCGAAATCACCGCCCGTCGCCGTGCCGACCCACACCGCGAAGCGACAGTCGGACGCCGTGGCGCTGCTCGTCACGATGCGGCCGCTGAGCGCGACGAGGTCGGGCTGCACGAGGTTGACGCGGGCGCGCGGCATCGGGTGCGCGGGATCCGTGATGTCCTGCAGCTGGCGCAGCGTGAGGTTGACCGAGCCGCCGCCGTCCATTCCGCCTTCTGCTCTGCCATCGACGGGAGGCGTTTGGACGTCGTTTCCCTGGACGTCGGACGGGTCGGGGCGATCGGTCGTCGTCGCGTCCGCCGACGGAACGTCGTTGGGCGGCGGCGTCATTTCGCGGCACGCGGCGCTCGAGAGCGACATCGCAGTCAAAAGAGCGCAGCTGGCAGAAAGCAGTCGGTTGTTCATGGGTCCTCTCGGGTCGCGTCGCCGGCGCTCGTTCGTGGCGCCGCTCGTCGTGGTGATCGTAGGGATCGTAGGGATCGTAGAGATCGTCGAGATCGTCGAGATCAGAGGGGGTGCGGTTTACAACGAACATCGCTCTTCCGCAGCTTTGCTACGCACGCTGTTTCGCCAGTGAGACATCGCTGTCGCACCTCGAACGTTGACGCGGACGCGCGCCGACCTCCCGTCGCGGCGACTTCGTGCGACCGACGCAACCCCGTTCGTGCGGTCAGATCCCAACGCGATCGCGAATCTGAATCTGGACAGCATGCCACCGAGTCTGCATACTCCTGCCTACTTTGTCTGACATGGCAGGCTTCTTGCTGAAGCTCCAGGGATCGTCCGAGTGACCGGGCAGAGGGAGAGCGTTGTTCCAATGATTTTTCGACGTTCATCGCGCGCCGTGATCGGTTCTTCGATGATGTGGTTGGCCCTGACGGCTTCGGCTTGCTCCGAGAGCGCCGCGCCGCGGTCCGGCACCGAGCTTTCTGCGCAGAGCTCCGGGGCAGAGGCCTCGCAGCCTCGCGTGTACGCATCCGAGCAGCTGGCGCTCGACGCGGTTCGATGCGTGTTGCGGCTCGATGAGCCCGGCGCCGCGCGGTGCCAGGAGGTCGCGCAGCTCGGCGGCTCGAGCGTCGATGGCCTGCTTCGCGCCGAGCTCGACCTGGTGGATCGGCTCAGCGAGACGATCGGCCGCCGCGCGCGCACTGAGCGCATGACGTCCGCCCGCCGCGCAGGGCTGGGTCGCTGGTTCGACCTGTCGATCGCCGCGGCGCGCGAGGCCGCGCTCGCCAACGCCGCAGCCCGTGCCCACCACGTCGAGCACCTTCGCCGTGACCCCATGCGCGCGTCGGACCTCGACGCGGTCGAGCACGCCGCTCGGCTCGACACGCGGGCGGTGCGGGCGAGGGTTCAGCTCGACGCGCTCCGCGCCTTTGCCCGCGAAGGCCTCGAGGGCGCAGCGGACGCCGACGCGTTGGCCGTCGTGATCGCGAGCTCGCGCCTGCGCGGCGCTGGGGTCGCCGACGCCGCGATGCGCGTCGAAGCCACACAGAGCGCGACCGACGTCGCGATCGACGTCGCGGGCTCGAGCACTGCTTCGATCGCTCGTGAGCGAACGCCAGGCGACGTGCGCAGCGCAGCGGTCCGCTCGAGCGAAGGGCCGTCGGCGGAGATTGCGCGGCAAAGGCTCGCGGCGCGCGCCGCGGAGCTGTGCCCGAGAGCGAATTCGTTGGTTCAGACGCTCTGCGAAGCGAGCGTTCGCTGACCCGATAGAAGGGGGGGGGCTGAGGGGCAATTCGACCTGCGCCCGCCCGAGGGACGCAAATCGCTTCGCTGTTGGGGCGGCGAAGTCTGATACCTTCTGTCGCGTCATGACGGACGACGGGAAGACCGTCACTGCGCTCGCGCTCAAACTGAAGACACCGCCGACGAGGACCGTCGAGGTGCAATCGCCGGGCAATCCCCAGCTGCTGAAGGTGCGCGAGGGCGTAGTGCGCATCGGACGCGACGCGAACAACGAGATCGTGATCGACGATCCGTTTGTCTCGCGCAATCACCTGGAGATTCGGGTGTTTCCGCACGGCGTCGAGGTCGCGGACCTCGACACGAAGAACGGGACCCACTTTCAAGGCGCGCGGATCCGCGAGCTGCCCGTGAGCTCCGAAGCGACGCTCGTTTTGGGAAAGAACATCTCGATCCGCATCCGCGTCGTCGACGAGTCCCGCGAGAAAGCCGAGCTCGATGAGTTCGTGGGGGCCTCGGCGTCCATTCAGAAGCTGCGCTCGACGGTGCAGCGCGTGGCGCCGACGACGCTGACCGTGCTGATCGAAGGCGAGACCGGCACGGGCAAAGAGGTCGTCGCGCGCGCGATTCACCAGCGATCGCCGCGGGCCGGCAAGCCCATCGTCGTCTTCGATTGCGCCGCGGTCTCCCCGACGCTCATCGCGAGCGAGCTGTTTGGTCACACCAAGGGCGCGTACACGGGCGCCACGGGATCGAGCGAAGGAGCCTTTCGTCGCGCGCACGGCGGCACGCTGTTTCTCGACGAGATCGGCGAGCTGCCGTTGGACCTTCAGCCCGCGCTCTTGCGCGCGCTCGAAGCGCGGCAGGTCAAGCCGGTCGGAGGCGAGAGCTACGTCCCTGTGGACGTGAGGATCATCGCGGCCACCAATCGCTCGCTCGAGTCCGAGGTCGAAGCGGGACGATTTCGCAAGGACCTCTTGTTTCGCCTCGCGGTCACGCGGATCAAGACGCCTTCGCTGCGCAGTCGAGTCGAAGACATCGCGATTCTGGCCAAGCACTTCGCCGCGTCGCTCGGCGCGACGCTCTCGCCACACCTGATCGCGCAGCTCGAGGCCCGCGAGTGGCCCGGCAACGTGCGCGAGCTGCGAAACATCGTCGAGCGCGCGGTGATGCTCGCGGGCGGTCCTGGGGTGCTGGTCAACCAGCTCGACGTCGACGACGACGAGTTCGACGAGCTCGAAGAGAACAACGAGCCGACCAACACCGCGATGAGCGCGGTGCCTGCGACGATCCCGCCCGGCGGGCTCTCGGTGGCCGCGCTCGCATCGACGGGGCTGCCGTTTCAAGACGCCAAGCAGCTCGCGGTCGACACCTTCGAGAAGGAGTACCTGATGAAGCTCTTCATCGAGAGCGGCTACAACCTCTCCGAAGCTGCGCGACGATCAGGCGTTCATCGTCGGTACCTGCGCGAGCTCTACAAGAAGCACAACATCGACCTCGCGTCGCTCCGCTCGTCGCGTTCTCGTTGAGCGATACGGATGACCTACGGTCATCCAGTGATTCTCGCGGCGAAAGTCGAACTATCGTGGCTGCGCCTTCGGTTGGCGACACGCGCCCGATTGCGCTCGTGGCGTGTCTTCTCCCGACCTCGGCTGCGATCGATCACGGCTTTGCGCTAGCGGCTGCCGAGCACGAGTCCGATCACGAGGGCGACGATCGCGATCGCGGCGAGCGCTCCGATCCGGACGCCGATGTTCATCGGACGAGCGGCTGGTTTCTTCGGAGCGCTGGGCGCTGGTTTGTTCGCGGTCGAACCGCGGGTGGGCGCGATCGCGGTCGATTGCGCGGAGGGCATCGGCTGCGTGGAGGGCGCAGACGGAGACGCGGGAGCGCCGAGGATCTGATGAGCTTGCGCGGCGCTCGCGGTCGGCGCGGCCGCGGGGGTGGGAGCAAATGCGACGGGCGCCGCGGTCTGCTGCGTCGGCTGAGCGCTCGGGGTCGCGTGTTCGGGCGCGACTGGCAGCTGATTCTGGCTCGGTCGAAGGGGCCTCGGCTGCTCGATCTCGATCGTTCGGGGCGGGATCTTGAGGCTTCGCTTGGTGACGCTCTCGATCCACGCGAAGCGCTCGGGCATCGACTGGCGGGTGACGTGGGCGACGACCTCTGCGCGCTGCGCGGGGGGCGGTCGAAAGGGCTCGAGGTCCCGCGCGAGCTCGCGTCCGTCGGCGTAGCGGTAGTCGAGGTTCTTCGCGAGGCATCGCAGGACGATGCGGTCGAGCGCTGGGTCGATCCCCTGGCGAATCTCGCTGGGAGAGACGGGCTCTTCGTTGATGACCAGGCGAGCGACTTCGAACTCGTCCTTCGCCTGGTAGAGCCGACAGAGCGTGAGCGCCTCCCAGAACACGACGCCGAGCGAGAACAGATCCGAGCGGTGATCGAGGGAGAATCCTCGGATTTGTTCGGGCGACATGTAGCCGAACTTTCCGCGGATCGTCTGCGTGCTGGAGTCTTCGCCGCGCGAGAGGATGCGCGCGACGCCGAAGTCGATGACCTTGACGCTTCCGTCGTAGCCGACGAGCACGTTTGCTGGCGAGACGTCTTGGTGAACGATCCCGAGTTCTCTCCCCTCGGCCTCGACGGTGTGCGCGGCGTGGAGCCCGAGCGCAGCGCAAGCGACGACCTCGGCGATGAAGTCTGTCGGGAGCGGCGCCTGGGCGGCCTCGCGCGCGTGAACGAGGGCGCGCAGCGAGTCGCCCGCGACGAACTGCATCACGAGAAAGCGCCCGTCGCGGTCTTCGCCCCAATCGATGGACTCGACGATGTGCGGGTGGTGCATCGCCGAGATGACGTACACCTCGTCGAGAAACGCCTTGAGCACCTCGGGCTCTTGCGCGAGGTGCGGCAGCAAGCGCTTCATCGCGACGTACTCGCCGGCGCTCGGGCCCGAGAGCGCTCGGGCGAGGACGACCGCGCCCATTCCACCGACGCCGATTTCGGCGACCGGTTCGTAACGGTGGGTGACCATCACCGTTCCGTCGGAACCGGCGCCGGAGGGCCTCCACGAGGAACGGCTGGACGTCATCGACAAACGGAGCGCCACGCTATCACGGTCTTTTGGAGAGCGGGCGTTTGTTGCGAGCAGCGGTCCCCGCGGGAGACCGCTCAGGCCGAGCGCGCCGGGTTGGCGCGGCGCCACGCTGCCAGGATCGCGTGGGCTCCGGCGGGGCGGTCGCCGGGCGCGGCCGCGCGCGACGCTGTCCGATGTGGGGAGTCGGGGCCTGCTTCTTGATCGGCTCCGACGAGCGCGGACTTGCGCGCGGTGGTGGCGCTCTTTCGCGCGCGGCTGTCGCTGCGGGTCGTGCGCTCGAGACGCACGGCGAACGAGGGGTCTCGGGAGAGCAGGCCGCCGCTCAAGAAGGCGGGCGGAGCATGGAGCGCAGCGCGCAGGCAACGCTGCGCGAGCGCCGTGTCCGAGACCCAGGCGAGCGCGGGGCCGTCGCCCCACGCGACGAGCACCCAGGTGTCGTTGTCGGCGTCGTTGGAGTCGAAGACGCGCGACTGAACGAACAGTCCCCAGAGCGGCGACTGGCCTTCGTCGGCGCGAAACCACTTCATCCACCGCACGTCCGCGGCGGCGATACCCGAGGGCGTCGCGGCGCTGACGGCCTCGCCTGCGATCCCGCGTCGCTCCATGGCAGGAACGAGCTTGCGAACGAACAGCGCCCGCAGCTCCTCGCGCGCTTGATCGCCCGCCGCGCGATAGCGCTCGGGCAGTACGCTGGGGCCTTCGCGCCAGAGCCAGTTGCGCCCCTCGCTCGTAAACGTCTCTTCGAGGATCGAAGCGGGGCGGGGACGTCGGGGGGCGGTCTTGGTCGCGGCCATCACGAGCCTGACCCTAACTCACGAACGCCTAGAGAATCACCGCTCGAACACAGCGTATGGACATACTGTGACCCGGGAAGAGCCCCTCGAAACGCTCGCTGAATCGATGGTCAGAATATGTCTTTGCTGTCGAACACGTGACAAGCGCTCCGTTTGCGAGGGAAGAGCGTCGGCAGGACCGGTCGTTTTTCGCAGGCGCCGCGGGTGGCGCAAGCGGCCCCTACGGCCAGAGAGCTCACTGAACGCACCGTGAAGACAGCGCGAACACGAAGCGGAGTCCGGCTCTTTGCGACGGCCATGGCCATCGGCGCCGCGGTTGGGGCGGCGGCGTTGGCGGTGACGACCCGCTCGGCGCCTTCGCAAGCGCAGGCGCGCACGGAGCGCGATCGATGGGACGGCGGCGCTTCGAGCGCTCTCGTCGACGGGGCGCTCGTCGATGCAACGATGGACGCGAGGGGCGTGACTGCCGACGATGCGTCACGGGACCGCCGAACGCGCGATCGCGCTCAGCTCGTCGACGCGGCGCCAGCATGTCCAGCGGATATGGTTGCGGTACGAGGCGTCTACTGCAACGAGGTGTACGAGCCGTGCGAGCGCTGGGCGGACAACGATCGAGACCAGTGCCTCGCGTTCATCGCTCGCCCGCACTGCACCGGGCAGCGCGTGCCGATGAGCTTCTGCATGGATCGCTACGAGTGGCCCAACCGCGAGGGAGCGCTTCCGTCGGTGATGGTCTCTTTCGTCGAAGCCGAGTCCCTCTGCGCGGCGCAAGGCAAGCGGCTCTGCACGGAGGACGAGTGGGCCTTCGCGTGCAGCGGTGAAGCGCTGTTGCCGTACCCGTACGGTCGCGAGCGTTCGGCGGACTCCTGCACGATCGACCTGTTTGCCAGGGCGCCGGACAAGCGCCTCTTGCACTCGTCCGATCGCGCGACGAGCGAGGCCGAAGTGTCGCGTACGTACATGGCGACGCCCTCGGGATCGAGGCCCCGCTGCGTCTCGCCCTTCGCCGTGCACGACATGACCGGAAACGTCGACGAGTGGGTGCGCTCGACCGCCGATTGGGGCCAGCGCTCTGGGTTGATGGGCGGCTTCTGGGGGCACGTCCGCAACCGGTGCCGCGCCGTCACCCGAGCGCACGGGCCGCTGTTTCGCTACTACCAGATTGGCTTTCGTTGCTGTTCGGACCGGCCCGCGGCTCGCACGCGGCCGCGCGGCGCGGTATAGGTACGGGGATACTTCGATGGACCGCGGACCTGATGACGATCGCGATCGCTTCGACGACGAGCGAGGCGAGCCGCCTGCTGCGCCGATCGACGCGATCTTGCGCGGCGGCGCTGCGGCGCTCGCGTTGGACCTGGCGTTTTCGATCGGAGCGCAGTTCGCGAGGCCGGCGATCAGGCATCCCGGCGTCGCCGCCGCGCTCGTGTACGTCGTGTACGCGAGCAAGCTGTTCAGCGGCTACGTCGGCGGCCGCGTCGCGAGCCGCGCGGGGGTCGCGCACGACGATCGCGACGCGCTGCGGACGATGGCGCTCGGGGTGACGGCGCTGACGATGGCCGCGAGCGTGGTGGTCGACCGACTCGCTCCGTGGGTGCGCATCGTGCGTTCGGCAGGGCCGCAGTGGTCGGGGCCGCCGCCGGGAGTCCGGCTGGTGCACTTCGTGTTCGAGGTCGTCCTGCTCTCGTTTTTGCTGGTCTTTGGCCTGGCCATGGGCGCCTGGGCTCAGGCTCGTCGCGACGACAAAGTGCAGGACGAAGAGCCGAGCGCCGACGATTGACGGCGATCGCGAAGATCCCCTGTTGACCAGCGAGGAGGGCGTTGCTAACAGTCGGGTCCCCATCGACCCGATCGATGGCGAGCGTGGCGCGGTAGCCAAGTGGTCAGGCAGAGGTTTGCAAAACCTCCATACGTGGGTTCGAATCCCATCCGCGCCTCCGAAGAGAGCAACTCGAAGGACTCCACTGGGGCGGTGGAGCCGGGCAGGGGCGGTCGTGGAGCGACCCATCTTTTCAAGAGCGGTCTGCACATCGCGCGGCGCTCTCGCGGTTGCGTCGGCTCAACCGTGAGCGATGCGGGTCGACAGCGCGGCTCGTCGCCGCTCGAGTCACGATGGACTCGAGCGAGTGCAGGATCAGCCTTCTGGCCGATGTGCGTGCGGTGATCGGCGGCTACGGTCGGCGCATGTTCACTCGCTGCGAAGGGCAACGAAGATGCGCGTGCTGATCACCGGTGCGACCAACGGGATGGGCAAGGGCGTCGCGCACGCGCTCGCGCTTCACGACGACCAACGGCACGAGATCGTCGTTCACGGTCGGTCCAAGGGCGCGTGCGAAGCCACCGTTCAAGAGCTTCGGAGCGCGACGGGCAATCAGCGTCTCTCGTACGTCGTCGGCGATCTCACGAGCCTCGCGGCGGTGCGCCGGATGGTCGACGAGCTTCGCGCTCGCTACGATTCGCTGGACGCGATCTTCATCAACGCCGGCCTCGGCTACGCGGCTCGCCGGCAGGAGACCGAGGACGCAATGGACCCGCACTTTCAGGTCAATTACCTGTCGCAGTTCATGCTGACGCTCGGCCTGCTCGAGCTGCTCGCGCGATCGGAGTCTGGCGGGCGTGTGATCTTCAACGCGACGCGGGGCGGAGAGATCTTCTGGGACGACCTGCAAATGACGAAGAAGTGGGGCTACGAAGACGGCGTTCATCAAGCGATGGTCGCGAAGAGGATGTTCTCGTCTCGGCTCCACGCGCTGCACAGGCGCGTCGAGGGCAGCAAGACCGCGTTCGTCTGCTTCGAGATTCAGAAGACCGTGTGGAGCAATCAGCTCGAGATCATCCCGTGGCCGATGCGGGCGATGGCGACGGTCATGAAGTGGTTCGGCTCGTTTATCTCGATCGAGCGATGCGGCGAGATCATGGCGCCGTTGTTCACCGAGGCGCAGGCCGAGAGCCTGAAGAAATCGGGCAGGTTCTTCACGGGAGGCGACGACGGCTTCGTCGAGATCGCCGAAGAGAAGGCGGTGCTCGACCCCGAGGCGCAGGCCAGGTTGTGGGATCTGAGCCTCGGACTCGTCCGCGACGAAGAGATCGCGCGGCGAGCGGCGGCGCTCTGTCGGGCCGCGTGAGCGGCGGTCACCAGCGTACGTTCAACGGCGTCGGTGACAGTCTGGCGGCGAAGGTCTCGTCGCCGAGCTGGTTGCTCGTGTTGGGGCCCCAGCACTTCACGCGCGCGGGGGTCACCGTCTCGTCGAAGAGCGCGCAGAACCCCTCGCGATCGGCGGTTCGGGCGCTTTGCGGCAGAACGTTTCCAGCGCCGACGATCGACAGCGTCCGCGCCGAGCGAAGCGACTCGATCGGCACTGCCACCATCGGACCGCGCGGGGTTCCGTCGGCGAGGCGCCCGTCCGCGCCGTCACCCCAGCAGAGCACCGCGCCCGATTGTTGGATGGCGCACGCGTGCCGATCTCCAACGAACACTCTCTCGACGTCTTCGAGCGGCGCGCCGGACTCCGTACGAACGGCGCCGACCTGTCGACCGCTGCACATCCGATCGGCGGCGAGCGCACCCCAACACAACACGCGGCGTCGCGCGCTCTGATCCTCGCCGCACGTCGATGCGGGTTGCCCTCCGTCGACGCTCGCGTCCATCGGTCCGACGCCAGAATCGCCCGGCGCTGTCGCGGCGTCGCGCGCGTCCGCCGTCGCGTCTGTAGCGGCGTCGACCGGCGGACCCGCGTCAGCGCCGTTACGCGTCGTCGAGACCACCGCGCACGTCGAGTCGCCGCCGGCTGCGACGTCGTGAACGACCATCGAGAAGTTGTCGGAGATCGCGACATTGGCCGCCGCGATCGCGAACGATCCGACGCGCTGCCCCCGGCCTAGCTGCGTGCGGTCATTGGCGCCCCAGCACACGATCTGCTGTTCGCTGTACGCGCAGGTGTGCGCCGCGCCCGCGACGATCCCGGCGAATCGATCGATGGACAGCGCCGCGCCAGTGCCTGTCTTGACCGTCGCGAACGGCCCGGCGGTGCGCTCACCGCCGAGCTGGCCGCGATCGTTGTCGCCGAAGCACTGGATCACCGTGCGATCGTTGGCAGGGTTGGGCAAGGCGACGCACGCGTGCCTCGCGCCCGCGGCGACCATCCTCGCTCCCACCACCGATTCGAGCGCCGCGAGTCCGTCGGGCACGATCGACCGCACAGCGTTGCCCCAGCAACGCAGGGTGCGCGAGGGGCCGCGGATCGCGCAGCCGAAGCCGTCGCCGACGGTCAGCGAGTGCACCTCGCTCGTGTCGCTGACGGTTGGGTCCGTCGGGGTCGCGCGCACCGTCGCGGGAGCCTCGGGGGCAACTTGATTGTGTGTGTTCGAGCCCCAGCAGCGCACCCCGCCGAGCGAGTCGCCGGCGACCGAGACGCACATCGTGCCCGCAGCGCCGGCGAGCAGCCGCGGATCGAGGGGGCGAGCCTGGACGCACGCGACGGTCGCTCGACGCCCGCAAGCCCCGCAGTGTTCGCGGCTCACATCGGTGTCGACCTCGCAGCCGTTGGCGGGGTCACCGTCGCAGTCGCGTCGGCCCGCGACGCACTGACTCGAACGTTCGCGAAGGGAGCCCCACGGCGAGCTGCAGCTCGAAATCGTGAGCGCGAGCGCGATGAGCACGATCGGACGCGCGCGCATCAGAATGCTCCTTCGAGCGCGAGCGCTCCGAGCGACGGACGCAGGGCCACGCCGGGCCGGGTCGCTCGAACGGGGACGTATTCTGTTCGAGGCAAAGCGATCAGCGTGATCACCGCGCCGACGACCGAGACGCCGACGCCCGTCCAGAGCGTGACCTGCCCCGCGAACTCGAGGCGCTCGCCGCGCTCGGCGGCGCGAAGAAACGAGGGGTCGTTGGGGCAGATAGACATCGTGCACGCTTGCTCGAGCGTGGCGTAGCGACCGCGCGCGGTGAGATAGAGCGCCGCGCCCGTCGCCGTCGCTGCGATCCCCGCGCCCGCAACGGCGAGCCCCACGCCAAACGCCGCGGGAATCCTCCGCACCGCGACGAGCTGTCGCTCGACCGTGCGCTCGATCACCCGCGTCTGCGCGACGATTCGCTGCAGCGCGACCTCGACGGCGGCGACGCGGCCGCGATCGAGGGTCACGGTTCCGTTCCAGTCTTGGTAGCCGGGCGCTCGGATGTGCACCCGGACGTCCGAGCCGGGCGTGGCTGCGACCGTCCTGTCTGTCACCAGGGCGATCGGCGGACGATCCCCGAGTTGAATGGTCGCTCCAGAGGGGGCGCCGCCCTCGAACCGCGCGCTGAACAGCGCGACGCGCGGCGCGAGCTGCCCGCGCTCGACCGCGCCCTGCTCGATCGAACGCATGTACCTCGCGCGACCTCGCTCGGTGCTGTCGCGCACCGAGCATCGCGTCGCGAGCACCACGCTCGTCTCGAACTCGTCGTATGCGTCTTCGAGTCGCTGTTGCGCCGCGAGCGCGCGCCCGAGCAAGAGGTGAGTGTTGGGGCTGTCGAAGAGCGCGATCGACGTGCGAAGCGATCGCTCCGCGCCCGCCGCGTCGTTGGCGAGCAGCGCGGTTTGCCCTGCGTCGAAGTGCTCGCGAGCCTCTGCGAAGAGGTCGGCTGACGCGTCTTCACCGCACTGAACTGCGCGCCTCGTCGGCGCGCGCGGCGCAGCGGTTGCTGTCGTTGGGGCCACCTGCGCTCGCGCGTCGGGCGCGATCGTCGCGAGCGCGAGCGCCGAGGAACCGAGCGCGACCCCGTAGCGCTGCGTGCGGCGCTTCTTTCTCGCCGAGAGCGCGGCGGCGATGACCGCCGCGAGCACGAGCGCTCTGCCGGCGTCGCTCGCGCGCGACGACGCGGTGAGGGCGCGAGCGTCGCACGCGCAGCTGTTGTCTGCCCAGGGCGTGGCTACGCCGCTGTCCGCGCCGGTTGTGCACGCCCGAGTCTGCGGGTTGCACCGACCGAGAGAGCAGTCCGAGTCGGACTCGCAGCCGCAGCGTCCGTCGCCCAGGCATCGCGACCCACGTCCGTCGCGCGTGCAGAGCGCGGACTCGCTCGCCGAGCACTGCACGCAGCGATTGGCGCCGCAGACGGGCCGCGTCGGATCTCGCGCTTCACATTGTCCGCTGGTGTTGCACTCGACGCACGCCCTCGCGCCAGCGTCGGACGCCGACGAACAAACAGGGCGGCTCGGCGAGCCCGAGGCGCACTGATCGTCGCTGGTGCACGCGCCGACGCATCGCCCGATCCCAGCGTCGCCGCTGGTCGAGCACTGCAACCCGAGCGGGCAGCGGGGCTCGCGCGGATTGCATCCTGCCGTACATACGCCAGTCACGCCAGCGTCGGTGCCTTGCGGTCGAACGCAGGCGAAACCTTGCGAACAGTCCGTATCGCGAACGCACGAGCAGACAAGAACCGACACGCCGCCGCGAACGGTCTCGGTACAGGTTCCACCCGATGGATCGCAGCCCGCTCCGGTCATCGTGCACGGGACGCAGAGCCGACGGTCCGCGTTGCAGGTGCCGCGGCCGACGCTCGCACAGTCGGCGTTGGCGAGGCACTCGACGCACGTCTTGGCCGCGACGTCGCACACCGGGCGCGAGGCGGGACAGCGCGGGTCTCCGACGCGGTCGCACTCGCGCTGATCGATGCCGTGATACGTGCCGTCGCTCGAGAGGACGACGACCTCGCCATCGTTGTCGCCGTCGGAGTCGATGATGCTGGGAGCCGCGGCGGAGCGCGACTCTTGAAAGGCCCAACGGACCCTACCTCTTGCGCACACATCCTCGATCGCGAAGGTTTGCCCAGCCGAGTTCGTGATGACCGCGACGGGCGAGGTGTTGTTCTGTGACGCAGCGATTCCGCTCCACGAGGCGCGACCGAGGCGCGGGCTGGGGGGCGGGGTCGCGCAGTCGTACGCGGGAGCAGCGCGGTCGAGGCAGAGCTGCCAGGACTGCTCGAGGTTCGTTGCGACGGCGAAATCCGGCATCGCAGGTGCTGCGGCGGTCCGCGAGAACTGCCACGCTTCGATCTTGGCTTCCTCGCCGGTGGTCGCCGTCACGCGGCTGCGAAAGATCAGCCGATACTGGTCGGCGCCGCAACGGACGACCGACGCGGGCTGCGAATCCATGAGCGTCGCGTTGCTCGTCCACGCGGCGAGCGTGACTGTGTAGCCCGTTCCGCTCGGGGCGACGCGCCAGACCGTGGGGCGCGCGTACGCGCTGTTGCTCGACGTGTTGGGCGAGTTGTTGACGAGCAACAAGTGGCCTTCGCTCGCGGGGACGAGGATGGGTTGAAGCGCGGCGAACTGAAGCGGCGGGCCGTTGAGCGGCGATCGTGTGATGCGGAGCGGGCGCTCGCCGACGACGAAATGAATTTCGTGAGGAGGCGCCGCGCCAGAGTTGACCGTGGAGTTGACCGCGAGAAACGAGGTTCCCCCGATCGTTCCGAGCGAAGGTAGGCTCGCAGCGAGCTGCGTGGGAAAGCTGATCGTGACGCGCTGATCGCCGGTGTTCTGCGCTGAAGCGCTCAACTCACGGTCGAGTCCGACGTCGCGCTGCAGCCACCCGATGAACGCCGGCTGTGCGGGCAACCCGCTGATCGGCAGTCGAGCGAAGTCGCCGTTGAACGAGACGCCAGTCGCCGTCGCTGGCGCGAACTGCGACGAAAACAGCGGCGTTCGACTGCAGTTGCGCATCGCTGGTTCGAAGCGCATGCGCGTCCCGGTGTCGATCGGAGAGTTCGCCGTGGGAAGAAACACCGCTTCGCCGGTGCTCGTCCATGCGCCGATCGTCGCCTGGAGGTTCTCGGTGCAGCCGTTCGGGTTGGGGACGCTCGAAGGAATCACGTCGAACGGCGTCGCCTCGGTCGCGTCGATGAGGCTCGCGCGGTTGCTCGACAAGATCGTGTCTCCCCGCGAGAAGCCGATGCGTGCTGCCCGGAGCTCCTGCCGAAAAGCGCTGGTCGTATAGGAGGGTCTGGACCAGAGAAACAACGGCGGATCGAAGCCGTCGCCGACGAACGCGCGCCCGTCGTACATCAGCGACGGGGCGAGCTTTCGAAGCGACGCGTCTGCGAGCGCGGCGGGCAGTGACACGACGAACGCGCCGCGTCCGCGACGCCTCCCGCCGACCAGGAGCCCGGTCGTCGCCGACGGGGTCGGGTCGTTGCGACGCAGCCCCAACACCCGGTGCTCGCTCGCGGAGGTTCGCGCGAGCACCGCTGCGTTGGCGCCGGTTCCGACGACGATCGGCTCGACTCGCCCTCCCGACGGCAAGCCGTAGATCTCGACGCCCTCGATCAGGCGGGGCCATCGGTCGATGTTGAGCGAGCCGAGCAACGCGCCGCGTTCGAAGCTCGCGCCGTTGTGTCGAAAGAACACCCTCGTGCCCAACGGCGTCGAGGCGACGATCGTATCGACGCTCTCTCCCTCGATTCGCGCGTTGCCGAGCCAGACGTAACCCGCGTTCGAGTCCGTCGACGGCTCCATCGTTCCGACGATGTTGCCGGTGATCGCGTCGAACACAGTGATCGTGTGGTGCAGGGCCATCACGGTCGGCGACACGGTGACCAGCTCGCTCGAGTACGCGAGGATCTCGGGCGACGGGCTGCCGGCGAGGTTGCTCACATACGGAGCCGCGACGCTGTCGCCCGAGGGGAGCGGCCTGCTCCATTGCAGCGTCGACGCGGTGTCCGTGTTGCGAACGACCGCGACGCAGCCGCGCGCTCCTGTGAACGGGCCCTGCTTGACCGCGAGGAGGTCCCGATCCGAAGCCGCGAACGTCTGCGTTCGCCACGTTGCGCCTGCGCGGGGCAGGCACCCTGTCATCGGCGGCGCAATCAACCGTGTGCTCGCGGTCCACGAGCCGCCTGCGGCCACGCCGGTTCCTCGCACGAACACCACGTTCATCGCGCCCATGGCCGCGGCGCGCAGCGTCACGACGTCGGGAAGCGAGTCGCCGTCGAAGTCCCCCACTTGCGTGCGAAAGGTCGATAGCTCCGAGTCGCCCGTATAAGAGACAGACCGCGCCTCGGTCTCGGCAAACGCGCGGTCGAAGGAGAACAAGCTGATCCTCGCCGTGTCGGTCCCGTCCGTCCGCGCCACGAGCAGCTGCGTGCTCGTGTCGGTGCCGGTCATGTCGACGACGCGGACCGTCCCTGCAAACGCGGGGGTCAGCCGGTTGCTCGGAAGCGTCCAGCGGCGCACCCCGGTGCTATCGTAGATCCCGACGACGTTGTCGCGGCCGACGACGATGATGTCCTGCGATCGATCGCCGTTCATGTCGGCGACTCCGACGATGTACTGCCACGGCGCGTATTCGCCGTCGCCTGTCGGCCATCGCTGCTGTCCCGTTGCCGCGTCCCACGCGGCGATCGATCGATCGGTGATCGACACGAGGTCGGACTGGCCGCCGCTGTCGAGATCGAACTCGATCAGAGTGGGGCCGAACCCTTCGACCGGAACGCTGATCGGCACGCGAGACAGCCGCCACGCCAGGCGCGGTTGCGAGATCGCGAGCGGCACGCTGACCGTTCCTGTTCGCGACGGGTCTCCACGAAAATCAAGCCAGGTTGTGCTCTGCGCGCTCGCGATCGAGGTCGACACGAGCGTCGCGGTCGCGAGGAAGAGCGCCGTGTTTCGGGGCGAGGTGCGATTCGCAGCGTTCATCGAGCCTTCGATCGTTGGCGAGAGAGCCGCGTGAGCCGAGCTACATTTCGATGCGCTCTGGTGGCGTTGCGCTGGTGCTCGTCCCGCTGTTGGTCGGTGTGTTGACTGTCGGTTGCGTGGTCGAGTTCGGGCGTCCGCTGCGCGGGCGAACGCCGCGTCCGGGCCGCGTCGCTCCTGCGCCCGATGGCGCGACCGTCGTTGGTTCGGCGCTCGCGACGGTCGGGGCGCCGGCGTCGCTGCTCGCTGCCGCGGTCGACGGAGTCGTCGGTGTCGATGGCGGCAGCGCAGCAGCGGTCGTGGGCGCGAGCGCGGGCGGAGGCAGTGGCGCCGGCTCGACGCGCGGCGCGTTGCGCGCGGGGGGCGCGCCGTTCGTCGCTTGATTTGGTGTGCGATTTTTCAACATGCCGCTCGCGGCCATGGCTCCGCCGCCCCCCACGAGCAAGAGCGCGAGCGATCCGGCCACGAGCGTCAGGCGGCTCGTGGGCTGCGGGGGCGGCACGGTCTTGGACGAGGACGCTGCGCTCGTGTTCAGCGACGGAACGCTGAGCGGCTCGTGGCCCGACGACTCTCCCGGAGTGCCGCTCGAAGAGAGCCGTCTCTTTGCGACGGATGACGGTGAGTCGAGCTCGGCGACGGCGTTTGCGATCGCGCGCTGTCGGTCCGATAGGATCTCGCCGATGGTCTCTTTGGCGAAGGCGAGACGACGCGCGTCGGTGTCTGCGAGCAGCTGCGTGGTGAGCGCCTGCCGAAGCTCGGCGGCGGTCTGGTAGCGCCGTTCGCGGTCCCGGTCGAGGGCGCGCGCGACGATGCGAGCCAGCGCTTCGGGCACGTCCGGCGCGGCGTCGCGAACGTCCGGGATGCGCTCGTCCATGAGCGCGCGGATCGCAGCGACTTCGCTGTCTTTTCGTCCGAAGAGACGCCGGCCCGCGACGCACTCCCACAACACGATCCCGAGCGTGAAGATGTCCGAGCGTCGGTCGAGCGACTCGCCCGTGACCTGCTCGGGGGCGAGGTAGCCGATCTTTCCGCGAAGGTCGCCGTTGACCGTCATGTTTTCGAACTGCGCGCCCGTCGCCTTGGCGACGCCGAAGTCCGTGACCTTCACGCTTCCGTCGCCGCCCACCAGCAAGTTCGATGGCGTGGCGTCGCGGTGCACGAGGTGGAGCAGCGTGCCGTCGTCGTCGGTGAGCTCGTGCGCGGCGTGAAGCCCCCCTGCGGCGTCCGCGACGATGGCCGCGGCCACGTCGGACGGCATGGGCTTCTCTCGCTTGAGCGCCTCCTTCAGGACCGTGTTGAGCGGAACCGACGGAAAGTACTCCATCACCAGAAAGTGCTCGTATTCGGTGCGTCCGAGCTCGAGCACGGGGACGACGTTGGGGTGATGCAGCCGCGAAGCGATCTCAGCTTCTCGGATGAACATCTTGAGAAACAGTTCGTTCTCTGTGAGGTGCGACAGGATGGTCTTCAACGCGACGAGGCGACGCACCCCGCGCTCGGATTGAACGCGGGCGACGAGCACTTGCCCCATGCCGCCCGCGGCGAGCCGCATGAGCCCTTCGTAGCGACCGAACGCCGCGCCGAGGATCGCGCTGTGTGCGCGCTGCTCGCTCGAACCCGCGGCGCCGCTCAGTTGAGTCGGGACGCTCTTCGAATCGTGCGGCATGCTCGGCTTCGACGCGGTCATCCAGCGCTCCCAGTGCCGGCACTGTACCGCGATCCGCGCTGTCTTTACACTCCGCTTCGAATTCGATGCTCCACGAACCTTCACAACACGTGCTCGAACTGGAGGTCGCTCCGAGAAAGCTCGGCATCGCCCTTGGTGTCGCACTCTTCTCGTTTGGGCTGCTCGGCGTTGTGGCGTCGCTTCGCGTGCGCGGCACCGGGGATTTTCGCTGGACTCCGGTGGTGATGGGCGTGCTCATGGCGCTGCTCGGTTGGCTGACGGTGTCGGGCGCTCGCGGCGTTCGCGCACAGCTCGATCGAGAGAAGCGCGTGCTGCGCTCGCGTCGCTTGGGCCTTTTGGGCGAGTCCACGCCGACCGAGCTCGGGTTTGCGGACATCAAAGAGCTCGCGCTGCTCGGGTCGAGTCGTACGGTCGGGATCTACGCGCAGTTCGGAACCGCAGACGACGTGAGCGTGGGGCAATTCATGCGGACCGAGGCCGAGCGCGAGGAGCTGCGAACGTGGCTCGCGGCGCTTCGTCAGGCGATTCCCAGCGCGAAGTTCACCGCGTCGGACGGGCTCGAAGCCGCGTGGCTCTAGAACGCGAGGGCTGATTCGGGATCGGTGGGCGCGGCGAGCGGTCGAGGTCGCTCGACGGCGAGGCGACCATGTGCGAAGAGAACGCTCGTCGTGTCGCTTCAGAAACGTTGGAAATGCTCTGCCCTTTGCGTTGCAGCGGCGTGCGTCATCCCGTGGTTGACCGCGCGGTCCCGCGCCTTTGCGCAGCAGGCGCAGGGCCCACGCGCGCCGCAGCCGGACGCGACGCGCGCGCCGCGGCCGACCGCGCGGTCGATCACCGTGGCGGCCACGGGGGACGTGCTCGTTCATCGTCGAGTCGTCGCCGCGGTCAACGCGCACGCGCAGGAGGGCGGGTTTCGCTGGGTGCTCGCGGGGATGGGCGCGCTCATTCCGGCGGACGACATCGCGTACGTGAACCTCGAGTCGCCGCTGACCGAGTCGTTTCGCTCCCCGGAGAACGCCACGCCGCCGGTCCTCGGCGCGCCGACGTCGTACGGCGCCGACCTTGCTGCGACGGGCTTCGACGTGCTCTCGGTCGCCAACAATCACGCCTTCGATCAAGCGGGCGACGGGCTAGCGATCACGCTCGACGCCATTCGACAAGCGGGGATGCTGTCGGTCGGCGCTGGCCGCAGCGACACCGACGCGCGGGCGCCCGTGGTGGTGACGCGAGGCGGGGTGAGGGTCGCCTTCGTCGCGACGACCGAGCGGATGAACAACGGCGCTTCGCCCAATCGCGCGGGTGTGCGGGTATTCATGTTCGAGCCGTCGCTCGTGCAGCGCGCGCTCGCGGAGGCGCGCTCGCGGGCGGACCTCGTGGTGCTCTCGATCCACTGGAGCCATGATTTCGTGCGCACTCCGACGACCGAGCAGCGTCGGCTCGCGCGGCAGTTGGTCCAATGGGGAGCGGACGTGATCGTCGGTACGGGCCCTCACATCTTGCAGGAGGTCGAGCGGCTGCCGTCGCCGAGAGGCGAGGCTGTGTGCGCGTATTCGCTGGGCAATCTCGTGTCCAACCAGGGCTATCGCTATCGCGTGGGACGCGCGCTCGACGACGCCGCGATGCGCTCTGCGCTCGACAACCCGATGACGCGCGACGTGGTGCTCTTGCGCGTGAGCGCCGAGCTAGGGACGCCCAACGCCTTGCGCATCACCGGTCTCGAAGCGCGCGCGTTGTGGAACGAGAACCGCTCGCAAGGCGACGAGCTTCGGCTCGTGGCGCTTCGCTCGGTCGCGCCAGCGCTGAGGGACGAGCGGCTCGCGGTGATCCGTCGAACGCTGGGCGCCGCGGTCACGGTGGTCCCGTAACCGTGGCGTGCGCGTCTCGAACGATCAGCGCTTGATGCCCGCGAGCTCGCCGGCGGGCAGCGAGTCGTGTCCGAAGCGCGCGCTCGTGATTCCCATCGCGTTGATGAACGTGTTGAGCAGCGTGTTGTGCGCGACGGTGCGACCCGACTGCCTCGCGTCGATGAACGCGTTCTGCCTGAGGTAGCCGTTGCCCGAGCCCGCGATGATGAACGGGACGTCCTGGTATCCGTGGGGCGGTCCGGTGGCCAGGTCGTTGACCCAGACGGCCATGCCGCTGTCGAGCAGCGTTCCTCCGCCGGGCATCGTCCTGGCCGCGAGCTTGTCGCAGAGGTACTTGAAGAGCCTCGCGTGCATGCGGTCGATCTGGTGGTGCCGCTGCTGCGCGTCGTTGATCGCGGTGCCCGTGTCGCCGTCTCCCTGGATTCTGTGCGAGATCCAGTGAAACGAGAAAGCGCCGTTGAATCCAGGCAGCGTGTAGGGCGTCCCGTCGTTGCCGTTGCCGACCTGCAGGGTCGCAGCCGTCGTGTAGCCGCAGGAGAGCGCGACGTCGAGCACGTCGATGTGGAGCCTGGCGATCGTGTGCAGCGAAGCCGAGCCATCGACGACAAGGACGGTCTGTCGCATCCCGTCGATGGTCATCTCGCGCTCGAACGGCATGACGCCTGCGCGCAGCGCGCCGGCCTCGGCCGTCGGGAGCTGACAGGTCATGCGTCGCTCGAGGTCGCGGATCGAGTCGAAGTGAAGCTGCAGGCGGTCGCGGTCGTCGCGGGACAGATCCGTGCGTCCGAGGAGCGCGCGCATCTGATCGCGAAGCAGGTCGTTGACGCTCACGCGCGAGCTGCGGATGCGCTCGAACTCGGCGTCGGTCGCGCCGGTCATACCGACGACGGCCTGGTAGGCGTTCCACGGATTGCGCTGGGCGCCGCGGAGGTCGCGGGCGCCGCCGTAGCTCAAGACCTCGGCGATGTAGCCGGTGCGCGGACCCGCCATGAGCGTCAGCGGGTCTCGTCGACGCGCGCCCTCCATCGGGTTGATCTCGCGCGCGATGCGATAGTCGACTGACTCGCCGACGGCGCGGGACTGATTGCGATCGAGGTTGGGGTCGGTGCGGTCGATCTCGTTGGCGGTGAGGATCTGATTTCCGCCGCCGCTGTGGCCGCAGCCACGACCGGGGAAGTTGAGCCTCGTCCCCTTCACCATGAGCAGTCGCGAGCGGTGCGCGATGAGCTCTTCGACGGCGCGTCCGCGCATCGATGCGTCGGTGAGGTCGCCGACCGCCGTCGGCCAGAACATCTCGGCCTCGCGGATCGATCCGTCGCCGTTGCGGATCTCCTGCGCGACGCCGTTGGCCTGGCGCATGAAGACCGCGAACCGTCCTGCGGTCGCGGGCCGCGTTTGCGCGTGCGCGGCCACGGCGCCGAGCGACTCGAGCAGGGGCAATCCGAGCGTGACGCCCGCGCCCTTGAGAAACAGCCTGCGGTTCATCGCATCGCCTCCACTGTGGTCGAGCGCGCCGTAAACGTTGGGCTCGAAAGGATGTTCTCGACGAGGTCGAGGATGGGACGGTCTGTGCGCGACAGCGCTCCGATCCATTGAATCAAGGCGCGGTCTTCCGTCTGCGGCCCGCGGCCCGCGAGAAATTCGAACCAATAGCGCGCGTAGCACTCGTGCGCTTGCCGGCTCTCGGCGACGAAGTTGGCCAGCTGCGCCGCGCCGTTGAACGAAATCGGCCTGCCATCGAGCGAATACTCGCCGGACGCATCGATCATCTGCCCGCGATCTGTCGTTCGATACGCGCCGACCGAGTCGAAGTGTTCGAAGGCGAAGCCGATCGGGTTGATGAGCGTGCTGTGGCAGCCCGAACCGCAGGTTCCGGGACCGGTGTGCGCGTTGACCGTCTGCCGGTTGGTGCTGTTGGGCGGAACCATCGGCACCGCCGGGACGTTGGGCGGCGCGTTGGGCAGGGCAGCGCAGAGGACCTTGAGGTTGACCGCGACGCCGCGATGGATCGGGTCGGGGTCGACCGAGTAAGCGCGGGAGGCGACGAAGCCCACCTGCGTGAGCATCCCGCGTCGCTGCATCGGGTCGAGCTCGACCCTGCGGAAATTGCTGTCGAAGGTGCCGCTCAGGCCGTAGACGCGAGCGATGTCATCGTTGGCGAACGTGTAGCTCGCGTTGAATAGTTGTGTGAAGGTCGAGCGGCGCGCGTACACGATGTCGTCGACGAACATCTGCGCCTCGCGCAGCATCGACGCGGGCAGCGTGGGCCGCCACTGCGGAAAGCGCATCCCGTCGCGGCGCACGTCGGCGAAGTGATCCCACTCGTAGAGCTGCCCGTGAAACGCGAGGACCGCGGTCTTGGCGCGGGGGCTCTCGAGCAGCCGCCGCGCTTGGGCGACGAGCGTCTCTGGGCGCACGAGCTCGCCGCGGCCCGCAGCGGCGAAGAGGTCGCCGTCGGGCATGGTGTTCCACAGCGCGTACGAGAGGCGCGTGGCGATCTCGTAATCGTCCAGAGGAATGCGCCCGTCGCGCGCGGTGCTGCTGCGCTCGACGCGGTACAAGAAGTGCGGGGACTGGAGCATCCCGCGCAGCAAGAGCTCGGTGCCAGAGACGAACGCGTCGCCGCCGAGGATCATGGCGCCGCGGTCGTAGAGCATGGTGAGGTGCTGATCGACCTCTTGCGTCGACAGCGGTCGTCGGTACGCCCGTCGCCCGAAGTGCTCGACGAACGCCCGCGCGCGCATGCGCGGATCTGCGGGAGCTCCCGGCGGCAACAGCCTTGCGAACGCTGCTGGATCGCGGGCGACCCGCGCCGCGAGCGCCTCGGCTGCGGACTGGTAGTCGGTCCAGAGCTGCTGGCCGATGCGCAGGGTGGTGCCGTTGTTTCCGAACGTTCCTGTCAGGGCGTCGGGAGAGAACCTCGACGAGTTGCCGGGCGCGTCGGTGAGCATCAGCAGGTCGCGCACCGTGGCTTCCCACTGGTTGTGCGTGAGGCGCGGGAAGCGCGTCGTCGGCGGAATCACGATCGTCGGCGGCTGAACGCCACCGCCGTCCGTCCCTGGCGGCGGTGGTGTTCCGCTGTCGGGGTCCCACGGAACGCCGGTGTCCGCGCCGGCCTGCTCCTGCGGCGTGGCCTGAATCGATCCGACGCACGCGGCAAGGAGCCACGAAGCGATCGCAATCGAGGTGGTCTTTCGAGCCGTCATCACATACCTCTCGAACACAACCGTCACCCGCCAGCGCCAAACTCCGTCGACGCGGCGGGCAAAGACGCGCAAACCTTCGCGGAGTGTACCGCAATCTCGCGCTCGAACGCACACGACAGGCAGCGACCTCGGGTAGGTGCGTGTCGGTGTGCCCTGGGGCGAGGGCCAGCCTGCCGCGAGCCTCGTCGCCGAAGCGCTGCGGTTTCGTCGATCGAGCGTCGCGTCGACCCGTCGTGATTGGCGAACGAATGCTGCGGGTGCGCCGATCGTCTCGTCCGCGCTCGACGGTGCTGCGATGAGCTCGAGCTCGGCGCTCGTGTCTTCGATGGGCAAGGCCGCGGCGTGGGGAGCGGTCGCGGGTCTATTCGTTGCGGCGCTCGACGTCGCGAGCACGATTCTCTGGCTCTCGTCGACCGATGATCAGCGCAAGCTCGTGCTCGTGCTCACGCTCGTGTCGGTGGGCGCGACGGCGCTGGTGGGCGCTGCGTTCTTCGCGGGCGTCGCGGGCGAGCTCGACGCCTCGCGCGGCCGCGCGCTGATCGTTCGACTGGCGGCGGTCTGTTGCGTTCCGGGCGCCCTCGTCGGCTGGATGTTGTTTTCTGGCGGGCGCATGCGACGAATGCCCGCGCTGTGGGCGCTGCGGCCGCTCGCCGGGATCGTCGTCGCCGCGCTGTTTACCGGTGCCATCTTCGCGTTGCTGCGGGTGACCCAGCGCGCGGCGCGCGCGACGCGGGCGCGAAGGATGGCGACGAGCGCGGCGTTCGTCGGGCTCGCGATGGCGACCCACGCGCTCGATCACCGGTTTCTTCCACGCCTCTACGAGTATCTGCACGGTGTGCTCGGCGTCGCGACAGGGGCCTTCGCGCTCGCGGCTACGGCGCTCGTCTGGCCGAGGCCGTCGCGACAGGCGAGGCTCGCGTCGCTCGTTCTCGCGGCGCCGCTGTTCGTCGCTGGGCTCCTCGCGCTCGGGCGATGGGACAACGTTCGCGCGGAGGTCTTCGGAACACACGCTCCCTACGTCCGACACATCGCGGTCGCCTCCGAGCTCGCGCTCGGACCGCCGCAGCGCGCGCTGTCGACAGGGACGCTTGAGCGCGATCGGGCCGAGCGTGAACGGGCCGCGCTCGCGAGGGAGTCGGACCCCACGCTTCCGCGCGCCTCGGGGGCGCACGTCTTGCTCGTCACGGTCGACGCGATGCGCGCTGATCGCTTGACGCGAGAGCGAACTCCACGGCTCTTTTCGCTGTCAGAACGCGCGGTGCGCTTTCAGCGCGCCTACGCGCAAGCGCCTCACTCGAGCTACTCGATCACGTCGCTGCACACGGGCGAGTACCTGCACGAGACCGTGCAGCTCGGACAGCGACAGCCGATCGCGACGCTGGCCTCGACGCTCGGCGCGCACGGCTATCGGACCGTGGCGATCTACACGAACGGGATCTTCTTCACCGAGGGCGAGCGGCTCGAGGCCTACCGCGATCGACACCTGGATTTCTCCCGCGCGGAGCACCGTGATCTCGACGCGCGCGCGACGACCGACGTCGCCCTCGGCGAGCTCGACGAGAGCGTGCGACGCGGCGAGCCGCCGACGCTCTTGTGGGCGCACTACTTCGACGCGCACGAGCCGTATCGCGGCCGCGGCGCAACTCCGATGGCTCGATACGACGACGCGCTCGCGACGGTGGATCGCGAGGTCGATCGGCTGCTCGAAGGCGCGCGCGCGCGGCTGCGTCGACCGATCGTCGTCGTGCTCTCTGCGGATCACGGCGAGGAGTTCGGCGAGCACGGCGGTGTGTATCACGGCAGCGCGCTCTACGAAGAGCAGGTGCGAGTGCCTCTCTTCGTGCTCGTTCCTGGCGTTGCGCCGCGCGCGGTCGCGCGGCCGGTGGCGCTGGTCGACCTCGCGCCGACGTTGATGGCCTTGGTCGGCGCCCCGCGGCCGAGCACCGTTCGCGGTCGTGACCTGCGTCCGTGGATGGCGGGTCGCGAAGGCGCCGCCGAGCCTGTGTTTTCTGCGGTGAACACGAGGCTGATGTCCTTGCGGTGGCCGCACAAGCTGATCGCGGACGTGCGCTGGTCGACGCGCGAGCTGTACGACCTCGGCGCGGATCCGGGCGAGCGAGTGAACCTCGCTTCGCGCGAGCAAGGCGTCGTGTCCTCGCTCGAGGGAGAGATCCAGGGCTGGCTCGCTTCGCTGGGGAGGGGCTCGGCGAGCGCGGATCTCGGCCTCGCGCGGATGGGTGATCGCCGGGCGCAAGAGCGGCTCGTGGCCCTCGCGCTCGACGATCGATCCCCCGAGCGCGACCGTATCGACGCGCTCGACGTTCTCGCGTTGTCGAGGGATCGCGAACTCCTCGCGGGGCTCGCGCCGATCGTCCGCGATCGGCGGCGCGCGCTGGCGTTGTCAGCGTCGATCGCGCTGGGTCTCGCGGGGGTCGCGACGAGCGAGGCGCGCGCGACGCTCGTCGAGTCGGTGCGCGGCGATTCGTATGCGACGAGAGTTCGCAGCGCGTTCGCGTTGGCGACGCTCGGGGCAGCCGAGGCAGAGCCGGTGTTGCTCGAGGCCTTGCGGGCGGGAGACGAGTCCGATCGGCAGCGGGCGCTCGACGCGCTCACTCGCCTCGCGATCTCGTCGGGGATCCGCTCGACGCGCGGGGAGGCGGCGGTGCTCGAGGCGATCGAGGACGATCATCTTCGCTATCGTGCCGCGCTCGCGCTCGGTGCGGTGTCGGGCGGAGGCTCGCTCTCGCTGCTGACGCGGCTCGCGCGAGACGATCGCGCGGACGACGTTCGAGCGTGGGCGGTGGCCGGCATGGCGCTCACGGGCGACGCTCGGGCGAGCGCGTTGATCGCCGAGCGGATGGGCTTGGACGCGAGCGCGCAGCGGTTTGCCGCGAGCGCGCTGGGCCTGTTGCGAGCGCCGCGAGGGTGGGACGCGCGACGCGGCGATGGAGGCCCGTGGCTCGAGTGCCGAAAGGTCGACGACGACTCTCCGTGGGTCGAGCTCGGCGCCCGTGCGTGCTCTGGGCGCGGGCGCGTGACGGTGCGGCTCGAAGCGCCGTCGGCCGAGCGCCTGACGGTGTGGCTTCGCGCCAAGGGAGAGGGGGCGCTCGTGGTGCGCTTGAGCGGGCGCGAGGTCTTGCGGTTTGCGCTCGAGGGCGCGATGCGCGAGTGGCGAGCGACGATCGGAGGTCTGCCGGCGGGCGAGGGCGAGTGGACGATCGAGAGCGGCGCGACGTTCTGGCTGGGGCACGTGCGGGTCGCCGCGGCGCCGTGAGAGCGACGCTTGGATCTCCTGTCGAATTAGATATAGAAGTGATCCTCAGCTTCGTCTTGCTTCGACGAGAGGGCGCGGACTCGGTGGCGAGTAAGCCTCTGAAATGTCGGAGGCTGCGATGGGTGACCGCCGCTCCTCGGATGGCGGGAGGCGGGTGACGGCGAATTGGCTGGTGTTTCGTCGGCAGCCGCGGTCGACGACAGCGCCGGTTCGAAGCGGCGCTGCGATCGCGCGAGCGCGCGCGAATGGCAGGTTCGGCTCACCGTGAACGGCGCGTTTGGCCGTATGGTGGACGAAGAGACGAGTAATCGTGGCCGAGACCGGTGGCGATGGCGTGGAGTACTCAGCTCCGGTGGCGTTCGCCGTCGGCGCGACGGTCGGCCCGTACGTCATCGACTCGACGATCGCGCGCGGAGGACAAGGCATCGTGCTGCGCGCGCGCGACCCGCGACTGGATCGATGGGTCGCGATCAAGGTCGTCGATGACTCCGACGGCGAATCGATCGAAGGTCAGCTGGTCGGCGAGGCGCGCTCGCTCGCGAAGCTCTCGCACCCGAACATCCTTCCTGTGTTCGACGTGGGGATCACGCCGGACGGGCGCGTGTGGGTCGCGATGGAGCTCGTCGAGGGAACGACGATCGACGTGTGGGCTCGTCGCGTCAGCCGAGAGAGGGTTCTTCGCGCCTGGCTCGATGTCGGTCGCGCCGTCTCGCACGCTCACGCAGCGGGCGTCTTGCACCGCGACATCAAGCCCGGAAACGTGATGGTCGACGTTCACGATCGCGTTCGCGTGTTGGACTTCGGGCTGCAGCGAGACTCTTCGACGGCGAAGCTTCAGTTCGGCAGCATGGCGCGGCAGTTCGCGGCCAGCTCTCGCAACAGCGGCATCTCCGTCGTGGGGACGATGGGCTTCATGGCGCCCGAGCTCTTTCGGGGCGCCGAGCTGACGCCGCAGAGCGACCAGTTTTCGTACTGCATCGCGCTTTACCACGCGCTCTTCGCCGCGGATCCGTTTGGCGGGAGCCCGCGACGAGCGTGGGTCAAGGCGCTGCCCGAGGCGCCGCAGTCGCGCTCACCGAAGAGCGCGCTCGAGCGCTCGCTCGAAGCTGTGTTGCTGCGCGGGCTCGCGCCGGATCCTGCGTCGCGCTGGCCTTCGATGGACGCGCTCGTCGACGCGCTCGAGCGCGCGCTCGACGAGGTGCGCTCCAGCGGCCAGGCGCGCGCGAGCGCCCCGGTTCAGGTTGGCGTCGTGACGATGGTGCTCGGCGCCGCGCTGGTGGCGCTCTCGCAGATCACCACGGCGGTCACGGCGGGAGGGCTGCTCGGCGCATCGCTCGTCGTCGCGCTGGTGGTCGGCCTCGCGACGCTGCGCTGGCGCGAGCGGCTCTTTCGCTCGCCCTACACGCGCACGCTGGTCACGGTCGCAAACGTGGCTGCGTGGTCATCGGTCCTCCATCGTGCGCTCAACCACATGAACCCGGTGCCGACTGAGCTTACGCTTCGCGGAGACGCGTTGGTGATCGCGGCGCTCAGCGCGTACGTCGGGGTCGCGCACGACAAGTACTTCTTGCTCTCGGCGGTCGCGAGCGCCGTCGGCGGTGCCGCGTGCGCGCTCTGGCCAGCGAGCGCCGCCCTGGCGTTCGGCGGGTCGCAGCTGATCGTGCTCGCGGTGTTTCTTGCGCGCGCGTTTCGGGTGCGGGCGGACGACGCGCCGTGACGAGCGAGGCTCGCGCGCGCAAGGAGCTGTACGCGCAGCTCGCGCGGATCGACGAACGGCTGCTCGAGGCGCTCGATCGCGGGCGCGCGTTCGATCGTAGTTCGCTGGATGCAGTGCGCGCTGCGGTCTCTCGGGTGGATCTCGTGCACGGCGGGCGCTCGCTCGGAGACGCGACAGAGCTCGCTGCGCGTTGGCTCGCCGCGTGGGGACTGCGCACAGGAAGCGCGAAGCACTTGGGCTATCCCAACCCGAGCTCTCTCCCGAGCTCGGTGGCGGGCGACGCGCTGGCGGCGATCTTCGACCCTCAGTGCGCCCTCTGGGAATCGGCGCCGGCCGCGCTCGCGATGGAGCGCGCGGCGCTCTCGACGCTCTCGGATGCTGCGGGCTTCGCGATGGACGCAGATGCGTGTTCGTTTACGACGGGGGCGAGCGAGTCGCTGTCGATCGCGCTCGCAGCGGCGATGGTGTGGGCTGCTCCCGAGTCGGCGAGCGAGGGAGTCTTCGCGCTCGGCGGTCGTCCGAAGGTCTACGCGTCGCGTGAGGCGCATCGGTCGTTGCTCAAGTGTGTACGGATGCTGGGATGGGGCGAGCGTGCGGTGCGCGAGTGCGAGGCTCCCGGGCCGACGTACGCGCTCGACTGCGATGCGGTCGCGCGCGCCATCGCTGACGATCGCTCGCGCGGAGAAAGACCGCTCGCCATCGTCGCGACCGCGGGGACCACCGTCGCGGGGGCGATCGACCCGTTCGGTCCGCTCGCGGCGCTGTGCGAGCGAGAGGGGCTGTGGCTGCACGTCGACGCCGCGTGGGCGGGCGGAGCGGCGCTCGATTCGGTCGCGCGCGGGTGGCTCGATGGGATCGAGCGCGCTCGGTCGATCGCGTGGGACGCGCACAAGTTTCCTGGGCTTTCGCTGGGCAGCGGAATGCTCTTCATGCGCGACGCAGCGGTGCTCGCCGCGCTCTTTGGGGTCGAGGCCGAGTACGTCGCGAGTTCTCGCTCGATCGGGCAGCCGTACGCTCGCTCGCCGCAGTGGTCGCGGCGCGCGATCGGCGCGAAGGTGTGGCTCTCGCTCGCGACCGAGGGCGTCGAGGGCTGGGCGCGTCAGTTCGCGCAGCGCGCGGCGCTCGGCGCCAGGCTCAGAGATGCGCTGCGGGGCGAAGGTTGGACGCTCGCCAACAGCACTCCGCTGCCGGTCGTGTGCGCGCGCAGAGACTCCCTCGACCGTCGCGCGCTCGGGGCGCTCGTACGGCGCGCGGCGCGCGAGGGAGTCTTCGTGGACGTCGTCACGATGACCGACGGTCATCCTGCGATTCGAGCGGCGATCGTATCCTCTCGAACCACCGAAGCGATCGTCGATCAGCTCGTGTCCGCGCTGCGTCCAGGCTGAGCCTGGTCGACCGATCGCTCTGCAAAGGGCTCGCGGGTCACACGGGAAAGATCGCGAAGCCTGCGCCCGAGATGAAGAAGTTGAGGATGATCGTCGCGAGCGAGCTGTTGACGACGGCGCGCGTGGTGGCCCACCCGACGCCCTCGGAGCCTCCGTGGGTGCTGAGCCCGCAGTAGCCCGAGACGATCGGGATGGCGGCGCCGTAGGCGAAGCACTTGGCGAGGCCGATCGAGAAGTCACCCCAGTCGAGGAGCACGGGGTTCAAGAAGGTCGACGGGTTGACGTCGAAGATGAAATACGCCGTCGCCATCCCCGCGAAGAGCGACACGAATCCGCCCCATATGATCAAGACGGGCGTCATGATCAACGACGCGACGAAGCGCGGGACGATGAGGTAGTGCACAGGATCGACGCCGGACATGCGCAGCGCGTCGACCTGCTCGGTGACGACCATCGAGCCGACCTCCGCTGCGATGCCGGCTCCGACGCGGGTCGCGAGCATGAGCGCGCCGATCGACGCGGCCAGGTCTCGCACGAGGATCTCGATGAAGGTCGCGCCGAGCATTTGCAGGTCCGGCACCACGCGCAACGCCTGGAGCGCGGACTGAAACACCAGGATCATCCCGATGAAACCGAGCGTGACCGAGATGAAGAAGGCGGATTTGTTTCCGATCTCGTAGCACTGCGCGACGGCGGCGCCGGGCTCTCTGCGGCCGGCGAACGTCCAGTAGAGCGTTCGCACGAAGACCGACCACATCCCGCGCGCGGCCTGCGCGAGCTCGAGCGCGCCTTCACCGACGTCGCGCACCGGCGCAAGGACGCGAGGCACTGCTTGGTCGACCGACGGTTCGTCGAGCTTGTGCGGGGCGGGGTCGCTTCGATTGCCGGTGGTCATCACTGCAACAGGTAGGTCGAGAAGTAGTCGACGACGAATACGCCGGACGCGCTCGCGACGACCGAGGCGTTGACCGCGCGCCCGACGCCGGGCGCTCCGCCGGTGACGGTCAGCCCGAAGTGACAGGACGAAAGGGCGATGACGAGTCCGAAGAAGCCGCTCTTGATGAGTCCTGTGGCGAGGTCCCACAGTCGAATCGTCTCGATGAAGCCGTTATAGAAGGTCATCGTCGAGACGCCGAGCAGCCCTTGCCCGGTGACCGCAGCGCCGACGAGCGCGAGGACGTCGCCGAAGATCGTCAGCACGAAGAGCGTGATCACCATGGAGATGACCCGCGGAAGAACCAGGTAGCTCAGCGGATCGATCGCGAGCGTCGAGAGCGCGTCGAGCTGCTCGGTGACCTTCATCGTTCCGAGCTCGGCGGTGTTGTTGGCGCCGACGCGCCCCGAGAACATCAACGCGATGAGGATCGGGCCGACCTCGCGGAGCGTCGCGAACCCCGCGCCCCAGCCGAGCAGCCCCTCGGCGCCGAAGCGCTTGATGAGCACTCCTGCCTGAATGACCATGATCGCCCCGGTGAAGAGCGCGGTCACAGCGACGATGGGCACGGACCGGACGCCCATCTTGTGCAGGTTGCGCCAGAGCTCGGGGCCGTCGAGGCGCGGGGGAAATAACCTCCTCGCGAGCTTCGCAGTGAGGACTCCTACCCCGCCGAGCTGCTCGGAGATCGCGAAGAACGCAGCGCCGACCTGCGCAGCGAGTGACTGCGAGTCGTCGCCGTTCGCGGCGCCATCGGTGGGGTTGGTGGCCAGAGCGCGGTCAGTGTAGCGCGTCGGCGCGCCGTTCCGTCGCTCTTCAGGCGAAGGGTGCTGCTGCGCGGTTGGGGTCGGCGATGCGATGGTTGGCGCGGCGCTCGCATGAACGCAGCGCGAGAGATGAGATCGTTTCAATCCGTGAGTCTGCTGCGGGGCGTGTTGTCGACGGCGATCAGCGCGTCGATCGCCATCGCGGCTGGGAATGCGCGAGCCGACTTCGAGTTCTGGACCCCGATCGAAGCGCGGGTTCCCGTCGCGCGAACGCAGGCCCCGACGTGGCCCCGCGTGGACCTCCGGCTCGTCACCGAGCCGCGTTTCGCGGGACGTTTCACCCTCGCAGAGTGGGCGCTCGATGTGGGCCCGTGGATGGGGCTCTTCGTGGACGTTCCCAAGCTCGGCGAGCGCGCGGCGCCCACGCAGGTGCGCCCGATCAGTGCTGCTCCGTCGAGCAGCGCTGTTGCCGAAGGGCGGTGAAGTGCGGTTGAGTCCCCTCCCTCCAGCGGCGACACAAACGTTGATCAAGATCGAAGCACTCACCAAACGATTCGGAAAGAACACGGTGCTCGACGGCGTGTCGTTCACTGTTCCGACGGGGTGTTTGTACGGGCTCGTGGGGCCTGGCGCGGCGGGCAAGACCGTCTTGCTCAAGAGCATCGTCGGGCTGCTCGAGGCAGACGCGGGACGGATCTTCGTCGACGAGACAGACGTTCGTACGTTGAGCGAGATCGAGCTGCAGTCCGCGCGCGGAAAGTTCGGCTTCTTGTTTCAAAACTACGCGCTCTTCGACTACATGACCGTCGGCGAAAACATCGCGTTTCCCCTTCGAAGACGCGGTGGAATGACAGAAGACGAGATCTCCGCGCGCGTGGCAGAGCGGCTCGCCGCCGTGTCGCTCTCGGGCTTCGAGTCGCGCATGCCGTCCGGCTTGTCCGGCGGGCAGAAGAAGCGCGTCGGCGTCGCGCGAGCCACGGTTTCGACGGCGCCCTTCGTGCTCTACGACGAACCCGCCGCCGGCCTCGATCCCGTGACCTCGCAGAAGATCTTCAACCTCTTGCGCAAAGAGCAGCGCGAGGCCAACGCCACGGTCATCATGGTCTCGAGCGACATCGACCGATTGCTCACGGTCACCGATCGCGTAGGCATGCTCCTTCGCGGAAAGCTCGTCTTCGACGGCACCACAGAGGAGGCCAGAGCCTCGGAGCTCCCTGTGGTCAGACAGTTCATTCGAGGCGAGGTCGAGGGACCGCTGTGACCATGCGCGCCGTGATCGTTGGAATGGGCGAGGTCGGTCGTCGCGTCGCCGATGGCGCGCGCAAGTGCGACGTCGAGGTGATCGAGGTCCGACGCGGGCAGTCTCTGTCCGACGCGATGGCGTCCGCGGACGGGCCGATCGTGCTCGCGATGCGCGAAGACGACTTCGAAGCGCCGTTTCGCGCGGCGATCGCGGCGCGTCCGAGCGACGTGGTGGTGCTGCAAAACGGCTTCGTCGACGAAGTGCTCGCGGGCCACCAAGTGACCCGAGGCGTGCTGTGGTTCACCGCGAAGGGGGAGTTCTTCGCGAACGCCCGCGAGACGCTGCTCGCGGGGCCGTGGGCCGACGCGCTCTCGTCGTGGCTGCGGGCGGCAGCGGTGGTCCCGCGCGTTGTCACGCAGGACGTCGCCGCCCGAGAAGGCCGTGAAAAAGCGGCGTGGAGCTGCCTCGTCGGCCCCGGCGTCTACGCGCACGAGTCCACGTTCGCCGCGCTCGTAGAACGCGACGAGCGCACGGCGCGTCGCATCGTCGCCGAGGCCTGCGAGGTCGCGTCGCGCGCGCTGGGCGCCGAGACAAGCGCAGAAGCCGCGTGGTCGATGGTCAGTGACACCGTCGGTCCGTTGGGGTGGATGCGCGGCGGCCCCAAGGGGCTCGCGTGGCGGTCGGGCAAGGTCGTTCGCTGGGCCGAGGACGTGCTCGGCGACGGATATGCCGCCGTCGAAAACGCCGAAATCGTGCGGCGGATCCTCGCGCGGTAATCGTCCAAGCTCGAGCGGTCAGTCGGTGTCACAGCCCCCCATGGTGCCCCTGCCGCATGCCTCGATGCCCGGCCAACGACGGGCGCGCGCTGGCCGTCTGCTGGTCTCGACGACGCTGTCGCTCGTTGGTTTTGCGGCTGCTTTGATTGTGTGTGCTGGCGACGTCGCGGCGCAGGGGCGGCCGCCGGTGATCGAGCTCGGCGAACGGCTCTCGAACCAGGCTTCGCCCTCTGGGCAGAGACTCTCGCTGAGCGGCGCGCAGCTCGCGCTCACGAGCGTCGCGCCGAGCGCGGGGGTTCTCGAAGATGCGCTGGAGCAGCTCGTGTGTCGCGGTCCTTCGTGCGTGATCGACACCCTGCGTTGCTCGGGCGCGGTTCGGTGGGTGGCCGCGTCGATCGGCGGGCGCGTGCTTCGCAATGGCGTGTCGGTCGACCTCGAGGCGCGCGATCGGTCGAGCGCGACAGAGCGGGCGTTTTGCGAGGCTTTCGACGGCGTGTTCGCGTTGTCGTCGCGCGGCGCGTGGGGGGCGCTCGTGGTGACGGCGAACGGGCATCGAGCCAGGTTGGCCCCAGCCGTCGCCGGGCGCGCGAGCAACACGCTCGGAGCGATCGGCCGCGGGTCGCTCAACGCGGGGGTGCCGCTCAGCCGAGCGGCGAGCGATGCGACCGCGGTGTTGTTCACGGAGACCAGCGTCGCGTTGATCGCCGCGAACATGCAGGGCGCGCCGCAGGTCGACGCGATCGTCTCGAGCCAGTGCGGCGGATCGATCTGTCGCTTCGCCACGGCGCGCTGCGAGGGTGAGGTGCGCGAAGCGCGCTCGCCGGTCGCTGCGGGGATGGTGATGCGGGTCGACGCGCGAGCGGTCGGAGGTTCGAGCGACGCTGCGTTTTGCGCGGCGATCTCGGGCGACCTCGCGGTGCCGCGCGTCGGGATCAACCCGGGGGCGCGCTTCTGGGGCGTGGCGCTGGGCGATTGGTACTCGCTTCCGCAAGGGACGCACGCGCAGACGGCGTGTCTCGTAGCGCATCCAAACGCAGACACACAAATTCGAGTCGGCCAGCGGTGCATGACGCTCGACGCTCGTCGCGCGCAGAGCTGGCCGGGTCCGTGCTGCGTGGGAACGCCGGAGATCACCGTGGATTTTCCTCGGACGACGCAGAGAAACACGATGGCGTCGCACGACCCCGCTCCGCCCGTGGCGATGAGCCCCGACGGCGCGTGGCTCGTGGTGCTCCCGCGACAGCGCTCGCTCAGCGCTGAAGAGCGCGCGGCGAACGTCGTGCTCGCGCGGGCCTGGCCGCGGGGCGGAGCCGCGCCCATCGAGTACCGAGCCGACGCGCTGTTCTCTCCGAGCGCGCTGCCTGGGGGCGGGGCGGGGTACTCGTTTTCGATCGAGCTCGATGGCGACAAAGTGGTCGGGCGCGTCAACGGCGTCGAGCGCCGCGTCTTGCTCGGCAGTCGATAGCGAGCTGCGCCCGGCCTCGCCGCGCGCGCGGGTGTGATTCCCATCCTGCTCACGAGCGCAGAAGATGCCCGGATCTCCCAGAGGCGCCGAACACTGCACCGCTGAGACGGCGATTGGGAGT
>LNFM01009263.1_pt1 | contig 44348 bp, 37 predicted proteins | sample 596031 | NCBI WGS metagenome assembly LNFM01 (sample SAMN04254537, study PRJNA301005) | activated carbon metagenome | isolation source: dual media filters at the Ann Arbor, Michigan drinking water treatment plant | place: USA: Ann Arbor
ACGCCCTTCACGATCGACTGCGGGGTGATGCCGTGCTCGGTGTTGTAGGCCACCTGGATGGCGCGCCGGCGCTCGGTCTCCGCGATCGCCGTCTCCATGGCGTCCGTGCGCTTGTCGGCGTACATGATCACCCGGCCCTCGACGTTCCGGGCCGCGCGGCCGATCGTCTGGATGAGGGAGGTGGTCCCGCGCAGGAACCCCTCCTTGTCGGCGTCCAGGATCGCCACCAGGGTCACCTCGGGCAGGTCGAGGCCCTCGCGCAGCAGGTTGACGCCCACGAGCACGTCGAACTGGCCCAGGCGCAGCTCGCGCACGATGCGGATGCGGTCGAGGGTGTCCACCTCGGAGTGCAGGTACCGTGCGCGCACCCCGGCCTCCGCCAGGTACTCGGTGAGGTCCTCCGCCATGCGCTTGGTGAGCGTGGTGACCAGGACGCGCTCGTCGCGCTCGGTGCGGGCGCGGACCTCGCGCAGCAGGTCGTCGATCTGGTTGAGGGTGGGGCGCACCTCCACCTCGGGGTCCACGAGCCCCGTGGGCCGGATGATCTGCTCCACGATGTGGCCCGAGGAGCGCTGCTCGAACTCGCCCGGCGTCGCCGACACGAAGACGATCTGCGGGACGCGCTCCAGGAACTCGTCGAACTGCAGGGGCCGGTTGTCGAGCGCCGACGGCAGCCGGAAGCCGTGCTCGATGAGCGCCAGCTTGCGGGAGCGATCACCCTCGTACATCCCCCGCAGCTGGCCCATCGTGTTGTGCGACTCGTCGATGAAGCACACGAAGTCGTCGGGGAAGAAGTCGATGAGCGTGTGCGACGGCTCGCCGGGGTTGCGGCCGTCGAGGATGCGCGAGTAGTTCTCGATGCCGCTGCAGAAGCCCAGCTCGCGCATCATCTCCATGTCGTACTCGGTGCGCTGGCGCAGCCGGTGGGCCTCCACCAGCTTGCCCTGCGCCTCGAACATCGTGACCTGGCCCTCCAGCTCCGCGCGGATCTGCATGAGGCTGCGGTCGATGACGTCCGGCGGGGTCACGTAGTGCGTCGCCGGGTAGATGGCGCAGTGCTTGGGCACCGAGAGGACCTCGCCGGTGAGCGGGTCGTACTCGGTGATGCTCTCCACCTCGTCCCCGAACATGGAGATCCGGTAGGCGGTCTGCGCGTAGGCGGGCTGGATCTCGATGGCGTCGCCGCGCACCCGGAACCGGCCGCGGTCCAGCGCGGTGTCGTTGCGCTGGTACTGCACCTCCACCAGCCGGCGGAACAGCTTGTCGCGGGGGTACTCGTCCCCCACCGTCAGCAGCACCACGCGGTCGCGGTACACCTCGGCCGACCCGAGGCCGTAGATGCAGCTCACCGAGGCCACGATCACGACGTCCCGGCGGGCCAGCAGCGACGCGGTCGCCGCGTGCCGCAGCCGGTCGATCTCGTCGTTGATCGAGCTGTCCTTCTCGATGTACGTGTCCGTGGAGGCGATGTACGCCTCCGGCTGGTAGTAGTCGTAGTAGCTCACGAAGTACTCGACGGCCGCCCCGGGCAGGAACTCCCGGAACTCGTTGCACAGCTGCGCCGCGAGCGTCTTGTTGTGGGCGATCACCAGGGCGGGCCGGCCGGTGCGCGCGATCACGTTGGCCATCGTGAAGGTCTTGCCCGACCCGGTGACGCCCAGCAGCGTCTGGTACCGGTCGCCGCGCTCGACGCCCTCGGTGATCTCACGGATCGCCTGCGGCTGGTCCCCGGTGGGGGCGAACGCGGTGTGCAGCTCGAAGGTGTCCGTGGTCACCGGGTCAATGTAGCGTCACCGCCCGTCGCCGGGTCCGGCGGGTGCCGCCGGGGTACCGTTACGGGTGCCCCGTCACGCGGGGTCGCACGCCGTCCGCATTCCGACCGGGAGTCACCATGCCGGCCACCGAGCTCCTGCACACCATGATCCGTATCCTCGACGAGGAGCGATCCCTGGCCTTCTACCGGGCGCTGGGCTTCGAGGAGCGTGGACGCAAGCGGGTGGGCGGCGACACGGCCACGGTGATCTTCCTGGGGCTTCCCGGCGATGCCGACCGGCTGGAGCTCACCCTCAACGACGGCCGCACCGAGCCGTACGAGGTGGGCACCGGCTACGGGCACATCGCGCTGGCGATCCCCGACCTGGACGCCGAGCTGGAGCGCCTGGCCGCGCTGGGGATCCACCCCGAGAAGCCGCCGTACGCGAGCCGTCCCGGTGGCTCCCGCATCTGCTTCGTGCGGGACCCCGACGACTACCGCATCGAGATGATCCAGACCGGCAGCCGGGTGGACTGAGCGCCCCGGGCCGCAGGCGTCAGCGGCTGAGCGCCCGGCTCCGGCCGGGCAGCCGCGCCAGGCCGTCCACCGCGGGGCCCAGCTCCTGCGGGTAGGCCCGCCGGTAGATCTCCGCGTCGCGGAGCACCTTGCGCACGAAGGAGCGCGTCTCGGGGAAGGCCACGTCGCGTTCCACGTCGAACGGGCGCCCCTGCCGCGCGGCGCGGTCCTCCCACTCCCGCACGTTCCGCTCGCCCGCGTTGTAGGCGGCCAGCGCCGCCGGGATCGCGCCGTGGCGGTCCACCAGGTACCGCAGGTACCAGGTGCCGTAGGTGATGCTGACCGCCGGGTCGGTGAGGCGGTCGGGCGGCGGGCTGGGCCGGTCGGGCTGGTCGGCGATGTAAGGCCCACCGCGCCCGCCCCCGACACCACGTCCGGGGTCCAGCCGCTCTCCACGTTGATCACGGCGGCCACCAGCGCCGGGTCCAGGCGGTGGCGCTTGGCCTGCTCGTTGATCACCGGCTCGTGACGCAGCGGGTACCACAGCCGGGCGTACCAGCCCGGCATGGAGCGGTGCACGCTCCACCCGCCCGCGGCGACGAGGCCCAGCAGCACGAGGGCGACCAGCGTGCGCACGCGCACGCGGGGCCGCGGCCGGGTGAGGGCCGCCGTCATCCCGGGGCCCGGGCGTAGCGGTCGAACATGCCGGCGACCCACGCCTCCAGCGCGGCGAGGTCCCCGTCGTTGCTGAACGCGTGGTCCGCGGCCGCAACCTTGCGCGCCTCGTCCCACTGCAGACCGGCCCGCTCCGCGAACGTCTGCCCCCGGGCCTCCACCCGGGCGCGCCGCACCGGCTCCGAGGCGGTCACCACCAGCACCGCGTCGAACAGGTCGCGCAGCCCGGCCTCGAACAGCAGCGGCACCTCGCACACCAGCAGGGGCGGCGCGGGGTCCGCCGCACGGGCCGACCCCATCCACTCCTCGCGGGCCGTCCCGATGCGCGGGTGCAGCAGCCCCTCCAGGAACCGCAGCCCGTCCGGCTCCGCGAAGGCGCGCGCGCCCAGGGCCGCGCGGTCCACCGACCCGTCGGGTCGCAGGACGTCCGGGCCGAACCTCTCCGTCACGGCGGCGATCACGTCGGGACGAGCGTAGAGCCCGTGCACGGGGTCGACGCCCCCATGCGCCGGAACAGCTCCAGCGCCGCGCTCTTGCCCGAGCCGATGCCGCCGGTGAGGCCCAGGCACGCCGGGCCGCCGGGCCGGGGCGAACCCCGGCCGGCGGCGTCGGCGGTGCTGCCGCTACTGCCCGTCGGCCTCGGCCTCGGCGACCGGCTCGGCCTCCGCGACCGGCTCGGCGTCGGCGACCGGCTCGGCGTCGGCGACCGGCTCGGCCTCGACTTCGGCCTCAGCGACCGGCTCGGTCTCCTCGACCGCGCCGTCGTCCTCGTAGGACCCGTCCTCGACCTGGCCCTCGGCGTCGTAGTCCCCGTCGCCCTCGTAGCCGTCGTCGTCGTACCCGTCCTCGCCCTGCGGGCGGATCGCCTCGTTGTCGGCGACGCGCTTGAGCGACAGCGACAGGCGGCGGCGGTCGGCATCGATCTCGATGATGCGCACCGACACCGTGTCGCCCTGGCTCACGACCTCACGCGGGTTCTCCACGTGGTGCGAGGCGAGCTCGCTGATGTGGACCAGGCCCTCCACGCCGGCGTGGATCTCGACGAAGGCGCCGAAGGTGACGACCTTCGTGACCTTGCCCTCCACAACGTCGCCGACGTCGAAGTTGTCGATGACGCTCTGCCACGGGTCGGCCTGGGTCTGCTTGAGGCCCAGGGAGATCCGCTGCCGGTCGCGGTCGATGTCCAGCACCTTGACCTCGACCTTGTCGCCGATCGCCAGCACCTCGGAGGGGTGGTTGACGTGGCTCCAGGAGAGCTCGGAGATGTGGATGAGGCCGTCGATGCCCTCGAGGTCGACGAACGCGCCGAAGTCGACGATGTTCGAGATCGTGCCCTCGACCACCTGGCCGGGCTGCAGCTCGTCCAGGATCTTCTGACGGACCTCGCGGCGCTCGTCCTCGAGGACGGCGCGGCGGGAGAGCACCACGTTGTTGCGGTTCCGGTTGAGCTCGATGACCTTGCACTCGAGCTTCCGGCCAAGGAACTCGTCCAGGTCCTGGACGCGGCGGATGTCGACGAGGGAGGCGGGCAGGAAGCCGCGGACGCCGAGGTCGAGGATGAGACCACCCTTGACCACCTCGATGACCGTGCCCTCCACGTGCTCACCGGCGGCGGCGGCCGCCTCGATGCGCTTCCACGCCTTCTCGAAGCGGGCCCGCTTCTTGCTGAGGATGAGCCGGCCGTCCTGGTCTTCCTTCGTCATGACCAGGGCGTCGACCATCTCGCCGAGCTGGACCTCTTCGTCGACGTTCACGCTCTTGCGGATCGACAGCTCGCTGAGGGGGATGACCCCCTCGCTCTTGTAGCCGATGTCGACGAGGACCTCGTCCTTGTCGATCCGGACGACCCTCCCGTTGACGACGTCACCCTCGCTGAAGATCGGGATGGTGAGGTCGTAGTTGGGGATCATCACGCCGTCGACCTCGATGAACTCCGGGCCGTCGGGGATGATCACGGGAGCGTCGATGTCAGTGCTCATGGACAGTTGATTTCCTTGGGATGAACAAAGCGGTTGATTGCATCGGCACGGGAAATTCCCCGGCCGACCGGGCGAACGAGCAGTCTACATCCGCGATGCGCCGGCGCGATACCCGCCGGGGCCGGCCGCGTCAAACCGCGGCGGCCACCTCGGCCAGGCTGGCGCGGTCCAGGCGGCCGGTCTTCACCACGCGCAGGGCGCCGTCGGCGGCCACGGCGATCGCCGCGGGAACGCTGCGCACCGGCAGCTTCGTGGCACCGGGCGTGCGGGTGATGTCCACCCGCCGCACCTCGCGCCCGCCGGCGACCGCCTCCAGCTCGCGGGCGGTGGGCTCGCAGCGGGCGCAGCCGGGCGCCGTGAGGACCACCAGCCAGGGGCCCTGCCCGTCGAGCGCCATCAGCGCCCGCGGGTCCTCGTCCCCGTGGGACGTCCGCCGGGCGAGGAAGAGCCGGTAGATCTCGCAGCCGACGCAGATGCCGGTAGTGGCCGACAGCAGCGCGAGGGCGGCCACCATGCCGGCGAGCACCCAGCCCACGATCTGCGGGCCGGTGAACAGCAGCACCGACGCGGCGCCCAGGAACACCAGCGCGAGCACCTGTGAGAACCGCGTCGGCGCGGCCGGCTCCAGGTGGTCGGCCGGTCGGGCGACCTGGCGGAAGACCCAGCCCACGGGCGAGAACCGGGGGGCGAACAGCGCGACGGCGACCAGGGCGAACGCCACGACCACCGCGGCCGGGGTGCCGAACATGATGGCCTCCAGGCACAGCAGGCCGGTGATGCCCTGCGCGAAGCGCGGCGCGAGGGGGTGCACGGCGGCGGGGCGGGTGCTCATGGGTCCTGGGGCTCCTCGGGCGAGCGGGTCGCGTCGTACGCGCGGCGCCGGTCCGGGTCGGACAGGACGTGGTGCGCGCGATTGATTTGTACCAAAAGCCGGGTGCCTTTCGGGGAATTGTCCCGGCAAGCCGCCTCGCGCAGCACGACGAACGCCGCCTCGATGATCTCCCGGCGGGCGTGCGGCGCCACCTCCAGGACCCCGTAGAGGTCCTCCGCCTGGAGGGCCTCCGCCGGGACGGCACGGCCCACGCCTCCGGGGCCGTGGAGGCCCTCCCCCACCCCGCTCAGGCCTTCGCCTCCAGCCAGGTGCGGCCCACGCCGGTGTCGACCGACAGCGGCGGGTCCAGCTCGTAGGCGCCCACCATGGCCTCCCGGGCCAGGGCCACGGCGCGGTCCACCTCGTCCTCCGGGACCTCGAACAGCAGCTCGTCGTGGATCTGGAGGATCAGGCGCGTGGACACGCCGGCGGCACGCAGGGCGCGGTGCGCCCGGACCATCGCGACCTTGATGATGTCCGCGGCCGTGCCCTGGATGATCGTGTTCACCGCCAGGCGCTCGCCCAGCTGCCGCTGCTGCACCGTCCGGCCGGTGAGCTCCGGGATGGGCCGGCGGCGCCCCAGCAGGGTGGTCACGTGGCCCTCCTGCGCGGCGGCGGCCACCGTGGTGTCGATGAAGCTGCGCACGCGCGGGTATCGCGCCAGATAGGTCTCGATGTAGGCCTTGGCGTCGGCGCGGGGGATGCTCAGCTGCTCCGACAGGCCGAAGTCGGAGATGCCGTAGATGATCCCGAAGTTGACGGCCTTCGCCCGATCGCGCGTCACCCGGTCGACGTCGGCGGGGGCCATGCCGAACACCTCGGCGGCGGTCGCGCGGTGCACGTCCTCCCCGCGGCGGAACGCCTCGCGCAGCGTCGGCTCGCCGGAGCAGTGGGCCATGATCCGCAGCTCCACCTGGCTGTAGTCGCAGCTCAGCAGCACGTGGCCGTCGGCGGCGACGAAGGCGTCGCGGATCTCGCGGCCCAGGGCGGTGCGCACGGGGATGTTCTGGAGGTTGGGGTTCGTGGACGAGAGGCGTCCGGTCTCGGCCACCGTCTGGTTGAAGGTGGTGTGCAAACGCCCGTCGTCGGCCACCAGCTGCGGCAGCGCGGAGAGGTACGTGTTGTCGAGCTTGGTGAGCTCCCGGTACTGCCCGATGAGCCCGATGATGGGGTGCTTGGGCTCCAGCAGCTTCAGCACCTGGCGGTCGGTGGAGTAGCCGGTCTTGCCCTTGCGGAACGTCGGCAGCCCCAGCACCTCGAACAGCACGTGGCCGAGCTGCTTGGGCGAGTCGATCACGAACTCCCCGCCGGCGTGCTCCCAGATGAGGTCGCGCAGCTCGTCGGCGCGGTCCCGCACCCGGGCGCCGATCTCGGCCAGGCGGTGCACGTCGAGCATCACGCCGGCCCGCTCCATCGCGGCCAGGACCTCCACCAGGGGCAGCTCGACGTTGCGGTACAGGTCGGTGAGGCCCTCGGCCTCCATCGCCTCCACCTGGCGCGCGGCCAGGTCGAGGGTCGCGGCGGCGGCGGCCGCCGCGGGACGCTCGTCCGCGCATTCGACCGCGATGCCGGCGTCGGCGGCCAGCTCGTCCAAGGGGTACCCGCGGCGGCGCGGCTCCAGCAGGTAGCCGGCGATCATCGTGTCGTGGTCCACCGCCACGCCGGCGTCCCACAGCCCCGCCGGGAGGGCCTTCGCGTCGTGGCAGGCCACCTTGGCCCCGCCGAGCCCGGCGGCCAGACCCGCCCCGGTGGCGTCGTCGACGGGACCGCACAGGACCTCGTCGCCCGGGGGGGCGATGGCCCACGAGCCGTCGGCGACGGCAAGGCCCACGCGCTCCACGCCGGCCAGGCGCATCCCCAGCTGCTCCGGGACGGCCTCGGTGACGCGGACGGCGCGGCTCACCGCGACGGGCGCGGCGGGTGCGACGCCGTCGTCGGCGAGCTCCCCGAGCCGCCGGACCAGCGAGTCGAACTCGTACTCCAGGAAGGTCGTCCGCAGCGCCGACAGGCGGGCGTCGTCGAGCACCAGCGGCGGCACGTCGTCCAGGTCCAGCGCGACGGGCGCGTCGCGGTCGATCACCGCCAGCCGGCGGGTGAGCCGGGCGTCGTCCAGGTGGCGCTCCAGCGCCTCGCGGCGTTTGGGCGTCTGCTCCGACGCGTGCTCCAGCACGCCCTCGAGCGACCCGTACTTCTGGATGAGGGTGGCCGCGCCCTTCTCGCCGATCCCGGGCACCCCGGGCAGGTTGTCGCTGCTGTCGCCCACCAGGCCGCGGAAGTCGGGCATGAGCGCCGGCGGCAGGCCGTAGCGCTCCTCGACCTTCTCGGGCGTGTAGCGGGTGGTGTCGGTGACCCCGCGGCCGGTGGCCAGCACGGACACCCGCTCGTCCACCAGCTGCAGGGCGTCTCGGTCGCCGGTGAGGATCACGACCTCCTCGCCCGCCGCGGCGGCCCGGGTGGCGAGCGTGCCCAGGATGTCGTCGGCCTCGAAGCCCGGGAGCTCGGTGTTGACGAAGCCGAAGGCCTCCATGAGCGGCCGGAAGCGCGGCTGCTGCTCGCGCAGCAGGCCGGGCGTCTCCTTCCGGCCGGCCTTGTACTCCGAGTACTCCTCGTGCCGGAAGACCTTCCCGGGGGCGTCCCATGCCACCACGACCCGGCCGGGGCGCTCCTCGGCGACCACCTTCACCATCATCGCCGCGAGCCCATACAGGGCGTTCGTGGGGAACCCGTCGGCCCGGGCGATGGTGTCGGGCAGGGCGAAGAACGCCCGGTACGCCAGGCTGTTGCCGTCGATGAGCAGCAGCGGGCCGGATGCCGCGGGGCCCGGGGTGTCCTCGAGGGTCTGCTGGAGGTCGGAGTCGTCCACCGCCGACGAGTCTACGGCCAGCCGATGACGGTCGTCCCGCGGCCCCGCCCGGCCGGGCGCCGGGGCGGGGACACCGCCGCTCGCGCGCCCCGCACGTTGGTCGCGTGAGCTCCGGAGGCGCCGGTTAGACTTCTGGCCGCCTGACCACCCTCCAGGAGGACATTCCGTGGCCGTCACGCCCAGCGCGCAGTACTCCGTCACGCTTCGGGTCGAGACCGACTCGCGAGACACCGGGGCCTTCGGGCGCCTCGTCACCGCGATCGACGAGGCCGGTGGGGACATCGTGGCGGTGGACCTGGTGTCCACCGGGCATCGCGCTGCGGTACGCGAGGTGGTGGTCAACGCGTCCGGCGAGGAGCACGCGGAGCAGATCACCGAGGCGGCGCGCGGCGCGGAGGGCGTGACCCTGCTCGACAGCTGGGACCGCACGTTCCACATGCACCGCGGCGGCAAGATCGAGCTGTACGGCCGGCTTCCCCTCGAGACCCGCGAGGACCTCTCGGTGGCGGCGATGCCGGGCGTCGCGGAGGTCTGCACGGCGATCGCCGAGGACCGCGAGAAGGTCTTCGACTACACGCTCAAGCGGAACATGGTCGCCGTCATCACCAACGGCACCGCGGTCCTGGGCCTCGGTGACATCGGCGCCGCCGCCGGCATGCCGGTGATGGAGGGCAAGTCGATGCTCTTCAAGGAGTTCGGCGGCGTCGACTCCTACCCGATCTGCGTGGACTCGAAGGATCCCAAGGAGATCATCGCGATCTGCAAGGCCATCGCCCCGGCCTTCGGCGGGATCAACCTCGAGGACATCGGCGCGCCCGCGTGCTTCGAGATCGAGGACACCCTCAAGGCCGAGCTGGACATCCCGGTCTTCCATGACGACCAGCACGGCACCGCGATCGTGCTGCTCGCCGGCCTCATCAACTCGCTGAAGATCACGGGCCAGAAGATGGCCGACCTGAAGGTCGTGGTGTCCGGGGTCGGCGCGTCCGGGGTCGCCTGCTCGAAGATCCTCATGAACGCCGGCGTCACCAACATCATCGGCTGCGACACCCGCGGGGCGATCTACAAGGGCCGCACCGAGAACATGAACTTCATGAAGGACTGGTACGCCGAGAACACCAACCCCGAGGGCGTGCGCGGCACCCTGACGGAGGCCATCGTGGGCGCCCACATGTTCGTGGGGCTCTCGGGTCCGGACACCTTCAAGGTGGAGCAGCTCAAGACCATGGCCAAGGACCCGCTGGTGTTCGCGATGGCGAACCCGGTGCCGGAGATCATGCCGGAGGTCGCCGGCCCGTACGTCCGCGTGATGGCCACCGGCCGCTCGGACTACCCGAACCAGATCAACAACGTCCTCGCCTTCCCCGGCATCTTCCGCGGCGCCCTCGACTGCGGCGCGCGCCAGATCTCCGAGGAGATGAAGGTCGCCGCCGCGGAGGCGATCGCCGCCTGTGTCTCCGACGACGAGCTGCACGAGGACTACATCGTCCCGAGCGTGTTCAACCGGAACGTCGCCCCCGCCGTGGCGGCCGCGGTGGTGCGGGTCGCCCAGGAGCAGGGCCTCGCCCGGCGCGAGGTCACCGTCTGATCATCGCCTGAATGTGGCGGCGGCCGGACCGCCGCCACATCGGCTCCCCGTGACCGCGGGTAGCATGGGCGCCCACGCCCGGGGACGTGGCGGAACGGCAGACGCGGCGGTCTCAAACACCGCTGGGGGGTAACCCCCGTGTGGGTTCGACTCCCACCGTCCCCATCGATGCCCGAGCCGTTGTGGGCCGCCCATGCGGGAGCCTCGAGGCTCAGCTCGTGGTGCCGATTCATCGCGAATGGGTGATGACACAGCGTCCGAGCATCCGGCGAAGCGCCTCGATCCCCGCGCGTTCACGTCGGGAGAGCGATTCGCCGGGGTCGCCGGTGTCATCCTGTTCGTCGGAGGAGCCGTCTCCGCGGGCTGGGCGATCCGCTCGGGGCAGCGGTGCATCGCCGAGTTCAGCGACGGGATCTGCGGTCTCGCAGACGTCTCGGCGGCGCTGGTCGGAGGTCCTCCCGCACTCCTCGGGCTGCTCATGTCGCTGGTGGTTGTGTGTCGGCGATCGAGGAGGCTCCCGGCCCGAGAGGGTGCCGCGCCCACGCCCTGGCAGCGGGTTCACCGTCGGCCGCCTGACCACGAGCACTGACGCGAACTCCGGCGCGAGGACGTCGGCCCCGGCCTCCCCGCCCGGTGAGCGCGACGCGACGATCCGCGGTCCGGGGGCCGTGTTCGTGCCTCGGCGCCCGCCCGTCCCCGGGACGCAGGCCTCAATCGCGACGCCGCCCGAGCCGACGGATGACGGAAGGCGGCGGTCACAGCCAGGACCCCGCGTACCCGCAACGAAAGGGGAGCCAGATGCCGACGCCCGCAACTCTGGGCGCCCTTCGCGTGCGGGCGGAGACCTGCGGGCGTTAGCTCATGGAGACGACGCATCGATCCCCGGCCGCGTTTCGATCGCCGGCCGTTTTGGCGCTCCTGCGGCGGGGGTGGACCCGCCGGCGGGCCCGAACCGCCGTCATCGTCGCCGGTGCCGGCGCCATCGCGCTGCTCATCGCGCTCCACGGCGTCAACAAGCTGCTGCTCGGGGACCTGCGCCCGTTCAGCCTCGACGCCGACCTCAGCATTGCCTCGGCGTGGACCGTCCTCCTCTTCGTCCTGGCCGCGGTCTCCTGGTGGTGGCTCAGCACGACCGCGGTGCCGGCGACCCGCGCCTGGCCCGCGATGTCGGTCCTGTGCGCGGCCCTTGCGCTGGAGGGAGTCCTGCAGCTGCACGCGCGGCTGGAGACCTGGCTCGGCTCGGACGTGAACCTGTTCGTGATCCAACCCGTCCTCGCGCTCGCCGTCCTCGCACTCTTCTTCGCCTGTTGCCGGCGGCTTCCGGCGCCCGAGCGGTATCTCATGGCCGCAGCGGCGGTGACCCTCGCGCTCGCCCAGCTGGCCTCGACGGCGAACGGCTCGTCCGACTACCCCTACGCCCTGGTCGTCGCACTCCAGACGCTCGAGGAGTCGCTGGAGATGTTCACCGGGACGCTGCTGATCGCGGTTCCCATCGCGGTCGCCCTCAGCCTGACGGAGTCGCAGGGCCGGGAGATCAGCGACCCAGCCTCCTAGGTCGGGACGGACGGCCGGCGCCGCCGCCCCGGCATCCCTGCCCGACCGGACCGGCGCCGGCCATCGCCATCGTTCGGCCGAAGGGCACGGGTGCGACCGGGCCGTCGATGTGCAATTGCACACGCGGACGTCCAATTGGACACCTCGCGCCACGGCCGCCAGTCGCCGCAGCGCCCTCCCGCCGGCTCCGGATCAGGAGGCCGGCGCCCGGCCCAACGTGCAATTGCACACGTGGGCGTCCAATCGCACACCCGCCCGCCCCACGGACATCGCCACCCCACCGCCCCCGCACCAACCGGCGGCCCAGAGGGCACACCCACCACCCGACGGGGGGCCGGCCATGTGCAATTGCACACGCGGATGTTCAATTGCACACCCGCCCGCGCCGCGGGCGGGTCCGGGTCATCAGGTGCCCAGTTGGTCGTAGCCCTCCCGCCACTCGGCGCGGCCGCCGGGTGGGGCGTACGCGGCGGAGACGTCCTTCGCGAGGCCCATGGCGGCGCGGGCCTCCTCGCTGGTGAGCAGCCGGCTGGTGCGCAGCGTCCGTACGCGGCCGCTCGCGGCGACGGCGGCGAGGACGGCGGCGGCGGACGCGTCGGAGGGGGCCTCGAAGATGAGCACGCCGTCGTGGTCCCCGAACATCCAGTACCAGGACAGCAGCCGCCCGCCGGCGGCCTCCACGACCGCCCGGGCCGCCGCCTCCCGGTCCTCGGGGTGCTCGACCATGAGCCGCCAGGCCTGCCCTTCGTAGTCGAAACCGGTCATGAAGGTCGGCACCATCCACCTCCCCGCTCGACGAGATCTCCCGCGCCGACGCTACGCCCGGCGGGCGGCGGATCGAATGCGGGGATCCACCGGGATGCCGCCTCCCCGGGCGGGACGGGCGTCCCGCCCGCGGGATCACGGAGGCCGTCGCGGGTCATTGACCGTCCGGACGCCCTTCCATAGCCTCGCCCGGCAGGTCAAACGACCGGGAGAGGACCACCATGCGTCCACGTCAGCGCGTCAGCGCCCGCACCGCCCTGCTGTGCGCGGCGGCGACCCTCACCGCCGGTGGCGGCGCGATCGCCGCGATCCAGGGGGGCGGCGCGCTCAAGACGCCGCAGCTGATCATCGGGCTCGACGACGACAACGTCAGCGACGCCACCATCCAGCCGCCGGGCACGGGTTCCGACCAGACCACCCGCAACGCCGACACCATCGCCGGCGGCCAGGCCGGCGACATGCTCGTGGGGCGGCTCGGACCGGACGTCATCATCGCCGGCCCCGGAGGCGACGTCATGGTGGGAGGCACCGAGGCCGGAAGCGACACCACCGCCTTCCCCGCCTTCGACCAGGCGCTCGGCGGCACCGGCGACGACGTGTTCGTCTGGGCGCCCGGCGACGGCTCCGACGCCTACAGCGGCGGTGAGGAGGGCATCGAGTTCACCACCCGCACCGTCACCACGTTCCGGACGGTCATCCGCAACGGCAAGCGCGTGCGCGTGAAGGTCGTGCGAAAGGTCCGGGTGCGGGTGCCCCCGGACGACGACGTCCTGATCTTCGGGACCATGGACCTCACCCCCGGTGACAACAGCCTGCCGCGGCTCGCCACCACGCGTTTCGGGCCGCTCCCCAGGGTGAACGTCTCCGGCGTCGGCCTGCCCGCCCAGATCGGGAACCCCGCGATCACCACGGTCAAGGGGTTCTGCGAGTTCGTCCCCGGAACCGCAGCGTCGAACTGGAACTTCTTCGTCCGGTTCCGCTCGGAGGCGACGCAGGCGATCCTGGCGACGATCCGCGTGCGCACCGTTGAGCGGGTCTTCTGCCGCACCCGCGGCGCGGACACGATCAGCGAGTTCCGCCTGGGGAACCTCGGCGCGGGACCGCCCGTGGAGACCGCCGGCTTCCAGCCTCCCGCGGGAAGCCGGCTCGATCTCCTGATGGACTAGCGGCGCCTACCTCGACGGGGTCCCCTTCGCGGGGGCCCCGTCCCCGGCGAACTCGGACTCCACCGGCGGCTCGACGGTGAGGTTCGGCAGGATCCGGTCCAGCCATCTCGGCATGTACCACGACCGCTCCTTCAGGACCGCCAGCAGCGCCGGCACCAGCGTCATGCGCACCAGCAGCGCATCCGTGAGGATCGCGATGCCCAGGAGCAGGCCGAACTCCTTGCCCACCCGGTCGGGGTTCAGCACGAACGCGAAGAACACCACCGACATGATCAGCGCGGCGGCCACGATCACCCGTCCCACGCCGGCCACCCCGTCACGCACCGCCGTGAGGGTGTCGGCGCCGTGGACGTGTTCCTCCCGGATGCGGCTCATGAGGAACACCTCGTAGTCCATCGACAGGCCGAACAGGATCGCGAACGCGATCGGCGGCACGAAGCTCTCGATGGGCCCGGTGCGGTCCAGGCCGATCAGCGACAACCCGTTGCCGAGCTGCACGATGAAGGTGAGCAGCCCGAAGCCCACCAGCGCCGAGAGCAGGGTGGTGAGCGCCGCCTTCACGGCGACCACCAGCGAGCGGAAGGCCATCGCGAGCACCAGCGCGGTGATCCCGATCACGTACAGCAGGAACCACGGCAGGCCGTCCAGGATCTTGTTGCCGATGTCGGTGAACGCCGCGTTCTGACCCGAGACGAAGGCCCGCGACTGCGAGCCCTCCAGCGCCGCCGGGATCACCTCCTTGCGCAGGGCGCTCACGATGTCGTCGGTCTTGGCGTCCTGCGGGGCGTAGGCGGAGTAGGCGTTGATGATCGCCACCGACGCCTGGTCCGCGGAGGCCGCGTTGTAGATCGGCGGGTTGACCTCCGCCACACCGTCGAGCGCCGTCATGCCCGCCTGGATCCGGGTCGCGGCCTCCGGGTCGCCGGCCAGGTCCACCACCACGGGGATCGGGGAGGTGAAGCCCGGGCCGAACCCGGCGGACAGCAGGTCGTACGCCTTGCGGGTCGTCACCTCCTTCGGGGCCGTGCCGGCGTCCGCCAGCCCGAGCCGCGCGGACAGGACCGGCGAGGCGAGGATGAGCAGCAGCAGCACCACCAGGGGCAGCACGATCTTCGCCCTGCCGGTCACGAACCGGCCCCACGCGGCGACCGGGGTGCGCGCCTGGCCCTCGCGGGACTCGTCGGTGGGCTTCATGCCCAACCGGCCCCGGTCGATCCGATGCCCCAGCAGCCCGAGGACCGCCGGCAGCAGCGTGGTGGCCAGCGCCACCGCCGTCACCACGCCCAGCGCGCTGCCCAGGCCGAGCTTGGTGATGAAGTCGATGCCGATCAGCGCCAGGCCGGTGATCGAGATCGCCACCGTGACGCCCGCGAAGATCACCGCCCGGCCGGCGGTGGCGCCGGCCGCCGCCGCCGCGTCGCGCGGTTCCAGCCCGTCGTGGAGCAGCTGCCGGAACCGGGTGACGATGAACAGCGTGTAGTCGATCCCCACGCCGATGCCGATCATCGACACCAGCAGCACGGTGACGGTGTTGAACGTCGAGAACGCCGCCGCGATGAACAGCAGCACGAACGCCGAGATCACCGCGACGATGGCGAACACCAGCGGGATGAGCGTGGGCACCAGCGCGCGGAACAGCACGAGCAGCACGATGAAGGCCGCGAGGAAGCCCAGCAGTTCGCTCGCGCCCTGCTCGGGCGGCGCCTGTTCGGCCTCGCCCGTGAACTCCGCCTGGACGCCGGCGGAACGGCCCGCCGCCTGGATCGACTCCTCCAGGTCGACGATGTCGCCCCGTTCCAGGTCGAACGCCTGACGGTCGAACTGGATGTCGAAGAACGCGATCCGCCCGTCCTCGGAGAACGTGGTGGACCCCGCGGCGAGCGGATCGGCGATCGGGGCGCTGTCGGCCGGGTTCTCGTTGAGGCGACGCTGCCCGTCGGCGCCCAGACGGACCATCTCCTCCACCGCGGCCTTCCGTTCGGGCGTGTCGACCCGCTCGCCCTCGGGCGCCGCCACCACCACGCGCAGCGCGGCCCCGCTCTGCCCGCCGAACTTGGCCTGGATGAGGTCCGTGGCGGCCTGGAAGTCGGTGCCGGGCACCTTGAAGTCGTCCTTGAGCTTGCCGCCGAGCACCCCGTTCAGGGTGAACATCGCCACCAGGATCAGGATCCAGGTGATCACCACCCGCCAGGGGTGGTGGGCGAAGTGGCCGGTGAGCCGGGCGAGGAGGCCGGTATGCGCCAGCCTGCGCTCCTGCTCCGGGGTCGGGGCGTGCCCGTGGGGTGACATCGCTGCTCCTGCGAAAGAGGTCCGAAACGAAGACGGGCAGGATACGCCGTACGCAGGTCGGCACGTCGGCCCCGGCCACCGCGATGGACACGCGGGCTCCGCTCGTCCACCCTCAGGGCATGCGAACCATCATCGAGCCCTTCCGCATCAAGTCGGTCGAGCCGATCCGCATGACGACGCCCGCCGAACGGCGCGCGTTCCTCGCGGCGGCCCACCACAACCTGTTCGGCCTGCGGTCCGACGACGTGCTCATCGACCTGCTCACCGACTCCGGCACCTCGGCGATGAGCGCCGAGCAGTGGGCCGCGGTGATGCGCGGCGACGAGTCCTACGCCGGGTCGCCCTCGTTCGAGCGGTTCGAGGCGGCGGTGCGCACCCTCATGCCGTTCCGGCACGTCATCCCCACCCATCAGGGGCGTGCCGCCGAGGCGATCCTGTTCTCCATCGTCGGCGGCCCGGGCCGCGTCATCCCATCGAACTCGCACTTCGACACCACCAGGGGGAACATCGAGGCCACCGGCGCCGAGGCCGTGGACCTGGTGATCCCCGAGGGCAGGGAGCCGCGGAACCGCCACCCCTTCAAGGGCAACGTGGACCTCGACGCGCTCCGCGAGCTGCTCGAGGCGCACGGCGACGCCGTGCCGTGCGTGATGGCCACCGTCACCAACAACGCCGGCGGCGGCCAGCCCGTGAGCCTGGCGAACCTGCGGGCGGTGGCGGACCTCGCCCACGCCCACGGCAAGCCGTTCTTCATCGACGGCTGCCGCTTCGCCGAGAACGCCTGGTTCATCAAGCGGCGGGAGCCCGGGCAGGCCGAGCGGCCCGTGCCGGACATCGTGCGGGACATGTTCGCCGTCGCCGACGGGATGACCATGTCCGCCAAGAAGGACGCGTTCGGCAACATCGGCGGCTGGCTGGCGCTGGACGACGACGACCTGGCCGCCCGGGCACGCACGCGGCTGATCCTCACCGAGGGCTTCCCCACCTACGGCGGACTCGCCGGCCGCGACCTGGACGCCCTGGCGCAGGGCCTCGCCGAGATCGTCGACGAGGACTACCTGCGCTACCGGATCCGGGCGATCGAGTACGTGGGCGAGCGCCTGCTGGCGCTCGGCGTCCCCATCGTCGAGCCGGTGGGCGGCCACGCGATCTTCGTGGATGCCCGCGCGTGGCTGCCCCACATCCCGCCGCTGGGATACCCGGGACAGTCCCTGGCGGTGGCGCTCTACGAGCACGCCGGGATCCGCTCCTGCGAGATCGGCACGGTCATGTTCGGCCGGCGGCCCGACGGGAGCGAGGAGCCCGCCGCGATGGACCTGGTGCGCCTGGCGTTCCCGCGCCGGGTCTACACCCAGAGCCACGCCGACTACGTGGTGGAGGCCTTCGAGGAGCTGTCGGAGCACCGGGACCGGCTGCCCGCCTACCGGATCACCTGGGAGCCGCCGAGCCTGCGCCACTTCACCGCGCGGTTCGCGCCCGCGTGAGGGTCCCCCTGGCCCCCGCCCCGCCGGGGGCTACGCTCGGTGCATGCCAAAGACATCCGTGTTCGAACGCTCGGTCGAGGTCGGCGCTCCCGCCGACGAGATGTGGCGCTTCCACCTCGACACCCGCAACGCCCCGGTGATCAGCCCCGCCGCCGCGAAGTTCCTGGCGATCGAGGGCGACTTCCCGGTGACCGAGGGCGGGGTGGTGCACCTCACGGTCAAGCAGCCCCCCATGCCCATCGCCCAGCGCTGGCGTGTGCGCATCGCCGAGATCGTGGAGAATCGGCTGGTCGTCGACGTCGCCGAGAAGTCCCCGTTCGCGGCGTGGCGCCACGAGCACCGCTTCGAGGATCTCGGGGAGGGCCGCACCCGCATGACCGACCACGTGGAGTACCGCCTGCCGTTCGGCCCCGTCGGCCGCCTGGTGGACCGGCTGTTCGTGCGCCGCCAGCTGGACGGCATGTTCGCGGAGCGCCACGCGCGCACCAAGGCGCACTTCGAGGGCGCCGGCGCGTGATCGGCGTCATCGCCACCCGCCCCGGGGGGCCCGAGGTGCTGGAGCTGGCCTCCATGCCCGACCCGGAGCCCGCCGAGGGTGAGGTGGTGCTGCGCGTCCGCGCCACGGCCGTCAACCGCGCGGACATCCTCCAGCGTCGCGGCAACTACCCGCCGCCCCCGGGCGCCAGCGACGTCCTGGGGCTGGAGGCCGCGGGCACGGTGGAGCGGATCGGCCCCGGGGTGACCGGCTGGAGCGAGGGCGACCGGGCCATGGCGCTCCTGTCCGGCGGCGGATACGCCGAACGGGTGGCGGTGCCCGCCGTGCAGCTCATGCGCGTGCCGGACAACCTGAACTGGATCCTCGCGGCGGCCGTGCCGGAGGTGTTCCTCACCGCGTGGCAGGCGCTGGGCCGGCAGGCCAGGGCGGGCACCGGCGACTGGGTGCTGGTCCACGCCGCCGCGTCCGGGGTGGGCACCGCGGCCCTCCAGATCGCCCGGGAGCTCGGCGCCCGTACCATCGGCACCACCCGGTCCCACGAGAAGGCCGCGTTCATCGAGGACCTGGCGGACCACGTCGTGGTCCCCGGCCCGGACGGCTTCGCCGAGGAGGTCACCCGCATCACCGGCGGGCACGGCGCGGACGTGGTGGTCGATCTGGTGGGGGCCTCCTACCTTCGCGACAACATCGCGTGTCTGGCCACCGGCGGCCGGGTGGCCCTCATCGGCCTGGTCGGCGGCACGCGCACCGAGATCGACCTGAGCGAGCTGATGCGCCGCCGCGCCACGCTCGTCGGCTCCACCCTGCGCGCCCGCCCGGTGGACGAGAAGGGCGAGATCGTCGCGAGCTTCGCCGAATGGGGGCTGCCGCGGCTGGCGGACGGCCGGCTGCGCCCCATGGTGCACGACATGATCCCGCTCACCCGTGTCGCCGACGCGCACCGCGAGGTCGAGGCCGACCGCGCCGTCGGCAAGGTCGTCCTGTCGGTCGAGTCGGACGCGCTGATCCCCATGTGAGCCGCGCGCATGACGCCGTGGGCGGCGCATGCGCTAGCGTTCCGTCAGGTACGTCCACGAGGGAAGGGCGAGGGACGGATGAAGAAGCTTCTTGTGCTGGTTGGGATCGGGGCCCTGGTGTTCTGGCTCGTGAAGGACCGGCTGGGCGGAGAGCCCGACGAGTTCGTGTTCACCGAGGCGCCGGTGGAGACCCCGGCGGCGCCGCGGGCTGATCGCGCGACGGCCTCGGGCGCCATGGGGCTCCGCCTCTCGCCCGAGGCCGTGTCCGCCCTCGCCCGCCTGGAACCCGAGGTGCGGGCCGGAGCGGAGGCCATCGGCTTCGCCGTGGCCGCTCAGCTCGGGCGCCTGCGCCCCGGGCTGACCGCCACCGAGGCCGGCACCGAACCCCTGCTGTCCTCCCTGGCCATGGCGCCGGAGGGGGAACCCGACCCCGTGAGCCTCGCGGCGATCGTCGCCGCCCACAACGGCTACGTGCGCGGTCGTGGTGATGCGGGGGCGGTGAGCGCCGGCGCCCTCGCGCTCGCGCGGCTGCTGGTGTGGGGGCAGCGCGCCGCCATGCTCGGACCGGCGCCGCGGATCACCTGGATCGGGCCGGAACCCCGCCGCCCGGAGGGCGCCGAGGGGATGACGTTCACCGCCGAGGCGGTCGTGGAGAGCGAGGGCGGCGGGCGACGGCGGGCACGTGCCGTCGCGATCGTCGAGCGGCCCGGGGCCTAGTCCAGGAACTCCCGCAGGCGCTGGCACTCCCGGTAGGTCTGCAGCTTGGTGAGGGTCTTCGCCTCGATCTGGCGGATGCGCTCCCGGGTGACCCCGAAGCGCTGCCCCACCTCCTCCAGCGTGCGGGGCTCCTCGCCGCGCAGGCCGAACCGCAGCTCCAAGACCTTGCGCTCCCGTTCGGAGAGCTGGCCCAGCACGTCCCACAGCTCCTCGCGGCGCAACGTGCGGCTCACCTCCTCGGCGGGACCGGCGACGCCGTCGTCCTCGATGAGGTCGCCCAGCTCGGAGTCGTCGTCCTCGCCCACCGGCGTCTCCAGCGACACCGGCTCCTGGGAGATCTTCTGGATCTCCCGCACGCGCTGCGGCGTGACCTCCAGCTCCAGCGCGAGCTCGTCCACGGTGGGCTCCCGGCCCAGGTCCTGCAGCAGCTGCCGCTGGACGCGGGCGAGCCGGTTGATCGTCTCGACCATGTGCACCGGCACCCGGATCGTTCGGGCCTGGTCGGCGATGGCGCGGGTGATCGCCTGCCGGATCCACCAGGTGGCGTACGTGGAGAACTTGTAGCCCCGGCGGTAGTCGAACTTCTCGACCGCGCGCATGAGGCCCAGGTTGCCCTCCTGGATGAGGTCCAGGAACGCCATGCCCCGGCCCGCGTACCGCTTGGCGACCGACACGACCAGGCGGAGGTTCGCCTCGATGAGCGCGGCCCGCGCCGTGGGGTCGTTCCGCTCGATCCGCTTGGCGAGCGACACCTCCTCCGCGGCGGTCAGCAGCGGCACCTTGCCGATCTCGCGCAGGTACATCCGCACGGGGTCGCTGGAGGTGGGCTTCACCGAGAGGTCCAGCCGCGGTGAGGCCGCCTCCTGCGCGGGCAGGTCGCCGGTGTCGGCGAGCACCTCGATGTTCAGCTCGGCCAGCACCTGGAGCAGCCGCTCCTGCTGGTCCTCGGTGAGGTCCGCCGACTCGACCACGTCGACGACGCGGATCATGGGGACGGCGCCGAGTTCCCGCCCCTCTTCAAGCAGCGAACGGACCTCGTCGAGTACGGCTACCGACGATTCCACGCGTTCAGCCCTCCCCCCGCAGCGCGGCGCGCAAACGATTCATCAGATGCTGGAGACGGAGCTCGCCCTCGGCGTCCCCCGACTCCCGCAGTGCCGCCGCGCGCCGTTCCAGCCCCGGCAGCTGGACGCGGTACACGGCCTCGCGCAGTTCCGCCTCGGAGGCCTCCTCGGCCCCGGCGTCGGCGCGCAGCACCGTTCCGAGCTCCTGCAGATGCTCCGGCCAGCGGTCCGGCGGTTCCCCCGACCGCAGGAGCCGGACGGCATCGAGGTGGACGGGCTCCGACAGCGCCTCGTCCGGGAGGTCACCGAGGTACTTCACGGCGATCGACGGCATTGCGACGGCGAGGGCGAGCATGCGCCGCTCCCGCATCCGCTCCGCGTCGAGGGTGGGCAGCACGGCGGCGGCCGACGTCCCGGAACCGGATGCGCCGGTCCGGCGAGACGCCTCACGGAGACGATCCTCCATGCCGCGTGAGAGCTGCAGGAGACCCGCTGCCAATCTCACCCCCTCGTCCTTCTCCACCGAATCGGGGACGGATGTGAGGAGGTCGGCGACCTCTCGCAGTGCGCGTTCCCGGTCCGATGCAGAGGTGCCCGCGCGACCAGCGCGCGAGCGGATGAGGAACGTTACCAAAGTATCGAACTCCGAACTGAGGGCGCGCAGGCCGTCCAGTCCCTCGGCGCTCACGGCCATGTCGCCGGGGTCCGCGCCCACCGGCAACGGCACCGCCTCCAGGTCCATGATGTGCTCGCCGGCGGCCTGCGCGGTGCGCATCGCGGCCCGTTCACCGGCCGCGTCGGCGTCGAAGCACAGGCGGATCTTCGGGGCGGCGCGGCGCAGTTCGCTGATCTGCTCGGCGGTGAGCGAGGTGCCCATGCACGCCACCACCTGCTCCACGCCGGCCTTGTGGAAGGCGAGCACGTCCGTGTAGCCCTCCACCACCATCGTCCAGCCGGCCTTGGCCGCCGCCTGACGCGCCTGCGGGAGACCGAACAGCAGGCGCCGTTTGGAGAACCGCGGGCCCTCCGGCGAGTTCACGTACTTGGCGCGCTCGTTGGGATCCAGGGTGCGCCCGCCGAAGCCCAGCACCCGGCCGCGCCCGTCGGCGATCGGGAACATGATGCGCCCGGTGAAGAAGTCGGCGGCCCGGCCGCCGCGCAGCCGCGCCAGGCCGGCGTCGGCGAGCTGCTCGCGGGAGAACCCCTCCCGGATCGCCCGGCCGCTCAGCACCGACCCGGCGGTGGGCGCGAAGCCCACCCGGAAGCGCCGCAGCAGGGCCTCCTCGAACCCTCGCCTGGCCAGGTACTCCCGGGCGACCGCGGCCTCGTCGGCGCGCCAGAGGTACTCGGCGTAGAACGAGGCGGCGCGCTCCAACAGCTCCAGCCGGCGCTCGTCGGCCCGGCGGCGGGCCTCCTCCTCGGGCGACGCCCGCTCGTAGCGCACCGGCAGGCCGAACCGCTCGGCCAGGCCCTCCAGCGCCTCCGGGAAGGACCCGGCGCCCTCCTTCTCCATCATCCAGCGCACGGCGTCCCCCGTCGCGCCGCAGCCGTGGCAGTAGTACCGCCGGTTGTCGGGCGGGATGAGGCCGAACGACGGGGTGCGCTCCTCGTGGAACGGGCACCGCCCGATCCAGCGGTTGCCGCGGCGCACCAGGTTCACCCGGCCGCGCACCAGCTCCACGAGGTCGGCGGCGTCCAGGATCTCGCGCACGCTGTCCGGGCTGATCAGGGGCACCGGCGCTCCACTACAGCGGGCCCTCGCGGGGCATGAAGATCTGCCGGTAGGCACGCAGCGCGAAGCGGTCGGTCATGCCCGCCACGTAGTCGGTCACGCGCAGGACCGCGTCGGGTTCCGGGGACTCCGGCAGCTCCTCCGGATGCTCCAGGTACCACCCGAACAGGGCCTGCACGACCCCGCGCGCGCGGCCGGACTCGGTCGCCGCCGGATGCGCCAGGTAGACGTGGTCGAACATGAACTTGCGCAGGCGCAGGAACGCGACGCCCACCTCGCGGGACTGCCGGATCTCGTCGGCCTCGGCGCTGTTGGCCACGATGTCCCCCACCAGGGTGGTGAGACGCTCCGAAGTGGTGCGCCCGAGCACGGCGATCTCGGCCTCCGGGAGGTCCTCGGCGCGCAGGACGCCCGCAAGGACCGCGTCCTCGATGTCATGGTTCACGTACGCGATCCGGTCCACCAGGCGCACGATCTGCCCCTCCAGCGTGGCCGGCTTGACCGACCCGGTGTGGTGGAGGATCCCGTCGCGCACCTCCCGGGTGAGGTTGAGGCCCTCGCCGTCGCGCTCCAGCACCTCCACCACGCGCACGCTCTGCTCGTTGTGGTGGAACCGCCGCCCCAGGCGCTCGCGCAGCAGGTCGTCGAGCGCGTGCTCACCCGCATGCCCGAACGGCGCGTGGCCCAGGTCGTGGCCCATGGCGATGGCCTCCACCAGGTCCTCGTTCAGGCGCAGGGCACGGGCGACGGTGCGCGCCACCGCCGAGACCTCCAGCGTGTGGGTGAGCCGGGTCCGGTAGTGGTCGCCCTCCGGGGCCACGAACACCTGCGTCTTGTGCTTGAGCCGCCGGAACGCCTTCGTGTGGAGGATCCGGTCCCGGTCGCGCTGGAACGCCGTGCGGAACGGACAGGGCTCCTCGGGGCGGTCCCGCACGGCGTCCGCGGCGCGGGCCGCGCGGGCCTGGAGTGCGGGCTCGAACGGCCCCCGCGTCATGCCTGCGGATCGAGCGGGATCGGGAACACCCACGGGCCGGGCGCACCCGGCCCCTCGGCGCCCGGCCCCAGCGTGCCGATCGTGAGGGTGAGCAGGCTCGCACCCGCCGGGACGGCCGGTGCGATGGCCAGCGAGCCCTCGATCCGCGCGCCGCGCTGGTTGCGCTGCAGCGAGGCGACCCGGTACATGCGCCCGCCGTCGTCCACGGCGATGGCGTCCATCGCCGCCGCGTCGTCGCGGAAGCGTCGCTCCGGCGCGTGGCACAGGTAGTGCGCGCGCGCCCCGTCGGCGTAGCGCTCCAGGGAGGTGACGGCCATGGTGACGCCATCCATCGACTGGGTCTGGTTCACGCACACCACGCCGCGCAGCGTGGTGGGGCACAGCATCAGGGCGTCAGGGAACGGCTCGGGGACGGTCCCCCACACCTCGGGCGGCCGCGGCGGGGACTCCGGCACCGTGAAGTCGCGCAGGGCCGAGCCCGACCGGTGCTTCCACACGTGCGGGTGCTCGCGGAACATGGCGATGAGGCTGCGGTGCGACATGCTGCGCCCGTCCTCGACCAGGTACAGGTGCTCTCGCTGCTCCGACCGGGTGAGGCCGAAGAAGGCGGCCGGCGCGTCGGGGCCGCCGGCGAGACCGCACCGGTCGGCGTAGTGGAGGTGCTCGATGTGCCACCCGTCCACGAGCAGCTCGAGGAGGTCCGTGAGGCTGCCGAGCCGGTAGGCGTCCTGGTGCTCGATGGTAGGGCTCCCACGTGCGGTTTCCGGAGCGCCGATCGTACACCCGGGCATGGCCCCGATCCCCCCGGCACAGCCCCCACCGGCCCGCTACGATCGGCGGCATGACGACCCCACCCCCCAGCCAGATCGGCCTCATCGTCGTGGACCACGGGTCCCGCCGGGAGGCGTCAAACGAGATGCTCGAGCGGATCGCCGAGATGGTCGCGGAGGTCGTCGACTACGGCATCGTCGAGCCGGCGCACATGGAGATCGCCGAGCCCTCCATCCAGACCGCGTTCGACCGCTGCGTCGCGCGGGGCGCGCGCATGGTGGTGGTGAGCCCCTACTTCCTCGCGCCCGGCAAGCACTGGAACGTGGACATCCCGGAGCTCACCGAGGAGGCCGCCCGCCGGCACCCGGAGGTGCCGTTCCTGGTGGCGTCCCCCATCGGCCTGCACCCGATGATGGCCGAGGTGGTCGCCTCCCGCGTGGCGCACTGCCTCTCGCACGTCGAGGGCGAGGCGTCCGAGTGCGAGTCCTGCGCGGGAACGGGCCGCTGCCGGGTCCGCACGGCCGCATCCATGGCCGCATCCGGCGACACGCAGGCCTAGGTCGTCGTGCGGGTCGCGGTGGTCGGGGCTGGCCTGTCCGGCCTGGCGGCGGCGCGCCGCCTGGCCGATGCCGGTCACGGCGTGGTGGTGTTCGAGAAGAGCCGCGGGCTGGGCGGCCGCCTGGCCGCCAGGCGCGGTGACGGCGGGGTGATCGACCATGGGGCGCCCGCCATCGACGCGCCCCTCGGCACCGCACTCGCCGAGGCGGTCGCCGTGCTGGGCGCCGGTGATCTGATCGAGCCGGGCCTGCCCATGCTGGGCACGCCGCCGCCGGACGCCCCCATGGCGCGGCCGGTCGCGTTCGCCGACGGACTCACGCAGCTCGCCAAGCGGACCGCCCACGACCTGGAGGTCGTGCGCGGCGTCCGGGTGGCGGCCATCCGGGACGCCGGCGGGCCGCTGGAGCTGGGCGACGAGCAGGGCAACGGCCTGGGGGCCTTCGACGCCGTCGTGGTGTCGGCCCCCGCCCCGCAGGCGGCGGACCTGCTGGAGCGCTCGCCGGAGCCCGCCGACCGCGTGGCCGCCCTCCGGGCGCTCTCCTACCACCCCGCGGTGATGACCGCCGTCGGAGCCCGCCTGTCGGCGGCCCCGCCCTGGTGGATCGCCTACCCGGAATCCGGGCCCCTGGCGGCGGTGGTGATCGAGTCCGCCAAGGGGCGCCCCCTGGTGGACGGGCTCACCACGGTGGTGATGCGCCTCACCCCCGCCGCGTCGGCCGATGCCCTCGATGCCGCCACCGACGACGCGGTCACGGCGACGGCGCTCGACGCCCTCGAGGCGCTGCTGGGCGGCCCCGTGCACACCGAATGGCGGCAGGTGAAGCGCTGGCGGTACTGCACCGTCGAGCGGCGCGGGTCCTTCGAGGAGGTCAATCCCCCGGGTACCCGCATCGTGGTGTGCGGCGACGCGGTGTCACCGGTGGGGATGGCCGCGGTCCACGACAGCGGCCTGGCCGCGGCCGCGCGCATCCTGGCCCTGTCCGGCTAGCGCCGCCGCAGGAGCAGTCCGGCCGCCCACGACGGGATCCGCCGGCGCGAAGCGCGGATGGCGCCGTCCACCAGGGAGGCGGTGTCCGGGCCGCTCACCCCGGCCCCGTGGCCACACATCACGTGCTGCGGCCCCAGGCCGGCGAGGGCGCGCGGCGGCCGCAGCAGCCGCAGCAGCGGATGCGGCCCGATGACCTCGCCCTTGGCCAGGAAGTACGGGGCCGTCCCCAGGGCGTCGGCCGCCACGAGCGCGCGATGCTCGGGGAACCACAGGGCGATCTCCGCCCACCGCAGCGCGCGGGAGCGGAGCACCTCGACGACCTCGAACGGCGCACCCTCCGGCGCGGCGGCGGGCAGCACGTGCAGCGGCACCCCGAGGCGATCGGCCAGCGCGGCGCAATCGCGGGGATGCCGGTCCAGCAGCTGCACCACCCCGGCGGGGGGACCGAGCGCCAGCGCCAGCTCCAGCGCGCCCTCGTCGAGCACCGGGTCGGTGAACCACACCCCGCCGCCGGCGAGGACCGCGTGGGACGCCCGGCGCATGAACGGCGGGTCGGGGGCGATCCAGCCCACCGACCACGCCGTGTGATCGACGATCGTCGCCGGGCCGGAGCTCACTCGGCCGCGGCCGGCGCCGGGTCCAGGACCTCACCGAGCGCATCGGCGAGCACCCGGACCCACGACCAGACCGCGGCGGCCTCGAGGATGCGGATGACGTTCGGCTCGGGCGGGGCGGCGGTGACGCGCGCCTCCTCCAGCAGCCCCTCCATGGGGCTCCCGGTCCAGGCCTCGAACGACTCCTTCTCCACGCGCTTGCGGAACGTGCTCTCCCGGCGCAGGACCTCGGTGACGCGGCGGCCCATCTCGGGTCCGCTGAGCCCGGCGGGCGCGGCGATCTCGCCGATGCCCTCCGCGAACAGGCGCATGTAGGCGCCCAGGGTCACCCGGCGGGCGTCCGCCTGGGCGTCGCCGGAGAGGCCGGCCCGTTCGACCGCGGCCTCCTCCTCCAGCTCCAGTGCCTCCAGGCGCTCGGCCCCGGTGGCGACCCACCGCTCCAGGCGGCTCTGCAGGTCGGGCGGGCCGAAGCCCCACTCGGCGCCGAGGGCGGCGGCGAGATGCCGCAGCCAGGCGCGCGCGCCCACGACGCGGGCGCGTGTGAGGCGGGACTGCCGGTCGGGAAGCGTGCCGGACTCGGCGAGCAGGAACTCCTCGTGGAGGGCGCGCGAGCCCTCCTGGGCCATCAGCTGCTCGAGGGCCGGGCGGTTGTCGACCATGTGGGCGACCAGCCGCTCGGCGAGAGGTGGTGTGCCAGTCATGTCAGGACACTAGCCGCCGCCCCGGCCGCCGCACATGGGCATCGGTCGGGGCAATTGCGGTGGCCCGCCCGGTGACCTACGGTCGGGCCGCCCGCGTGGCAGCATGTCCGCCCCTCACAGGAGCCCCGTCGTCCGTGCAGCGCATCTTCACGTTCCCCGCCAAGTCCCTTCGCACCACGCTCATCGTGCTGGGCGCCTGGCTCCTCATCATCGTCGCCGGTGCGCCGCTGGGCGCGAAGTTCGAGAGCGTCATCACCAACGAGCCGTCGAGCTTCCTCCCGGGCAGCGCCGAGTCCGTGCAGGTGGCGGAACTCGCGGGCCAGTTCCCGGACGGTGAGCTGACCCCGGCGATCCTCGTGGCCGCGCGCGAGGGCGGGCTCACGGCGGCGGACCGCTCGGCGGTCGATGCGATCCGGTCGGGCATCGCGGCGAACCTGCCGGAGAAGGCGCTGGCGCCGACGCCCGTCATCCCCTCCGAGCGGGGCGACGCACTGGTGTTCTCGGTGCCCCTGGAGGTGAGCGGCGACGCGGAGGCCCTCGAGGCGGCCGTCGAGGACTTCCGGGACCGCGCGGCGGAGGTCCCCCCGGGCCTCGAGGTGAAGGTGACGGGCCCCGCCGGGTTCAGCGCCGACGCGATCAAGGTGTTCGGCAACATCAACACCACGCTGCTGCTCGCCACGGGCGTCCTGGTGATCGTGCTGCTGCTGATCATCTACCGCTCGCCGGTGTTCTGGATCCTGCCGATCATCGCGGTGGCGTTCGCCGAGCTGACGGTGCGGGCGATCGGCTACCTGCTGGGCAGCAACGGGGTGGTCATCAACGGCCAGACCCAGGGGATCCTGCTCGTGCTGGTCTTCGGCGCCGGCACCGACTACGCGCTGCTGCTGGTGGCCCGGTACCGGGAGGAACTGCACCACCACGCCTCCGCGCGCGACGCCATGCGCGTCGCGCTGGGCCAGGCCGGCCCGGCGGTCCTGGCCAGCGCCGGCACGGTGGTGGCGGGCCTGCTGGTGCTCGCCCTGGCCGAGGTCAACGGCACCGCCGGGCTCGGCCCGGTGGGGGCGATCGGCGTGGCGGTGGCCGCCCTGTCGATGCTCACGGCCCTGCCCGCGCTGCTGCTGGTGACCGGCCGCCGGGTGTTCTGGCCGTTCATCCCGCGGTTCAACGACGCCGACCCGGGCCTGGCCACCCGCGGCGCCTGGCGGCGCATCGGTGAGCGCGTCACCACCCGGCCCCGCCTGGTGTGGAGCACCACCGCCGTCGTCCTGCTGGCGATGTGCGCGGGCCTGCTCACCTACGACAGCGGGCTCACGTCCGCCAACGGCTTCCGCGGCACGGTGGAGTCCGTGGACGGCCAGGAGCTGATCGCCCGCTCGTTCCCGGCCGGCGCGACCGCGCCCACCACCGTGGTGGTGGGCGACGACGCCCGGGTCGCGGCGGTACGCGACGCCGTGGCCGCCGTCCCCGGCGTCGCCTCCATCGGCGAACCGCAGACCGGCCCACCCGGCACCCGCTTCGACGTGACCCTGGAGCCCGAGCCCTACAGCCAGCCGGCGTACGACCTCATCCCCGACCTGCGCGACGCCGCGAAGGCGGCCGGCGGCGAGTCGGCCCTGGTCGGCGGCCCCACCGCGGAGGAGGCCGACCTCCGCGATGCCGCGACACGCGACACGCTGCTGCTGCCGCCGCTCATCCTGCTGGTGGTGCTGGTGATCCTCGCGGTGCTGCTGCGCTCGATCATCGCGCCGCTGCTGCTGATCGCCACGGTGATCCTCTCGTTCGTCGCGGCGCTGGGACTGTCGGTGCTGCTCTTCAACACCGTGTTCGACAGCCCCGGCCAGGACCCGTCGCTGCCCCTGTTCGGGTTCGTGTTCCTGGTCGCCCTCGGCGTGGACTACAACATCTTCCTGATGGCCCGCGCGCGGGAGGAGGCGGTGCGCCACGGCACCCGCGAGGGCATGCTGCGGGCGCTCGCGGTCACCGGCGGGGTGATCACCTCGGCGGGCGTGGTGCTGGCCGGCACCTTCGCGGTCCTCGGCGTGCTGCCGCTGTGGGCGCTGTTCCAGATCGGCTTCCTGGTGGGCTTCGGGGTGCTCCTGGACACGCTCGTGGTGCGGTCGATCCTGGTGCCCGCGCTGGTCGCCGACCTGGGCGACCGCGTGTGGTGGCCCTCGCGCCCGTCCCGCGGTGACCACGGGCCATCCGAACGGGGAGCCTGAACCCCCCGACCCGCCGCGCATCGAAGCGGCAGGTTTCCGTAGGCTTCCCCGGATGCGCATCCTCATCGAGCACGGCGAGCACCAGCACCGCAACCGCGGCGACGTCGCCATGCTCCAGGTCGCGGTGGAGCGCATGCGCGCGCTGTGGCCCCACGCGGAGATCGCGGTGGTGACCGGGGACCCGGCGCTCCTGGCGCAGCTCGTCCCGTCCGCCGCGCCCGTCCAGCTCACCTCGGGCCGCATGACGCGGCTGCTGCGGCGCGGGGCCGACACGCTGGCCGGCGTGGACCTCCTGGTGGCCATCGGCGGCGGATACCTCAACGACGTGGACCCCGAGCAGACCGAACGCGTGCTGGCGACGCTCGAGCAGGCCCAGGCGAGGGGCATTCCCTGCGTGATGTTCGGCCAGGGCATCGGGCCGCTGCGGGACCCCCGCCTGCGTGAGATGGCCGCGCGCGTGCTGCCCGGGTGCGCGCTCATCGCGCTGCGCGAGTCGGTGACGGGCGCCCCACTGCTCGAGGAGCTCGGCGTCCCGAACGAGAACGTCACCGTCACCGGTGACGACGCCATCCCGCTCGCGCGCGCCGGCGCGCCGGAGACCCTCGGCGAGGGACTGGCCGTGAACCACCGCCTGGCGAGCTACATCGGCACCGACGACGACGCCACCGGGATCATCCGCGCCGCGGTTCAGGCCGCCGCATTCCAGCGAGGCGCCCCCCTCATCCCCATCCCGGTGTCGGAGTGGGACGACGACCGTCCCGGCACGGCGCGCATCACCGACGGCTACCCCCTGGTGGAGCACCCGGAGGCCGCATCGGCGCCGCCGGCGTGGGCGATCGGCCGCCTGGACCGGGCGCGGATCGTCGTGACCTCGACCTACCACCTCGCCGTGTTCGCGCTCTCGTGACGTCATCGGATTACTACCGCCACAAGTTCCAGGGCCTGGCCAACCTGTTCGGCCCCGGCTGCACCGTCGTGGACATGGGCGGACCGGAGCCGGGCGACGCCCTGGTGGCGGCCATCGACACGCTGTGGGAGGGCGCGGAGCTGCTGCGTCCCGGGCTGCTGGCCGCGGCGGACCGCCAGATCGCGCTGGGCGAGGCGGCCTACGCCAGGGCCCAGACCCTGGTCACCCCCGAGGCCTGACCCTCAGGCGTCCGCCATGCGGACGAACACGGGGCCGTCCGGCGCCGACCGCTCGGGGTCGTACCGGTACCCGAGCTCCGTGAAGCCGGTGAGCGCCCTGGCGGCCGTGACGCGCTCGCGCACGATCCAGCCGGCCATCGCGCCCCGGGCGCGCTTGGCGTGGAAGCTCACCACGCGCGGGTCGATGCCGGGACCGCCGTCCAGGAACACCGGAGTGATCACCCTGGCCTCGAGCGTGTCCGCGCGCACCGAGCGGAAGTACTCCTGGGAGGCGAGGTTCACCAGCGCCGTCGTGCCCGGGCTGGCGTGCACTGCCTCGCGCAGGGCGGCCGTGATGCGGTCGCCCCAGAAGTCGTAGAGGTCCTCCCCGCGCGCGGTCGCCAGACGGGTGCCCATCTCGAGCCGGTACGGCTGGATGAGGTCCAGGGGCCGCAGCAGGCCGTACAGCCCCGAGAGGATCCGCAGGGTCTTCTGGGCATGCGTGAAGTCACGCTCGCCGAAGGTCTCCGGGGCACGCATCCCCCGGTACGTGTCACCCGCGAAGGCGAGCACCGCGGGCCGGGCGCCCGGCGGATCCGGTGACGGGTCCCACTCCCGGAAGCGCGCGGCGTTGAGGTCGGCGAGAGCGGGCGAGAGGCGCATGAGCGCGGCGATGCGGGCCGGCGGCTGGGCCGCCATCACGTCCACCAACTCGCGGGCGTGTGGCAGCAGCTCGGGCTCGCTGCGCTTGCGCGTGGGCAGCGGGCTGGTGAAGTCCAGGGACTTGGCGGGGGACACGACGGCGAGCACACCGCGGTTCTACCAGACCGGGTCCGCCGGCATCCCGGGGATCAGGCGGCCGCGGCCCCGCCGCCCAGCCGGGCACGGATGCTGCTGATGCGCTGCCGGTCCCGCTCACCGAGGCCGCCGGGCAGCAGGAAGCCGGCGATGTAGGCCACGGTGCCCGCGGCCAGCGCGACCAGGGTCCCCAGGTGGCCGTCCAGCGCCTGGTCCACGGCGTAGGCGGCGGCGAACCCGGCGCCGTAGGCCACCGCGATGGAGGCCATCTGCCGGGCCGGCCACAGCTGGGCCAGCGGGGTCACGAGCATGCGCCGCACCGATCCGTGCATCACGCAGGTGGAGGCGAAGATGCCCAGCACCAGGCCCAGCGCGGGCCCGGTCACGCCCTCCCAGATCGACATGGGGATGGCCACTGCGAGCCCCACCACCATGCCCACCGTGGACGCCAGGGTGGTCAGCAGCGGCCGGTCCGCGGCGTACAGCGCGGTGATGTGCATGCTGTCCACGGCCTGCAGGGCCTGGTAGACGAGGATCAGCGCGAGCGCCGTGGAGCCCTGTGCGAAGCCGGGGCCGAAGACGTTCATCACGCCCTCCCCCGCGCCGCCGCCGGCGGCCGCCACCAGCAGCATCCCGGCCAGGCCGTACCGCACGGAGTCCGCCCAGGCGCGGTCGTGGCCGTGGTCGTCGCCCTGGTCGCGGCGTTCCACCAGGGTGGGCAGCAGGGCCTCGTTGAGGCGGATGGTGCCCTCCTTGAGGCGGTCCCCGAGCTGCCGGGCCCGGTTCCAGGCGCCCACGGCGGCGGTGTTGGCCGTGAAGGCCAGGATCCACGTGCCGGCCTCGGCGTTGACGCCCACCACCATGCCCCCCGGCGCGGCCTTCACCCCGAAGCGGATCATCTCGGGCAGGGCGCGCACACCCTCGCGCAGCTCCGAGCGCGGGACGCGCCACAGCATCACCCGGCCCAGCGCGCGGATCCTGGGGAGCAGCGACACGGCCCAGGAGCCGACGGTGGCCCACACCAGGCCCCACACCGTGGCGTCCACCAGGCCGAACCCCACGGCGATGGCCAGGAAGCCGATCGCCTGCACCAGCCGCACCCACAGCAGTTGTCGGCCCGAGCGGAAGGCGTTGAGGACGCTGTCGGCGTTCCAGCAGGTGTTGGTGACGACGACGTACCCGGCGACCTGGGCGATCATCGGCGCGATGAGGTGTTCCCGGTCCATCGGGCCGGCCATCAGCAGCGCGCTGATCACCGACACGATCACGCCGATCACCAGGGTCACCAGCGACGAGAACCCGAACACGGCCGCGGCGAGCCCGGTCACGCGGGGATCGCGGGCCTCCAGCACCGACAGCGCCCGGATGAGGGCGGCCTGCTCCTGCACCGTGGAGATGTAGGTGAGGACGCCCACCGGGGCGAGGGTGATGGCGTACTCGCCGATCACCTCGACGCCGTAGATGCGCGCGATGACGACGCTGCCGACCAGCCCGATGAGGGCGACCGCCCCGAAGCTCAGCAACCCGTGGCCGAGCGTCTGCTTGAAGGACTCCCGGCTCACGGGATCAGCGTGAGCTTCCGGGCGTCGAAGCCCTCCGCGTAGCCGCTGGGCGAGGCCGCCTCGATTCCGCGCAGTCGCATGAGCCCCAGGAACGTGTCCTCGGTGAACCACGCCTTGGAGCGCTGGGAGGCGAAGTGGGCCATCAGGTGCTCGACCTTGCGGCGGGCGTCGGCGGCCTCGACGGGCACCAGCAGGTTGGGCGCGCCCAGGTCGCCGTCGTACTTGGGGATCTCGTACTCCAGCGTCAGCACGCCGCGGAACGCCTGGTGGGCGACCTCCGCGCAGAGACGGTGATCCTGATGCATGTCGGCCCTGCGGTGGGTGAGCACCAGGTCCGGCGACGCCTCGTCGCGCACCCGGTGGATGAGGTCCTTGGCCGCCGAGGCGTCGGCGTACGGCAGGTGGCCGTCGCGCAGCCCTCCCACCACGAGCCGCGGCGGCGCCTCGGGGAGAAACGCCTCGGCGCTGGCGCGGGCCTCCTCCGCCCGGGCCGCGTCACCGGTCATCACCAGCCAGGTCATGACGCACCCCGGGTGGGCCCGGGCGATCGCCAGCAGCGTTGCCCCGCAGCCGATCTCGATGTCGTCCGAGTGGGCGCCGATGGCGAGCACCGATCGCAGGTCGCCGGGGCGCAGGCCGATCACGAGAGGATGCGCTCCCGCCCGTTGTCGCCCGATCCGCGTTCCCACAGGCGCCAGGGGCCGCCGCCCGACTCGACCATGGCCTCCAGCTCCTGCTGCTCCTTGAGGGTGTCCATGGGGGCCCAGAAGCCGGCGTGGCGGAAGGCCGTGAGCCGGCGCCGCTCCACGAGCTTGGCGAAGACGTCGGTCACCAGCTCCTCGCCCGGTTCCATGTGCTCGAAGATCTCGCGGTTCAGGACGAAGTACCCGCCGTTCACCCAGATCTCGGAGCGCTCGACGTCTTTGACGTCGGTCACCACGCCGCCCTCGTCGACCTCGACGGTGTGGAAGGTGTAGCTGGGACGCACCATCAGGAAGCTCGCCGTGAAGTCCCCGGCCTGGGCGCGGGCGACCATGTCGTTGAGCGGGGCGTCGGTGAGCACGTCGCCGTAGTTGGCCAGGAACCACTCGTCGGCGCCGATGTGCTCGCGCACGCGGCGCAGCCGCTCACCGACGTTCGCCGAGTGGCCGGTGTCGACGAAGGTGATGCGCCAGTCGGCGATGTCCTCGTTGAGCAGGCGCACCCGCGACCCGCCGCCGGAGAGCACGAAGTCGTTGGAGTAGGCCTCGTTGTAGTTGAGGAAGTACTCCTTGACGACCTCCTGCTTGTGGCCCAGGCACAGGATGAACTCGGTGTGGCCGTGGTGGGCGAAGTACTTCATCACGTGCCACAGCACCGGCCGGTCGCCGATCCGGATCATGGGCTTGGGGATGCGGCGGGAGGCCTCCTGCATGCGCAGGCCCTTCCCGCCGCAGAACAGGACGACCTTCACGGGCGGGCGACCTCCTGCACGGTGGGGACCGGCACGACCAGCCGCGCCCCCCACTCCGCGGTGTACGCCAGCTGCCCCGCGATCTCGTCCCGCAGGTTCCAGGGCAGGATGAGGATGACGTCGGGGCGGGTCTCGGCCAGCCGCTCGGGCGGATGGATGGGGATGTGCGTGCCGGGCGTGAACCGCCCGTGCTTGTACGGGTTGCGGTCCACCGCGTAGTCCACGAGATCCGTGCGGATCCCGCAGTAGTTCAGGAGCGTATTGCCCTTGCCGGGCGCCCCGTAGGCGGCGATGTGCAGGCCCCGGTCGCGGGCGTCGATGAGGTACCGCAGCAGCGCGCGCTTGCCGGCCTCCACCGTCTCGGCGAACCGCTCGTAGGGGGCGGGCGTGTCGTAGCCGGCCTCGATCTCGCGGGTCACCATCTCCGCGACGCGCGGGGACGCGGCCTGGGCGCCGGTGTGGGCGGCGTGGACCCGCAGGGAGCCGCCATGGGTGGCGAGCTCCTCCACGTCCACCACCTCGAGACCGTGCGCGGCGAGGATGGCCCGGACGGCGATGAGCGACAGGTAGCTGAAGTGCTCGTGGTAGATCGTGTCGTACTGGACGCCCTCGATGAGCCGCATCAGGTGCGGGAACTCGAAGGTCGGCGAGCAGCACCGCGAAGCCGGCCACGAAGTCGGAGATGTCCGGGACGTGGGCGAGCACGTTGTTGGCCGCCATGAGGTCCGCGCGGTGTCCCTCGTCCCGCAGGCGCTCCGCGGTGGCCCGGCCGAAGAACGCGACCTCGGTGCGCACGCCGCGGGCGCGGGCCGCCTCGGCGACGTTCGCGGCCGGCTCGATGCCCAGCACCGGGATGCCGGCGGCCACGAAGTGCTGCAGCAGGTAGCCGTCGTTGCTCGCCACCTCCACCACCAGCGAACCCTCCCCCAGGCCCATCGCCGCGATGCGGGCCTCCGCGTACCGCTTGGCGTGCGCGACCCAGCTGTCGGAGTAGCTGGAGAAGTAGGCGTACTCACCCCCGAAGATCTCCTCGCCGCTCACGTACTCCTCCAGCTGCACCAGGTGGCAGCCGTCGCAGACGCGCACGTGGAGCGGGTAGAACGGCTCCATGCGGTTCAGCTCCTCGGGCAGGAGGAACGTCTCGCACAGGGGCGACATCCCGAGGTCCACCACCGTGCGGTTCACCGGGGCGCCGCAGGACCGGCACGGGGCGCTGGAGGTGGCGCGCTGGGCGGTCGCGTCGATCATCTTCCGGCCTTCGTTAGTGTGCCTCGGCTCATCCACGGCCCCGATGCGACCGAGAGACGGCACATGACGCTTCCCGACGGGACCCACGTTGTCATCGGCACCCCGATTCACGACCTAACCGTCGTGCCCCTGCGCCGGATCCCCGATGAACGCGGGACGATCATGCACATGCTGCGGGCCACGGATGACCATTTTCGCAGTTTCGGGGAGATCTACTTCACGACGATCTACCGGGACGTGGTGAAGGGCTGGCACCGCCACCGCGACATGACCCTCAACTACGCCTGCGTCCACGGCCGCGTGAAGGTGGTGGTCTTCGACGACCGCCCCGCGTCGCCCACCCGCGGCTCGCTGATGGAGGTCTTCCTCGGCCCCGACGCACATTCGCTGGTGGTCATCCCCCCGGGCCTCTGGAACGGGATGAAGGGCATGTCCACCCCCCACGCCCTCATCGCGAACTGCGCCAGCCACACCCACGACCCCACCCGCACCGAGCGCGCCGACCCCTTCGGCGACGCCGTGCCCTACGACTGGGCCGTGCGGAACCACTAGCGGCGGTCAGCCCGGCGCCGCGACCCGCGTCGTGGTGAGGCGCACGCCGGAGACCGACTCCAGCACGATCACCGTCCCGTCGGCGTGCACCACGGCGAGGCGCATCCGCAGCCCGGGATCGGGACGCCATCGCGCGATCGAGACCGGGTCGGCCGCGGTGCGGATCCGCACCACCCTGCCGGTGGCATCGTCGATCACGGCGACGGCCCCCGCCCCCGGGAGGGTGGCCCACACGGTCCCGGTCTCCGGCACCAGCGCGATGTCACCGGCACGCTCGCCGAGGTCAACCGTCCGTGTGGCCGTCCCGGTGCGGATGGCGATCCCCCCGTCGGCCGGCACGACGGTGCGGCCGTCCAGGGCGAAGACGCGCCCCGTCATCCCGGGTGCCAGACGGATGCGTTCCACGGGCACGAGCCGGTCAGCGGTGCGGCGCAGCACGTGCAGTCGCCCGGTGGCCCCGTCGGCCACCAGCACGCGGGGCGTCGCCGCGCCGAGACCCGTGGGGGTGAAGTCTAGGTCCGCGCAGGGACCCAGCGTCGCGACGTCGATGACGCACACGCGTCCGCCGCCGCCGCTGGCGGACGCCACGACGGCGCCCTCCGGCTGGGCGAAGACGGCCACGCCGTCCGGGAACGGGATGCTGCCGAGCGGCGACAGGTCGCCCGCGTCGAGGATCCGCAGCCGCCCGCGCTCCAGCAGGTAGACGCGGCCGGCGGCCGCTCCGACCCGCCGGGGTGACTGCGCGGCGATGCCCGCCAGCGGGGCGAGCGGATCGCCGCCGAGCGCGGTGAGCCGCCCGGCGGGGTCCGACACGAACACGCGGGAGCTGGTGCTGGCCGCCCACACGCTCGGTGCCGCGGGGGTGGAGGGGACGGCCGGTGCGGTTGTTGCCGGGGCGGTCGTGGCCACCACCGGGGCCGTGGTGACCGCGGGTGCGGTCGTCGCCGGGGCGGGCTCCGGGGCCGTCGCACCCACACCGGCCGATGGCGCCTCCCGCCCACCGGTGAACGTCGCGACGCCCACGGCGATGAGCGCGGCGGCGGCGAGGGCCGCCGGGATCGCGATCAGCGCACCGCGGCCCCCGAGGCCGGCCTCCCGCCCGGGTCGCCGGACGGGCTCGGTGGGCGACGACACGCCCGCGGCCGGGACCGCGGCGGGTGTCACCTCGGTGGACGGGACGTCGCCGGCCGGTCCTGGCGGAACCGTCGTCGGGCCGGGATCCGCGAACGGGGCGGGCGTGAGCGGGCGCGGCGTCGGCTCGGCGGGCACGGCGTCCAGGATGCGCGCGCTCCGCCGCCACATGGGCCCGATCTCGGGGATCAGCGCCTCCTCCAGTTCGTGCCAGGCCTCGGTCGGTCCCTCCGGCCGGGCCGCGGGGTCCTTGGCGAGCATGCGCAGGAGCCACGACTCGAGCGCCGGGGTGATCGACGGGTCGATCTCCCTGGGCGGCCGCGGCTCCTCGTTGACGTGCGCCATGAGCACGGAGAGCGGGCTCTCGTCCCCCGCGAAGGGCACGCGGCCGAGCAGCAGCTCGTACGCGATGACCCCCGCGGCGTAGAGGTCGCTTGCGGGGCCGACCTCCCGCGCGATGGCCTGCTCCGGCGACATGTAGGCGGGCGTCCCGATGGTGGTGCCCTCCTGGGTCGCGAACGTCCCACCCGCCGCGTTCACCGCCTTGGCGACCCCGAAGTCGGCGACCTGGACGGTCCCGTCGGAGGACAGCATGAGGTTCTCGGGCTTCAGATCACGGTGCACCACGCCCCGCTGAGCCGCATGGGCGAGGGCGGCGAGCACCGCCTCGAGCACACCCGCGATCTGGGGCCGCGTGAGGCGTCCGACATGTGGGCGCAGCGATCCCCGCTCCATGCACTCCATGGCGATGTACGGCACGCCGTCGTGCTCGAGGTACTCGAACACGGTCACGATGTTCGGGTGCGAGAGCCCACCGGCGATCCGTGCCTCCCGCAGGAATCGCGCGGCGAACTCCGGCGCCCGCGACACGGGCCCCGCGAGCCGCTTGAGGGCGACGTCCCGGTCGAGGTCCACCTGGCGGGCCAGGTACACCACCGCCATCCCACCCCGCCCGAGTTCCCGGCCGATCCTGTAGCGCCCGACCACCGTCCCGGACTCGCTCATCACCCCACCGGCGCATTCCCCGACCGCATCGCGCGAACCTTAGGGCCCCTCGCCCTCGCCGGCCACCTCCCGCCCCTCCCGAACGGCCCCTCGGCGGCCCCCCAGGGCACCCCGTATTCGATCGCACTCCGGTCGCATCGGCGCCGTGCGCCAACGGTGAAGCGACGAGCAGCGCCCCAGCGAAGGGCCCGAGCCGCACTCGGCCGACTCCGCCGGCCGGGCGAGCAGGAGAACGTGCAATTGGCCGCCCGGATGTGCAATTGCACGCTCGGCGTTCGGCGGACGCCTCGGCGCGGCCCTCCCGCGCACCCCTCGCCCCCCGCGGATCTCCCGACCCAGCGTTTCCTCCGGGCCGCGGACGGACCGCGCCCGTCATCGCCGGGGAACGGATGCCCAATTGGACACCCGGATGTGCAATTGCACGCTCGGCATTCGGCGGGCGCCTCGGGTCCGCGCACCCCTCGCCCCAGCGGATCCCCCGACCCAGCGTTTCCTCCGGGCGGCGGACGGACCGCGCCCGCCATCGCCGGGGAACGGATGCCCAATTGGACACCCGGATGTGCAATTGCACATCGGCGCCGCGCCTGGGCCGTGCGTCCGGCGTGTGAGCGTTGTCACGGTGGGTGCGCCATGTGGGGGCGGTGGGCTGGGAGCCTCCCGGCATGGCGAAGAGCTCGTACAAGGGAGCGGCCCTCGGGAAGACGCCGCCGTGCCTGCTGTGCGGAGGGCCGGGGGACGGTGAGCGCCGGCGGGTGCTGCTGGGGAACGGGGTCGGCGTATGGCTCTGCGGGGCGCACCGCTCGGACGGCTTCTGGCGGCGGCGGGGCGGCCGGGACCTGGTGACGAGCCTGATGCACGCGTGGCGGGCGGCCGGGTGCCTCGACCGGCGCAGGGAACGGGCGCTGGAGTCGCTGCTGCTGCGGATCCGGGATGGCGGGCCCCGGCCGGACGGGCGCCCGGGGAGCTACGCCTGGCCCGGGCTGCGGCGGGAGACCGAGCGGATGGTGGGCCAGGGGCGTCCGGCCGCGAGCATCGTGCGGGACATCCGGTCCCGGGTGCGGGAGGGCGTGGCGGGCCGGGCCCCCTCGGAGTCGACGGTGCGCCGCTGGGTGCGTGAGGCCGGTGCCTCAGGCGGCCCGGGGGGCGAGCAGCCCCGCGGCCCTCAGGGCGTCGGCCGCCTCGCGGACCACCGGGAACGGCAGGCCGCATCGCTCCGCGGCGTCGGTGAGGGAGTGCGCGCCGTCCGCGAGGTTGAGCACCCAGAGCATCGCCATCTCCAGCTGGTTGCCCTTCTCCCCGCCCCGGCGGTTGGTGAGTCCCCGCCGCCCGAGCTGGGGCTCCCCGAAGGGGTTCGTGGACACCGGCCGCTCGTCGCCCTCGAGGATCTCGAGGATCTCGAGGACCGCCGCCAGACTCCCCTCCAGCGCCTCGGCGCCGACCAGCGAGAGGTCGTCCGCGGAGGTGTGGTTCTCCGGGTACTCACCGGGGGGTGTGCGGGAGATGGCCCCAACGGGCAGGTCGTACCCCGGCGAGCAGAACTGGCGCTCATCGCCGCCCCACGGGATGAAGGCCCGCAGCTCATGCGGCTCCGGTCGGTGGGCGAGCGCGAGGGCCGCCGCGCGATCCACGGGGGCGTCGCCGCGCCGGCTGGCCTTGTAGGTGATCGCGCCCGGGTCGCCCACGCACATCACCGCAAGGCCGGCATGGATCCGCGGGAGCCGCTCGGCGTTCGCGGCGAGCCATGCGATCGGCCCGATCGTCCCCGGCGACAGCAGGATCCGGTGCGTACGGCGCGGGGCGGGGCGGCCCGCCAGGATCCGGCCCAGCTCCGCCAGCAGCACCACCCCCGACAGGTTGTCGTTGGCGAGCCCGGGATGGCACACGGGCGTGCTCACCAGCACCTCGTCCCCGCCGGTGCCCTGGATGACGATCTCCCCCATCGTCATCGACCCGAGAGGGTCCAGCTCGGCATCGATCACGACCTCGTACTCGCCCGCCGGGAGGGCCTCGACGTCACGGTGACGCATGCAGAAGCCCCACTCGGGCACCCAGTAGGACGTTCGGTACGGCACCGCGTCCGGCCGTCCCGGCAGCGAGTGGACGTGGGCGAGCAGGGCGTCACGGTCCATCCGGGCGCGCACCGGCGTGCTGTAGCCCACCAGGTGCAGGGGGGAATCGGCGACGTCCACCACCCGCGCCCCGTCCGGGCCCGTCACGTGGGCCTCCCGGACCCGCCACTCCGGCGGGACCGTCCAGTCCCCCACCACCGTGCCCGACCGAACCTCAGTCACCTGGACCGGCACCAGGGTGTCGATGGCGGCCAGCGTCCGGCGGACGCCGTCACCGGTCAGGCTCCGGGGAAGGTCGAAGGTCTCCCGCATCAGCGCGAGCATGCGCGCCCCCGCGCCGGCCAGGTCAGGCGGCGTCACGCCACCGCAGCTCGTCGTCCAGCCGCCCGCCGTCGGCGAGCTCGCTGATGCGGGCCAGGCGCGTGAAGCGCGGCCCCTCGAGGTCGGCGGCGGTGAGCCCGTGATCCCGGAACCAGGCCAGCAGCTCCTGCACCCCGTCGGCCACGGTCATGGTGGGCACGGCCTCCGGCAGGAGCCGTTCCAGCAGCGAGCAGTCGACCCGGTAGTTCCGCAGGTCCGGCCCCGCACCGTCGGCGATGGTGAGGCTGCTGCCCGGGATCGCGTCGTGGACGATCTCGGCGACCTCACGGATCCGGTAGTTCTCGGAGCTGCGCCCCACGTTCACCGCGAGGTTGTGGATGCGGTCACGCGGCGCGGCGAGGATGGCGGCCGCGACCCGGCACACGTCCCGCACGTGGACCAGCGGCCGCCACGGCGACCCGTCGCTCTTGAGCACCACCTTGCCGGTGGAGAACGCGATGCCGGTGAGGTTGTTGACCACCACGTCGCCGCGCAGCCGCGGGGAGGCCCCGTAGACGGTGGCGTTCCGCATGAACGTCGGGGAGAAGTCGTCGGTGGCGAGAGGGGCGATGTCGCGCTCGCCGAAGACCTTGCTCTCGCCGTAGGCCGTGACGGGCAGGAAGTCGGCCCCCTCATCGAGCAGGCCATCGCCGCCGCCGGCGCCGTAGAGGCTGCACGAGGAGGCGAAGACGAACCGGGACGCCCCGGCCTCACGCGCGAGCTCCGCCAGCCGAACCGACGCGCGGTGGTTGATGGCGTAGGTCACATCGGGGTTCAGCTGCCCGATGGGGTCGTTCGAGATGGCCGCCAGGTGGACGACACCGTCGATGCCCCGCAGGTCGTCGGCGGTCACATCGCGCACGTCACGGCCGATCACCGGCACCGGAGCGGGCGCCGGCCCCAGGTCGCATCCGGCGTAGAGGCCGCTGTCGAGACCCACCACCTCGTGGCCGGCGGCGGCCAGCACCTCGGTCATCACGGCGCCGATGTAGCCCTCATGCCCCGTCACGAGCACTCGCATGCCGTTCACCCTCCGTCGGTGGTGACCCGCGCCTCGCGCGGCGTCCGTTCCCAGCCCCCGGACGCACGGCCCCCGGCCATCCGCCCGTACACGCCGAGCTTCCACATCAGGAAGCCGGGGACCTGCCCTGCCAGTCGCAGCACGCCGGAGCGCCCGTGGGCCGCGGTGGCGCCGACGCCCAGATACGCCGCCAGCAGGCCCGCGGCCAGTGCCGGCGGCACGAGCACCCCGCGCCGCGCGCCAAACAGGGTGGCGGCCCCGGAGGTGCCCGCGAGCGCCCCCCAGCCGGCGATCGCGAGCGCGAGCGGCGGGGCCGAGCTGTCGGTGAGCGCGATGAGCCCGCGCCAGTCGCCGCGCGCGGCGAGGCGGATCGCCACGCCGGGCACCCCCGCCATCGCCCGCAGACTCCCGCCCTCCCACCGCTCCCGCTGGGCGGTGAGCCCGGCACGGTCCGGCGGGGCGTCGGACTCCACGCGCGCCGCGGGCACGAACCCCACCCGCACCCCGTCGGCCAGGAGCCGCCGGGACAGCGCCAGGTCCTCCGCCTGCTCATCACCGAAGTCCATGCGGTCGAGGTGATCGGCGCGTACCGCCATGCCGGTCCCGCTGAGCATCACCGGCACGCCCAGGCGCGCCAGGCCGGCGGGCCGCAGCAGGTTGCGCAGGAACATCCCGAGCGCGACCCCGCCCGCGGCCGAATCGCCGTCACCGTCACCCACCAGGTTGGCCGTCTGCACCACCGGCGCGCGCCGCAGCGCCTCCGCCACGTGGGCCGCGAGCCCCGGCGAGCACCGGCAGTCCGCGTCCACGAACAGCAGGCCGGCACCGCGCCCGGTGAGCGTGGCGTAGTGCGCCAGCCCGTCGCGCAACGCCGCCGGCTTGCCGCGCGGGCCGCCGTCGCGCTGCAGCACCCGCGCCCCGAGGTCCCGCGCCACACGCGCGGTGCCGTCGGTGCAGTGATCGGCGATCACCAGCACCCGTCCCAGGCCGGGGGCCCCCTCGGGCAAGCCCAGGCTGCGCAGCAGCACCGGGAGGTTCCGCTCCTCGTCGTGGGCGGGGATGATCACGTCCACGTGGCCGGAGGTCGCCGGCGGGCGGGCCCCACGGGCCCGTCGGAGTGCGCCGAGCCCCGCGAGCGACGCGGCGAGCCAGGTGCCCCACCACGCGATGAACGGGGCGCCGAGCAGCCAGGCGGCCCGCCTCACGCGGGCGTCCCCACCGCTCCCCGCAGGATCCCCGCGAGCCGTTCGGCGGAGATCGCCACATCGAACTCGCGCATCACCGTCTCCCGGCCCGCCGCGCCCATCCGCGCGCGCACCGCCGAATCGGAGAGACCGGCGAGGGCATCGGCGATGAGGTCGGCCCGGCCGGGCCGCAGCAGCACGCCCGACACCCCGTCCTCCACGAGCTCCCCGATGCCGGCGATCCGCGTGGTGACCACCGGCAGTCCCATCGCCATCGCCTCCATCAGCACCACCGGAACGCCCTCGGCGAAGCTCGGCAGGCAGAACACGTCGGCGGCGGCGTAGTGGTCACGCATCGTGTCCTGACCCACCGCCCCCGCGAGGTGCACCGCACCTCCCAGTCCGAGCTCGGCGACGTGCCGCTCCAGGTGCGCGCGGTCGGGACCGTCGCCCACGAGCTCGAGCCGGGCGTCGATCCCCCGCTCCCGCAGCAGCGCGACGGCGTCCACGAGCAGCGACTGCCCTTTGTCGGGCACCAGACGGCCCACGCACACCACCCGCAGCGATCCGTCCTCGGGGCGGGCCGGGGCGGGCGCGTATACGGCGGGGTCCACGCCGCAGCGCACCAGGTGCAGCTTGTCCCAGTGCTCGCGCTCCACGAGCTTCATGAGCTGGCTGCGGCAGAAGTCGCTGATGCACGACACGAACCGGGCATCCCGGGTCTTGTCGGCCAGGCGGTGCCCGGGCACGTCGAAGAACTCCGTGGGGCCGTGCATCGTGAAGCTCCAGCTCCAGCCCGGCCCACCGATGGCCGCCACCAGCTGGGCGACGTCCGCGCCCACGTTCGCGAAGTGGGCGTGCACATGGCGGATGTCGCGCCGACGGCACTCGTCCCACACCAGCACGGCCTCACCGACGTAGAACGCCTGCCAGAGCGCGGCCCGCGGCCCGAGCGACAGCCCCCGCCGCACGGCGCCCAGCGCCGCCCGAAAGAACCGTCCCCTGGCCGTGAGCGCGGCGCGCCCCACGGACGCGGCGAAGCGGCGCGGGTCCGGTGGGAGCAGCACGATGGTGGCGTCCGCCTCCTCACGGTCTTCCGGAGCGATGAGCTGCTCCGGCGGCGTCCGCCGGACGCTGAACGACGTGACATCCACGCCCTGGCCGCGCAGACCACGCACCTCCCGCAGGATGAAGCTGTGGGACAGCGACGGGTAGAGGCTCGTGATGTAGGCGACATTCATGACGGGGGCTATCCTGCCGAAGGTTTCGACGGCACCGCCGTCACATCGGCCGTGGGACGCCACGGCTCAAGCCGGGCGCGCTCATGCGGCCGCAACCCCCCGAACCCTGGCAGATCCGAACGTGTCCACCCAGGAAACCGCACCTCCGCGCGACCTCCCGCCCGTCCGCCGGTCCCTCGTGGAGGCGGTCCGGGCGCGCCCGCTGCTGGCGTTCGGACCCGCCGTG
>LNFM01002532.1_pt1 | contig 44333 bp, 54 predicted proteins | sample 596031 | NCBI WGS metagenome assembly LNFM01 (sample SAMN04254537, study PRJNA301005) | activated carbon metagenome | isolation source: dual media filters at the Ann Arbor, Michigan drinking water treatment plant | place: USA: Ann Arbor
GTTCTCGCCCTCGTAGCGGAACACCACGCGCCCCTCTCCCTCCAGCCGCGCCGTCGTCTCGTCGTCGGCGAACCAGTTGCCGTCGCCATGCGCCGGGGCGGGTTCCCGTGTGGCGCCCTGGAGGGGCGCCGCGCGTCAGGTCGCCGGGGTCGTGGTGCGGCGGGGCGGGCGCGGGGCGCTGCGCGGCGCGCCGACGCCGTCGCCGCGCTCGATGCCCGTGGTGCCGGGGTTCACCGCGACCGGTGCGCCGGCCGTCACGTTGCCGCGGCCGGCCGTGCCCTGGTCGCGGACGATGCCGCCGACGCCGACGCCGGTGGCGGTCGGGTTCTGCATCCCGGGGTTGTTGGTCTGCGCGGCGCGCAGCTGCTCGGCGCGCATCTGCTGCTCGCGCATGTCGCCCGTGTTGGTGGCGATGTTCGCGGTGGGCGCAGCCTCGCAGGCGGCAAGGAGGACGAGACCGCCGAGGGCGGCAAGGACGGGCAGGCGGGTCATGGCGGTATCTCTCCCGAGTCGCAGGGTCGAGGCGAACCCTAGCGTGGTGTCAAACACGTTGTCCATGTGCAGATCATCCGGGGATGCCACACTGTGTCCGCAAGGTCACGCCGGCGCGAAGCTCTCCGCCAGCCCGGTGAACAGCGGCAGCCCGTCTTCGCCGCCCGCCAGCGGGTCCACGCAGTTCTCCGGGTGCGGCATCAGCCCCAGCACGCGCCCGTCAGTCGAGCAGATGCCGGCGATGGCGTTGCGGCTGCCGTTCAGGTTCTCGCCCTCGTAGCGGAACACCACGCGCCCCTCTCCCTCCAGCCGCGCCGTCGTCTCGTCGTCGGCGAACCAGTTGCCGTCGCCATGCGCCTCTGGCCGCGCTGGAAGTGGCGGGTGAAGGCCAGGTCCGCGCGCTCCACGCGCATGGTGCAGTCCATCGCCAGGAAGCGCAGCGAGGCGTTGCGCAGCAGCGCGCCGGGCAGCAGCCCCGCCTCGCACAGCGTCTGGAAGCCGTTGCACACCCCCAGCACGTGGCCGCCGCGCGCCGCGAAGCCGCGCACCGCCGCCATGATGGGCGACTGCGCCGCCATCGCCCCGCAGCGCAGGTAGTCGCCGTAGGAGAAGCCGCCGGGCAGCACCACCAGGTCCAGCCCCGCGGGCAGCGCCGTCTCGCGGTGCCACACCATGAGGGGCTTCGTGCCGGAGGCGCGGCGGAGCGCGATCGCCATGTCGCGCTCGCGGTTGGTGCCGGGGAAGGTGACGATCGCGGCCTTCATCGCGCAGACCCTTTCAATATTGCGCCCAATGGAGGACGCCCAGCAGCACGGAGGTGCCGACCGCGGCGATGGCCGCAGCGGTGAGCCAGCGGTTCAGCGCCGCCTTCTTGCCGGCGACGAAGCCGCGGGGCGGCGCGGCGCCCATGCGCTCCTCGCGCCAGCGCAGCCCCATGGCCACGAAGACGGTCGCCACCGCCATCAGCAGCAGCGACAGCTTCACCATGGGTACAGCAGCCAGCCCAGGGGGTCTCGCCAGTCCAGCGCCAGGGAGACGGGCCAGAACAGCCCGCCCAGGAAGGCCTTGCTCAGCACGAAGAAGACCTGCGCCGTGTGGTGCTGCGGCAGGGCGTCCAGCGGCGGGCCGAACAGCAGGAAGGCCACGGCCAGCGCCATCCGCCACGCCACCAGGCCCAGCGAGAGCGCGACGAAGACGCGCAGGCTGCGCTGGCGCATCGGCAGGGCGGTGGCGGCCATGTCAGGCGGCTTCCACGGTGAAGCTCTCGATCACCGTGTTGGCCAGCAGGCGCCGCGCCATCTCCTCGCCGGCCTGGCGGGCCTTCGCGGGGTCGATTTCCGCGACCTCCACGATCATCACCTTGCCCACGCGCACCTCTCCCACGCCCTCGAAGCCCAGGTTGCCCAGCGCGCGCTCGATCGCCTTGCCCTGGGGGTCCAGCACGCCGGCCTTGGGGAAGACAGTGACCTTGAGGCGCGTCACTGGACGGTCTCCGGCCCCTTCAGGTCGCGGATGCCGGCCTCGGGCAGGATGCCCAGGCGCCGGGCCACCTCCTGATAGCCTTCCTCGACCTTGCCCAGGTCGCGGCGGAAGCGGTCCTTGTCCATCTTCTCGCCGGTCTTGAGGTCCCACAGGCGGCAATTGTCGGGGCTGATCTCGTCGGCCAGCACGATCCGCATCTCCTCGTTCTCGTAGAGGCGGCCGAACTCCAGCTTGAAGTCCACCAGCGTGATGCCGACGCCCAGCAGCAGCCCGGTGAGGAAGTCGTTCACGCGCAGCGTCAGCTGGACCATGTCGTCCAGGTCGTGCGTGCTGGCCCAGCCGAAGGCGGTGATGTGCTCCTCGCTCACCATCGGGTCCTGCAGCGCGTCGTTCTTGTAGTAGTATTCGATGATGGAGCGCGGCAGGCGCGTGCCCTCGGCGATGCCCAGCCGGGTGGCGAGGCTGCCGGCGGCGACGTTGCGGACCACGACTTCCAGCGGGATGATCTCCACCTCGCGCACCAGCTGCTCGCGCATGTTCAGGCGGCGGATGAAGTGGGTGGGCACGCCGATCTCGGCCAGGCGCTGCATCAGGTATTCGCTGATGCGGTTGTTCAGCACGCCCTTGCCGGTGATCGTGCCCTTCTTCTGGGCGTTGAAGGCGGTGGCGTCGTCCTTGAAGTACTGCACGATCGTCCCGGGCTCCGGGCCTTCGAACAGGATCTTGGCCTTGCCTTCGTAGATCTGCCGGCGACGCGCCATGGTGGGGGGACCTTCTGCGGAATTCCGTCGCCCCATAGCACCTTCCCCCCATGCGTGCCACGCATGGGCGTCCCTCATGGCAAGGGGAGGGGCGCGAAGGGTGTCCGGTCCGGCGGGCCGGGGGCGAAGCGCCACTCCCGCACCGGCCCCAGCGCCACCAGCGAGGCGCAGACGGTGCCGAATCCGTCCAGGGGCGGCACGTTCAGCGCCTCCGCCCGCGCCCCGCCGCCATCGGCCAGCAGCGCCGGCCATTCGCCCCAGTCCCCGGCGGCGGGCGGGCGCGCGGCGCGAAAGCGGGGCAGGTGGCGCGCGGTGCGCGGGCTTTCGGGGTCGTTGGGCGGATGCGCGGTGACCATGGACACGCCCGGCGGCAGCGGCGTCGCCGCCGGCGCGCCCGCGCCCAGGCCGGCCACGAAGAAGGCCGCGTCCGCGTCGGCCAGCACCATGTGGAAGGGGCGCCAGTCCCGCGCCGGCAGCGCCGCCACCCGCGCCGCGGCCTTGGCGGCCGTGCGGCCGGCCAGCGCCAGCAGCGGCAATTCCCCGCGCGAGCGCTTGCCCGCGGCCGGCCCCAGCGTGCCCGGCCGGTTCAGCACGGCGGCGACCACGCCGGCGGCGTTCATCGCCATCCAGGTGCCGCCGCCGGATCGGTCGCGCCCGCCCAGGATGCCGGGCCAGAACAGCCCCGGCGGGTCCCAGGCGCGGTCCAGCCGCTCGTCGCGGTTGGCGGCGAGGGCGCATCGCCCCTCGCCGCGCCAGATGATCACGGTGCACATGCGCCCGGATCATGCGCGGGCGCGCGGCGGCCTACCAGCGGCGGTGGTCGTGGTGCCGCCAATGCCCCGGCGGCGGGCCCCAGTGGCGCGGCGGCGGGGCGTAGTACCCGCGCGGCGGCCCCCAGTGGCGCGGCGGCGGCGGCGGCAGGAAGACCGGCCGCGGCGGCACGTAGTACACGGGCGGCGGCTGCGGCGCGTAGTAGCCGCGCGGCGGGCCCCAGTGGCGCGGCCCGTCCCAGGCCTGCGCCGTTCCCGGCAGGAAGGCGGCGGCGCCCAGCGCCGCGGCGACGAAGAACTTGGCGAAGCCACGCATGGCAGGACCCTTTAGGTTCATGCCCACATATATGTATTGTCGCGTGGCCGAAACGTGGCGCCTTCAGGGTGTTCCGAAGACGCGCGCGAAGACCGTGTCCACGTGGCGGAAGTCGCGCTGCGGGTCCATCGCCGCCGCCAGGGCCGCGGCGTCCATGCAGCCCGCCGCCTCGGGCACCGCCAGCAGGTTCTCGGCGAAGCGCTTCGCGTCCGGCCTGCCCAGGGCCAGCCAGGTGTCCATCGCCGCCTTCTGCACGGCGGCATAGGCGCCCTCGCGCGACAGCCCGGCCTGGGTCAGCGCCAGCAGCACCTTCTGGCTGTGCACCACGCCGCCGAGCGATTCCAGGTTCTCCGTCATGCGCTCGGGGTAGATCGTCAGCTTCTCCATCATGCCGGCCAGGCGCATCAGCGCGAAGTCCAGCGCGATGGTGGCGTCGGGGGCGATCACGCGCTCCACGCTCGAATGGCTGATGTCGCGCTCGTGCCAGAGGGTGATGTTCTCCAGCGCCGGCATGGCGTAGCCGCGCACCAGGCGGGCGAGGCCGGACAGGTTCTCGCTCAGCACCGGGTTGCGCTTGTGGGGCATGGCGCTGCTGCCCTTCTGGCCGGCGTGGAAGAACTCCTCCGCCTCGCGCACCTCGGAGCGCTGCAGGTGGCGCACCTCGGTCGCCAGCCGTTCCACGCCGCCGGCCACGACGGCGAGCGCGCAGAAGAAGGCCGCGTGCCGGTCGCGCGGGATCACCTGGGTGGAGACGGGCTCCACCGCCAGCCCCAGCTTCTCCGCCACATGCGCCTCCACGGCCGGGTCCACGCTGGCGAAGGTGCCGACGGGGCCGGAGATGGCGCAGGTCGCCACCTCCGCCCGCGCCGCCCTCAGGCGGCCGAGGTTGCGCGCGAACTCGACGTAGTGCCCGGCGAGCTTCAGGCCGAAGGTCGTCGGCTCGGCGTGGATGCCGTGGGAGCGGCCGATGGTGGGGGTGTGCCGGTGCTCGATGGCGCGGGCCTTGAGCGCCGCCATCACCGCCTCGCAACCGGCGATGAGCAGGTCGGCGGCGCGCGCCATCTGCACGGCCAGGCAGGTGTCCAGCACGTCGGAGCTGGTCATGCCCTGGTGAATGTAGCGGGCGTGCTCGCCCATGCCATTCTCGCCCTCGCCCAGCCAGGTGAGGAAGGCGATGACGTCGTGGCGCGTCACCCGCTCGATCTCGTCGATGCGCTCCAGGTCGGCCGCGCCGATGGCGGCGGTGCGGCGCGCGCCGGCCTCGCGGATCACGCGCGCGGATTCCGCGGGGATGGTGCCCAGCTCCGCCATCTTCTCCGCCGCCAGCGCCTCGATCTCGAACCAGATGCGGAAGCGCTCCTCCGGCGACCAGATCGCGGCCATCTGCGGGCGGGTGTAGCGGGGGACCATCGGGCGCACTCCAGGCGTGACGCGCGCTGTTTCCCCCCGATGCGCCGGGGGCGCAAGCGGGCTTTGACGCGCGGCCCGGAATCGGCCATGTCGAAGGCAACCTGTTGATCAGGCTCAAATTACAACCTCTTCATGTGGATGCCAACCCATGCCTGACTGGCTCGTCCCGCTCTTCCAGGTGCTGCTGATCGACATCGTGCTGGCGGGCGACAACGCCATCGTCGTGGGCATGGCGGCCGCGGGCCTGCCGCCGGCGCAGCGCCGCACCGCCATCCTGTGGGGCATCGCGGCGGCGACGGTCATGCGCATCGCCTTCGCCTCCATCACCGTGCAGCTGCTCGCCATCGTCGGCATCACCCTGGCCGGCGGCGTGCTGCTGCTGTGGGTCTGCTGGAAGATGTACCGCGAGCTGCGCGAGGGCGGGCACGGCGACGCGGGCGACGCGGCGGACGGCGTGGAATCCGGCGCCCCGCGCAAGACGCTGCCCCAGGCCATCACGCAGATCCTGGTCGCCGACATCTCCATGTCGCTCGACAACGTGCTGGCCGTGGCGGGCGCGGCGAAGGACCACCCCTACGTGCTCATCGCCGGCCTCGCCATCTCGGTGGTGCTGATGGGCGTGGCGGCGACCTTCATCGCCAACCTGCTGAACAAGCACCGCTGGATCGCCTGGGTGGGCCTGCTGATCATCCTCTACGTGGCCGGCGACATGATCTGGCAGGGCACGAACGAGGTGGCGGGCACGGTGCCCGGTTCCTACGCCTTCCTCATGCTGCCGCTGGGCTACATGGCGCTGCCGGGCGTGTTCCCCGCCTGGATCTGGGCCGGGGCCACGCTGCTGCAGGTCATCGTGCTGACCGTGGTGGTCACGCTGGTGGCGCAGGCGGTGTGGGGCGCCGCCCGTCGGCCGGAGGACCGGCACTGAGCGGGCGGGCCATGCGCGGCGTCGCGGCGGGGCTGCTCGCCGGCCTGCTGCTGGCCGGCTGCGCGGCCGATGACGCCCGCCCGGCCGACGGCCCCGCCGCCCTCGCCGCCCGCCTGCCCGAGGAGGCGGCGGGCCTGCGCCGCGGCCCCGACACCGCCGTCTCCGAACCCCTGGCCGGGCGCGAGGTGGCCTACGCCACCGCCAACCGCCAGGCCGCCGGCTTCGTGCAGGTGCTGCGCGCGGCCGCGCCCCTGCCGGACGGCGCGGCCTCGCCCGCCGTGCAGGCCGAGTTCGCCCGCTGGCGCGACGCCTCGGCCCATGAGTCCGGGCGCAACCGCCGGCTGAGCGTGGTGAGCGAGCGCGAGGAGGCCGGCCTGTTCCGCTGCGCCGATCTCGAAGGCACCTATGGCCGCCAGCCGGTCCGCAGCACGGTCTGCGTCGGCGCGGCGGGCGGGCAGCTGCTGCGGCTGCGCCTCACCCAGCCGCGGCGCGAGCCGCCACCGGCGGATGCCGCGGCCTTCGCCGGCGCGGTGGCGGCGGCGCTGCGGCGATAGGGCGCGATCCGTCCCGGCGGAACGCCGGGCGGTGAATCGCTCCCCGGCCTACATCAGCCCCAGCTGCCGCAGCGATGCCGTGCCGCCGCGGCCGACGACCAGGTGGTCATGCAGGGTGATGCCCATCACCCGCGCCGCCTCCGCCACCTCGCGCGTCATCTCCACGTCGGCGCGCGACGGCGCGGGGTCGCCGCTCGGGTGGTTGTGCACCAGGATGATGGCGGTGGCGTGCAGCTCCAGCGCCCGCTTCACCACCTCGCGCGGATAGACGGGCGCGTGGTTGACGGTGCCGGCGCCCAGCACCTCGTCGGCCAGCAGGCGGTTGCGCCCGTCCAGGAACAGCACGCGGAACTGCTCGGTGCGCTCGCGCGCGAGGGATGCGGTGAGGTAGTCCTGCAGGCGTTCCCAGTTGTTCAGCAGCGGCGCGTCGCGCAGCTGGCGTTCGGCCAGGCGCAGCGCCGCGGCCTGCACCACGCGCAGCGCGGCCACGCCGGATTCGCCCATGCCCTCCACCTCGCGCAGCTCGGCGGCGGGCGCGGCGATGGCCTCGGCGAAGCCGCCGAAGCGGGCCAGCAGGGCGCGCGCCACCGGCTTGGTGTCCTTGCGCGGGCTGGCGGCGAAGAGGACCATCTCCAGCAGCTCGTGGTCCAGCAGGGCGCGGGGGCCGGCATCCAGCAGCTTCTGGCGCATCCGCGCGCGGTGGCCCTCGTGGCCCAGCGGCGTCGCGGCGGGCGGCGCGGGGTCGAACAGCCCGGCCGCGTCGGCCACGCCGCGCCGGCGCGTCACGCGCCGGGCTTGTGAAGGCCGGCCGGGCTGAGGGTGAAGATCTCGCACCCCGTCTCGGTGATGCCGACCATGTGCTCGAACTGCGCGGACAGGGAGCGGTCGCGCGTCACCGCCGTCCAGCCGTCGTCCAGGATCTTCACCTCGGGGCGGCCGGCGTTCACCATCGGCTCGATGGTGAAGAACATGCCCGGCTTCAGCACCGGCCCTTCGCCGGGCCGCCCGAAATGAAGCACGTTGGGCGGCTCGTGGAAGGCGCGGCCGATGCCGTGGCCGCAGAAGTCGCGCACGATGCTGAACCGGTGCTTCTCGGCGTAGCTCTGGATGGCGTGGCCGACGTCGCCGAAGGTGCGGCCAGGCTTGGCCGCGGCGATGCCGCGCATCATCGCCTCGTAGGTCACGTCCATCAGCAGCCGCGCCTTGGTGGAGGGCGTGCCCGCCACGTACATGCGGCTGCTGTCGCCATGCCAGCCATCCAGCAGCGGCGTCACGTCGATGTTGAGGATGTCGCCCTCGGCGATCACCCGCTCGCCCGGGATGCCGTGGCAGACGACGTGGTTGATGGAGATGCAGGAGGACTTGGTGTAGCCGCGGTAGCCCAGCGTGGCCGGCACCGCGCCGTGCGCCACGGTGAAGTCGTGCAGCAGCTGGTCCAGCGCGCCGGTGGAGACGCCGGGGCGGACATGCTCGCCGATCATGTCCAGCGCCTCGGCCGCCAGGCGGCCGGCGCGGCGCATCCCCTCGAAATCCTCGGGGGCGTGCAGGGTGATGCGGCGCGACTCGCCGCCTTGCTTGTCCATGGTGCGCGTCATCAGCAGGGGTTCCCCGCCAAAATGCGCCGCAAGCCCCGCGGCTTCAACCCGCTTTCTCGCCGGCCGGGCGCTCGGGCACGCCCAGCGCGTCGGCCAGGCGGGCGTCGGCGCTGCCGCGCGGCGCGGGGCGGGGCTGGGATTCGTGCGGCGCCCAGCCGGTCATCACCAGCAGGGGCAGGCCGAATTCCAGCGGCGCGGCGGCTAGGGCGGCCGGGAACAGGGCGCGTGGCGGCACGCGCCGGTCGCGCTGCGCCAGCGCCGCCTGCTCGCCCGCCGCGCGCAGGTCGCGCACCAGCCCCATCGGCGTGGCATAGCGCAGCGGGACCGTGTCCAGGTCGGCCACCGGCAGGGCGAAGCCGGCGCGCTGGAGCAGGGCCGCGGCGTCGCGCAGGGCCGGGAAGGGCGAGACGCGGGGCGAGACGCCGCCGCGCAGCGCGCCCTCCGCCTCCGCCAGCGCCTCGCGCAGGCCCTGCAGGGTGCCCAGGCCGGGCAGGCTGGCCAGCAGCAGCCCGTCGGGGGCCAGCGCGCGGCGCAGCTGAACCAGCGCGCCGGGGAGGTCGTTCACCGTGTGCAGCGCCAGCGAGGCCACCACCAGGTCGAAGCTGGCGGGCGCGAAGGGCAGCCATTCCTCGTCGCCGGCGACCGCGATCCCGCCGGCCCGCGCCGCCATGGCGGGCGACAGGTCCATGGAGACTACGTTCTCCACCCCGCGCGCGCGCAGCAGCGGCGCCACCACGCCGCGCCCGCCGATCTCCAGCGCGCGGCCGAAGCGGCGGGTGGTGTCGTCCAGCCGGTCCAGCAGGCGCTCGGCCGCCGCTTCCAGCACGGGGGCCACTTCGGCCACGCGCGGCGCGGCGCGCTGGCGGCGCAGGGCGACGAGGCGGCGGTCGAAGATCGGCTCCATGCGGCGCAGATGCGGCCGCTGGCGCGCGGGCGCAAGCGGGCGTAGCGTCCGGCGCGATGGGGCGCCGCCGATGATTGTGTTGCATGCGATACCGGCCCGCGACGGCGATGCGCGCTTCGGCGGCTGGTAGGGCGCTCGGGGGCTGGGCGCTGGACGCCCTGTTCCCGCCCGCCTGCCTGCTGTGCGACGCCCCGGTGGCCGCGCAGGGCGGCGCCTGCCCGGACTGCTTCGCCCGCCTGTCCCTGGTGTCGGAGCCGCTGTGCCTGTGCTGTGGCGCGCCCTTCCCCCACGGCCTGCTGGGCGAGGCGGTGGAGGGCGGGCGCCTCTGCCCGGCCTGCGCGGCGCATCCGCCGGCCTTCGCGCAGGCCCGCGCCGCGCTCCGTTACGACGAGGGCGCCAAGGCGCTCATCCTCCCCTTCAAGCACAATGACCGCACGGAGCTGGCCGGCCCGCTGGCGCGGCTGATGGCGCGGGCGGGGCGCGAATTGCTGGCCCGCGCCGACGCGCTGGTGCCGGTGCCGCTGCACCGCTGGCGGCTGTTCGCGCGCCGCCACAACCAGGCCGCCCTGCTGGCCCAGGCGCTGCGCCGCCTGTCCGGCGTGCCGGTGCTGGTGGACGCGCTGGGGCGCAGCCGCGCCACCGCGCCGCTGGGCGATGCGGGCGCCGGGGAACGCCGCCGCCGGCTGGAGGGCGCCTTCGCCGTGCCGCCGCGCCGCGTCGCGCGCATCGCGGGGAAGCGCCTGCTGCTGGTGGACGACGTGCTGACCAGCGGCGCCACCGCCGATGCCTGCGCCCGCGCCCTGCTGGAGGCCGGCGCGCGCGAGGTGTCGGTGCTGGCCGCCGCACGCGTGCCCGATCCGCGGCTGGAATCGTAACCTTCGGGAAAGGCCGCGCTGCGATGCTGGCGGCGTCGCAGAAGGATTTCCCCCCATGTCCCGCTCGGCCACCCATGCGCGCGCCGTGGCGCGCGAATGCACCGGCATCGCCCTCGGCGCTTCGGCCGGCCTCGTCGCGCTGGCGATGCTGGCCTTCGCCATGTTGCGGCACGGCGCGCTCACTTGACGACCGGCGGCCCGCTGCGGCGTTATCGCGGGCATGGCCGAGATCGAGATCTACACCAGCCTCTGGTGCCCCTACTGCGCCCGCGCGAAGGCGCTGCTGGACAAGAAGGGCGTCGCCTACGTGGAGCATGACGCCCCCAGCGGCTCGAAGAAGCGGGAGGAGGCGGCGCAGCGCTCCGGCGGCCGCACCAGCGTGCCGCAGATCTTCATCAACGGGCAGGCGATCGGCGGCTCGGACGACCTGGCGGCGTTGGAGCGGGCGGGCAAGCTGGACGCGTTGCTGGCGTGACCGCTCCCCTGGCACTCGACATTCGCGAGTGCCAGCCTATCTTGGGAGTGTCATGATCCGCTTCGCGCTGCGTTGCGCCAACGCCCACGAATTCGAGAGCTGGTTCAAGGACGGCGCGGCCTATGACCGCATGGCCGCGGCCAGGCTCGTCGAATGCCCGGCCTGCGGCGATGCCCATGTCCAGAAGGCGCTGATGGCGCCCGCCATCGCCAAGGCGCCAGGCGTGAAGGGGCGTGGCGAGGCCGTGCCCGCCACTCCCGCCCCGCCCCCCCAGGCGCCCGTGGCCGGCGGCCCGATTCCCGCCCAGGTGCTGGCCCTGCTGCAACGCATGCGCGCCGAGGTGGAGAAGAACTGCGACTACGTCGGCCCGAAATTCGCCGATGAGGCGCGGCGCATCGCCAGGGGCGAGGTGGACGAGCGCGGCATCTACGGCGAAGCCAGCGAGGCCGAGACGGAGGCGCTGCGCGACGAGGGCATCGAGGTGGCCCAGCTTCCCTGGGTGCCGCGCTCGGACGGCTGAGGCCGGATCGCCGCAGGGCCGCACGGCCCGGAGGCGTGAATCCGCCCTCCAGACACGCGAGGCCGGATCGCCGCAGGGCCGCATGGCCCGGAGGCGTGAATCCGCCCTCCAGACTTCAGCGCCGCGCCTTCAGCGCCGCCGCCAGCGTCCCGTCATCCAGCACGTCCAGCGCGCCGCCGATGGGCACGCCCTGCGCCAGCCGCGTCACCGCCACGCCCGAGGGCGCCAGCCGGTCCTGGAGGTAGTGCGCCGTGCTGGCGCCCTCCACCGTCGCGGGCAGGGCCAGGATCACCTCCCGCGCCTCCGCCGCCCGGCGCAGCAGGGGCGCGACCGACAGGTCCTCCGGCCCCGTGCCGGCCAGGGCGGACAGCGTGCCGCCCAGCACGTGGTAGGTGCCGCCATGGGCGTGCGCGCGCTCCAGCGCCCAGAGGTCGGCCACGCCCTCCACCACGCAGATCAGCCCCTTGTCGCGCGTGGGGTCCGCGCAGACCAGGCAGGGGTCGCGGCTGTCCAGGTTGCCGCAGGTGGCGCAGGGGCGCACCGCCTCGGCCGCCGCGCGCAGCGCCTCGGCCAGGGGCAGCATCCGCGCCTGGGGGTCGGACAGCATCCGCAGCGCCGCCCGCCGCGCCGAGCGCCGCCCCAGCCCGGGGATGCGCGACAGCAGGGCGATCAGGTGCTCGACGGGATCGGTGTTCGGACGCATGCGGCCTCGTGCGCGGCGCGGATGCCCCTCCGCGGCCTTGCCGTGGAGGGATGAGCCGAAGCCGCCAGGATGAAGACCCTTCACATGGGGTCCCCGCCGCGGTTTTTCCGCAGCGCAGCGCAGGAAAAACTGCGGTGGGGATTCTAGAAGGGCAGCTTGAGCCCGGGCGGCAGCGCCATGCCGGCGGTGGCCTTCTGCATCTCCTCGGCCATCATGCCCTCCACCTTCTGCTTGGCGTCGGCATGGGCGGCGACCAGCAGGTCCTCCAGCACCTCGCGCTCGTCGGCCGCCATCAGCGAGGGGTCTATGGTCACCCGCCGCAGGTCGCCCTTGCCGGTCAGGCGCACGCGGACCATGCCGGCGCCGGCCTGGCCCTCGACCTCGGTGGCCTCCAGCTTGGCCTGCATCTCCTGCATGCGCGACTGCATCTGCTGCGCCTGCTTCAGCATGTTGCCCAGGTTCTTCACGCTCAGTCCTCCTCGGGGAAATCAACGGGCTCGGCATCGGGCGGGGCGAAGTCCGGCAGGTCGTCGGGCTCCTCCTCCGCCACGGGCTTCAGCCCGTAGGCATCGGTGCCGGCGTCGCGCACCGCCTCCAACTTCGCGCCGGGGAACACGTCCATGATCGCCAGCACCAGCGGGTGGCTGCGCGCCATGGCGCGGCGGCCTTCCTCGGCGGTGGCGGCCTGCTCGGCGAGCGTCGGCCCGCCGGCGGCGTTGGTGAAGGCGACCGTCCAGCGCCGGCCCGTGCGCTCCTCCAGCAGCGCGCCCAGCTTGGCGCCCAGGTCGCGCGGGGCCTGGGGGCGCACGCGCAGCTCCAGCAGCGGCGGCTCCACCCGCACCGGGTGGACGTCGTGCAGCAGGTGGGCGTGCAGCAGGGGCGAGACGCCGTGCGCCAGCGCCACCACGGCCCGCCATTCGGTGGGCTGGGCCAGCTGCGCCGGGGCGGGAGCCGCGGCGGCCACGGGCGCGCCGTTCACCACCGCCCGCAGCGCCGGCCCGCCCGAAGGCGCGGGTGCCGGGCCGCCGCCGGCCGGCACCGCGCCGCCCGATTCCAGCCGCCGCAGGATGTCGCCCGGCGTCGGCATCGCGCTGACATGGGCGAGGCGGATCAGCACCATCTCGGCCGCGGCCAGCCGGTCCGGGGCGGCGTTCACCTCCTCGATCCCCTTCAGCACCATCTGCCAGGCGCGCGCCAGCACGGGCACCGACAGCGCCCCGGCCAGCGCGGCGCCGCGGGTGCGCTCCGCCTCCGGCAGGGCGGCGTCGTGCTTCAGCGCGGGGATGGCGTGGAAGCGGGTGAGGGTGTGCACCTGCTCCAGCAGGTCCTGCATCACGGTCAGCGGCTCGGCGCCGCAGTCATGCGCCTCGTCCAGGCGGGACAGCGCGGCGGGCAGGTCGCCGCGCAGCGCGGCCTCCAGCATGTCCAGCACCAGGCCGCGATCGGCCAGGCCCAGCATGTCGCGCACCTGCGCCGCCGAGACCTGCCCGTCCTCGCCCAGCGCGATCGCCTGGTCGAGCAGGGACAGCCCGTCGCGCACCGAACCGTCGGCGGCGCGCGCCAGCATGGCCAGCGCGTCCGGCTCCACCGCCGCGCCCTCCAGCGCGCCGATGCGGGCGAAGTGGCGGGCCAGCCGCTCCTCCGGCACGCGCTTCAGGGCGAAGGTCTGGCAGCGGCTGCGGATGGTGATGGGCACCTTCCGCAACTCGGTGGTGGCGAGGATGAAGGTGATGGAGGGCGGCGGCTCCTCCAGCGACTTCAGCAGTGCGTTGAAGGCCTGCTCCGTCAGCATGTGGACCTCGTCCAGGATGAACACCTTCTGGCGTCCCTGGGCGGGGCGGAAGCGCAGCGCCTCGCGCAGCTCCCGCACGTCGTCGATGCCGCGGTTGGAGGCGGCGTCCATCTCCACCACGTCCGGGTGGCGGTCGGCCATGATGGCCAGGCATTCGGGACACACGCCGCAAGGGTCCGCCGTGGGGCCGCCCTTGCCGTCGGCGCCCACGCAGTTCAGCGCGCGGGCGATGATGCGTGCGGTGGTGGTCTTGCCCACGCCGCGCACGCCGGTCAGCAGGAAGGCGTGGTGCACGCGGCCGCGGGCGAAGGCGTTCCGCAGCACGCGCACCAGGGCTTCCTGGCCGATCAGGTCGTCCAGCGTCTGCGGGCGGTACTTGCGGGCCAGCACGCGGTAGGGGGCGTTCACCACGGGAATGGCGACGGCCTTCGGCGCGGGCGCCTCGTCCATCCCGAACAGGCCAGGGCCTTCGGGCGCCGGCGGCTCGGGGATCTCCTCCTCCGGGGCGGGCAGGTCGCTCGGCAAGGGATCCCCCCGGATGGCGGTGGCGAAGCGGTGGAAGGCCGGCATGCGACCCGGGCGAGAACCCGTTGCGGCTGCTTCCTTCCGGACCTGACCGGGTTGGCGAGGGGCCCGTCCGCCGCCGACCTTCCGCCCCCCATATCGCCCCTGGGCGGGTGGGAGGCAAGTGGGCCGCCGCGAGGCAACCCCGCCGCACCATGCCACGTTGGCGAAGCATGACCGAGCAACCGATGGACAAGGTGGACGCCCGCCAGGGCGACAAGCGCCGCATGAACAGCCGCGTGCTGGTCTGGGGCCTGGCATTCGTCGTGCTGGCCTTCGTGGCGGCCTACTTTATCGCCTGACCGGCCTGCGGCCGGTCAGGCTGGTTTTTTTGGGCCCTCACCGTCGCGGCCCAAGGGCCGCGACTACGCCGGGCGCCGCCTCCGGCGGCTTGGCTTCGGCACCCTGAAGGGCGCCGGCGCCCGCGGTGCGGGCGCATCCTGCATGGGCGGTCGTTGTTCTGGGCGGGGGTGCCGGCTGGCCGGCGCTGGCCTTCGGCTTTGCACCTCTGGTGTTGGATGGCGCGCTTCTTGGGTGGGCCGCCGTGCGGGCGCATCCTTTGTGCGCGGTTCGTATCCTGGGTGGGGGCGCCGGTCGGCCGGCGCTGGCCTTCGGCCTCGCGCCTCTCGTGCAGGGGGCGCGCTTCACGCACAGGCCGCCGCATGGCAGGGTCCGGCGCGATGCTCTCCTTCCCCGCCAGCCGCCCCAACGCCTACACCGGCTCCCCGCTCGACCGCGCCTCGGGCCGGCGCGACGATGACGGCTTCGTCGCCGCCGCGCTCGACGACCCGCAGGCCCTCTTCGCCCCGGTGTGGCGCGCGCGCTCGCTGCTCGCCAATGTCGAGGCCGGCGCGCCCGAGGCGGTGCTGCTGTCCGGCGACGCCGCCCGCGCCCTTCGCATGGCCGGCGGCCCCTGGGCCTTCCTGGGCCTGTGGGAGGGCCGGCCGACCTTCGCCGTGGACTGCTCGGCCACCGACGACCCGCTGCCCCTGCTGCCGCCCGCCATGGGCGCCTTCCAGGACCTGCGCGCGGTGGCCGGCCTGCTGCCGCCGGGCGAGGCCAGCGTGCTGGCCCACGCGCGCGGCCTGATGCACTGGCGCGTGAAGCACCGCTTCTGCGGCGTCTGCGGCGGACCCTGCGAACCGCGCAGCGCCGGCAACGCCATGGCCTGCACGGCCTGCGCCGCCCAGCACTTCCCGCGCACCGACCCGGCCGTGATCATGCTGGTGGTGCGCGGCGACCGCTGCCTGCTGGGCCATTCGCACCGCTTCCCCACCACCACCATGTTCAGCACCCTGGCCGGCTTCGTCGAGCCCGGCGAAAGCCTGGAGGAAGCCGTGCGGCGCGAGGTGTTCGAGGAGACGGGCGTGCATGTCGGCCGCGTCGGCTACCATTCCTCGCAGCCCTGGCCCTTCCCCTCATCCATCATGCTGGGCTTCCACGCCGAGGGGCTGAGCGAGGCGATCGCGCTCGACACGGAGGAGCTGAAGGACGCCCGCTGGTTCACCCGCGCCGAGATCGCCGCCCCCGAGGCGCATGGCTTCTCCCTCCCGCGCGTGGATTCCATCGCGCGCCGACTGATCGAGGACTGGCTGCACGCATGAGGTACGCGCCCATCATCCTGCTCGCCCTGGCCGCCCCCCTGGCCGCCTGCGCCCAGCGCCCCGCCACCGACGTGCTGGGCGAGCGCCTCTCGCCGGCGCAGGCCGAATGCCGCGCCGAGGCCCGCCGCTCGCCCGAGGTGACGCGCATCCTGCGCCAGGCGAACCCGCAGCCCGATTCGGTGAACCAGGCCCGCATCCGCGAGGAGACGCGCATCGCCGAGACCACCGCCTGGCGGCGCTGCCTGCGCGAGCGCGGGCTGGCGCTGCCGGGCGGGGTGGAGATCGTCCGCGGGCTGTAGCGCCCGCGGACGGGTAGGCTCAGGCCTTGCGGGTGGTGCCGTCGTCGCGCTCCACTTCCACCTCGGTGCGGCGCACCGTGTCGCGCACCGTTTCCGTGCGGGTGTCGCTGTCCTTGCGGACCACGACCTCGCCGGTCACCCGCGCCTCCTTGGCGATCACCGCCTCCTCCTCGGATTCGGTGGCCTCGATCACGCGGTCCTTGAACAGCGCGTCGGCGTCGGTGGCCGGGCGGTCGACCGCGCGGCGCTCCACGTCCACCGTCTCGCGCCGCAGCGTCACCTGCTCCTCCACCGGCGTCTCGATGACGTAGGAGCGGATGCGCACGCGCCCGTGCGAGGTCTCGCGCTTGCCCACGCGCAGGCGCTCCTCGACGACCGGGATGGCCTCGTGGTGCCCGTCCGTGGCGCCCGCCATGCCCATGGCGCCGGTGCGGTGGCCTTCGTTCTCCGGCCGCGCGCCGCTCATGTTGGTGCCCAGCGCGTCATCCGCCCCGCGCGACAGCATGGTGCCCGGCGGGTTGCTGCCGGAGGACATGCCGCCCGCGCCCAGCGTGCCCGTGCGGTCGCCCTCGTTCTCCGGGTGCGCGCCGGAGATGTTGGTGCCCAGCACCTCGTCGGTCCCGCGCGAGAGCATGGTGCCGGGCGGGTTGGACGCCTCGTTCATCGGGCGCGCGCCGCTCATGTTGGTGCCCATCGCGTCGTCGGCCGCGCGGCTGGCCATCGTGCCGGGCGCGCCCTCGTCGCGGCGCATGACGCTGTCCCCGCCATAGGTGTCGAAGGCGCGGCCGTTCCAGCCTTCGGCGCGCCAGGCGGCCTCGCGCTCGTCCAGGTCCACGGCGCCGTTGGCCTCCAGGATGTCGGCCGCCGCCTCCATGCGGTCGGCGGGGGCGGAGATCACCAGCACGGTGCCGCCGCGGCGCGCGGCCTCGGCGTAGCCGTGGCGGTCGTCCTCGGGCACGAACAGGTCGGCCAGGCTTTCCCAGAAGCCCTTGTCGGCGGTGGTGGAGGACGCCTCCTGGCGGTGCATCCGCATGGAGGAGCGGGCGAAGCCCTGCGCGGCCAGCGCGTCCATGGCGCGCTGCGCCTCGGCCTCGAAGTCGAACACTGCGGTGATGGTGCGGTCCATGGTGACGGTTCCTTCGCGGTTCACGGTGCGTCGGCGGCGGGGGGCAGGCGCTCGACCTCGGCGACCTGGCGGCGCAGGGCCACCACCTCGCGCACGGTCTCGCTCCCGGCATGGCGGACCAGGCGGATCTCCTCGCGCAGCAGCAGGCGCCGCTCGACGACGAGCACCTCCTCTAGCACGGGGATGATCCAGGTGCCGTCCGCATCCTGCCGGGGCTCCGGGGCCACCTCGCCGGCGTCGAGCGTGCGGTTCACCGCGACGCGCTCCACCTCGAGGCGTTCGGACGCCAGGGTTTCGGTGACCTCGGCGGGCATGGATTCGGTGCGCAGCGTGACGCGCACGCGCCCGCCCTCGCGCCGGACGCGCTCCACGCGGGCCGTTTCCACGGCCAGCGGCAGCACCTCCTCCTCATCACGACCCGATGCCACGAACCCTTGCCCCTCGACGCTGATGGCCGGAGAACGGGGCTGCTGGCCGCTTCGTTGCCCTTCCCTCAAGGGGAGGGCGTCAGCTTTCCTTGTGGGCCACGCGGAAGGGGTGGGCGCGGTAGGTGCCCAGCACCGTCACCTCGCGCGTGAAGAAGCGCAGCTCCTCCAGCGCGCGGAACAGCCGTGGGTCGTCCGGATGGCCGTCCACGTCGCACAGGAACTGCGTGGCGGTGAAGGCGCCGTCGAGCATGTAGCTTTCCAGCTTCGTCATGTTCACGCCGTTGGTGGCGAAGCCGCCCAGCGCCTTGTAGAGCGCGGCCGGCATGTTGCGCACGCGGAACACGAAGGTGGTGACGGGGTTCGGCGCCTCCAGCGGCGGCGCCTCGGGCTGGGCCGACATCACGTAGAAGCGCGTGGTGTTGTGGGCCGCGTCCTCGACGTTGCGGCGCAGGATCTCCAGGCCATAGACCTCGGCGGCGAGCGCGCTGGCGACCGCGCAGTCCTCGGGCGTGCCGTCGCGCGCCACCATCTCGGCCGCGCCCGCCGTGTCGGCCTGGATCACGGGGGTGAGCGACAGCTCCTTGATCACCTTCAGCACCTGGCCCAGCGCCATGGGGTGCGAATGCGCGCGGCGGACCGTGGCCAGCGTCGCGCCCTGCCGCGCCAGCAGGCAATGCTCCACGCGCTCGAAATGCTCGCCCACCACCCACAGGCCCGAATCGGGCAGCAGGCGGTGGATGTCGGGCACGCGGCCGGCGAGCGAGTTCTCGCAGGGGAGCATGGCGCGCTGGGCCCGGCCCTCGCGCACCGCCGCCATCGCCGCCTCGAAGGAGGGGCAGGGCAGGGTGGCCCAGCCCGGATAGGCGTGGCGGCAGGCGAGGTCGGAATAGGCGCCGGGGACACCCTGGAAGGCGATGGTGGTCATTCTTGGTCCGTGCGGCGGTTGATGGATGGCGCTTTGGCGTCTATGTGAGGCACGTCTAAGCCAGGGCCGGAGGGCGCGCAAATTCGCGCCCCGGCCCATTCCGCGGAAGGGTCGGTCCGGCATGAGCCTGGAGGTCAACAAGGCATTCGCGGCGGTGCTGACCGCGGGGATCGCGTTCCTGGGCGCCGGGATCATCGGCGAGCAGGTGGTGCATCCGACGCGGCTCGAACGCAGCGCGATCCAGGTGGGCGAGGCGCCGGCCGTGCAGCAGGCCGCGGCCCCCGCCGCCGCACCGGCGATCGAGCCCATCGCCCCGCTGCTGGCCGCCGCCAACGTGGACAACGGCCGCGCCGTGGCCGGCCGCGTCTGCGCCTCCTGCCACTCCTTCACCGATGGCGGGCGCAACGGCGTGGGCCCGAACCTGTGGAACATCGTGAACAAGGGCCACGCCCAGGTGGCGGGGTTCAACTACTCCAACGCGAACCGCGCCCTGGCCGACAAGCCCTGGACCTACGAGGCGCTGAACGAGTTCATCGCCGCCCCCGCGCGCGCCATGCCCGGCACGCGCATGGCCTTCGCCGGCATCAACAACACGCAGCAGCGCGCGGACGTCATCGCCTTCCTGCGCACCCTGTCGCCCAGCCCGGCGCCGTTGCCCTAAACCCCACGACACTTTTCCGCCGGCGCTTCGCTAGGCGGAAAAGCGCCGCGGGGGCCCCGGTTCAAGGGCACTTCATCCTGGAAGCGCGGCTCATCCTGCCGTGGCGGAGCCACGGCAGGGCCACACAGGGGTGCCATTCGCATGAGCGTTTCCGTTCCTGCCGAGTTCGTCCAGGCCGCGCATGAGGCGGCCGCGCTGGCCGGCGCCGCCATCCGGCCGCTGTTCCGCTCGCCCCTGCTGGTCGAGGCCAAGGGCGACGCCTCGCCGGTCACGGAGGCCGACCGCGCCGCCGAACGCGCCCTGCGCGAATTCCTCCACGCCCGCTTCCCCGGCCACGGCATCCTGGGCGAGGAATACGGCGCCGAGCGCGCGGATGCCGAATGGCTCTGGGTGCTCGACCCCATAGACGGCACCCGTGCCTTCCTCACCGGCCGCCCGCTCTGGGGCACGCTGGTCGGCCTGCTGCACCGGGGCGTGCCGGTGCTGGGCTTGATCGACCAGCCCGTGCTGGGGGAGCGCTGGCTGGGCGTTTCCGGCCAGGGCACCACCTTCAACGGCGCGCCCGTCCGCACCCGCCCCTGCGCCGCGCTGGCCGAGGCCGAGCTCGCCTCCACCTCGCCCGACATCTTCACGCCCCTCACCGCCCCGCGCTTCGCCGCCGTGCAGCGCGCCGCGCGGCGCACCTCCTGGGGCGGGGATTGCTACCTCTACGGCCTGGTGGCGCTGGGCCTGGTGGATCTGGTGGTGGAGGACACGCTGAAGCCCTGGGACTGGGCCGCGCTGGCCCCCGTGGTGGAAGGCGCCGGCGGCCGCCTGACCGACTGGGCCGGAAACCCCCTGCGCCTGGGCAGCGCCGGCGACGTGGTGGCGGTGGGCGACCCCGCGCTGCTGCCCGCCGTGGTGGCCGCGCTTGCGGGCTGAGCGCCGCACCCCCAAAGTCAGGCCATGAAGCGCCGAGACCTCTTCGCCGCCGGCACCGGGCTCATCGCCTTCGCCGGAACCGCCCGCGCGCAGCAGGGGGCGGTGCGCACCCACGCGCTGTCCCTGCTCGGCGAGCCCGCCCTGCCAGCCGGCTTCCCGCACTGGCCCTGGGTGAACCCGGACGCGCCGAAAGGCGGCGAGGTCGCGCTGACCGCGCTGGGCTCCTTCGACAGCTTCAACCCCTTCATCCTGCGCGGCACGCCGGCCGTGGGCTCCAGCCTCATCTACGACCCCTTGCTGGTGGAAAGCGAGGACGAGGCCAGCAGCGAATACGCCCACCTGGCCGAGGCGATCGAGGTGCATGCCGACCGCAAGGGCGTGTCCTTCGAGCTGCGCGAATCGGCGCGCTGGCACGATGGCCGCCCCGTTTCCGCCGAGGATGCGCGCTGGACCTTCGAGACGCTGCGCGCCCAGGGCCGCCCCTTCTACCGCGCCTACTGGGGCGACGTGGAATCGGTGGCCGCCGAAGGGCCGCGCCGCGTCACCTTCCGCTTCCGCACCGACGAGAACCGCGAGCTGGCGCTGATCCTCGGCCAGATGGCCGTGCTGCCGAAGCATTGGTGGGAGGGGCGCGACTTCGCCCGCCCGCTGCTGGAGCCGCCGCTGGGCTCCGGCCCCTACCGCATCGAGCGCTTCGAGGCCGGCCGCGGCGTCACCTACCGCCGCGTCGAGGACTACTGGGCGCGCGACCTGAACACGCGGCGCGGCACCAACAACTTCGACCGCATCCGCTACGAATACTTCCGCGACGCCACCGTGGCCTTCGAGGCATTCAAGGCCGCCCAGGTGGATTTCCGCACGGAGAACGTGGCGCGCGACTGGTCCACCGGCTACGACTTCCCGGCTGTCCGCCGCGGCCTGGTGCAGCGCGACACCATCCGCCACGAGCGCCCGACGGGGATGCAGGGCTTCGCGATGAACCTGCGCCGGCCCCTGTTCCAGGACGCGCGGGTGCGCGAGGCCCTCGTCCAGCTCTTCGACTACGAATGGCTGAACGCCAACATCTTCTTCGGCCTCTACGCCCGCACCACCTCCTTCTTCTCCAATTCCGAACTGGCCTCCTCGGGCCTGCCCGCGGGCCGCGAGCTGGCGATCCTGGAGCCGTTCCGCGCCCAGCTTCCCGCCCGCGTCTTCACGGAGGAGTTCCGCCTGCCCGTCACCGACGGCTCGGGCAACAACCGCGAGGGGCTGCGCCGCGCCATCGCGCTGATGGCCCAGGCCGGCTGGACGCTGCGCGACCGCCGCCTGGTGAACGCGCAAGGCCAGCGCTTCGAGTTCGAGATCCTGCTGAACACGCCCACCTTCGAGCGCGTGGCGCTGCCCTACGTGCAATGGCTCCAGCGCCTGGGCATCGAGGCGCGGGTCCGCACGGTGGACCCCGCGCAATACCAGGTGCGGATGGACAATTTCGACTTCGACATGACGGTGAACGTGATCGGCCAGTCGCTGTCCCCGGGCAACGAGCAGCGCGACTTCTTCGCGTGCGGCAAGGCGTCCGAGCCCGGCTCGCGCAACCTCGGCGGCATCTGCGCGCCGGCCATTGACGCGCTGGTGGAGCTGGTGATCAACGCGCCCGACCGCGAGGAGCTGGTGCATCGCACCCGCGCGCTGGACCGCGTGCTGCTGCACCAGCACTTCGTCATCCCCAACTGGCACAACCGCGCCTTCTGGATCGCCTTCTGGGACCGCTTCGGGCGGCCGCCGCGCAACCCGAGATACGGGCTGGGCTTCCCGTCGGACTGGTGGGTGGACGCGGCGAAGGACCGCGCGCTGGCCGAGGCGCGGCGCAACCTGTGACATCGTATCTTCTCAGGCGCCTGCTGCTGGTGGTGCCGACGCTGTTCGGCATCATCCTCATCAACTTCGCACTGGTGCAGCTCGCCCCCGGCGGGCCGGTGGAGCAGATGATCGCCGAGATCCGCGGCGAGGGGCAGGCGCTGGGCCGCATCACCGGCGAGGGCGGGGGCGAGGTGCGCGGCCCGCAGCCCAGCCAGGGCGAGGGCGGCGGCTCCGCCTATCGCGGCGCGCGGGGGCTGGATCCGGCCATAATCCGCGAGATCGAGCGCTCCTTCGGCTTCGACAAGCCGGCCCATGTGCGGTTCTGGGAGATGCTGAAGGGCTACGCCACCTTCGACTTCGGCCGCTCCCTGTTCCGCGACCGCCCGGTCTGGGAGCTGGTGCTGGAGAAGCTGCCCGTCTCCGTCTCGCTGGGGCTGTGGAGCACGCTGATCATCTACCTCATCTCCATCCCGCTGGGCATCCGCAAGGCGGTGCGCGACGGCAGCCGCTTCGACCTGTGGACGAGCGCGGTGGTGCTGGTGGGCTACGCCATCCCGGGCTTCCTGTTCGCGGTGCTGCTGGTGGTGCTGTTCGCCGGCGGCTCCTTCGTGCAGTGGTTCCCGCTGCGCGGCCTGGCTTCGTCAGGCTCGGCCGACTGGCCCTTCTGGCAGCGCGTGGCGGACTACGCCTGGCACGTCACCCTGCCGACCATCACGCTCGTGATCGGCGGCTTCGCGGGGCTGACGATGCTGACCAAGAACTCCTTCCTGGAGGAGATCAACAAGCAATACGTGCTGACCGCCCGCGCGAAGGGGGCGGGGGAGACGCGCATCCTCTACGGCCACGTCTTCCGCAACGCCATGCTCATCATCATCGCGGGCTTCCCGGCCGCCTTCATCGGCATCCTGTTCACCGGCGCGCTGCTGGTGGAGATCATCTTCTCGCTCGACGGCCTGGGCCTGCTGGGCTTCGAGGCGGCGATCCGCCGCGACTACCCGGTGATGTTCGGCACGCTCTACATCTTCACCCTGCTGGGGCTGGTGATGCAGATCGTCTCCGACTTCACCTACACGCTGGTGGACCCGCGGATCGACTTCGAGGCGCGGCGGTGAGTCCGCTGAACCGTCGCCGCTGGGCCAATTTCCGCGCCAACCGCCGCGGCTGGGTCTCGGCCTGGATCTTCCTCGCGCTGTTCCTCGTCACCCTCTTCGCCGAGGTGATCGCCAATGACCGGCCGCTGGCCGCGCATGTCGAGGGGCGCTGGTTCTTCCCGGTCATCACAGAATACGCGGAATCCGACGTGGTGCCCGACGGCCTGCCCGTGACCGCCGACTGGGCCGACCCCGACTTCGCGCGCGACGTCGCCGAACGCGGCGGCACGGTCGTCTGGCCGCCCATCCGCTTCGACGCCCGCTCCGTGGTGCGCGACCTCGGCCGGCCCGCCCCCTCGCCGCCCTCGGCCCGCAACTGGCTGGGCACGGACGACCAGGCGCGCGACGTGATGGCGCGGGTGATCTACGGCTTCCGCATCTCCGTGCTGTTCGGCTTCACGCTGACGGTCCTGGCCAGCATCGTGGGCATCGCGGCCGGCGCCGTGCAGGGCTACTACGGCGGCTGGACCGACCTGCTGTTCCAGCGCTTCATCGAGATCTGGTCGGGCATGCCGCAGCTCTTCCTGCTCATCATCCTGGCGAGCGTGATCGAGCCCTCCTTCTGGACGCTGCTGGGCTTCCTGCTGCTCTTCTCCTGGATGGGGCTGGTGGGGGTGGTGCGCGCCGAGTTCCTGCGCGGCCGCAACCTGGACTACGTGCGCGCCGCCCGCGCGCTGGGCGTGCCGGACCGCACGCTGATGTGGCGCCACATCCTGCCCAACGCGATGGTGGCGACGCTGACCTTCCTGCCCTTCACCCTGTCGGGCTCCGTCACCGTGCTGGCCTCGCTCGACTTCCTGGGCTTCGGCCTGCCGCCCGGCTCGCCCTCGCTGGGGGAGCTGCTGGCGCAGGGCAAGAACAACATGCAGGCGCCCTGGCTGGCCTTCACCGGCTTCGTCGTGCTCGGCGGCGTGCTGACGCTGCTGATCTTCGTGGGCGAGGCGGTGCGCGACGCCTTTGACCCAAGGAAGCTGCCCGGGGGGAATCGTTAGATGCCCTCAGACGCCGGGCGCCCGCATCCGGGCCCCATCGAAATCGCGAAGCGATTTGCGATGGGAACCCGTCCGCGGCCTTGGCTTCGCCGCGCCGTGGGTGCGCCGGCGTCACGCGCGGTCTGGCGGCGCCGGCCGCCGTGCGGCCGGATGGGATTCGCCTGAATGACTGATGCGCCCCTCCTGTCCGTCGAAAACCTGTCCGTCGCCTTCAACGGCACGCCCGTGGTGCAGGACGTCTCCTTCGCCGTGAACCCTGGCGAGACGGTCGCCATCGTCGGCGAATCCGGCTCGGGCAAGTCCGTCACCGCGCTGTCCATCCTGCGCCTGCTGGCGGCTTCCGGCAGCAACCCCAGCGGCCGCATCATCCTGGACGGCACGGAGGTGCTGACCGCCGACGAGCGCGCCCTGCACCGCCTGCGCGGCGGCGTCGCCGGCATGGTGTTCCAGGAGCCGATGACCAGCCTGAACCCGCTCCACAGCATCGGCCGGCAGGTGGGCGAGGCGATCACCCTGCACCGGCCCCTGCGCGGCGCCGCGCTGCGCGATGAGATCGTCGCCCGGCTGGAGCGCGCGGGCCTGCCCGATCCCGCGGCGCGGCTGGACGCCTATCCGCACCAGCTGTCCGGCGGCCAGCGCCAGCGCGTGATGATCGCCGCCGCGCTCGCCAACGACCCGAAGCTGCTCATCGCCGACGAGCCGACCACCGCGCTCGACGTCACCATCCAGGCGCAGATCCTCGCACTCCTCGCCGAGCTGAAGGCGCGCACCGGCATGGCCGTGCTGTTCATCACCCACGACCTCGCCATCGTCCGCCGCCACGCCCAGCGCGTGGTGGTGATGAAGGACGGCCGCGTGGTGGAGCAGGGCGACACCGCGCAGGTCTTCGCCGCACCCGCCCATCCCTACACCCGCATGCTGCTGGCCACCGAGCCGCGCGGCCACCCCGCCCCGGTGGACGTCGCCGCCGCCAACGTGCTGGAGGCGCGGGACATCCACGTCTCCTTCCCCATCCGCCGTGGCCTGCTGCGCCGGGTGGCGAGCGAGGTGAGGGCGGTGCAGGGCGTCTCGCTGGTGGTGCGGGAGGGCGAGACGCTGGGCATCGTGGGCGAATCCGGCTCGGGCAAGACGACGCTGGGGATGGCGCTGCTGCGGCTTGAAGCCTCGCGCGGCGCCATCCGCTTCGAGGGGCGCGACATCGCGGGCCTGGACCGCGGCGCCATGCGGCCGCTGCGCGCGCGGATGCAGGTGGTGTTCCAGGACCCCTACGGCTCGCTCTCGCCCCGCATGAGCGCGGGCGACATCGTGGGCGAGGGGCTGCTGGTGCACGACCGCGGCCTGAACGCCGCGCAGCGCGCCGCGCGCGTGGCGACGGCGCTGGAGGAGGTGGGCCTGGACCCCGCCGTGATCCACCGCTACCCGCACGAGTTCAGCGGCGGGCAGCGCCAGCGCCTGGCCATCGCCCGCGCCCTGGTGCTCAAGCCCCGGCTGCTGGTGCTGGACGAGCCGACCAGCGCGCTGGACGTCTCCGTGCAGGCGCAGGTGGTGGAGCTGCTGCGCGCGCTCCAGGTCAAGCACGGCCTGGCTTTCCTGTTCATCAGCCACGACCTGAAGGTGGTGCGCGCCATGGCGCACCGCATCATCGTGATGCGCGCCGGCCGCGTGGTGGAGGAAGGCGAGGCCGAGGCCGTGACGTGCCGCCCGAAAGACCCCTATACCCGCGCCCTGATGAGCGCCGCCTTCGACCTGAGCATCGCATGACCGCCACCGAGAAACCGGGCTTCGGCCGCACCGACCCCAGCCACCCCTGGGGCAACCAGGAGCGCGAGCGGCTGCGCGACCTGCTGGACGACGGCACCGTCAAGCTCGGCATCCACATCCGCAAGATGAACTCCCCCGGCTCGCCCGTGTACCAGTACGCCGAGAATTTGTGGCCGGCCGCGCTGATCCTGTCCTCCTCCTTCGCCGCCACCGCGCTGATCCACTTCTACGTCGGCGCCGCGGTGCTGGCGGCCGGCTGCACCTGGTGGGTGTGGAAGGTGCTGCCGGGCATCAAGGACCGCGTCTTCCACCGCACCGCCGCCTACGTGCTCAGCGACGACCTGAAGTTCGACGTGATGTGGGCGCGCGGCATGCTGTCGCTCTACAGCAAGCGCCCGGACGGCACCGAGCGCGTGGCGACCGGGCGCGACGACTGGCGCGCCTATGTCCGCTCCTTCCACGGCGAGGCGGGCGCGGCCCCTCGCGACCAGGGAGCCTGAGCGATGGCCATCCTCCTTTCCACCAAGGCCAACGCCATGGCCGACTGGCGCGACGCGCTGCTGGAATGCGACCCCTCGCTCGACATCCGCCTCTTCCCCGACGCGGGAGACCCCGCGGAGATCGAGGCGGCGGTGTGCTGGACGCAGCACGACATGGCGGAGCTGCGCCGCTACCCGAACCTGCGCCTCATCGTCTCCATGGGCGCGGGGGTGGACCACCTGCTGCGCCCGCCGGGCCCGCCGCCCGGCATCCCGGTGGCGCGGCTGAAGGACGGGCGGCTGACCACCGGCATGGCCGAATGGGTGCTGCTGAACGTGCTGCGCTTCCACCGCCAGGACCTGGACTACCGGGCGCTGCAGGCCGCGCGCACCTGGGAGGAGCTGCCGGCGCCCGAGACGGCGGAGCGGCGCGTCGGCTTCCTCGGCCTGGGCGAGTTGGGACTGGCCGCCGCCCGGGCTTGCGCCGCGCTGGGCTTCCCCGTGCAGGGCTGGACGCGCCGGCCGCGCGCCATCCCGGGCATCGAGACCTTCCACGGCGAGGATGGGCTGCGCGCCATGCTGGGGCGCACGGACATCCTGGTCTGCCTGCTGCCGCTGACGCCCGATACGCGCGGGTTGCTGAACCGGGGCACCCTGGCGCTGCTGCCGCGCGGCGCCTTCCTGGTGAACGGCGCCCGCGGCGGCCACCTGGTGCAGGAGGACCTGTTGGCCGCGCTGGATTCCGGCCACCTCGCCGCCGCCGCGCTGGACGTGTTCGAGCCTGAGCCCCTGCCGGCGGACCACCCCTTCTGGGCGCATCCGCGCGTGGTGATGACGCCGCACGCGGCCAGCATCACCATCCCGCGCTCGGCCGCGCCGCAGGTGGTGGAGAATTTGCGCCGCGCCCGCGCCGGGGAGCCCTTGCTGAACCTCGTGGATTTCTCCGCCGGCTACTGAGCCGCTTCCATCGCCTCGCCGAGCGCCGGCTGGGGCTGCGCCATGGGGCCGGCGGCCGCTTCCGCCTCGGCCATGATGCGCCGCATCTCGCCCAGGAAGGCGGCGCCCGCCAGGGTGCGCTGCACGAGCACGGAGCGGCGGTCCATCATGTCCAGCTTGCGCCGCGCGAGATCGAGCTCGCCCAGCCGGTCCAGCGCGCGGGTGATGGCCGGCTTGGAGACGTTCAGCGCCAGCGCCAGGCCGCGCACCGTGTGCGGCCCCGGGCCGAGATAGACCGACAGGAACACCGCGAGCTGCCGGGCGGACAGGTCCGGCCCGTCGCGCTTCACCAGGGTCACCACCGTGTCGCGGAACACCTCCACCAGGTGATCAGGACTGTTCTGCGACGCCATGGGCCTGTTCCCTATCGGCCCTCATCCGGGCCACCATGCTGATGACATGTCCGACCCCTCAGGTGGGATGGAACCGCTGCATGTATAGGGGAAAAACGCGGGTTCATTGCAAGAAGTTCATTGACCGGTTGGAATTCGCGCCTCCAGCCACGTCTCCAGCCCGGCCAGCAGCGCGCGCATCCCGGTGGCCTCGCCGCCCTCCGGCGCGCCCGGCCGCGTCGAATCGTTCCATGAATAGCAATCGAGATGCGCCCAGGGAATCCCCGCCGGCACGAATCGGCGCAGGAACAGGGCGGCGACGATCGCCCCGCCCAACGGCCGCGGGCTGACATTGGCGAGGTCCGCCACCGGGCTGTCCAGCCAGGATTCGTAGGGGGCGTGCAGGGGCAGCCGCCACAGCGGCTCGTGCGCCGCGATGCCGCCCGCCAGCAGCGCCGCCACCAGCGCCTCGTCGGTGCCGAACAGCGCCGGCAGTTCCGGCCCCAGCGCCACGCGCGCCGCGCCGGTCAGCGTGGCCGCGTCGAGGATCAGCGCGGGCGCGCGCTCGGCGGCGAAGGCCAGCAGGTCGGCCAGCACCAGCCGCCCCTCGGCGTCGGTGTTGCCGATCTCCACGGACAGGCCCTGGCGCGTCGCCAGCACGTCGCCGGGGCGGAAGCTGGCGCCGGAGACGCTGTTCTCCACCGCGCCGACCAGCAGCAGGATGCGGCAGGGCGCGCGGCGCGCCATCAGCGCCTCGGCCAGCGCCAGCATCACGGCGGCACCCCCCATGTCCTTCTTCATCCGCAGCATCGCGCTGCTGGGCTTGAGGTCCAGCCCGCCGGTGTCGAAGCACACGCCCTTGCCGCACAGCGCCAGCAGCGGCCCCGAATCCCCCCATTCCAGCACCGCCACGCGGGGCGCGCGCGGGCTGGCCGCGCCCACCGCGTGCAGCGCCGGGAAGCCCTGGGCCAGCTCCTCGCCCGCGATCAGGCGCACGCGGGCGCCATGCGCCTCGCCCACCTCGGCCACCGCGGCGCAGAGCTCCTCCGGCCCCAGGTGGCTCGCCGGCGTGTTCACCAGGTCGCGCGCGCGCCAGATCGCCGCCGGCACCGAGGCGTCGAAGCCGGCGGGCGGCACCAGCCGCGCCGCCGCGCGCCTGGGCGCTTTGAAGCGCGCGTAGCGATAGGCGCCCAGCGCCCAGCCGAGCGCGACATCCGCGTCGTCGCTGCGCCAGGCGGTCCCCTCCGGCAGCGCGTGCGGCAGCGCGCCGTAGCGCCGCGGGTCGTCGGCGCGGCCCACCAGGGCGCCGGTCACCCGCGCGCCGTCGGTGAGCAGCGCGTGGGCGCCCGGCTTGGCGTCGAAGCCGGTGGCGGCGGCGAATTCCGCGCCGGGGATGGCGCGCCATGCCTCGCCCTCCACGATGTGCAGCGGCAAGGGGGGGACAGGGGCGTCGGCGGCGTCGGTGAAGCAGAGGAGGGTCATGCCGCGCCATTATGCCACCCATGCCGATGTTGCGAAGGCGCGGCGCGCGGGCCACATGCGGCCCATGACCAATTCGCATGATCCCCTCGGCTGGCACGGCACCACCATCCTGTGCGTGCGCCGCGACGGGCGCGTCGCCATGGCGGGCGACGGGCAGGTGTCGCTGGGCCAGACGGTGGTGAAGGGCAACGCACGCAAGGTGCGCCGCATCGCCCAGGGCAAGGTGCTGGCGGGCTTCGCCGGCGCCACCGCCGACGCCTTCACCCTGCTCGAACGGCTGGAGGCGAAGCTGGAGCGCTTCCCCGACCAGCTGGAGCGCGCCTGCGTCGAGCTCGCCAAGGACTGGCGCACCGACCGCTACCTGCGCCGGCTGGAAGCCCTGCTGGCCGTGGCGGACGAGAAGCGCTCCCTGCTGCTCACCGGCCAGGGCGACGTGCTGGAGCCGGAGGACCAGGTGATCGGCATCGGCTCGGGCGGCAACTTCGCGCTGGCCGCGGCGCGCGCGCTGATGACGGTGGACGGCATCTCCGCCGAGGAGGTGGCGCGCCGCTCCATGGGCATCGCCGCCGGCATCTGCGTGTACACCAACGGCAACTTCATCCTGGAAAGCCTGCCGGCATGAACGACATGACCCTGGCCCCGGAGGCCGTGAACCTGTCCCCGCGCGAGATCGTGAGCGAGCTGGACCGCTTCATCATCGGCCAGCACGACGCCAAGCGCGCCGTGGCCATCGCGCTGCGCAACCGCTGGCGCCGCCAGCAGCTGCCCGAGGCGCTGCGCGAGGAGGTGGTGCCCAAGAACATCCTGATGATCGGCCCCACCGGCTGCGGCAAGACGGAGATCGCGCGCCGGCTGGCCAAGCTGGCGAACGCGCCCTTCCTGAAGGTGGAGGCGACGAAGTTCACCGAGGTCGGCTACGTCGGCCGGGACGTGGAGAGCATCATCCGCGACCTCGTCGAGGCCGCCATCGTCCAGGCCCGCGACGCGGCGCGCAAGGGCGTGCAGGCCAAGGCCGAGCTGGCGGCGGAGGAGCGGCTGGTGACCGCGCTCGTCGGCGAGGGCGCGTCCGGCGAGACGCGGCTGAAGTTCCGCCGGATGCTGCGCGAGGGCCAGATGGAGGCGCGCGAGGTCGAGGTGCAGGTGAGCGAGCCGGCGGGCATGCCGATCGGCATGATGGACATGCCCGGCATGCCGCCCGGCCAGATGCAGAACATGCAGGAGATGTTCGGCAAGATGTTCGGCGGCCGCCAGAAGGCCCGCAAGATGACGGTGGCCGCCGCGCGCGAGGCGCTGGCGCGCGAGGAGGCCGACAAGCTTCTCGACAACGACGCCCTGACCCGCGGCGCCGTGGAGAACGCCGAGAACAACGGCATCGTCTTCCTCGACGAGGTGGACAAAATCGCCCGCTCCTCCGAAGGGGGCGTGCGCGGCGGGGACGTGAGCCGCGAGGGCGTGCAGCGCGACCTGCTGCCGCTGATCGAGGGCACGACGGTGAACACGCGGCACGGCCCGGTGCGGACGGACCACATCCTGTTCATCGCCTCCGGCGCCTTCCACCTGTCCAAGCCCTCCGACCTGCTGCCGGAGCTGCAGGGCCGGCTGCCGATCCGCGTCGAGCTGAAGGCGCTGACGCGCGACGATTTCCGCCGCATCCTCACCGAGCCGGAGCATTCCCTGCTGAAGCAGGCGAGCGCGTTGATGGGCACGGAGGGCGTGTCCCTGGCCTTCGAGGACGGCGCGGTGGAGGGCATCGCCGACCTGGCGGCCGAGATCAACGCGACGGTGGAGAACATCGGCGCGCGCCGCTTGGCGACGGTGCTGGAGCGGCTGCTGGAGGAGGTGAGCTTCACCGCCAGCGACCGCCGCGGCGAGACGGTGAGCGTGGACGCGGCGATGGTCCGCGACCGCGTGGCCCCCCTGGCGGCATCGGCGGACCTGTCCAGGTATATTCTTTAAGATGGCGGGGTCCGGGGTGCCCCAGGCACCCCGGAATCTTCCTCAATCCGGCCCTTCGTAAGACCCGCCCGCCATCCTTCCCGGCAGCTCGATCACCGCCCGCAGCCCCGGCAGCCGGCGCCCCTGCTCCAGCGCCAGCGCGCCGCCGTAGAGTTCGGCGAGGTCATGCACGATGGCGAGCCCGAGCCCCGAGCCCGGCTTCGCCTCGTCCAGCCGCACGCCGCGGCTCAGCGCCGCGTCGTCGGCCAGCCCCGGCCCGTCATCCTCCACCGCGAGGCAGACGCGCCCGCCGCGGGCGGCCTCCACGATCACCAGCACCTCGGCGCGGCCGTACTTGAAGGCGTTGTCCATCAGGTTGCCCAGCATCTCGGTGACGTCCTGGCTGTCGGCGCGCACGCGGGCGGCGGCCTCGCCGGACACGCGCAGGCGGATGCCGCGCCCGGCGGACAGGCGGCGGAAGGCCGTGGCCAGCGCCTCGGCCAGGGCGAAGGGCGCGCATTCGGCCCCCGCGCTGCCGGCCAGCGCGCCGGCGCGGGCCCGGCGCAGGTGGTGGGCGACCAGGCGCTCCAGCGTGGCGAGCTGGGCGCGCACCGCCGGCAGGTCCTCCGCCTCGGCGGCGTTGCGGAGCACGGCGACGGGGGTCTTGAGCGCGTGGGCGAGGTTGCCGACGTGGTGGCGGGCGCGCTCCACGGTGGCGCGGTTCTGCTCGATCAGCGCCTCGATCTCCTGCACGAGGGGGGCGATCTCGGACGGCGCCGTGATGTCCATGTGCAGGCGCCGGCCCTCGCGCACCTCCGTCAGCTCCTCGCGCGTGCGGCGCAGCGGGCGCAGGCCCCAGATGACCAGCAGCGCCACCACGGCGACGAGGCCGGAGCCCAGGATGAAGAAGGCCAGGATCACCTGGTGGCGCAGGCGCGCGATCTCGGCGTCCACGGCGGCGCGGGGGACGCCCACCTGCACCAGCAGCGGCACCTGCCCGGCGCGGGTGGCGATGGACACGCGCTGCTCCAGCACGCGCAGCGCCTCGCCGCGGGGGCCGCGCATGTCGCGCGCGCGGATGCCCTCGGCCTCGCCCGGCAGGGGTGGCTCCAGGCGGGAATCCCACAGGGAGCGGGAGGTGGCGACGGTGTCGGCCGGCCCGCGCAGCTGCCAGTAATGGCCCGACAGCGGGCGCTCGAACTCCGGGTCCGCCAGGGGGCGCAGCAGGAGGGGGCCGGATTGCGGGTCGAAGGAGGCGGCGGCGACCACCGCATCCATCATGGTGGCCAGGCGCGCGTCGGCCGCCGTCTCGATCTGCCGCTCGTCGGTGCGGACCACGTACCAGCCCAGCAGCCCCAGCCCGATGGCGACCCAGACGGCGGTCGTCAGCGCGAGGCGGCGCGCCAGCGAGCCGCGCGCGGCGACGCCCTGGGCAGGGGCCATCAGCCCGCCGCCACCAGCCGGTAGCCCTGGCCGCGCACCGTCTCGATCAGCGAATCGCCCAGCTTGCGGCGCAGGCGGGCGACGATCACCTCCAGCGTGTTGGAATCGCGGTCGAAATCCTGCGCGTACAGGTGCTCGGTCAGCTCGGTCTTGCTCACGGGGCGGCCGGCGTTGAGCGCGAGGTAGGAGAACAGCCCGTATTCCAGCGCCGTCAGCCGCACCGGCCCGCCGGCGCGCGAGACGGAGCGGGTGGCGGTGTCGAGCCGGATCTCGCCGAACACCATCTCGGGCTTGGCGACGCCGTTGGCGCGGCGGATCAGCGCGTTCAGCCGCGCCACCAGCTCGGCCATGGCGAAGGGCTTGGCCAGGTAGTCGTCGGCCCCCGCGTTCAGCCCCTCCACCTTCTCCGTCCAGGAATCGCGGGCGGTGAGGATCAGCACGGGCATGGTGCGCCCGGCGGCGCGCCAGCGGCGCAGCACGGTCAGCCCATCCACCCGCGGCAGGCCGAGGTCGAGCACCACGGCGTCATAGGGCTCCGTCTCGCCCAGGTGCAGCGCCTCCTCGCCGTCCATGGCGGCGTCCACCGCGAAGCCGGCATCGGCCAGCCCCTGGCGGAGCTGGGCGGAAAGGGCGGGGCTGTCCTCGACGACGAGCAGGCGCATGGGGGCAGGATGGGCGCTGGCGCGCGGCGCGGGAAGGGGTCAGCGCGGCGCCGGGCGGGCGGGCTGGGCCTCGCCCGGCGCGCGTTCCTGCACCGGGCCGCGGCCGCGCAGGAACTGGCCGGTGGCGGCGTCCAGCTCCACGATGAAGACGCGGCCGTTGGAGGGCAGGATCTTCAGCTCGTAGAGCCATTGCCCGTCGTCGCGCTCCAGGTCCGCCTCGATGACGCGGCCGCGGTAGCGGCGCTCCACCTCGGCCAGGATCTCCGTCAGCGGGCGGATCTGGCCGGCCTCCAGCGCGGCGCGGGCGCGCTCGTGGTCGCGCCGTTCCTGCGCCGCCAACGGCATGGGGAGCAGCAGGAGAAGGAGCAGGAGCAGCCGGCGCAGCATTCGGGGCCGGAATGGACCCCGCAGGCTGAACGTTTCCTGAACCGCGCGCTCAGCCACGGTTCAGATTGCCGGCGCTAGGGAATGATGGCGCCATCATGGCGGAACGGAGCGTGCGCCATGGCCCTGACCTACAGCATGCTCGGTGCCTTCATGCTGCTGCTGGCGCTGCTGCCCATGTCCATCGCCTGGCGCGACGCGCGCCAGCGCGCGCGCCACGTGGACCGCCTGGCGGCGCTGCGCCACGACGCCCGCCTCCATGCCGAGCTGCGCCGACGCGCCCCGGCCCCCGCGCCCGAATGGAACGGCGCCGGGCGCTGAGGCGCATCCCCGCGCCACCGCGGCGCGTTCCCCCCGCATCAGCGAGGAGGACCGCATGTCGAAGGCGAAGATGCCGCCCGTGCCGCCGGCCAACCGGCCCAAGCACGGCACCGGCCCCACGGAGCCCCAGGGCGACAAGAACCAGGCCGCCGACCGGGACGTGAACGTGGACCAGGTGGGCCAGACGGCCGCCACGAAGCAGAACCTGACCCACCAGGGTCGGCAGCAGGACCGCTGACCATGGGCGACAAGACGAACAAGGACGCCGACACCGACCGCTCCGGCGGCGGCCCCGGCTCCAGCCACCAGGGCGGCTCGCACGGGCATTCGCACCGCGAGGGCGCGAAGACGGTGCCGGGCGCGCCGACCAACGACGCGCGCAGCGACGTCTCCGGCGGGGGTGGCGAGCGCGACAGCCACCACACCCACGACCCGGAGCTGAAGGGCGATACCTGAAGGTCAGGCGAAGGCGGCCGCCTCCTCGAAGGACAGGCGCGGCGAGCGGACGTAGCCCTCCGGCCACTCCCCATGGCCGAGGTTGACGAGGAAGTTGGTCTTGAAGCCGCTTTCGGCGAAGAACAGCTCGTCCACCTTGGCGTTGTCGAAGCCGCTCATCGGCCCGGCATCCAGCCCCAGGGCGCGCGCCGCCATGATCAGGTAGGCGCCCTGGAGCGAGCCGTTGCGGAAGGCCGTGGCGTCGGCCAGCGACCAGTTGCCGGCGAACCAGGACTTGGCGTCGGCGAAGGGGAAGAGGCGCGGCAGCTGGTCGTAGAACTTCGGGTCGTGCGCCACGATGACGCTGACGGGCGCGCGCATCGTCTTCTCCATGTTGCCGGCCGACAGCGCCTCCTTCAGCTTGGCCTTGCCCTCGGGCGTGCGCACGAAGACGAAGCGCGCGGGCGAGGCGTTGGCGCTGGTCGGCCCCATCTTCACGAGGTCGTAGAGGGCGCGCAGCGTGTCGTCGGCCACGGGCTCGTCCTTCCAGGCATAGGCGGTGCGCGCCTCGCGGAACAGCTGGTCCAGGGCGGCGGAATCGAGGGCGGGCATGGGCGGTCTCCGATGGTCGTGCGGGGATTATGGGCAGGGCGCTGCGCCGGCCAATCCGCGCGGCGGATGCCTGCGATCGGCGCGGTGAATGATCAGGTGACGCGGTCCAGCTCCGCGTCGCTCATCGCGCCCGGCACCACGGTCATCGGCACCGTCATGCGGTGCGCCAGCCGGCCGGTCAACGCGGTGATCAGCGGGCCGGGTCCCTTGCCGCCGGGCGCGGTGGCGAGGATGAGGATGGAGATGCGCGGGTCCTCCTCCAGCAGCGCCAGCAGCGCGTCGGCGGGCGCGCCCTCGCGCAGCAGCAGGATGGGCAGGCCGCCGGTGATCTCGGTGACCTGGGAGGCGAGGCCGTTCAGCAGCGTCTCCGCCTCCTCCTGCCGTTCCTGGCGCATCATCGCCTCGATGCCGGCCCATTCGGCCTGCTCCACCGGCTCCACCACGCGCAGCAGGGCGACGCGCCCGCCGGACTTGGCGGCGCGCAGGCAGGCGTAGCGCAGCGCCACCGCGCGTTCCGGGCTGTCGTCCACCACGACGAGGAAGACGCGGTCGCGGCGGGCCTGTTCGGTCGGCATGGCTCAGTTCCTCCGGAAGACGACGCTGCCGAGCCAGCCGGCGAAGCCCGCCAGCAGGATGCAGCCCAGCGCGTAGAGCGCCGGCTCCTCGCGCGCCATGGCGCTGATGGAGGCGGCGGTGCCGGTGCGCTCGACGGTGAAGCCCAGCTGCTCGGTGGCGACGACCTGGCGGGAGCGCACCAGCAGCACCTCCACGCGATAGGCGCCCGGGGTGACGGAGGCGGGCAGCGGCACGCGGATGTTGAACAGGCGCGAGCCCGCGATCTCCACCTCCGCCAGGTCCTCCTGCCACAGGGCGGTCTCCTTCTTCAGCTCCAGCAGCGCGGCGCGGAAGCCCGGCGAGCGGGCGCCGGTGCGCTCGTCCAGCGGCAGGGCGTCGAGGCCGATCTGGCGGCGGATGCGCTCGGGCTCGGGCAGCAGGCGCCAGGCGGGGCGGGTGCCGGCAACGGAGTAGAAGCCCGGAATGCGCTCGAACCGCGCGGACGGGCCGTTGAGCCAGAGGCCTGCCACCTGCACCTTGCGGCGCACGACGAAGGGCGCGTCGGGGCCGCGGGTGACGACGATCACCTCGTCCCCGCCCGGCCCGAGGGGTTCCTCGGTGGAGCCGAAGACGAGCAGGGATTCGCCGGTGAAGGCGGTGGTGATGAAGACGCGCTCGGCGGACAGGCGGGCGACGAGGGGGGAGGGCTGGGCGTGGGCGGCAGGCACCCAGCACCACACCGAAAGGACAAGGAGCCCCACCACGAGAATCCGGCCGCACAGCGGCCGGCGGCGCCCACCCACGCGCGCAGCCAGCGCGCCCGCCGCGCGCCGCAAGCCAAGCGGCCGGAGGCCGCGCCCGGCGCCTGAGGGCACAAAGAAGCCGCGGGTGCCCGTCACCACGCCGGCCCGATGGAGAACAGGTTCGCCGGCACCCGCAACAGGTCCCACAGCAGCGAGCCCGCCACCGCCAGCACCAGCAGCCCCAGCAGCACGCGCGTCTCCTCGCCCCGCAACCGCCCGCCCATGGCCGCGCCGAACTGCGCGCCGGCCACCGCGCCGACCAGCAGCAGCAGGGTGAGCACGATGTCCACGCCCCCCACCTGCACCGCCTGGAGGAAGGTGACGGAGGCGGTGACGCAGACCACCTGGAACAGCGAGGTGCCGATGACGACCGAGGTCGGCATGCCCAGGATGTAGATCATGGCCGGCACCAGCATGAACCCGCCGCCCACGCCCATGAGGGCGGACAGCACGCCGATGAGGAACCCGACGACGACCGGCGGGATGACGGAGATGTACAGGCGGCTCTTGCGGAAGCGCAGCTTGAAGGGCAGCCCATGCGCCCAGGAATGCTGGTGCAGCCGGCGCGGCACCGCGGCGCGGCGGCGGAAGATGGCCCGCGCGCTTTCCATCACCATCAGCGCGCCGACGATGCCCAGCACGACGACGTAGAAGATCGCCACCGCCGCATCCACCTGCCCCACCGCGCGCAGGAAGGCGAAGAGCTGCACGCCCACCACGCTGCCCAGCAGCCCGCCGCCCACCAGCACGCCGCCCATCAGCCAGTCCACGTTGCCGCGCCTGGCCTGCGCCATCAGCCCGGAGACGGAGGCCCCCAGCGTCTGGTTCGCGCCCGAGGCGACGGCGACGGGCGAGGGGATGCCGATGAGGATCAGCACCGGCGTCAGCAGGAAGCCGCCACCCACGCCGAACAGCCCCGACAGCCAGCCCACGACGAAGCCGATGCCCGCCAGCAGGAAGGCATCCACGCTCATCTCGGCGATGGGCAGGTAGATTTGCACGCCCGAACCCTCTCCCCGATGCGCCGGGCTGGCAAGGGGCGGTATGCTGCGCGCCATGTTCCGCCGCACCCTTCTCGCCGCCCCCGCCCTGGCGCTGCCGGCCCGCGCGCAGCCAGCCGCCCGCGTGGCGCTGCTGCACGTCAACGACTTCCACTCGCGCCACGAGCCGGTCACGGCGGCCGCCGCCATCTGCCGCCCCGGCGGGGATTGCCGCGGCGGTTCCGCGCGCATGGCCGCCGCGATCGGCGCGGCGCGCGAGGCCGCCCGCGCCGATGGGCGCGCCGCCCTGCTGCTGGACGGGGGGGACCAGTTCCTCGGCTCGCTGTTCTTCACGCATCACGACGGGCTGGCCGAGGCGCGGATGCAGCGCCTCTGGGGCGTGCAGGCCATGGTGGCGGGCAACCACGAGTTCGACCTCGGTCCGGCGGGGCTGGCACGCTACCTCGATGCCGTGGAGTTCCCCGTGCTGGGGGCGAACGTGGAGGCGACCGCCGAGCCGCTGCTGGCCGGCAAGCTGCGCCCCACCGCCAGCTTCCGCTCGGGCGCGGCGCGGCTGGTGGTGGCCGGGCTGGTGACGCCCGACACGCCGACGCTCTCCTCCCCCGGCCCGCATTTGCGCTTCACGGACCCGGTGGAGGCCGCGAACCGCGCCGTCTGGGAGGCGCGGCGCGAGGGGCCGGCGACGGTGGTGGTCCTCTCGCATTTGGGCGCGGCCGCCGACCGCCGCCTGGCGCGCGAGGTGCCGGGGCTGGACGTGATCCTGGGCGGGCACAGCCACACGCTCCTCGCCCCGCCGGAGGTGGTGCCCGGCCCCGACCGCCCGGTGCTGGTGGCGCAGGCCGGCGCCTTCGGCCGCTGGCTGGGCCGGCTGGACCTGGAGCTGGACGATGCCGGCCGCGTCGTCGGCCATAGCGGCGGCACGCGCGAGCTGACGCCCGACCTGCCGGAGGACGCCGAGGCCGCCGCCCTGGTGGCCGAGCTGGCCGCACCCCTGGAGGCGATCCGCCGCCGCCCCGCCTTCACCCTGCCCGCCGCCCTGCCCACCGATGGCTGCACCCGCGCCCCCTGCGCCCTGGGCGAGGCCGTGGCCGAGGCGATGCGCCAGGCGATGCGCGCCGAGATCGGCTGGCAGAACGCCGGCGGCCTGCGCGCCGGCCTGCCGGAAGGCGCCGTGAGCTGGGGCGACGTGCTGACGACGCTGCCCTTCTCCAACACCGCCGTGCGGGTGACGCTGCGCGGGCACGCGGTGCTGGAGGCGCTGGAGCACGGCTTGTCGCGCCGTGGCGGCGGCTTCCCGCAGCTGTCGGGGCTGCGCTACGCGGCCGATGGCGCGCGGCTGCTGCGCGCGGAGGTGCGCGACGCGTCCGGCGAATGGCGCGCGCTGGACCCCGCGCGCGCCTACACGGTGGCCACCAACGACTTCCTGCGCCGCGGCGGCGACGGCTACGCCGCCTTCCGCCAGCCGCTGGAGGCGCTGGATGACGGCCCGCCGATGGAGGACGCGCTGGTGCGGCTGCTCAGCGGCGCGGCAGGAAGCCCATGGCGGCCTTCGCCTCCGCCAGGATAGGCAGGGCGATCGCCTCCGCCTTCTCCGCGCCGCGGCGCAGGGCGGCGTCCAGCGCGGCGGTGTCCTCCAGCAGCCGCGCCATCTCGGCGCGGATGGGGGAGAGGTGCGTCACCAGCGCGTCGGCCAGGACGGGCTTGAACTGGCCGAAGCCCTCGCCCGCGTGCTCGGCCAGCACGGCGGCGGGCTCGCGCCCCGTCACGGCGGCCATGATGCCGACCAGGTTGCGCGCCTCGGGGCGGGCCTCCAGCGCGGCCATGGTGTCGGGCAGCGGCTCGGGGTCGGTCTTGGCGCGCTTGATCTTGTTGGCGATCTCGTCGTCCGAATCGTTCAGGTTGATGCGCGACTGGTCCGAGGGGTCGGACTTGCTCATCTTCTTCGTCCCATCCCGCAGCGACATGACGCGCGCGGCGGTGGCGCCGATGAAGGGCTCGATGCGCGGGAACAGCGCCACGCCGTAGTCGTGGTTGAACTTCTGCGCGATGTCGTTCGCCAGCTCCAGGTGCTGCTTCTGGTCGTCGCCCACCGGGACGGAGGTGGCCTTGTAGAGCAGGATGTCGGCCGCCATGAGGTTGGGATAGACGTAGAGGCCGGCGGACGACGCCTCGGCGTTCTTGCCGGCCTTGTCCTTGAACTGCGTCATGCGGTTCAGCCAGCCGATGCGCGCCACGCAGTTGAACAGCCAGCCCAGCTCGGCATGCGCCGGCACGTGGGACTGCACGAACAGGATGCAGCGCTCGGGGTCCAGGCCGCAGGCGAGCAGGGCGGCCGCCATCTCGCGCGTCTGGCGCAGCAGGTCGGCGGGGGCCTGGAACTGGGTGATGGCGTGCAGGTCCACCACGCAATACAGGCAGTCATGCGTGCCCTGCATCGGCACCCAGTTGCGGATGGCGCCGAGGTAGTTGCCGAGGGTGGGCACGCCAGAGGGCTGGATGCCGGAGAAGACGCGCTGCTGCATGGCGGGGGCTTCGCAAGGTGGGGCCAGCCGGTCAAGCCCTGCGGCCTGTTTCCGGCTTCGCCGGTCAAGCCCGTCTACGCAGCCTCCGCCACAACTCCCGCGCATCCATCCCGCCCATCACCTGCGCGAGCGCGAAATACGCCGCGCCCCCCGCCGCGCACAGCACCGACAGCCGCCACACCCCATCCAGCCCCGCGCCCGGCGCCAGCAGCGCGTTCAGCCCCGACAGCACGCCGGCCATCAGCACCGCCGCCAGCACCAGCCGCGCCCCGCGCCGCCGCAGCGCGCGGTCCAGCACGAAGTGCCCGCGCCGCGCCAGGATCACCGCCAGCACCACCGTGTTCGCCCAGGCAGCCAGCGCGGTGGACAGCGCCACGCCCACGTGCCCCAGCGGCCCCGTCAGCACCAGGTTCAGCGCCAGGTTCAGCGCCACGCAGGCGATGCCCACCTTCACCGGCGTGCCCGTGTCGCCGCGCGCGAAGAAGCCGGGCAGGAAGATCTTCACCAGCACGAAGCCCGGCAGCCCGAAGGCGTAGGCCATCAGCGCCCAGGAGGTCGCCCGCGCCTCCGCCTCGCCGAAGGCCCCGCGCTGGAACAGCGCCTGGAGGATCGGCAGCGCCAGCACGGCCAGTGCCAGCGCCGCCGGCAGCGCCAGCGCCACCGACACCTCCAGCGCCCGGTTCATCGAACGGTGCGCGGACAGCGGCTGCCCGGCCGAGATCTGCCGCGCCAGGATCGGCAGCAGCGCGGTCGCCACCGCCGCGCCGATGACGCCGAGCGGCAGCTGCGCCACCCGGTCGGCGTAGTATAGGAAGGACACGGCGCCGGCCGGCAGGAAGGAGGCGATGATGACGTCGATCGCCAGGTTCAGCTGCGTCACGCCGGCCCCCAGCAGCCCGGGCCCCATCCGGCGCAGCACGCCGCGCGCCTCCGGCGTCAGCCGCGGCAGGCGGAGCGGGTTCACCGGCATCCCCGCCGCCTTCGCCGCCCACAGCACGAAGCCCAGCTGCACGACGCCCGAAGCCGTGACGCCCCAGGCCAGCGCGTGCGCGGGCGTCGCCACGGCCGGCGCCAGCACCCAGAGCGCGGCAACCGAGACGATGTTGAAGAAGATCGGCGCCGCCGCGGCCGCCGCGAACTTCCCCAGTCCGTTCAGCACGCCCGACACCAGCGCGGTGAGGCAGATCAGCAACAGGTAGGGGAAGGTGATGCGCGCCAGCTCCACGGCCAGCGCGAACTGCTCCGGCCGGTCGGCGAAGCCCGGCGCCAGCAGGCGCATCAGCTGCGGCATCAGGATGATGCCCAGGCCGGTCAGCAGCGCCAGCCACAGCGCCATCAGCGTGGCCATGCGCTCGGCCAGCTCGCGCGCCGCCTGCGGGCCGCGCGTGGTCAGCAGGCCCGCGAAGGCGGGGACGAAGGCGGCGTTGAAGGCGCCCTCGCCGAAGAAGCGGCGGAACAGGTTGGGCAGCTTCAGCGCCACGAAGAAGGCGTCCGCCAGCGGCCCCGCGCCCAGCTTGGCGGCGATCAGCATGTCGCGCAGGAAGCCCAGGATGCGGCTGGCCATCGTCCAGCCGCCCACCGTGGCGATGGCGCGCAGCAACGTCCTAGGCCTTGGCCGCGGCTTCCCGCAGGTTGTTCGCGGTCGCCCCGCCGCCCGGCGGCGGGGTGGGCGGGCTCAGCGCCTCCAGCAGCGCGATGCGCAGCGGCGCCAGCTTGCGCTCGTTCTCCACCTTCAGGCCGAACACGTCCTTCACGTAGAACACGTCCACCGCGCGCACGCCGTAGGTGGTGATGTGCGCGGAGGCGATCTGCAAGCCATGCTCGCTGATCGCGCCCGTCACGTCGTGCAGCAGGCCGGGGCGGTCGCGCCCGTTCACCTCGATCACCGTGTGGGTGTTGCTCGCGTGGTTGTCCACCACCACGCGCGGGGGCACGGTCACCGCCGCCAGCCGCGCCGGCTCGCGCCGCACCTTGGCGATCTCGGCGTCCAGCCGCAGGTGGCCGGACAGCGCCTGCTCGATCAGCACGGAAAGCCGGGCCAGGCGGTGCGGCGCGTCGAAGGCGCCGCCGTGGCTGTCCTGCACCCAGAAGGTGTCCAGCGCCATGCCGTTGGTGAGCGTGTGGATGCGCGCGTCCACGATGCTCGCACCCGCCACCGCCAGCGCGCCCGAGATGCGGCTGAACAGGCCCGGATGGTCGGCGGCGTAGACCGTCACCTCCGTCACCGCGCGGTCGGCCAGCACGCGCGAGCGCACGGTGAGGGGTGCCGCCGTCGCCTCCGCCTCGCGCATGATGCCGGCGTGGCGCGCGTGGGTCTCGGCGTCGAAGGACAGCCAGTAGCCGGGGTAGCCCAGGCCCAGGAAGCGCTCCGTCTCCTCGCGCGTGAAGGCGGGCAGCATGGCGCTCGCCGCTTCCTTCGCGCGGGCCACGCGCACGTCGCGCTCGGGCACCGTCATGCCGCCGGCCAGCACCTCGGAGACGCGCCAGTACACCTCGCGCAGCAGCGTGGCCTTCCAGGCGTTCCACACCCGCGGGCCCACGGCGCGCATGTCGGCCACCGTCAGCACCAGCAGCAGGCGCAGCCGCTCGGGCGACTGCACCTGGTCGGCGATGTCGAGGATGGTCTTGGGGTCCTCGATGTCGCGCTTGAAGGCGGTGTGGCTCACCAGCAGGTGGTGCAGCACGAGCCAGGAGACGGTCTCCGTCTCCTCCGCGCTCATCCCCAGGCGCGGGCAAATCTCCTGCGCCAGCCGGGCGCCGAGTTCGGAATGGTCGCCCCCGCGGCCCTTGGCGATGTCGTGCAGCAGGGCGGCCACGTAGAGCGCGCGGCGGGACTGCAACTGCCCGGCCAGCTCGGTGGCGACCGGCGCGATCTCGGAAAGCGTGCCGTTCTCGATGCCCTGGAGCACGCCGATCGCCTCGATCGTGTGCTCGTCCACGGTGAAGACGTGGTAGGTGTCGAACTGCATCAGCCCAGTGATGCGCTGCCATTCGGGGATGAAGCGCGGCAGGAAGCCCACCTCGTTGAGCAGGCGCATCCACTTCGCCGCGTCCCTGCCCATCAGCAGGTCGATGAAGATGCGGTTTGCCTCCTCGTCGCCGCGCAGGGATTCCACGCGGCGCGAGTGGCGGATCATGGCGCGGATCGCCAGCGGGTGGATGTCCAGCGCCCGGTCGCGCGCCGCCTTCACGATCCGCAGCATCAGGATCGGCTCGCGCGAGAAGTCGCGGTCCGGCGGTGCCGCCACCAGCTTGCCGTCGGCGAAGGCCAGGCCCATGGCGGCGATGCCCGCGTCGCCCTCGCGCCGCCGCGCCGGCGGGCCCAGGGCCGCGCGCTCGATCGCCGGCTCCAGCACGCGCGACAGGCGCGCCACGTCGCGCGCCGTGAGGAACAGGTGCTTCATCAGCCGCTCGGTGCCGTCCTGCGTGCCGTGGCGCGTGTAGCCCATGCGCGCGGCGACCACGGGCTGCAGGTCGAAGGTCAGCCGCTCCTCGGCGCGCCCGGTGACGTAGTGCAGGTGGAAGCGCAGCGTCCACAGGAAGTCCCAGGCGCGGCGGATGGCGCGGGCCTCCGTCTCGTTCAGCAGCCCGCCGCCGGGGGCGTCGGGGCCCACCAGTTCTGGCATGCGCTGCACGCCGAAGGCGTATCGGGCGAGCCAGTATAGGGTCTGGAGGTCGCGCAGCCCGCCGCGGCCTTCCTTCACGTGCGGCTCGACCAGGAAGGGGCTCTCGCCGTAGCGGGCGTGGCGCGCCTGGCGCTCGGCACGCTTGGCGGACAGGAAGGGGGCGAAGCCGCCCTTCTGGCGCATGCGGTGGAACTCGGCCTGGAAGGCGGTGAAGGGCGCGGGGTCGCCGGCCAGGAAGCGGGCGTCCACCAGCGCGGTCAGCACGGTGATGTCCTTGCCCGCCTCGCCCAGGCATTCCTTCACCGAGCGCGTGGCGTGCCCCACCTTCAGCCCGCAATCCCACAGCAGGTAGAGCAGGAACTCCACCAGCCGGCGCGTGCGCGGCCCGGGGTCCTTGTGGGACAGGAACAGCAGGTCGATGTCGCTGTGCGGCGCCAGCACGCCGCGGCCGTAGCCGCCGGTGGCGACGAGGGCGAAGTCCAGCCCCGGCCCGCCGCGGGTGCTGGGCACCATCAGCGCGGCATAGCCCTGGATGGCCTGCATCACCTGGTCCATCCGCGCCGACAGGCGGCGCGCCGCGCCCAGGCCGCCCGTCTCGCGCGCCTCGAAGATGCGCTGCACCTCCGCCTGCACGCGCCCCAGCTCGCGGCGCAGCAGCGCCAGCGCCTGTTCGCGAGGCAGGGGCTGGCCGCCGGGGGCCAGGTTCAGCTCGACATCGGCGGGCTCCGCCGCGACCATCCTCATGGGATGGCAGAGTAGTGTGCGGCGCGGCATTGCGCCAGTTGCGTCATGTCCCGGATGTCAGCGACTTGAGGTTGTAGAGGGCCCTACCGTTCAGATGCTGCGAAAGCAGTGCCTGACGCCGTGATGCTGGCATGCCAGCATCACGGCGCGGCGGCG
>LNFM01001988.1_pt1 | contig 44287 bp, 54 predicted proteins | sample 596031 | NCBI WGS metagenome assembly LNFM01 (sample SAMN04254537, study PRJNA301005) | activated carbon metagenome | isolation source: dual media filters at the Ann Arbor, Michigan drinking water treatment plant | place: USA: Ann Arbor
GGCAGATCTTGGGTGGCCAGCAGACCTCGAGCTCCATGCGCTGCCACCGCATTTCCAGCTGGGCCTCGGCTGCACCGGGGCGCTTCAGCCAGATCTCGCGCTCGACGTCCTCGAATGGACGGGCGAGTTCGAACAGGGCTGCGACGCCTTGCCTCGGGGACTTAATCGTCCTGAGGGCTGACATTTCCTCGAGCCTCTCGAGGGCTGCATGCACCCACCACGGTGCGACCTTGTTCGCCTTGGCAATCTCGGAGACTGTCCGCATACCCTGGTTCAGGCACTTGGCGACGAGCAGGGCTCGCTCGTAGGTCGGGGCCTTCATGCGTCACCCTGGACGCGCTCGTAGCGCTTCTCGGAGTTCATGCGCCAGACCTTGTTCCTCTCGACCGATGCCTGCGAGATAGGCCGAGCGGTGACGGTGTTCCCGATCGACATGGCCGGGACACCTCGGAACGTGTCGGCATGCTGCCGGCAGTACCAGGGCCCTCCTCCGGTTGTCGAGAACGAGATCAGCCCTGCGTGGGGGCAATGCTTGCCCATGTCGTTCCAGCTGCAGCTGCTGGGGCGGATGGCCGCCAGAAGCGCGTTGTAGTCCTTCACGTCGTGACTCATGCTGCTACACCTCCCTGGTCGTTGCCTTTGGACTTCAATCGATCGAAGCACTTCTGCTTCAGCGTGTCGTAGCTGTCGCTCTGGTTCGCGAATATCCCGAGCTCTCGAGCCTTGCGGTCGATGCCCTGCGGCGTGGTCCACCAGACGTCTGTCGGCTTGCGCTCCTTCGCCGGTGCTGACGGTGGCGGGGAGATGACGTCCTTGACGATGGGGAGCAGGTACTTCGCGGGGATGGGCGTGGGCGGGGGCTTCTGCTGCCGAGCCCTGTCGACTGCCTCGGTCAGCTGCTCGTCGGTTGCACCCAGGTCGACGAGCTCGAGGGTTACGGGGTGCATTGCCGTGATCTGGACCCCAGCGACGCGCAGCTTGGCGGCGATCGCACCTGCCCGGGTGGCCTTCATCCCTGGGCCTGGGTTCGGAGCCTTGGCCGTTGCCCTGGATTCAGGAATCAGAGAATCAGGTATCAGAGAATCAGGAATCAGAGAATCAGGGGGTTTTGACCCCCCCTTCATCAGGGAAGGATTCTCGGATTCTGGGGTTGATGATGAGGGGGTGATTCTCGGAATTGAGTCCGATGATGAGGGGGCAATTCCGGGAACTAAGGTCAGAGGGGGCGCCGGGATGGTGCTGGCGGCCTCGAGGTAGTGGGGAGATTGGTGCTTGCGGAAGTTGATTATCTGGACGTAGCGCTTGCCGGCCACCTCGTACCTGACGATGAAGCCGAAGCTCGCAAGCTCTTGAAGTAGCGGATCAATGTCGACTGTGTCGAATGGCAGTAACTCGCCCTTGATGCGCTTGGGCCGGTCCTCAAACCGGCCCTCCCGGTCGGCGACCATCCATAGGCCGGGCCAGATGTACCTTGCCCAGATGCTGCACTCCGCGAGGTCCTCGTTTTTGTACATCCCCGGCTTGATGTTGCGTGCTCTGGCCATCTCACCATCCGATCGGTCGTGTCACCCCGTGGGATAACCCGGGGGCGACTTGGTTGGGAATGTGGTCGCCCATCTCAGGCGGCCCTGCGGTGACGCTGGCCGAACTTCAGCCGGAGGTACTCCCAGTCGGCATCCAGGATCAGGCTCTCGGCCTGCACCTGCCCGTGGGATTCGCGCTCGATCACGATCGCCATCTGCATGCTTGCCTTACGGTAGCCGGTGGCAATGTGCGAGATGTACTTCGGGGAGGTCTTGCAGCGGGCTGCGAAGGCCTCCTTGCCCGGGGGGCTGAGAGATTGCCAGTAGTCGAGAAGAGTCATGTCGTTCCTCAGTGGGTTGGTCGGGAGCGTCGTACGGTAGCAAGTTGTTCGCCAGAGCGCAAGTGCTACGTGTTCCACGTGGAGCGGCGAACACATACGAACACGTGCGGACGCAGCTGGACTCACCTGGACGCCCCTGGAATCACCAGGACTCAGGCAGACTCAGGCATCACACTCGAAAAATTATTTTCGCTGGGGCGGTATCAAGTGCTTGCATTCGGAAAGTAGCCTGTGCTATCTTGACGACTCGCACCACCCACTACCTTTCGGAGATCGAGATGAACAACACCAAGCTGCAGGTCTGGTACTCGAGCAAGGCCGCCACCTACCAAACCTTTGCCGGCAAGACCGTCGAAGCGACCGTCTCGGCGACCGACCGGGCGGGCAACCTGTATGCCGTCCTCGACGGTCCCGCCGGCCTTGTTGCGTGGGACTGCAACCCCGAGCACGACCCGATCCCCTGCGACCTGCTGCCGACCGAGCGTCCCGAGACAGACGGCCACCAGAGCGCCACCCTCGTCGAACTGAAGCGCGGCGAGTACGTGCGCCTCAAGATCAACGGTCCCGTCTGGATTCGCGGCCCCTACTGCCGTGAGAACAAGACCTTCGAACTGCACTCGTTCGACGACGCGAATCGAGTTCTCTGTCGCAAGGGCAGCACCTTGGTCTATCACGGGTTCACGTTCTAGGCCGACTCTGCTTGCCCCTGCCGGCGCGGGGGCAAACGGGGCAACTGCCCGCACTCAACCATTTCTCTCGGAGACAACACCATGCTGACGCAAGCAAACAAGCAGTGGGCCAACCGTCCTGACGATCAACGCTTCGCGAACCTGCTCGACCTGCAGGCCTTCGTCGAGGCCTCCCGGGCTCAGAGCCGCGCCGTCGTCGTGCCGAACCGTCGGCTCGAGGTCTGCCCGACCGAGGAGAACCAGGGCCTCGTCGTGACCGGCCCGAACGGCCACCCGTACACCCTGAACAACTGGTCCTTCGGCCAGCTGGCCAACCTTGCCGGCGCACATGCGAGCTACCTGCGCAGGCTGCCGGCGCCGCTGGCAGCGGACTGCATCAACTACGGGCTGCATGTCGAGCGCGACGTGCAAGAGCTCGGCTGCCTGATTCAGCGGGACGAGCAGGACTACACCTTCCGCGCCGCCACCGGCCCGAACTACGGCAGGATCTGGAACTCGGACGTGGTCCGCGGCCTCGTCGACCGTTTCGGCGACGGGATCACCGGGCAGTTCCGGGTCCCTGGCGAGTTCGGCCGGGCCGTCGAGGTGACCAAGCGCAACACGACGCTGTTCGCCTCGGACCGTGACCTCTTCGTCTTCCTCGCCGATGAGGAGCGCCGGATCGAAGTGCCGAACCGCCGCAACGGGACGTCCGGCAGCATGGCCCGAGGCTTCTTCCTCTGGAACAGCGAGGTCGGCAGCGCGACCTTCGGGATCGGCATGTTCCTCTTCGACTTTGTGTGCGCGAACCGTATCGTCTGGGGCGCCGAGCAGTATCAAGAGATTCGGATTCGCCACACTTCGGGGGCTCCGCACCGGTTCATCGAGCAGGCAGCCCCTGCGATCGAAGCCTTCGTCGAGAGCTCGACCAGCAACATCTCGCAGACGATCGCGGCCGCGCAGGTGAAGAAGGTCAGCGACCTGGACGCGTTCCTGGCCAACCGCAAGTTCACCGGCTCGCAGATCTCCGGCATCAAGCGGGCTCATCAGGAGGAAGAGGGCCGCCCGATCGAGTCGTTCTGGGACGTGACCACTGGCGTGACGGCTTACGCCAAGACCATCCGCCACCAGGACGAGCGAGTGTCCCTCGAGCGTGCCGGCGGCAAGATCCTCACCGACGCCGTAGCGTAACGGCCCTTCCAGGCCCTTCCCGCGAGGGGCCTGGGGGAGCACTGACGCTCGACACTCAATCAGGAGATGAACATGGAAATTCAGGTGAAGCTGAACCACGACGAGATCGAGACGATTGTCGTTGACGAGATGCATCGGAAGTTCCCTGGCTACAAGGCCTCGGTGACGTTCTCGAGCTACTACTCGTACGCGACGGTCGACCTCGAGCCGGTCAAGCTCGATCCGGTCCCCGCTCTCGTCGCCCCGCAGGCCGAGTAGGTCATGGCCAGCGTGCGCTACCCCACGCCCTGCACCTCAGCCTACTGCGGCAAGGTGCTCTGCGACGGCTGCCCGGTGCGGCCGCGCATGGTGCAGTACCAGGAGGCACAGGGCTCCCTGCAGGAGTACGAGGAGGGGCAAGAGAGGCTCCGCGCCGACAAGCTGGCAGGGCGCGGCATCTGGGCCCGATACGAAAGGGACGACCTGTGAGCTACGTTCACATGACCGACGAAGACCAAGAGATCTGCCTGGACCGGGCCATCCGCCGGTCCGCCCCGGGCGTGCATGCCCACTACCGCAACGTCAGGGCCGAGCAGAGCGATGCCATGATAATGCGGCACATCATGCGGGCGCGGAAGAACAACAGACTCGCACGGGCCGACTACCACGCCTTCCTCGAGAAGGCCTCGAGGCCGGTCCCGATGGGCTCGTTGCCGGCTGGCGTCGAGAAGGACATGGGCCTGAACCAGCCCGGCTTGAAGTGGACAGGAGACTGACGTGACTACAGAGCTCAAGCCAGAAGATCACGTGGCGAAGTTCCAGTGCAAGTACTGCCGGCACGTCCAGGCTGTCATGCCGGCAAAGGTCTGGCTCGAGGCCGGGGTGCTCAAGGGCACCTTCGGCAGCGATGCAGACTTCTGCGAGGTCTGCGACGGCCCGGTGGACTTCCTTCCGAAGGCTCACGGGGAGGTGACGCTGCCATGAAGCCGAGAAAGCGCGGGCTGCCGACAGCATCGGGTGTCGTCATCGTTCTGGTCTGGGTGCTCTACCTGCTCACGGTGATCATTCTTCTAACGAGGTGCGCAACATGAGTGACGACGAGGCGAAGGGAATCTTCATAGCCCTCGCATTGGCCGCGATCTTCTTCATCTGGTCGTGCGCCGATGCGATCGACAAGTGGGGCGAGCGGGACATTCATCAACCGAAGGCACAGGAGGTGCGCAAGTGAGCAGCGACGAAGCAAGGAATGACTGGCTGGAGGCCCGCCGCAGTGGCATCGGGGGCAGCGACGCGCCGGCGGTGCTTGGCGTCAGCAAGTGGCGCACGCCGTTCCAGGTCTGGCAAGAGAAGCGCGGCGAGCTCGTCGATAGCCCGACGAACTGGTCGATGCGCTGGGGCACTCAGATGGAACCGCTCCTTCGGCAGCACTACTCGGACGTCACCGGCCGAGAGGTGCTCATGCCGACGACGCCGCACCAGATCATCCGCCACCCGAAGTACGAGTGGATGCTGGCAACGCCAGACGGCGGGACCGTCGACAAGCGTCTGGTTGAGATCAAGACCTCGAGATCGACCGATGGCTGGGGCGAACCAGGGACCGACGAGATTCCGCAGGCATACCTCGTACAGGTGCAGCACTACCTGTGCGTGACCGGCTTTCGAATTGCTGACGTGGTCCTCGGAATCTACGGGAGCGAGCCGGCCATCTATCACGTCGAGGCCGACGACGAACTGCAGGAACTGCTGATAGAGGCCGAATCGCAGTTCTGGAAGCTCGTCGTGAGCGGCGAGCCACCGGAGACGACCTCCTACGCTGACGTCGTTGCGAGGTATGGCGGCAAGAGCGTAGCGAGGGCCGTCGTCGCCGACACCGAGCTCGTCAAGACGGTCAGCGAGCTCGCGCAGATCAAGGCCCAGATGAAGGGCCTCGAGGTCAGCGAGGAGGCCGCGAAGGCGGCGCTCATGCAGGCTCTCGGCGAGTCCGACACATTGGTCGACGCGGCCGGGAAGGTGCTCTGCACGTGGAAGGCCGCGAAGCCCGCTGCCCGGTTCGACGCCAAGTCCCTGCAGGCCGACAACCCTGTGCTCTACCAGAAGTACCTCAGGCTCGGCGAAGCCAGCCGGCGCTTTCTTCTCAAGTAACGTAACCAACGGAGGCATCATGCCCAACGAAGTCGTCGAACACAGCAACAATCCATTTGCCGGCGGCCAAGTCGCCACCCGCCCGTCCAACCCCATGGCCTCGAGCGACCAGAGCCGTGCGGTCGCAGAGGTGCAGGCAGCGATGATGATTGCCCGCGCCAACCCGCGTGACCAGATCCAGGCCATGGATCGCATCCTGCAGGCCTGCACGCGCCCCACGCTGGCCGAGGCCGCCCTGTACACGTATGCCAGGGGCGGGACCGAGATCACCGGGCCGTCGATTCGGCTGGCCGAGGCAATCGCCCAATGCTGGGGCAACTTCCAGTTCGGCATCCGCGAGCTCGAGCAGCGCAATGGCGAGTCGACGGTCGAGGCCTTTGCCTGGGACGTCGAAACCAACACCCGGCAGGTCAAGGTGTTCCAGGTTCCCCACGTTCGGCACACCAAGCGTGGCGTGACGCGACTGGAGGATCCGCGGGACGTCTACGAGCTAGTCGCCAACCAAGGCGCTCGCCGGCTGCGTGCGTGCATCCTGGGGGTGGTCCCTGGCGACGTTGTCGAGGCTGCAGTGAAGCAGGCCGAGGTGACGCTGAAGACCAAGGCCGAGGTGACGCCGGAGCGCATCAAGAACCTCCTCGAGAAGTTCGGCGAGGGGTTCGGTGTGACGAAGGAGCAGATCGAGAAGCGGATCCAGAGGCATATCGAGGCAATGACCCCGGCCCTCATGGTGAACCTGGGCAAGATCTACAACTCGCTCCGCGACGGCATGAGCAGTCCGGGTGACTGGTTCGAACCGGTCGAGGCTCCCGCGGCATCAGCCTCCGGGACGTCCCCGGCAGAGGCGCTCAAGTCAAAGCTGCGGTCCGCCAAGAAGGCAGAGGCGAAGCCAGAGCCCGCCACGGCATCTGGCACGGCATCTGCCGCCGGGGGGAGCTTCACACTCGGCGATGCTCTTGCCATGGTCAAGGAGGGAGACTTTGCCGGGGCAGAAGAGGTCGCGGCCATGCTTTCGCAGGAGGATGCAGGCGAGGTGTCCGCGGCGATTTTTGAGGCAACCAAGCCAGCCAGGGAGGAGTAACCGACATGGACAAAGAGACACCCAGCGAGCGGCCCGCTCTCGTCGAGATGGCATTCGTCGAGCCGGTCGAGCCGATTAACTGCCCATCTTGCGGGCAACCTTTGATGAGCATCACGTGGCTGACCGAGTTCGGGAAGGAGCCGGCCGACGGTGACGTCGGGATTACCCGTTGCTGCGCGTCGGTGCTCTGGATGAGCATGAAGCAGAGGAACGCTCGGAGGATGACCGTCGACGAGTTCGTTCGCATGCCCGAGGGCATTGCTGCGGCGACGGCCACCGTTCTCAATGCTCACAAGCAGGTGGCAGCACTCGAGCTTGCCGTGAGCGCCGTTCGTAAGGCGCAGAGCCATTGATCACCGGGCGGGGACCGATCACGTCAGGACCCAGTGACGTTAAACCGCCGGGTACTCCGAGAGTGCGAGCGACGATCGGATCCCCCGCCCACCCCTAACCCACCTACCCGTTCCGGGTAACCCACCCACCCATTACAGGGAGCATCACCATGACTACCAAGCGCATCTATCTCGTGCATCACAGTGCCGGCGGCAGCATCGAGACTCACCTCGTCGACGCCCCGAACCAAGCGCAGGCCATCGCCCACGTCGTCAGGGGCAAGATGACCTGCCGCGTCGCCAGCCAGTCCGACCTCGTGGTCTGGATCGCCAAGGGGCTGCGCGTCGAGGACTGCGACGCACCCAAAGAACCCACCCAAGGAGGCAGCAATGGATAGGAATGAAGCCCCCGCGTTCCTGCGGAACAACCGACCAGACCACTTGCCGGTCGGTGGCAAGTGGCCTCAGATGAAACAGGCGGAGGAGGCGCTTTACTCCGCCCAATCTACGGCCATAAGGTCGAGGCCGCCGGGTGAGATCGAGGACCTCAGCCAGCACCTGCAAGACGAGATCCGCCTGCTGAGGGACGTGGCATCGGAGCTCATCGAGGCCCTCGGGCCGGTGTTGCTGCCAGAGACTCCGGTCAACGAGGCAAGCACCCCGTACTCGCCACCCGGAACCGTGGTCGGGACCTTGCTCCGATCCTGCTCCAACGACATTCGATTCTTGCGAGAGCGCCTGCAGGACGTGCTCTCGCGGGTCGCCCTGTAGTTACACGCTTCACAACCACAAGGACAACAGCATGCCCGCACACAAGGGTTTCCAGCTGGACGAAGTCATGGTGAAGTTCACCCACATAAACACTCGCCTCGAGAAGCATGGCGAGGAACTGCGCAGCGCCGCGGACCTGTCGATGAGCCTCAAGACCGAGAACGATATCCTCGAGCAGATCTTGCCCGGGATGATCGCCCTCTTCTACGGCAAGCCCGGCAAGGGCCCCGGCGTGGATCTCGCCGACCAAGGAAAGGCCGACGCTCTGATTCGGCTGAAGTACCCGGCACTGTCGCATCAGAAGATCGATCTCGAGCTCGTTAACTACACGCTCGCGTTCATCATCGGCCTGGATCGTGTCGTGATCTTCGAAGACTGCACGATCAAGAAGATCGAGGTCGAGCTCCATGATGGCGGCACGGTCGAACTGCACTGGAAGGTGGCCGTGTACCCGAAAGACTCTCAGGCATGCGACCTGCAAGAGCGGCAGCGGGCAGTCAACGTCACGATCAGCCTGTGGAAGGCTGAGCCTGTGCAGAAGCAGAAGAGCCTGCTCGATAACGAACCGGAGAAGAACCCGGTCGAGGCAGCCGGGGGCGACGAGCCATGATAGAGGTGAAGCTGGAACCGTGGCAGATTATGCACGCGGCGCACGCCGGCATGATGCGTCAGACCCAGAATCTGAAGCTCAAGTCGAAGCCTGGGCACGGCGCGGACGACTTCGCCGATTGGCAGCTGCATTGCGAGGGGGCGTGCGCAGAGTATGTGGTTGCGCAGTTCCTCAGGCTCTTCTGGCCCGGTAAGGGATCGAAGTCCGAGGCAGATGTCGGTGGCATCGTCGATGTTCGCTGGGCGCAGAAGCCGCACTACGGGCTAATCCTGCACGATGACGACCCTGACGACAGGCCGACGTTCCTTGTGACGGGTCGCAACGGCGTGTACCAGATACGCGGATGGCTCTATGCCGGGGAAGGGAAGAAGCGCGAGAACTGGAAGGACCCGGGGACCGGCAGACCGGCCTACTTCGTCAAGCAGGAGTTGTTGCGACCGCCCGAGTCGCTCGTCGTGACTATCGACGCATCCGCCGCAGCAGGCGAATGAAGTCGACCACGACGTAGATGAGCAGCGCTAGCCCGCCCAGGATCGCGGCCCCGATGATGATCGAGAGCCAGATAAAGATCTCCTGGGACGGGCTCACTGGGCTGCCACGCCTTTGATCTTCTCCACCGTCCTCAGGCCGCCCATGCCGAGCATGCCCAAGAGCAGCGGCATCATCTCGGACAGATCAGCCGGGCTGACCTCGAGCGGGTGACCGGAGAGCGCCAGCCCGACCTTCGCCACCGGCAGGCCGATCCAGTTCCACGCGCACCCAACCCCACAGACCCAGCCAACGAAGGGCCGCCAGCCGCTCACGAACACGCTGGGGCTCGCCGCCTCGACCTTGTTGGCGTCCAGCTGGCCCTGAACGATCGTGAGCGCCGCGGCCATCTGGGCCCGCTCCTGCTCGGTCTTGTCGGGCCAGAGCCGGCTGATCACCGTCTCGGCGAGTCCTGCTACTGCGGAAACTGGGTCGAGAGCCACGGCATGCTCCTATGAGACGCGATTGAGGAACCAGCCGAAGGTGAAGTCCTCGTCCTTCTGGCGTTCCTGGGATAGCTCGAGGTAGAACGCCCCCTGCTGGGAGTTCAGGGCTCGCAGCAGGACCGCCTCAGTACCACCTTTGCCGAAGCGTTGGTAGGACGAAAAGTAGGCTTTTAGCGCAGTTATGGTCAGTCGACCGACCATGCCGTCGTCGAGCAGGTCTGGGTATAGCTCGCCGCGGCGGTTGAACGCATTCAGGGCCCGCTGCAGCCACTTGCCGGCCATCCCCTGTCCGCAGTTCACCGCTGAGTCGAAGAGCTCGCCAGCGACCGCAGCCGAGCACTGGGCCACCTCGTCGAGCTTGAGGCTTGACCAGTAGCGCTCGTGGTAAATAGCCCGAGCCACAGACAGAGGCAGGTCGCGCATCTCGCCGGTGTACCCGTAGGCTCGAGCGACAGCCTCGGTGATCCCGTACTTGGTCTTGCCGCCGGAGTCGAGGGGGTTGTCGGAGTAGCCTCCCTCGATGAGCACCACGCGTTGGAACTCGGTGTCGAAGCTCATCAGAGGATCAACCTCTTGATGTATTCCTTCGCGGACACCAAGGTCACGGCGCCGAGGAACAGCAGCGCCGCCCACACCCCTTTCTTGACCAACTCCTCCTGCGCCGTCGCCCATAGCTTTGCTCGCGCCGCCTTGGACTCCAGTATCTCCTTGAGAGCCTCCCCGTACATCTGCTGGAACTCGTCACCTCGACGCTTCACGCAGGTGACAGAGGCCTCAATCCGTTCCATCCGCTGCTCCATATCAAGCCTCCACGGGTCTTCTGTCCTGCGCTCGTGCCCGTCCCACTCACGCGGGGAGTTCATCATCGATGTCTTTCTTTGAGATCAGGCCCTTCTTGATGAGGGCGGAGATGACGTTGTCAAGCGTAGGCTGCGGGGCGGCCGGAGGAGGAGCGGGCAGCGCCGGCAGCACGACGAGCTTGCCGGCCGCGACGAGGCGCCGGATCTCCTCCTCTCGCGGATGGCCGGTCGGGATGACTCCAGTGACCTTGCCGCCGACAATGACCTCGATGCCGCCATCGGCCTCGCGGTAGTTTTCTTGTGGTGGAGGTGGCATATCAAAGCTCCGCGTCGATAAAGAATCTGCTGTTGCCGTTGGTGCTAGAGAGCGTGACGCCCTGCCCCGCAGTTCGCACGCCAGCGATCGTGACGTTAACCCTAGTCCTGTCCATGCCGATCGTCACCCCGGGGACACCAACAACGGTTGCGGCGTCGTTCGTTGTCGCGTTCTGAATCGTAAAGTCCCCAGCCGCAGAGAAGGTGATCGCGGGGCGGATTCTCTTGCGCTTGAAGGGCATGTTGATATAGGCCTGCGACGCCGTAACGAAGAAGCCGGCCCCGTACTGGTGCGTGCCGCCGTTCGGCGTGCCGAGCGTCTCGTAGAACTCCAGGCACTTCATCTCGTCCTGGTCGATCGTCTCGTCCCAGATCGGCACGTCCTGGGCGCCATCGGTGACCCCCATGCGGACGCCAGCGATCTCGAAATAGTCGTTCGGCACGGCGGCGCCCCATGTCGTCGTAAACCCAAGGGCGCATTGGCAGAACGAAGTGCCGACGGCCACCGTGTTGATTACGAACTCCTGCCACGACGTGGTGAGCGTGACGGGCTGCGCGACGTGCGTGTTGTAGCCGGTCCATAGAACCGACTCCAAAGCAGACGACGACGCCTCCTCGTCCTGGCCGAGAACCAGAGCGCACGTGATCTGGCTCGATGCGGCGGAGAAGCCAGAGCCCTTGCGAGCAAAGAACCGGATCGACAGTGCGCGGCCGGATATGAGGCGTGCGATCTTTGCCGGCAAGTTGGTCCTGAAGCGGCTGTCGGTGAAGACGGCCGTGGTGTCGCGCAAGATCCTGGCGCAGTACGGATACCTCTTCTTCTCGACCGAGCTCAGACCGCCGTCGGCAGCGGGCCCGGCCTGCTGGGAGATCGTCATGTGTCCAGTTATGCCGCCGTTCTGGAAGGCATACCACCGCTGAAACATGTACGTGACGGCCGAGGCAACCGGGTTAGCGCTTGTGATCCCGGGCTTTTGTACGTGGTTGAACCCGCCGTTCAGAATCAAGTTTTTTGCGCCGAGAGCGGATACCCCGAGCGTCGATCTGGCGGTGCTTGCGTCGGCGTCGTCGAGCAGAGTACGAGCGTACGAGGTGACCGTCATAAGGGCGGCAACCCCAGGCGCAGTGAAGTAGGGCGCCCTATCCGCGTCCGAGGACAGAGCGGCAATGGCCGAAATCTCTGCGTCTGCGGTGAGGTTGTAACTAAACCCCATCCATCGATTGAGCCCCTGATCGGTCGCAAAGGCTGCCGATGACGAGTGCGTCGCCATGCAGATGTAGGTGTTGTTGGCGTTCACAACCAAGTCGAGCAGGTTGTACGTCGTCCCCGGGCCCGCCCAGTTCCCCCGCGGGGTGAGCGATGAGTTGATCAGAGCCAGGACCTCCGGGTGCAGCGTGTGCGACATGACCGTCTGGTCGCGCAGAGCCGTGTCGTCCCGCTGAATGATCGCAAGGTTGCTCAGAACCGCCGCGAGCGTGGCTTGCAGAGCGCTGAACTCGGCGTCGAGGTTGGCGGTTCGAACCGTCGACCGTCCGCTGACTCCGCCGGCCTCGTCGGTCGAGAAGTCGGTCGCAGGGGTATAGGCTGGGGGCTGCGCCATTATCTTTGCTCCTGTGCATCGTTGTAGGCCTGCAGCGCTCGAGCCATGAGGGCGGCCTCGTCCCGCTGCAGTTGTCTTCGCTCTTTCGGGCGCTCGTCACGAGGCATGTTCTCGACCGCCTTGAAGCTCTTGCTGATCTCTGATTGCGCCTTCTTGAACTGCTGGCTCGAGATCTCCCGACCCATCGCTATCAGGGCAGGCTTCTCTTCCTCGACCTTGCCGGCAGCCTCGTAGTCACCGTCCTGCTGGTAGGCCTTGAGCAGCTTCAGCGCCTTCGTTGCGTCCTCGCGAAGCCGATAGTACTTCGCCGCCATGTCCCGGTCATCGACCTCTCCGTAGAACTTGCCGACGAACGGGATGCGCCTGACCGGGTAGTCCTCGGCCTCGGCCTGCCCCATGGCCCTGTCGATCGAGTGCCGCGTGAAGTCCAGCATCACCATGCCGAACTGGCCGACCCCGCCGGTGGCGGTGCGGACAATGTGCTCGATCGTGGTCGGGGATATGTCGATTGCCCCTCCCTGACGCTCGTCGCCGCCGGTCAGATTCGAGAGCCACCTCGCGAGGTCCTTGGCAGTGTCGGACGTGGACCGGAAGAACAGCTTGTAGTCCGGCATCGGCCCAGACTGCGGCAGCGGCTCTGGCCGCATCGGGCTGCCGAAGAAGGTCTTGTTCTCGAGGTACTGAACGAACGGATCCGCGATCGTCGGCGCAACGTACTGCATCGGCGTCGACGTCTGGCCGAGCGGGACGAAGGCATCGATTAGCGTCTCGCCGAAGGCCCAGGCAAGATCGATCGGCTTGCGCCGCTCCTGCACAGCACCAGAGCCCGACGCCGCGAGAATCGCCTCCATGATCAGCCGGCCGGCGCCGAAGAACACGTTGAACCCGTAGGCCAGCGGGATGCTGGTGTGTTTGCCGCCCGGCAGCATGAAGATCATGTTCTTTTGCTTCACGTGCTCCGGGATGAGCTCGTAGTAGCGGTTGCCCTCTGGGTCCCGGTCGTCGTCGTAGAACATCCGGTTGAACATCTCGAGAGCGGCGGCGAAGGCCATCATCATGCCAACGTACATCCGAGCCCGCGGGGACTTTGCTAGCCCCCAGATCATTCGAGCGGTCCCCTGCACCTGGGCATTGAAGAACATGTACCACGCATTGGCGGCAGTGTTCCTGTTGCCCTTGCGGTTGAAGTTCACCGTCATATTCTTGGCGATAGATGCGGCCCGCTTGTCGGACAGCCCTATCTTCTTCGCCTCGGCGAATGCAGACACCCGGATCGCGTTCTCGATCGCGCTGTTGGTGAGCTCCACGTACTCGAGCGCTTTGTGCCCGATCTCCCGCGGGTCCAGCCGGCTGCGGTTCGCCCGATCCAGCAGCTTGGCAATGTCCTCGTGCCGGTCGCGCAGGTCTTCCCAGATCTGCATCCAGCCGGTCTGTCCGCCGGCATCCTGGAATGCACGGTAGGTCTGAGCCCACTGAGAAGTGCCCTGCCCCTTCTCGGCGCTCAGAATCCCGACGATTGCCTTGGGGATGTTCGCAATGATCTGCGGCGCACGCCCCTCGAGCTCGGTCGACTGCAGGTTGATCGCCGCGGTCTGAATGTCCCGGGTCGCGTTGGTCACCCAGAACTGGGGGTTCCAGGAAGTGGCAAGGTTCGCCAGTAGTCTCGAGACACGTCCGACCGCCTTGGTCACGGCGCCCAGCTGCACGACGCCGAGGTTGTTCATGGCCCTGGAGATCGCCATCGCCCGCTCGTTGGACGGGTTGAAGGTGATCACCCGCTCGACGACAGTCCCGTTCGGCCCCTTGTCCTTGACGATGAACACGTCGTCGCGCTGCCGGTAGAGCGGATCGACGGTCAGCTGCACGAGCCCGGTGCTGGGGTTGATCGTGCGCTTCACGGGCGGCGAGTCGACGCGCCAGAAGTCCGGGTTCGGGTTGTCTTCGGCCAGCTTGATCAGGGCCCGGCCGACCTTCGCACGCTCGGCGCGGATGATTGCCCGCTCGTGCTGGGAGATGACGGCCGCGATGATCGCGATCGCCTCCTTCTGCGAGCCCATGGCACGCTTCGACTCTGGGCCCACGACCTTGAACCCCTGGCCGGCTGAGGCCTGCTCTGCGTCCCGGAAGAGGGGCACGTAGTGCTTGTAGACGTTGTTCCAGGAGTCGATCGTGGACTGCGCCTCGAGCCCCTCGCTGACCAGGATCTGCCGCGTGGCAGCCGTGATCGTGTCGATCATTCCGGCCAGCCGGTTCATATCGGCCAGCTTCCCGGAGCGGCGGAACCCGGCGATTATGTCTGCAGCATTCGGCGCCCCGGCGTTGCCGTCACGCGTAGCAGCGGCCGCATCGTCGTACAGGCCGGAGAGATTGGTCGGCCCGTTCGGGTTGATCTTGCTCATCTGCCGGTTGCGCTCTGGTGCGTGGCGAGCCCAGAGGAAGCGCCCCAGATCGTCGGCAGTGGTCTTGGTGTCCCGCATCGCCTCGATGAGGGGCTCGACGTGGTTGCGAACCGCCTTGTTGACCCGAGTGCTGACGCGGCCGTGGTAAAGCTCTTCCGCGAGGTAGGTGTCGTTGTCCTCGCTGACAAGCCCGGCGGCGCGGAGCATCTCCTTCTGCACCTGCTTCACGTCGATGAACTTGTCCTGCCACTCTCGAATCAGGTTGTCGGTGAGGCCCGGCTCGTTCAGTCCCCAGGTCGGGGCTACGCTTCCTCGAGCGACTCGCCCAGGGGCTCCCGGTCCACCCGCTCGTCCACCGACAGTTCGCTGACCGGCAGGCTGCGGACCTCCTTGAGGTGGCGCTCCCACTCGGGATCCGGGCGGCCCTCTTGGAGTGCCCGGTCGATTCTGCCCTGCGCTTCGGTCGGGACCTTCCAGCCTTGCGACGCGCTTTTCAGCACTGAGGAAGGCACCTTTGTCCGAAAGCGCTTCGCGTAAGCGTTGGCTGACCTCGTCAGCGGATTGCGGGGCGCCTTCAGTCGTCTGCGAGTTGCCATAGATTTGCTCCAGTGTGTCAGCCCACGCCGGCATGGTTCGCCGAACCAGTATCGGGTCGATATTGTAGAGGGCCGAGACTTGGGCAAACAGTTCCAGCTGCCCCAGCCGGGGGTTCATCGCGCCACCCATGACGCTGCCCAGCGGGTACGACAGGATGCGGGCAAGGTCAGAGTCTGGCGACGCGTTGAGCCACGCCCCATAGGCCTCGTCGAAGAGGTCACCGTTCTCGACGCCCCTTTCCGCCCAATCGAAGCGCAGCCGTGGGCTATCCATCGAGACGGCATCGCGACCTTCGCTGGCCCCGAAGTCCACGGCATGCGAGATCTCGTGCGCCAGAGTAGTCAGGGCCTGCTTTCGCTCGACCGGGTCGTCGGAGTTCAGTCGCTCGAGCGTGTCCGATGACAGGGTAATGACCCGTTGGTCCGGGAAGAACGCGCCGTTCTGGCCGATGTGATCGCGTTGCGCGAAGGTAAGCCCTTCGATCACGTCCCTAGGCGCCAGCGTCGGGCCGAGCTCGTCGATCGCTTCCTGGACGTGCCCGAGAGCCTCGGTCGACAGGGCGACAACCTCCTTGCGGTTGCGCTCGGACTTGAACTTGAGGTCCTTACCGTCACCGGTTCGCACCGTGGCGGATGGCGTGCGGTCCTCCACAGAGCGATCGCTATCTCGAGTCCCGATGCGCTCAGTCACGGCATCCACGGCAGCGCGATCGATACGGCCGTCCATGAACCACGGCTCCGAGCGATCCGTTCGGTCCTCGTTCATGCTGATGCGGAAGTCTTTCGGGAACGTCTTCTTGACCTCGGCCAGCCACTGACGCCACTGCGCAGGGGTGAACCTGTACGTCTGTCCATTGCGGTCGTCGTACAGGAAGTACTGCCGGTTGTTCTTGTCTCGAGCGTACCGAACGCCGTAGTCTGTGCCGCCGTATTCGCCCTGCTTGACGGTTATGTCGGCGAACGGATTGGCGCGGCCCTCGACCTCGTGCAGCAGCGCGTCAAGCGTGCCGTGCGACGCCTCCTGCCCAGACGTGACGACCCAGCTTTCCCAGTGCCACCGCCCCGGGCTGGCGTCCTGCTCGCGGCCCAGCTGCTTGTAAACGCCGGGCAGCACCCGCTGCAACTCCGCCTCGATCGTCTCGTAGAGCATCAGGCCGCGCACGCCGGAGGTCATGCTCGCCAGCCCAGACCCAGGCTTGATTGCCCGCTCGTCGATGAGGTCGCTCTTCTGGATGCCCTTCTCGCGAGAGATCCTCTGAATCTCTGCCTGCACGCGCTCGTCGAACTGAGCGCCGGTTTCGCCCTCGCGCTGCTCGAGCGTGGCGAACGTCTCCACCGACTGGAGCGACTGCTCATCGAGCAGGTTGCCGTAATCGTCGGTGATCTGGTTCGACCGCCTGCCCGTCAGCATCCCATAGTCATCGACGACCTCTGTCGTCGGCGAGGAGCGTCGGCGGATTGCCGTCTGGTACGTGCCGTCGTAAAGGTTGTAGTTCGCGAACGAGCCGTCGTCGAACACGTTCTTCATCTGCACTCGGTCGAGCACGACCACGTCGGTATGGCCGATGACCAGCATCGTGAAGCTGATCACCTTGTTGTCGATCCCGACGCCCTGCCCGATCTTGACGAACTCGCGCCGGATCTCCTTTGCGGTCATCTTCTTGTCGGAGAACATGTCGTGCAGGTACTGGAGCTTGGTCCTGCCGTCGGGCATGCGCTCCGACATGCGGGCAAGGAACAGCTTCCCGAACGCATTGAGGTTGTGCGTGGTCCCGTTCCCTGGCGCGGCGTCACCGTTGCGACGGGAGATCTCTTCCGCCCACTTGGCATACTCCGCCTGCTTGTTGGGACCGAAGTCGCCATTGGCCGAGGCCCGGACGAACGGCTCGATGCCGCGAACTGCGTCGAGGAACATCGACTCCTGCACGTAGGGGGAGACACCTCGAGAGAGGAACGACCACAGCATCAGCTTGCCAGTCGTTTCCACCGGGACCTTGCCGGCCTCGTAAAGCTCGCGGAACTCCTTGCCATTGGCGAACCCGGAGCTCGCGTCCGATATCTGGCCGGGAGTCAGCGAGCGCAGCTGCGAGACGATGCCGGCGCCATTGTTGGACAGCTGGCGAATGAGGTTGCGCGGAGCCACCGGAACGTCGTTGGACCCGAAGGCCTCGGCCTCGAATTCCAGCCACGCACGGGCAGATGCCAGAGGCTTGGGGTGCGTCTTCTGCAGCCCGTCCAGGATGGACAACTGCTCAACGGCGTTGCCGTTGGTCGTCTTCTGCGTTATCTGGGCCTCGAGCGGGACTCGGGGCAGGCGAGATATGTCGACCTTCTCCCGCAGTCTGGGGACCAGACCGTGGCGGTTCGCGGCCTCGGCAGCCGCGACCCTAGCCTCTAGGGCCTGTCGTTGCTGCCGGGTTGCGCCGTTGACTTGCTGCCAGCGGGCGAAGTCGAAGCCGAACCCTTCTGCTTTCGCAGCGAGGATGTACGGGACAAGAAGTGCATCTGTGGCCCGCTCGAGAACTCCGGGTGATCCGGCGGCAGCATCGTCATCCCAAGTTTGGCGGACAACTCGCGTATAGCCTTCGGTGACATTGCCATTGCTGTCCCCTTCCTGGAACGAATCGAGTACCCCGTGATTGTACGCGAAGGTCGATCCCGATAGGCCAACTTGTTTGGCCACCGAACTCAGCTTAGAGCCGTGCGCCACATACCCAGCCTCGTCACCGAAGTACAGGAACTTCAGCGACTTGCCGTCCGGGGTGAGCGAGGCATCCTCGCCGACCGCATTGAATGCCTTGAACGCACGCTGCACCTCAGCGGCCGAGAGAGGCTTGCCGTCCCCTCGCCCGAAGTACATGGCCGGCACAATGTCCTGGGCGCCCTCGTCGACCTTGGCGATCGCCTCAGAGGTAATCGCCGCGTCCTGCTGGAAGGCCGATGCGAGCATGGCCCCCAGTCCGCGGGTGCGCTTGAAGTCCAGGGCATTGCCGTCCTTGTCCTTCGCCGTGATGAAGAACGACAACTCCGGCACACCGCGCCACGACCCCTGGTACGTGACGATGCTCACCCCGTTGATGCCGAGGCTTTGCAGCAGGTCGCGGGCAGGCTTCGCTCGCAGGATCACCTCTGCGCGTGCGTGCAGCCTTGCGAGATCCCTGCCCTTTCGTCGGGTTACGGTGGCGAGCTCGTCGCCGGGCTTCGCCGAGGCGAGGACTGCGACGCCGCGGCGCTGCTCGTTGGCCGCCGACATGCCGACCTTCTCGTCGGCCTTCTTCTGCTCCCGCTCTGCCTGCTTCTGGGCCTTCAGAGCGTCGCGATCGGTGCGGTCCTCGAGCTCGCGATCGCCGGCGGCCTCATCGAACACTCGAGACTCGGCCGTCGGGAACACCTTCTTGAGCAGCGAGGGCTCCTTGCGGGGCAGGTCGCGGTTCTTGCCGGCGGCCTTGTTGATTGCCGCCACCTCTTCATCGGTCAGGATCCGGGTGACGCGCATCTCGCCAGCGATGATCCACTGCCCGGTCATGTTGGCGTTGGTCTTGTACATGTAGTGGCCGCCGGCCGGGACCTGATCGTCGATCTGCGCGGTCTTCGGGATGACGTTGCCCTTCTTGTCCCGCTTCGCCCGCTCGTTCGCGACCGACTGCCAGTCCTTGTCGGCGCCGACCTCGACCTGCGCCCAGACCTCGTTGCGCCTGCGCACCGTCGGCTTGCCGTCGGCGCCCTTGTCGGAGCCGATGTGGTGAGAGAAGGGCAGGTCGCTCGCGTGCCAGCCGGGGCGATACGCCAGCGTGCCGAGCGTCGACTTGACCCCCTTGCCCTGCCGCTCACCGGACTTCGCCTGCAGCCACACGCCCCCGTCGATCGCCTCGTTGGCGCGGACGTACAGGGGAAACGTCTTGCCTACGGCGTTGCCCTTGATTCGCAGCAGCTTGTATGCCGTGCGCGTTTTCTTGGGCGGGGTATCCATCTGGCTGAACTCGAGGTCGTCGAGCTCTTCGAAGTCCTGATGGATCTGCGACTCCATGCCTCGGGCTGGGTAGGTCGTCTCGCGGACGTCGAAGATCTCACTGATCCGGTTGCCCTGCTTGCCCTTGCTGTAGCCCACGACCGAGTCGTAGCCGGCCTTGCGCACCTCATGGGCGACGATGTTCTCCTGCGTGGCATAGGCCAGCAGGTTGCCTTGTTGGCTGTTGCGCACGATCTCAGAGGCGAGCCCGCGGTCCGCGCCGTACTTCTCGAGCACGTCACCGATGCGCTGCACGAGCTCGGCCTGCGGCTGCGCATAGCGCCGGCTGGCACGCAGCACGTCCTCTCGCATGGCGTCGTACGCACCGGGACCCTTGATCGTGTCGTACGCAGTCTTGGGGGCCGCGCCGCCGGTAGCCCCTCGCACGAACATCGGCCGCCTCAGCAGCGTCTTGCCCTCGTGCCTCTCAGTGCCGCCGTACATGCGGTTGGATCCGCGATAGCCGACGGTCTGCGACGAGCTCGTGGGCAGGTAGAACACGCCAGTTCGAACAGACTCGGCGCCCTCCTGCTCGGGCTTCTGGAAGCGGACGGCGTCGATCTCGAGGCCGCCTTCGGTGATCGTTGCCCCGGGCGTGTTCGCGATCGCCTCGCGGAATACCGGGTCGGTCGGCAGCACCGAGGGCGTGTTCAGCCGCATGGCCTGCTCTGGGGTGACCTGATTGACCTCTCGATCCTGGCCGTCCTGCGGTTGCTGCTGGACCGTGGGCGCGGCGTTCCTTGCCGGTTGCTGCCGGCCGATGACGCGACGAAGGGACGCCGTGATCGCGTTGTTGTCGTCCTGGCGACCCTCAATCACCTCGGTCGGGCGGATGCGCTGCTCTCGGCTCGAGGCGACCTGATCTGGCGACGGCAGGGCTGCGGTCGGGGTAGCGGACTCGACAGTGTCGCCTGCGAACTTCCCGCGCTTCCTCCCCTGCACGATCATCGGCGTGCCGTTGTCCTTGAACTCGGGGCTGATGGTCGGCAGGGACTCGCCCTGCTTCGGCTGGATGGCGGCGACAGCCTCCTTGATCCCGGCAAGCAGCTGCTCTTCGGGCGACATGGGCCCCTGCTGGGCGCGGAACTCCGGGTTGATCGCCGGCAGGCCGGGCTCGCCCATGGTCTTGGCGGCCGACTCGAGGGCTGCAGCCGCTCGAGCCTCCGGGTTGACGATCTCCGGGTCTGGCAGGAAGGGCTGATTGATCGCAGGCGGGGACGCTGGCGGGGCAGGTTGAGCCGCGGCCAGGATCTCGCGCACCCGGCTGAGGGCCTGATCCTCTGGACTCATAAGGTCGCCCGGGAGTACCGGTGGTGTCCCTTCCGCCCCAGGGAGGAAAGGCGGTCGGGGTACGGTTCCCGGGCGAGCCTGTGGAACCGGGCGCATACCTGCAGAGGTAATGCCCGGATCGAATGTCTCGGAGTCGCTGAGTAACTGTCGTGCGAGGTCGGTGATCGTGTTCGCCTGTCCCAGCTGCGTGGGATCCATGCGACGGTCGACGCCGATGCGTTGCGAGATGCCGGCGCCGGCCTGCATTCCGCCGGAGACGATCGCGCCCATGGCGGCAGCACCCGCCACTCGCTCGAGCATCTGCTTGGGCGTCATGCCGTTCTCGAGGCCCAGAAGCATGCGGTTCTCGATCTGGCCGAGCTCGGTGAGGCCCTCGCCCAGGGACTCGCCCAGCAGCGCCTTGACGCGTTGCGTGAGGGCCTCCCCGGTCATTCCCCGGGTCTTCATGGCCTTGATCGTTTCGCCGAAGCCGATCTGCTCTCCCAGGAATTCCCAGAATGCATCGGAGGCCGCCAGCTGCACGCGCTCGAGCGTCGGCAGGTTCGCGTACTTCGGGTCGTTGTACGTGCCGGCGCCCGAGAAGATCGACATGGCCATCGTCGGGGCCTTGGTAACCGCGAAGGATTCCATCGCGGCCGCCACCTGCGTGGGCGTTACGGCATTTTTCAGCGGACCCAGGCCGGCCCAGTAGAACGGGGCATTGGCGACGATGTTGGCGACCGCCTCCTGCGCAACGCCACCGATGCCGGTCAGCGGCTTGATGTTGGCGCCGAAGAGCTCGCGCTCCCTGCGGCTGCCGGCGAAGTAGTCAGATGCGGAATCCCAGCCGACCAGATCTGCAAAGGCCTTGGCGAAGCCCTCGCCACCTTGGTACAGCTGCTCGACGCCCTGCACTGCGCCTCGAGCTAGGGGCGCCAGCACCGCGCCAGCACCCGGCCGGCCACCCCTGGCGACCATCAGGTTGCCGTTCACGTCCACCACGGGCGCAGGATCGCCACCGCCAATAGACGCGGCAGCCTGCCTGACAGCCTCGCTAGTGCGTCCGAGCGCCGTCGACGGGGCACTGGGGGGCGCAACCTGAGTACGCGCAAAGCCGGCGTCCTGGAGCAGCTTGCGGCGGGCGTATTCCGCAGGGCTGAGAGTGACCCCTGGAACGAGCCTCGACTCTGGCCCCGGAGCGGGCATCGTCGGTGACGACGGGACGGGCGTGCCGTCCATACCGGCCATGACGGATTGCGGCTTCGGCGGGGTGATCCCGACGGCCCGCTCGATCACGTTCGGCTGCGACGGCGCCGGCAGGCCCCAGACCTGTCGGGCTACGGCCATGCCCGGCTGCATGATCGCAGGCGCCTTGGAAATCGCGTCAGAGGCTGCCTGCGGCAAGCGCTCGGCGACCGCCTCCTTCATGGTCGTGACGACGCGCCGCACTGTGTCCATGAACGACGGCTCTGGGCGCTTCGGCGCACCCTCTGCCTCGAGCGGCACAAAGCCCCGCCGGGGAGTGTCCTCGACGTCGGTGTCCTGCGATTCTGCGAGAGGGACGAAAGGCATGTCAGTTGTAGTGCCCGATGAGATTGCCGTCTTTGTCGCGGACTTCGAAGCCCTTGCCCGGAGTCCAGTTCGATATCGTTGAGCCTGGGTTGGCCTTCATGGTCGGGTCGGTTCTGAAGCGCGTCCGGGCCTCACTTTGCTTGCGCACGTCGATCTCTTGCTTCTGTGCGTCGGCCTTGGCGCCGGCAGCCTCGCCGCGGCCCCCTGCCGCCTTTGCTCGAGCGGCCGGGCCACCAGCAGCAACGTCCGCCTTCTTGACGCCTGCGCCCGCTCTGGAGGCCTCTGCAGCGGCCTTGGACTGATCTGCCCGAGCCCCAGGCAGGTCGACCTCGATCTCGCGGTTGGTGAGCCGCGTGCGTGCGCCGCTGGCCCCAGCTGCAGCGCTACGCTGCCCGGTAAGAGCCTTGGTGGCGTCGATCGCCGCGTTGAACAGGTCGTTGTTGCCGATGGTGGCGACGCCAGACTCCTGGTTCACGACGAGCCCTTCACGCGTCGGCTGGCCGAACGGCTCACGCGCCTTGCGCCCGGCAGCGGTCACAAGCGGGGCCTGCTGGGCGGCATCCGAGATCTCGGCCGCCCGGTTGATCAGCATGGTGTCGATGCCGCGGCCGCCGGAATGCACCAGCTGATCGGCGTTGGTCTTGCCTGTGGCGAGACGGTTGCCGATCACCGAGCCCATGAACGAGCGGAATGCCCGGTCCTGCTCTGGCGTCAGGGCCGGGGCCTCTACACCCTCGACCCCAAGAATTGCGTCTCGAAACTGGCGGGCAACCGGCAGCGTCAGGCCGGCATTAACAGCCGCAAAGGTGAGCCCGTTCTCCGGGTCCGCCCGGAAGGCCTGCTCGGCACGCAGAGCCTCGACCTCCTGGCGAGCCTTCTCGGCAAGGGCGGTGCGCTGGCCTACCTGCGCGACATGCGAGTCGATCGCGGCGTGGTCCGCTGCCGTCATGTTCGGCGTGCTGGTCACCAGTTGCCGAAGGGAGTCGGCGATCGAAGTCGGCCGACGGGTTCTGAATTCAGGCATCGTTGCACCTCACAGTCGCAGGCCGAGCGACGGCCCGGCCGGCATCTTCAGCCCGACCGACCCAGTTAGGTTGCCGACCTTGGCCGCGCCACCGCTGGCGGCCGTCGCAGGATTCGCAAAGCCGAGCATCGCCAGAGCCCCGGACAGCTGGCCGATGGTCTTCAGCGTGCTGTTAGGACGAACCGTCTGGATCGCCGACATGTACTGGTCGCCGACGTTCCTCGAGGCCGAGCCCGCCGCGTTCATCTGCGTCGCCGCTCGCGATAGGCGCAGGTCGTCATCGGTGGCCATCTGGCCGGTTGTGGCGCCCACTGCCAGCTGCTCGATCGCCCGCTTGATCTTGGCGGTCGTGTCCTCGACACCGGCCGACCGAGAGCGAGCGTAGTCAGCAGAGACGCGGCCTCCGAAGTCAGGCCCCGCCGGTTGCGCCTTTACGGCTTCGGCAACGGTCTGCTCGATCGATCGCCGGACGTTGCCTTGCGTCGCCTCCATCTGGGCCGCTCGAGCCTCTGGGGTGATCGTGTCCATGTAGCCCTTGGTGGCAGCCTCTTGCTCGCCAGCCTTCACGAGCCCGTACTGCCTCATGGCCTCGGAGAGTTGCCTCTGACGCTTCTCGACGCCGCGCTGGCCTGCGATCTGCGAGAGCGCACTGACACCGGCCGCCGCGTATGGCGCCCACGCCGGGAGTGCGGCAAGAAGTTCTGGACCCATGGCTTAGTACCTCACGACCGTGCCGGAGCCGGTGTTGATGGGGTTGTAGATGCTCGACGTCTTTGCCTTCAATGCCGCCAGCATCTGCTGCTCTTTCGATGCGGCGTCGGACAAAGACTTGTTGAACGCCGTGTCGGCGAGGATGTCACCGAACAGCTGCTGCCTCTGACTGGAGTTCGCCATGTTCAGCGAGTTCTTCAGCCCCGAGGTCGCAGCGTTGACAGCTTCGGCGCCGCCACCGGAGGAGATCATGTTCAGAGCATTGGCACGAGAAGCCTCGCGCTGGGCCTGCAGGCTCGACAGGGCGTTGCGCACCGCCTCGTCGATTCTGGTCGCGCCCATCTGGTTGTCCCGGTCGAGCTCAGTCCTGCCCTCCGAGTACGCGCTACCCAGGTTACCGGAGTCCGCAGCCCTGAACTTTAGGTTGCGCATCGCGTCCGTAAACTTCTTGGACAGTTCGGTCGTGTAGTACCCGCGCAGGGACTCGCCCAGCTGCTTGTCCTCGTTCGCGAACTGCGCCTTGGCCGGCTCGGCATCGAAGAGTGAGTTGACCTGATCTCGCAGGGCCTGCTTACGTGCCTCCTCTTGCTTCTGGTACTCGATGCCGCTGTTGTCGCCGCCGCTTGCACCGCCAAATACTTTGCCCATCATGCACCTCTCATAGAGAACAGCAACAGGTCCCCACCATCGTCTCTTACAGACGGCAGCCGACAGTCGAAATCGAACCCCATTCGCAGCAAGAACGTGGCATTCACCTTCGACTCCGACGCCACCGTTGCCTCGATCCTGGCCCATGGCGCGATCTCTCGAAACTTGCGCCACGCCCGGATTCCATCACGCAGGTGAGCGAGCCACCCATCGGTCGTCACCAGGAACGCCACGCCCACTCGAGGCGTCGTCTCGCGGATGCCAAAGCAACCGACGGGGCGGCCGGCATCATCGACGGCAGCGACACCCGCCACGCACTCGAGCGCGGTCCTGCACGCCCAGCGCTGCCGGCTCACCGGGTCGGTCTTGATGCCGCATACCTCGAGGTCGCGCACGTCAGACTCACGCATCCGAAGGGCGATCGACACAAGGTGCCATGGCTCGAGGGCGACGATCATAGCGGCCCCAGCACTTCGTAGTAGGTCTGCAGCAGCGAGAGCTCAAAGTCCTCGTCCGCCTCGTGCGAGATCACCGGCGCCACCGACACCGCGGCCACTTCCATCGGGGACAAGCCGTCCGGCCTCGAGTCAGCAGTCACTGCGTACGGGGCAGTCTCCCATGACGGGTTGCGCGAGTCGTACTTGAACGACGCCGAGAACGTGCCCTTGCCGGCAGCATCGAATCCGATGAACTGCTTCAGCAGTCCAGGAGCCTTGTTGTCCTGGAAGAACATCTCCGCATAGCAGAGCGGCGGGATGCCGTCGTCACTGGTGGCTGTCGGCGAGATCTCGTAGACGGTGTTGCTTGACCGACAGTACAGGCTGTTGTCGAGGACCGTCAGCGTCGAAACGTCAGAAGGGAAGTCGAAGATGGCCCACGCGGACAGCTTCGCCGTCTTGGAGTAGGACAGGACGTACGCTCGAGAGCCGTTGACGCACCACACCTGCCCGAGCTTCGGGAAGTAGACCGACGACGGGTCATCGGCGTCATCGATCTCGGAGCGGAAGGCGTCGATTGGCGTGCCACTGTCCGACTCCTGCAGGTTGTTGGTTAGCACCGCGATCGAGATCGTGCGAAACCCCTCCTGCGCAAGGAACAGCAGGTCGCCCGCGAACGATATCGGAGTGCCACCGTGCAACGTACCGATCTGGTCTGCCGTGCCCTTCAGGGCATTGTTGGCCGGGGCCGACGCAACGGTCCAGATCTGCGTCGAATCGGCATAGAAGATCGCAAGGTCGCCACCGAACGAGCCGAGCCCTGTGACCGTGTCCGAGCCGGAAGCGTGAATGTCCGATGGGATGAAGCCAGCATCGGAGGTCGTGGTCCAGTCGCGGGCATCGGTCGCCGCGCAGAAGCGCACGTTCGAACCATTGTTGCTGTACAACTTCTGCCCGATCTTCTTGACGTACTTGCCGTGGGGGCAATTGGCGTCCACGACCTTGTAGGTGAGGCACGTCCAGACAACCTGATTGGGCCCCGGGTTGTCTGTCACCGTCCCGCCAGGGGTGAGCGGCCAGTTCGGCTCAAGGCCGCCTGTGGTTCCGGTTCCAGATATCGATGTGGCCTGATACCGGTAGCCGTTCGACACGGTCGGTCGACGATATGAGTTGAGCGAGATTGCCACCCCGGGCGCCCATGCAGTGAGGGCCTGCTCATCAAGGTAGTGGTGCTCGACCGTGCCATTGACATATTCGGCCGACACATACAGGTAGCCGTTGAAGAGCTCGGCATAGTGGATCTTGGCGACCGGGGACGCGGCGCCCTGATTGCGCACTCGACGAGCAACGAAGCGGGTGTCGGCGTGGGTGATTGCGACGCCGTCCGCAGAGAAGAACGTGTTGAGCTTCCCAGCCGCAGCCCTCAGGCCCTTGGTCCCAGCCTCGAGTCCGGCGATGTTGTGCAGACAGGGGCGCTTCTTGATCGACTTGCCCTTGGTGACGTAGCAGTTCGTCAGCGACCAAAGGGCGTTCGCGATCGGCGAGTGCTGCAGCCTTCGCCGGTCCAGTCCACCTCCGAAGTTGTCCCAGAGGATCGTCGGCATCAGATCACCTGCGGTTTCGAGAGGGCGTTCTCTTCCTGGTAGTCGTACGGGCTGAACACTGCCTTCTTGCGTGCCTGCCCGCGCAGCCTCGTCAGCAGCGACTCTGCACGCTGCAGGTACAGCTGCGCATCGGGCTGCCGGTAGTGAGCCTTCGCGTCACCCAGGGCCACCAGGAACACGAGCGTGTCGTCGATCGTGAACCGGTCGTTGTCGTCGGTGAGGCGTGCCAGTTTCTGGATGTAGAACACCCGGATGTTGCGGATGGTGTCGTTCTTGGGCCAAAGCTCGATCTGCTCCGACGCCTCCCATCGCTGGGGCCAGCCGACGTTGTCCTGCGTCGAGTACATCGCCGCGGCGATGCCCTTCGCGATCGGCGGGGACCAGTCGTTGCTCCCAGTCATGTCCACCGATATCGCCTTCACCCGCTCCGGGTTGGCGTTGGTCGGGTAGTCGATGAGGTACTGGTTGACGCCCAGGGACATCACCTCGTACTTGCGCAGCTTGACCCAGTCGGCGGCCTCGTAGAGCGTTGCCTGGGCCGTCCGAAGGATCGAGTCGATGTTGGTCTTCATCACGCCGGCAGCAGCACCGGTCGCAGCAAAGCCCAGCCGAGCGATGAGCTCGGCACGCTTCTCCCCAAGGGTGGCCCAGGTAGTCATTACGCAGCCATCTTCTCGACAAGGATCTCGACGAGATCGTCACGCTTGGCCCGATTCGGGACGGGCACGCCCATTTCCTTCAGCCGCTTGCGCAGCTGATTGAGCGACAACTCCTCGGGAGCGGCGGACTCGAGATCCTCCTCGTCGTCGCCATCCTCGGTCACGCCGTGAATCAGGTCGTCGATGTTGGCAGGCGGCAGCGACCCCTTGCGGAAGATCTTGACTGCCTGCGCGAACTGAGAGGGTGACCCGTAGACCTTCTTGACCACGGGCATCGGCAGTTCCTTGTCCATGCCGTACAGGCTCACGAGACGCTCGTACTCGCTGGCCGGGTCGTGCAGCGGGTCGTCGCCCGGGGCAACGCGCTGGCGTGCGATGAGCTCTTCCTTGAGCGGCAGGACCGGATCGGCTTCCTCGTTGTAGGGCATCTTGATCGCCTTGATCGATCGCGCCCCGCGGATGGCAGACATCTCCTCCGGGTTCGTCATCTGCGCCTGCTCCCCATGGATCTCCTCGAGGAGCAGCACCTCCCACGGGAACACGCACACTGCCGTGCTGTCCATGATGCCGCGGTTCACGTTCACAAAGACTCGGTATGTCATAGTCGTTTTCCCTGTTTTGCTCGCCCCTTCACCGTCGGCGAGCGTGACGGTTATGCAAACGGCCCCCGAGCGATGATGCCGAATGGAATCGCCGGAGAGCCAACGATTGATGCATCGATGTTCGCCGGGCCGTAGTCGCGAACCGAGTAGACGTCGCCGGGACCGATCTTCCAGTTGCTGACGAGACGACACGACCCGGGGAAGTTCCCGGTGAGATACCAATCACGCACCTCTTGCTTGGTCGGAATGCCAATGCCTACGCGAATGTCGGCAATGGCGACCCCGGCGTGCTCTCCTGTGGAACTCGGGAACGGGAACTGATGCTGGATGGCGCCGGCCGTGTTCTGGTAGGAGTTGTCTTCCCAGCCTGCAGCAGTCGTGCGACCAGCAAGGCGACCGTCGAGAAAAAGCTCCATGGTCTTCGCAATGTAGTCAACCACCACGGCCGCGTGACGCCACTGACCGTGCAGGCCCCTCGGTATCGCGCTAACGCTGGCGGAGGCGCCGCCGTCTCGGCTCCGCGCAAAGGCGGCGAGGCGGCCAAGGGCGTCGATCGATATGTTGAGGGCGGTCGCGATAGTGTTCGCCAAATAGAACAACACGGCAGAGGCTGAAGGGTTATTCCTAGACTTCCACCACATACCGTAAGTCACAGAGGTGGCGCCTAGCAGCAACGGCGTCAAGGCTGCCGGCGATACGTTGATGGAGTCATTCACGTCATCGGTGACAAACGCGTGCGTCTGCCCTTGGTCGACCATAGGCGGGACGATGGCAACGTCATAGGAGATTATTGGCGACCCAGTGATCGACCCTGTCGGCAGCCCAGGGAACCCAGCCTGCGGAGTGCTTGCGTTGAGGCCTTCGTCAAAGCGAAAGAACAGCACTGCATCATCCGGGTAATTTCCGGTTCGATAGAGGTCGGCGATTTGCTCGGCCGAAAAGGCCCTCGGATAGACAACAGGCTCATCGATAAGCCCGCCAAAGTAGTTCCCGCCGGAGTAGCGTCCGACAGAAATCCGACTTGGGCCGTAGGTGCGGCCGGCAGGGTTGCTGCCGCGAACGACGGCAAGCCCGTTCACGTAGATGACCGCATCCCCAGTCTCGGCATTATAGGTGGCCGCGACATGGGTCCAGTCCTTGTGCCGCAACTCCCAGTTGGCGCCAGCCGTGACAAGAGCGGAGCCGTTTTTTGTGTCGTAAAGTTGAAGAGAGCCGTCGGCGGCCTGCTGGAAGAAAGGGTACTGTGCCCCGACGTGGTCGCCAATTATGACCATGCCGTATGAGGTTCCCGTCCTCTTTACCCAGGCGGCATAGGTGAACGAGCCAAACTCTGGGCAATTGGTGGCGCCAGAAATTGCGTCGGACGAGCCATTGAAGGACAGGCAAGAATACATGTCTCTCGCGATGAGGATCATGCGAACGGCCCCCTTCCAGCCAAGAAGTTGTATGTGGCGGCCGCGCCACCGGCCTGAAGCGTCCCGTTCCGCCGCTTCCCGGAGAAGTCCTCGGCAACAGTGTTTCCCATCCCCTCCTGGAGCTTGTACCAGACCTCCATGCTGGAGTCTTTCTGGTAGTTGCCGCTCAAGTACATGTCACGGTACGCGGCGCGGCCCAGGGCTCGACTCCAGATGGCGGCGCTCGCCACGCGGATTGTTGAGCGGTTGGCTGATCCGAGGTTGCCGGCGCCAACGACGATACGCGTCGTAGCCGTCGTTAGTAGGTCGTTTCGGTTCATGGTCAGCCCGGTGTCGATCGTCCTGCGGTGGATGCCGTTCACGTACAAGGCGACAGACTTCCTCTGGAAGTCGATCTCGCCGGCAACGTGCATCCACTTCGCGCCAGTCCATGCCGTGCCGTGCCCGAGCACGGTCTGCGATATGCCGCACGACTGGAACAGGTCGACGTTGTCATCCGATCTGCCGCCAACCGCGATCTGCCCGGAGTCGGTGCAGAGAATGGAGATGACGTTGTTTGCGCTTCCCAGAGTAAACGGGATCTGCGAGGCGGCGAACCCGCTGCCTGCGCTCGGCCACTTCAGCCAAGCCGCGATCGACATGGCGCGGCAGCCGTCAATCTGCCTGCCGAGGTCGTCGGACAGGATGTACCGAATGCTGCCGTCGGGGCCGTAGCACGTTGAGTAGGGCTGATCCACGACGGGCATGTCGGCCGGCACGTCGGGGTGATATGACGCTCCGGTCTGCCGAGTCCCGACCCAGGCATTGCCCGACTCTGTGTCCAGGGCAGTGCTCGACCCGCCCTCATCGAACCTGAAGAGCAGCGTCGGCTTCTGCGGGTAGTTTCCGGCATCGTAGATGCCCCAGATTTCCTGCTGCGTCAGGACACGATCGTAGATCGCGGGCTCGTCGATGTTGCCTACCGTGGTGGCGCCAGTCTCGTTGCCTATGACGACATCGGTCCCGGAGTCTACGGCGGCGCCGCCAGCGATGGCTCCCGTGCCACTGTTGTACGGCGCCTTCACGCCGTTGATGTAGAGATTGACCTGCCCGGCAGCCGACTTCGTCGCCGCCACGTGAGTCCACGCACCTCTTGGGACGGCGCCATTGGGCGTGAAGATCAGATCGAGCGCGGCGCCGTCTCCCTTGTAGAAGGCGAGGGAGCGACCGGACGACACCGACAAGATGAAGGCGGCATTGTTGCCGCTACGCTTGGCAATTATGCCAAAGCCGCCGCTGCCCGAGAGCGGCTTGATCCACGCGCACAAAGTCACGTTGCCGGTCAGCGCCAGCCGGCTGTCGTGGGGCACGCGCACGCCGCTCGACGCCGTGCCGTCCAGGTAGATCGACGTGTAGAAGTCCCTTGCGATCATACCCAAGGCCCTCCTGGCCGAAACAGAGTGGCTCCACCGCCGTTCGTGTTCGTATGGTAGCCACCCACGATGTCTGTCATGCGAGCGTTCTCGGCGTCCGGGATGAGCCACGCCGTCGGGCTAGCGGCGACTACGCCCAGGTACAGTTTGGCGACCTCGTCAGCCGTCAGCGCTCTCGGGTAGATCCAGGCGTCGCCGATCCAGCCTTCAAGCCACCCGCCACCGCCGGTGTTGAAGGCGCCGAAGATATGCGAGTTGATTTGCGATGCCGGGTTGAAGTACGGGAATGAGAATACGCCGGAGGCCGAGGCAAGCCGTTGGTCGTTCTTGTAGAGTTCAACCGTGCCGGCGTCGTAGTTGGTGACATTGGTGACTAAAGCCCACGACCGAAGATTGAGGGCGCCCGACGACCTAGAAGTCGTTACGACACTCTCCGCCTGACTGCGAGACTCCGCGTAGATCCCAGGTGAGTTTGAGAAGTTAGACGCAGTGAGAGTTACGCCACCAACCCCGCCGGAGCTTACCTGCATGATGGTGTCGAACCCCCCCACGGCCGGGATTGCCGGGATATAGCACCAGCACGCAGCAGTGACGCCCTTCGACCCCATGAGCGCAGTCGTCATGTCGCCGCCGCTGCGCCGAACGTAGTCGTCGACGCCGTCGAGCACCATCATGGAGTACGGCCCCGGCCTCGGGGCGGCGATTGCCATTACGCATCGTCCACAGTGCGGCGCACGCCGACGACCCCATCGAGCACGGTGCCGATGGGTGCGGGCGCCACTGGCTGCGAGGAGCGCCACGCCGCGACGGCATCCTTGATGCGGCCCTCGACGTAGTCGCGAGCCTCGGCAAGCGTGGAGATCCCCTCCGGGACCTGGAAGGACATTGCCCTGTCCCCGGCCGGCAAGTGGATCGTGAGGCGAACCTCGCGGCTCGGCTTTGCGATCGCAGTGATCGTGTAGTCCATTGCCATATCACTTCTCCACTCTGAACCAGATGAGGATGCCACCGATGCCGGCGACGGGCGCCGCAGGGTTGGTCGTGGACGCCTTGATGGTGAGCCCGTTCACAACCTTCTTGCCGGCATCCTCGATGGCCTGACCCAGCGCGTTGCCGTCGATGTTCGGCGCAATCTGCTGCCCAGTGCTTGCGATGCCGTCGTGGACGCTAATCGGGCAGGCGCCGCCGGCAGCGCTGAGTACGGAGTAGCCACCGTATGCGCCTGGGCCGCTGAAGATGATCTGATCGCTCGTGTTTGATTGAACCAGATACGAATCCCAGGCGGTGGTGACGCGCTGCGGCGGGTTAGGCCCTACCCCAGGTGGGACACTGCGCTCCATCGTGTCCATTACTCGGCCCCTCCGGCTGCCGCCTTGGCCGCCTCTTCGGCTGCCAGACGCTCTGCCTCGGCCTTCTCAGCCTCTTCGGCCTCGATGCGTACCCGCTCCGCTTCCGCGGCCTGGGCTGCCTCGAGCTCGAGCCGATCGCGCTCGGGCTGGCGTTCTTCCTGTAAGGTCTTGCCGTTCTCGAGAACGACGCTGGCCTCTCCGACACGCTGGGCAATGTCCTCGAGGTGTCCTTCCGGGTCCGACTCCCGCAGCTGCACCGGGATGAGGTCACCGTACTTCTTGACGTGAACGATCTGCATGCTCGCCTCCTTCTGCACCGAACCCCGGGGGCATACGCCCCCAGGGGGTTGCTGACTGCCGTCAGGACGGTGTCGGTTACGCGACCGAGAAGACTGCCTGGGCGTTGCTGCGGCTCATCGTGAGAGCGCCGCGCCACGTCAGGCCCCAGTACCACTCGTACTTGTCATACGAGCGCGGAGGCTTGCGGGTCAGCATGTCCTGACCGTTGAGGGGACGCAGCTTGATGTAGTTGAGGTTGAGCATGTACATGCGCTTCAACCACGACGTCGCCGCGCCCGTCAGGGTCTGGATATCGTCGAACTCGGGGTTCCACGTCACGTTGATGCCGTGGAACTTGAGCGACTCGTTGCCGACCTCGATCGACTTGCCGAAGGCGGCATTGGGGTAGGCCATGCCACCGCCTGCGCCGTACGTCTTGAGCAGGAAGTTGCGCAGCCCGTCGATGAAGTCGCCGCCGGCCTGGATGAAGGTCGGGCGTCCGCCGTTGCGGATGCAGGCACGCCAGCCGATCTCGAGGTAGTCCAGCACGTTGCCGGTCGTGGTCGTGGTCGTCAGGCCAGTCTGCGCGTAGTTCCGCCAGTACTCGTTGCCGCCGGTTGCCCGGTTGATGCCGCCGACCGTACCGGTCGTGGGCGTGAGCGACACCAGAGCGTCGACACCGGTGAGGGCGTCAACAGACTGCGTGCCGTCCAGCTGGAGAGCCTGCGCGAACTTGTCAGTGAAGCCCAGCTTGAGCGCTTCGGTCTGCTCCTGGACCAGATCGGTCAGGGCAACCATCTCGTCGGCAGAGGCTTGGCCGCGGGGGCCGTCGTCGCTGAGGGAGATGCCATTCTGCAGCATCCGGTCCTCGTCGAGGGCGAAGCCGTCGTGCGCCGAGCGCCATGCGTACTGCGCCTGCTCGACAGTCTGTCGACGGTTGTACGTGACGACTTGGCTCCCGTTAAACCATTGGAAATTGGACTGGTAGCGAGCACGCAGCTGCTCGACGATGTACTGCTTGGCGCCGGGCGCGGTCTTCTTGCGCGAGCTCAGAGCCGAGAAGAGGGGGTGATCGTTGCCGACCTGATCGATCGGGTTGTTGCGAAGGTAATAGTCGAGGCCGATCTTGCCGGCGTCGGTGATTTCCTGAGAGGTAAAGGGCATGACGCGCTCCGTAGTCGTGGAAGTTGAATGCCCTGGTGAGGGGCTAACACAACCACGGAGGCGAACCCGTTTACGCCGCGGAGCCGATCCCGCTACCGGCCAGTGTGTCCCAGCCCCAGGCTGATCGCCTCCAACATCGACTTCGGAAGCGGCCCGCCGGGCCTGTTACCACTGCGAGGTCGCAGTGTCTGGTCACCCGCCGGTCGGCTGCCAGAGGCGTCGCCTTGGGACGTGGGCACGGTGATCATGTCGTATGCATCCTTGAGCACCGTGGGCCACATCTTTGCCGGGTAGCGGGACCAGAGCCCCTGCAACTTGGGGCCGAGTATAGCGGACTTAGTGGAAAACGCTTTGTCGCTGGCCGCCATTTGCCGGGTCCAGGTTTCGATCTCGGCGAGCGCAGCCTCCTGCTCCTGCTGCGAAGCCTCGACGCCACGGCTGGACTCTTCCGCTGCCCGCCTCTGAGCCTCGACTCGAGCCTTGACCTGCCGAGCCTGCGCGACCTCGAGGGCCGCCGCACGAGTCATGTCACCGTCGTCGACCATCTGAGCGAGGTCCTGATGCTCCGCGATCGGGTCGTACCCCGGAGCCTCCTTGCCCATCAGCTTGAGCAGCTGCGTGCGGTATCCCTCCACCATCTCGAGGGCCGCGGCGTGGTTGCCGCTCTTGAGCATGTGGTTGAAGTTGAGGTAGCCGGCGAGCTCTTCGTCGGTCGTCTGCGTCTCCTGCAGCACACTGACGATCGCGTCCCGCGCCTGTGACAGCTGGGTGTTGACGGTGCTGAGTTCATCGACGCGGGACTCGACCGCCTTGGCATGCCGGTGTAGCTCGTGGAAGCGGCCGATCGCCTTGGGCGTCAGGTTGCGCTTCTCCTCGGCCGTCAGCTGGAAGTCGTCGGCCTTTGCGGGCTTCTTCCCCTCCTCGCCTTCCGCTCCAGTCTTTGCGCCTCCTTGATCAGCCGCAGCCTTTCCTGCGAGTTCATCAGCCGGAGCCTTTCCCTTGTCACCTCCTGTAGCGACCGGCTTATCTGCCCCTCCCTTGCCGGGAGCTCCATCACTATCGGCTGCGGCAGCAAGTCCTTCCGCGATGGCATCTCGCATGCCTTCGACTGAGTCGGCGGGCTTCTTTCCATCACTGCCATCACCAGTGTTAGCACGACCGTCAGCATCGCCAGAACTACCAGAGCGATCGCCTGAGTCGGCCGCATCTCGCTCACCTCCGCTGCCGCCACCAGCATCACTATCGTCGAGCTCACCATCGCTGCCATTACCAACACCCGAGCCCTGGTCATCCCCGTCTCCCTCGATCGGCTTTCGAACGTAGAACTTCATCCACCACGGATTCATTCACTGCCCCCTGTTTCTGCGCTCTCGGGTTGCTTCCGCCCGCCGGCACTGAGCGCAGCCTTGCCGGACATGACGTTCTGGATTGCCACTGACGCGCCATCGATGAGCTCGCCCATGGCCCCAGCCACACCGTGCGTCCCGGGAACCACCCCGAGCCGCGATATCAGATCGACGGCCGCCTTCATCTGGGCCTCCTGCATCCTGATGTTGGCCTCCTGCTCGGCAGCTGCCTGCTTGGCCTGGATATCGGCGATCTTGGCCTGCTCCTGCCGCTGGGCCTTCTGCAGTTCCTCCTGACACGCCTGAAGCTCTTCCTGCAGCTGCATCGCTTGCTGCTGCAGCTGCATGACCTGCTGCTGCATCTGGGCTGCCTGGGCGCCGTCCTCGCCGCCTTCCTGGCCGGCGTCTCGAGGAATGAACCGGTCGACGTCGATCCGCTCGTCGAAGCGGCGCAGGGTTTCCTTGACGAGCTCGATCACGGCGTTGGCCATGTCCATCTGGCCGGCGGCGCGAAGCTCAGACACCTGCGCCATGCCTTCCTTCAGGACCGGCATGACCGTCGCCCAGTCCTCGCGCTCCTTCGCCTGATTCGGCTTGCCACTCGAGCCGGCACGCACCTTTACCCGGATCTTGTGCCAGATCTCAGGGCCGGCGCCCTCGGGCCACATTGCGCCCTCGCCGACGATCTCCTTGACCTCGGCCTCGGTGAACTTCTGCAGCATGATCTGCAGGGCCGCCTCAGCCATCTCCGACACGAGGTCCTCGATCGTGTCCTGGCGTTCGCTCTGCCGGTTGGCAAGCGACTGCGCCATGATCTGAGCCTCGGTGGCCGTCTTGGCCTGGATCAGGTTCGCTCGAGACGCGTCCGACAGGCCGACCATCATGTCCATGTCGTTGCGGATCAGGGTGACGTCGTACGCGTTGGGATCGATCGCGATCCCTTCCAGCTGCATGATGTCCTGGTTGATCGGGTTCTGCGGGTTGCCGCCGACACCGTACCAACGCCGGGCCTTGCGGGCAGCGAGCGCCTCAATGTCCTCGTCCTCGAGCTCGCCCCCCTTGCGGTAGATGCGAACCGGGATGGCCTCCTTGCGGGCCTCTGCGTACAGGTAGCGGGTGTGGTTGTACTCGTCCTGCAGCGCCTGCAGTAGCTCCACGTCGGAGATCGGGCGCCACCGCCCATTCACGAGGTTGAAGCCCAGGCAGAACATCGAGTGCCAGCGCTTCGACATGGCCGACGGCGTCATGGGCGGCCGGACGTACGCATTGGCGCCCTCGCAGAGCGTGTAGATGCGACCGTCATCGAGCGACCAGACCTCCCAGACGCACCGGTAGCACTCCTGGTCGCCGCCACCGTGCGGCTTGACCGTGCGAGACACCTCGCCAGTCTCGGACTCGTTGCCCGAGTACACCGCGGCCGAGTAGGCCTTCGCGCCTTCGAACGGCTTGCGCCCGTACCGTGCGAGGTACTCGGTGTCGGACATGTACACGCGCATGGCCAGAGCGCTGGCAGAGGAGTAGTCATCGAAGTCCGCGACCCCCTCGTCGAGGATCAGTGCGTCCTCGGTGCGACAGGTGTCGAGGACGAAGCCCTTGTAGAGGGTGATCTCCTCGGAGGCGAGCACCGCCTGCTCCTGCTGCTTCAGCTGGGCGCGAAGGGCCTCCTGCTCTTCCTTGTCGGTCGAGTTCTCCAGCTTGCTGGCAGTAGCCTCGATGCGAGCGATGTTGTCCTGAATGTCGTTGATCCGGCGAACCATCATCGGGTCGCCGCGGTACGACTCCTGCCAGCCCAGCTTGAGCCAGCCCACGCTCGTGGTCATGGTCGAGCGGATCGACGCCTTCATGCGCTGCTTGAGCCGAGTCTCGTCGACGAAGCACCGGTTGAGCATTGCCTGCGCCGTCTCGCAGAACGACTTCACCTGCTCGTACTCGCCGTCGCCGACCGACTCCATCGGGGTGACTGCGATCTCGGGGTTGCGAGCGTAGATATGCGGGAGCAGGGTGGCCTGCGTGGCGAACACGAGGTTGGTGCGGACGAGCCCCATGCCGTTCTCGAATATGCCGGCCTCGTCGACGTCGGAAGCGTTGGCGACCTTGATGCCGTAGGTGATCTGCCGCAGCTTGGGGAGGACCTTGGTGTCGAAGTCCTTGCGTGCGGTCAGTGCGCGATCGATGCGTTGAAGCATCTGCTTCGCATGAGACTTCTCGTCCGGGTCGACGCCTTGGATGCTCTCGTAGACCGGATCCTCCTGCTGGGGAGGGGAAGCTCCGCGTGCCGCCTTCTTCGCTGCTTTTGCCATCTTGGGCTACCTCGTGACTCTGGGCTGGCACTGCCCTGCGCACGTCGCCGCCCGGGATGTTGGGATCAGACTGCTAGGGCCTTGTGCTGGTCCTCGGGGATGATGATTGCCTTGCCGTCTGGCAAGTTGCGATTCCACCCGACCATGACACCCTGCACGTATGCCACGCACATGTCGTCCTTGTTCTGGTCCGACATTGCCACCGGCGCGATCGAGGCGCCCATCGTGTCCTGATTGAGCGACCTGCGATCACGGTACGACAGCACGATAGCCTTGGGCTTGCTTCCGTACCGGGTGACGTAGTCCATGATCAGGTTCGACACCCCGTCCAGGGTGAGGCGCACGCTTAACGTCTCTTGCAGCGCCGCCTTGTGCAGGGTGTCGAGTGCCATGGGCTGTTAGGCCTCGAGAACGGCCATACCCGTGCCGGACGTGAAGGCCGAGCAGCGGCCGACCATGTACCGACCGAGGCTGACCTCGACCTTGATGGATCCGCCACCTGCCGCACCGAACGCCGGGATGGCGATTTCGCCCGAGAGCAGAGCGTCCGCAAAGCCTGCGGTCGCGACACCGGACGAGTTGGTGTAGTAGTGCTGCGTGGCGTCGATCGAGTCTGCCTTTTCGAACACGATCGTGCCCTGGAAGACGGCCGCGCCGCCCAGGTCCATGGCCGTCGCAGCCGCAGAGTGGCCGGGCAGGAACGGAGTCCGGTCGCAGACGATCGAGACGGTCGCGGTGCCACCGAATGCGCCGTTACCGACAGAGCCGTCGAGGGTGGCTGCAGATGCGCCGACTGCTCGGAGCGTCCACTCGCCGTTCATTGCCGTAAGCGTAGTCACGCCGGCAATGGCGATGCGGGAGCCGTTGCGCTGGCGGTGGCCTGCGGTAACGGTTGCGACGATTGGGGTGGCGTTGGTTCCGCCGGTGATCAGGACGCCACGAGCGGCAGATGCGAACGAGCCCAGCGATAGGACTTTGACTGACATGGTAGTGCTCCATCGGGGAGATAGGCCCCCTGCCCGCAGAAAGACGGCGATTCTGCTGCGCCCTCGAGCTAGTACTCGTCTCGAGTCGAGCGTCCCTGTGGGCGCAATGATAGCCCCGGTAGTGCGAAAGGCTTCTCAAACCGGGAACATGTACCGGGCGAGCTCCGGGTCGCCGGGCGAAACCGGGGCGAGGTATATGCGAAACAGCTGCTCGGAGGTGTAGCCGGGGACGTGAGCCAGATCCTCTGGGCATGGCCCTGGGTGCGGGTCGATCGCCACGACACGCGCCGGAGTCTTCGGCAGCCGGCAGCCGTGCTCCCCCTGGATCTGAATGATCTCCCCAACCGTCAGCCGGTTCGCCCACTTCTGCGTGCGGACCGTGACGAACGGCAGGCACACGGGGTCACGGCTGAAGCCCATCACTCGCATGCCGGGATCTCCCAGTATCCGACGCTAGGCAATGGCGCGACCTTTGGCCGTGGGTGCCTGCGGTCGTCGACGCAAAACATGTGGAAAAAGCTCGGCCCCTTGCTTGGGAACGCATCCTCGAGCCGATCGAGCAGCAGGTCGATGCGACACTTCTGCCGGTAGGTGAACGGGTTCTTCTTCCCGCCTATGTCGTGGATCCTCCCGTACAGGGGCTGGCCACCTAGCCACGAGTTCTCGTCTTGATCCCTTACCCACATGGTGATGGGTCCATGGGCTCGTCGGCATGGGCTCCCCACCAGTCGATCGGAGATCGGTCGATGGCCTTGAACGTCTTCGTCTTCACGAGATTGACGACGTACACGTCCCCGTTAATCGACACCATGTCCCCGTCATCCGGCCCGCCCTTTGACGCCGTGAACTGAGCCGCTACCGCCAGTCTGTCTCGTCCCATGCCAGCTTCCCCAGGTTGCAGTCCGCGCACAGGACCTGCAGGTTGCCTGGGTCGAGTGCGAGGTGAGGATACCGGCTTCTGGGCCTTACGTGGTCGACATGCAGGGGCGCCGTTAGCGTAGGCCTCGAGCCGCAGCACTGACACCTCCCACTCGAGCGGAGCAGGGCCTCGTATCGGGCGACCCTCCATGCGGCACTCGTGTAGAAGCCCCGCGACGAGGGCGCGTGATCTTTCGCAGTCCAGCCCCCCTCGCTCGTGGAAGACCGGCACGTCATGCCCGAGGCTCCCCACGTCCCGGACGTCAGCCTTCGCGGCCGCGAGCCGAAGAGCAGATCGACCGCTAGCCGGCGCATGTCGGACAGGAAGCTCAAGCGGATCGAAGCCCATGGGAGAACGTCGCTGAAGTTTAATCCTCGCGATGCGCAGCTTCGACACCGGGTCCCAATTTCTGCGCAGGTAGTAGTCGAGGCCCATGCGACCGGCCCTCGAGATCTCAGCTGCAGTGAACGGCATCGCTACTCCCCTCCGGGTTGAGCTCGTATCGTCGATAGTCGGCCGCCCATTGCGCGACCTCGAGGAAGTCCGACCTGGGCTTCGTTGCTGCCCAGGCATCGAACTTGGCGAGTTGCTCGGCATTCGCAACGGCAAGCGAGTCGAGCATTTCGTTGAGCGTCACCCTAGTACCTCCAGGGCTCGCCGCCCAGCTTGTGGCGCATCAGAGCATCGAGGTACGGGTGGACGTAGGGGTTGTGATCCCCGTCGCCGGCCTTGCGCCCGAACACCTCAGACACCGGCGTGATCAGACGCTTGTCGAGATCCGACTGCCGTAGCCAATCGAGGGCGAACTCGATCGTGGACTCGAGCCCCTCGCGGGCCAGCTTCAGCGCCCCCTCGAATGTCTTCGACCGGACCACGATGCAGTTGCCGGCGAACAGAGCGCCGTTGACGAGCGTCAGCCCCACGTAGCCGCGTATCGAGAACATCCACAGGCCGAACCGATGCAGGTGCTTCTCGAGGTGGACGCCGCGGTCCTTGAGCTCGACGAGCTCGTCCATCGTGAGGTTCTTGCGGGTGAGCGCGAGCTCGGCCTCGGCCTTGTTGACCTCCTGCTGCGCCTCCTGCGCCTCGGGCGTCAGTGGACGGACATCCTCCTCCGCGCCAGTTCCTGCCTCTCCGTCGAGTCCATCTTGTCCAACCAGTCCATCGTCCATGCCTTGGGTCCTTTCGGTTTGCGTGCCTTGCGGATTGTCTTCGCCCGCGGCCGGCTCATGCAGGCGTAGCGGATCTCGTCGACCGGGTGATCTTCCTGGTCGGTGTCGATATCTTCGACCTTCAGGTCGTCATGCTGCACCGCCTGGAATACGCGGATCGCATGGTAGCAGTTGTCCATGAGGAACAGCGACGCGCTGGCAGGATCGTCCGGGTCCTCTCTCAGACGCTGGCGTATCTGGTCCCAGCCCGGCTCGCGACGCTTGTCGGCCTTGCGCATCTGCAGCTTGCGCCCCTTGTATGCCACCTTCATGGCGCGTTCGGCGAGTGACGGCCCGCCGTCCTCGGCCCACATTTGGGTGTCCGCCACGACGTACTCGACCTTCTCGTCATCCGGCGTGCGCTTGAGCACTCCGCTGGCCCAGGCCCCCACGTGCAGCTTGATGCCCACGTCCTGCTGGTCGGGCTGCATGCCGTACCACTCTCGATAGCGCACGATGCCACCTCGAGGCACGACGATGCGGTTGCCCAGCGTTCCCTCGGACGTCCAGTCCTCGTCCGCGACCGCATACCATCCGACGCTGAACGGCTTGCGCGAGCCCCAGTCGACGCCGACGAAGCGCTTGCTGAAGATCTCCTTCGGCAGCGTCTTGGCCTTCAGCACGTGGTTCTCGAGGCTGAACTCGGGGAAGAATCCGCCGGCCAGGATGTTCCAGTCGCCCAACTCCATGGCTTTGACTAAGGCGGGATCGCCCAGGCCGCGCATGCGGTTGACGTAGGTCGGGTCTGCTTCGATGCCTCGCGGGTTGTCGATCAGCCTTGCCGGCACGTACTGGCGCACCATGCCGCCCTCGATCTGCGTGGTGCGGCGCGGCTGGGTGGCGAACGGTTGCTCGATGAAGGTCCGCTTGACCCAGTGGTGGCCGATGTTGCCCGGGTTGGTTCCGCACAGGATGCGGGGGAAAAGGTTGTGCTCGAGCTTGGTCCCGTCGGGCATGACGTGCCCGGCACGGTAGTGCGCCGGCAGGTCGACGTTCACCATCCGCACCCGGAACCGCAGGTAGCGGTAGATCGACTCGGTGAACGTGGTGAGCTCGTCAATCATCAGGACGTGGATCTCGGAGCCGTGGTACTTGTACTTGTGCTCCTCGTCCTTGCAATGACACAGGAATATGCGGCTGCCGTTGGTGAAGCGGATCTCGCCTTGCAGCACCTTCGCCCACGGCTTGTCCGAGAGCAGGTTGCGGAACCCGGTCGGGCCCTCGACGTGGTTCTTCACGAGGTCGTCCTCGACGCGGCGGAAGAGGTACACCTGCAGGCCTGGGATCTCGATGCACCACGAGATGGCCGCCTGCCGCATGAGGTGAGACTTGCCCCCGAAGGCGGCGCCCCCGTACAGGATCTCGGTGGCCGTCGACCGGTAGCAGTACAGCTGCTTCGGCTGCAGGTTCGCCTTGAACTGGGGAGGGCCGTCGAATGGCATGGGTCAGTCCTTCGGGTCCTCGAGGCCCTGCTCCTCGAGTGAGATCACCCGGAAGCTCTGGTCCAGGGGAACGCCTTGCACGTTGATGATCACGGTGGCCGGCATCTGGCCGATGCCTGCAGCGCCTGGGGCGCCGTTGCCGTGGTCGTTCTCGGGTCGCAGCCGGTCGATCACGGCGTCAGCCGCGGCCTTCTTCGATTCGAACTCGAGCTCGACGAGGCCGCCGGTGTCCTTGTCGAACTTGATCTTGCGGATCGCGCCGGCCTGCTCGAATGTCAGGGCTTTGATGCCGACGAAGCTGCCCTGGTCGGTGAACACCTCGCGGCGATCGAACTCGAGAATGTCGTCATACGTCCGCATGGCCTTCTCGAGCAGGTTCGGGAACTGCGTCGGGAGCTCGGCACGCATGAGCTCGAGATGCTTCTGCACGTGCGGCCGCTGCAGGAACTGGTAGGCCCGCACCCGCGGGTTGCTGCCGTTGTCCTTGATGCCCATGCGACGCGCCGCCTCTGTGCCGTTGAACCGGCAGGCGATGTAGTGCTCGAGGAACGTGCGCTCGAGCACCGAGAGCGGCTTGAGCGGCTTCTCCTCGCTGACGGTCGCCACCGCCTTGCCGTTGCCCTTGGCCATCAGCTGAGTCGCTGCCCTGGCAAGGGCTCTGCTGCGTTGAGCTCGAATGCCCGCATCACGTCCTTGTGCCCCAGCTGGGCGAGCTCGAATACCTCGCACGGCTTGCCGATGTAGCGGTACTGGCAACGGTCGCCGTGAGCGCTGAAGATCACGATCGTGTCCGCGCCCAGCTGCTTCACGTCCTCGAGGGCCTTCACGATCTCAGCCTTGATCTTTGCCTCGGTGTCTTCCTGGTCCTGCCCTGGTTCGACTATCAACGCCATGTTTGCCTCCTGGTGGAAACGGCCCGGGATTCCCGTCCCGGGCCGGCACTGCTCCTCACGCAAGTCCCACTACCTCCTTTCTCGAGTCTTGATCATCCGCAGGTTGCCCCGCAGGTATCCGATGTAGCTCCGCTTGGGCGGACCGTTCCTGCCCACGTGGAACTCGCTGCAGTAGGGGCAATGGTACACGTGCGACTGCTCGGCCCATCGACGGCCGCGCCCGTGCTCATACGCCTGCACCGCAGTGGCGAACCGATGCTTGCCCTCGCAGGTAGCGGCGCGGCGCTCATCGGTCCTGACGTGCTCCTCGAGCCGGCGTATCACGTCTGCCCAGTCGATCACGCCACGAGCTCCAACTCCGGCCGGCTGCCGTCGAGGAACGCGTCACCCAGGCGCCGCTGCTGGGCTGCGTAGCGTGCGATGAGCACCGCCTCGGCCCGCCCGTGGTCCTTCTTCCGGGCGAACAGCGTGCTGCCAGGGTAGATGCGCTTCACGCAGGCCAGGGCCTTGTCCTTGTCGGCGTCGAGCCCGTACATCCGCTTCCAGGTGCGCGATGGCACTCGCATGGTGGCGAGCCCCAGGCACTCGAGCACTCCGCGGATGGCGCCGCGGCTGTCGCCCAGGCTGAAGGCGCCGAGCGTGCCGTGCCCGGCGTTGCTGCCGCCGATCTTCGGCATCGGGTGAACATCCTCGACCCAGACCTCGTCGATCTCGCTCAGATGCACGCGCAGGAACCGGCCGAGCTCGCCGGCATCGATCTCGTTGGTGCTGCGCCCCTTCTTGCCGGCGTCGCGCACCGGCATGTCGATGACCCAGTGCAGCCCGCCGGCAGGGCCGACTGCCGCGACTGCCCCGGTAATTCCCGGGTCGATCCCTACGATCAGGCCCATGTCAGCGGCTCCCCTTCTTGCCTCTGTGCCTCTGGAGAAAATCATCCAGCAATACCGCCAGGAGCATCGACACCTCGCGCCCGATCGTCTGTCCGCTCTGCTTCGCGAGGCGCCCGAACATTGGAACGAGCCGCTTCGGGATCGGGACGACAACGTCAACGTACTCGAGCTTCACCGGCCTCTTCGCCGCCTTCTTCGCCACCTTCTTCGCCGGCCTCTTCTTCGCTGCAGCCTTCTTCGCCGTCGTCATGCTTCGCTCTCCTCGGTCATGTTGCGGGTGGCGTGCCTCAGGTCTGCCTCGATCCAGGGCAGCGGGCACTGGTCGTTGTACACGCCAACGCACGACCGAATCCCGAGAACATCGACAGTCTTCTCGAATCGATCGTCCTGGATGGGCAGCAGCTTGAACCGCCCGGTCTTCAAATTGATGAACAGCGCCACCGGCCCCTCTGCCCGATGCGCGACTTCGATCACGTACGACGGCGTCATCCCTGTACCCTCCATTCCTCGAGTTCCTCCGGCGTTGCCGGGCGCACCATGCGCCGAGTCATCACGCTCGGAGACTGCACGTGCTCGAGGGTTGGCGCACCACGACGCTGCACCTCGATCACCTTGCTCATCGTGCTCGGCATCGCCGGGGAGGCGAGCCAAGCGTAGCCGCTCTCGTCGAACACGATCTCGATCATGCCGGCTCGTCCTCTGATTCCGGCTCGTCGTGAAGCGCTGTTAAGCGGCAGATCTTGGGTGGCCAGCAGACCTCGAGCTCCATGCGCTGCCACCGCATTTCCAGCTGGGCCTCGGCTGCACCGGGGCGCTTCAGCCAGAT
>LNFM01001991.1_pt1 | contig 44274 bp, 36 predicted proteins | sample 596031 | NCBI WGS metagenome assembly LNFM01 (sample SAMN04254537, study PRJNA301005) | activated carbon metagenome | isolation source: dual media filters at the Ann Arbor, Michigan drinking water treatment plant | place: USA: Ann Arbor
GCCGCCCTTGATGCAACCGTGCTCTTCGCCTACACGTCGAAGCCAACGCAGAACAGGTGGGCAAGGGGCAAGCAATGTCAACCGGACTGATGACGGGCAAGCGCGGGCTTATCATGGGCCTCGCCAACGACAAGTCGATCGCCTGGGGCATTGCCCAGGCCCTGGCCGAACAGGGCGCCGAGATCGCGTTTTCCTATCAGGGCGAGGCCTTGAAGAAACGCGTCGAACCGCTCGCCGCCTCGATCGGCATGACCAAGATGGTGGAATGCGACGTCGCCGACGAGGCCAGCCTCGACGCGCTCTTCGCCGATCTGAAGGAAAGCTGGGGCCACCTCGACTTCGTCGTCCACGCCATCGGCTTTTCCGACAAGGCCGAACTTCGCGGCCGCTATGTCGACACCAGCCGCCAGAATTTCCTGATGTCGATGGACATCTCGGTCTATTCCTTTACCGCCGTCTGTCAGCGCGCGGCTTCGATGATGGGGCCGGGCGGCTCGCTTCTGACGCTTACCTATTACGGCGCCGAAAAGGTCATGCCGCATTACAACGTCATGGGCCTGTGCAAGGCGGCGCTGGAAGCTTCGGTGAAATACATCGCCGAAGACCTCGGCAAGGACGGCATCCGCTGCAACGCCATTTCCGCCGGCCCGATCAAGACGCTTGCGGCCTCCGGTATTGGTGATTTCCGCTACATCATGAAGTGGAACGAGCTGAACTCGCCCCTGCGCCGCAACGTGACGCAGGAAGAGGTCGGCAAAGCCGCGCTTTACCTTCTGTCCGACCTTGGCTCCGGCACCACCGGCGAAAACCTGCACGTCGATGCCGGCTACCACGCCATCGGGATGAAGGCGATCGACGCGCCCGACATCGACCTTGTCACCGCCAAGAAAGACAACGGACAGTGACCCTCGCGGCCTTCCTGATCTTCGCCGGCCTTGTCGTCTTTGCGGCGATCTCGCCGGGGCCTGCGGTGATCATGTCGGCGCGCACCGGCCTGACCGAGGGGATGCGCACCGGCTTCTTTCTGGCGCTTGGCATCGGGGCAGGGGCGGTGGTCTGGGCCTCGGCGGCGATGTTCGGGCTCAATCTTCTTTTTGCGGTGGCACCGGCACTCCTTTGGGCGCTGAAGCTCGGCGGCGCTGCCTACCTTCTTTGGATGGCCTGGCATCTTTGGCGCGACGCGACGCGGCCGATCGCGACGACCGGCGAAAACGCCGTGCCGCGCTCGGCACTGTCGGCCTTCCGGCTTGGCCTTTTCACCCAGCTTGCCAACCCCAAACCGGCGGTGATGTTCTCGGCCATCTTCCTCGGCACCGTGCCGCAGGGCACCGCGCTTTGGGTCTACGCCGCCCTTCTGGTGATGATCTTTCTGGCTGAAACCGGCTGGAACACCCTCGTCGCCCGGATCTTTTCGCTCGACCGCACCCGTGCGCGGTATATCAGCCTGAAAACCGTCATCGACCGCAGCTTCGGCGGATTGCTCGCCCTGCTGGGGGTCAAGATCGCCGCCACCTGAGGGGAGAACACCATGTCCGCCGAACGCCTGCCGCATGAAAAGGGCTTTCACGTCAGCTGGGACCAGATCCACCGCGACGCCCGCGCGCTCGCATGGCGGCTTGACGGCAAGGGGCCGGGCGAAGGTGGCACGTGGAAAGCCGTGGTCGGCATCACCCGGGGCGGTCTGGTGCCCGCGATGATCGTCAGCCGCGAACTGGACATTCGGGTGGTGGATTCGATCTCGGTGAAATCCTACCATTCCGGCGGCGGCAAGCAGGACCAGCGGCGCGAGGCGCAGGTCATCAAGGCCCCGCAGGCCGATATCATGGGCGACGGGACCGGCGTTCTGATCGTTGATGACCTTGTCGACAGCGGCAAGACGCTGGAACTGATCCGCGGCCTTTACCCGAAGGCGCATTTCGCCTGTGTCTACGCCAAGCCCGAAGGCGAAAAGCAGGCCGACACCTATATCACCAGCGTCAGTCAGGACACCTGGATATTCTTTCCCTGGGACATGGCGCTGCAATACGTCCAGCCGATGCGCGGCACGGACTGATCGCGGCATCCGGCTTTACCGAACGCAACTCTGACTGGAACACCGGTTTGATCGGGCAGGGGGCCAGCCTCCCCCTTGCGCCCCCGCGCGCCCCATGCAGACTGCCGCAAACGACCGGAGCCCGCGCATGACCCACCCCCTCAATCCCGCCTTCGCCCTGACCGACCCACCCCCGGTGATGGAGGCGCGGCGCTGGCTGAACGGGGTGACGCATCCGGCGAACCGCCCGCTGATCAATGTCAGTCAGGCCGCCCCGGTAGAAAGCCCTCCCCTTGGCCTGCGTCAGGCGCTTGCCGATGCCGCGCTGAACAACCCCGAGGCGCATCTTTACGGACCCGTCCTTGGCCTTCCGGCCCTGCGTGAGGAAATCGCGAGCCAGTGGTCGAAAGCCTACGGCGGCACCATCGCCCCAACGCAGGTCGCGATCACCCAAGGCTGCAATCAGGCCTTCACCGCGATCATGGCGACCCTTGCCGGGCCGGGCGACGAGGTGATCCTGCCGACGCCGTGGTACTTCAATCACAAGATGTGGCTCGACATGGCGTCGGTCAAAACCGTGCCGCTGGATACCGGCCCGACCTTGATCCCCACGGTCGAAGCGGCTGCGGCGCTCATCACCGACCGCACCCGCGCCATCGTCCTTGTCACCCCCAACAACCCCGGTGGCGTGGAATACCCCGCCGAAACGCTGACCGCGTTCCGCGACCTCGCCCGTGCCCGTGGCATCGCCCTCATCGTGGACGAAACCTACCGCGATTTCGACAGCCGGACCGGTGCGCCGCATGACCTTTTCGCCGACCCGGACTGGCCCGACACCTTCATTCACCTCTACAGCTTTTCGAAAGCCTACCGCCTGACCGGTCACCGCGTGGGCGCGGTCGTCGCCTCCGAGGGTCGTCTGGCCGAGGTCGAGAAGTTCCTTGATACCGTCGCGATCTGCCCCAGCCAGCTTGGCCAGATCGGCGCGCTTTGGGGGATGCGAAACCTTGCGCAATGGGTCGCGGGCGAACGTGACGAAATCCTTGCCCGCCGCACCGCGATGGTCGGCGGCTTTGCCGCGCTGGCGGGCTGGAAGCTGCTCGGCTGCGGGGCCTATTTCGCCTATGTCGAACACCCCTATGACATGGCGTCCGATGCGCTTTGCAAGCAGCTTGTCACTGATGCGTCGATCCTGATGCTGCCCGGCACCATGTTTCAACCTCCGGGGTCCGAGGCCGGAAAGCGTCAGATCCGCATCGCCTTTGCCAATGTCGATGCCGCCGGGATCACCGAGTTGTTCCGTCGTCTGGCGGCCTTCCGGCCTTGAAAAACCTTGCCAAAAGGTAAATGTCCACAACCAAGGCATTGAAAAGGCTGGCGGCAACGCAGATGTCCAGCGTGGACAGCGCCGCGCCGTTACCCTTCGGCCTCCGGTCGGCCCCATCTTGCCCAGACGCGGGCTTCCCTCTATTCACTCCTCCAGACCCAACATCAGGCGGACCCATGGCCAAGACCCCGGACGACGAGAAGCCGAAACCGAAGAACAAGGCCAAGGACGCCGCCGTCTGGGTGATGATGGGCATGCTGATCGTCGGCCTCGGCGGCTTTGGGGTGACCAACTTCGGCGGCGGACTGACCGCAATCGGCAGCGTCGGCGACACCGAAATCACCGTCGATGATTACGCCAACGCCTTCCGCCAGCAGGTGAGCAGCTTCTCCCAGCAGATCGGCCAGCCGATCTCGGCGCAAGAGGCCCTCGCTTTCGGGATCGACCGTCAGGTATTGCAGGGCCTCGTCACCCGCACCGCCCTCGATAACGAGGCGCACCGCATCGGCGTATCGGTCGGTGATGCCGTGGTGGCGTCGGAACTGACCGCCATGGACCAGTTCAAGGGCGCTTCGGGCAGCTTCGACCGCGAGGCCTACCGTTTCACGCTGGACCGCAACAACCTGACCGAGGCCGAGTTTGAGGCCAACATCCGCCGCGACATTGCGCGGTCGCTTCTTCAGGGCGCGGTCGGCAGCGGTTTCGCCGCCCCGGCGCCGGTGACCGAGGCCCTTTACGCATGGGTCGGTGAACGACGCGGCTTCTCGCTCCTGCGGTTGACCGAGGCAGACCTGACAACGCCGCTGCCGGAGCCGACAGCTGCAGAGCTGAAGGCGTTTCACGAGGCGAACATCGCAGCCTTCACGAAACCGGAAGCCAAGCGGATCACTTATGCCGCGCTCTTGCCCGAGACCATCGCCAATGACCAACCGGTCGATGAGACGGTGCTGCGCAAGCTTTATGACGACCGGATCGAGGAATTCGTCGTGCCCGAACGCCGGCTTGTCGAGCGGCTGGTCTACCCCGACCAAGCGGCGGCGGACGCGGCCAAGGCCAGACTGGACGCTGGGGAAAGCTTTGACACGCTCGTCACCGAACGTGGCCTGACGCTGGACGCGATTGACCTTGGAGATGTGTCCAAAGAAGACCTCGGAGCCGCCGGTGAGGCGGTCTTTGCCGGTGGCGAGACGGGAGTTGTCGGCCCGGTCGCATCCGACCTCGGCCCGGCGTTCTTCCGGGTGAACGCGATCCTCGCGGCCGAAGAAACCACATTCGATGAAGCCCGCGCCGATCTGGCGATCGAGATCCAGACCGACGCCGCGCGGCGCGCGATTTCGGATCAGGTCGAAGCGGTGGATGACCTGCTTGCGGGTGGAGCGACGCTTGAAGACCTCGCAAAGGAAGTCGGGATGACCCTCGCGACCATTGATTATGCTCCATCGGCGCCCGGAGACAGCACGATCGAAGGCTATCCAGCGTTCCGCGCGGCGGCCGAGGCGGTTCAGGCCGAAGACTTCGCGGAAGGAATCGTTCTTGAGGACGGCGGCCTTGTCGCGCTGCGTCTGGATGAAGTCGTGCCGGCCGCACCCATTCCGTTCGACGAGGCCCGTGACGCGGTTTCCGATGCCTGGCGGGCCGATGCCATGACCAAGGCGTTGTCCGTTCGCGCCGGCGAGATCAAGGCCGCGCTGGAGGCGGGAGAGCCGATTGGCCGTTTTGGCATTGTCGATGTCACGCCGGAAATCGCGCGGGACGGCTTTGTCGAGGGCGTTCCCGAGACCTTGGTTTCGGACGTCTTCAAGATGGCTGAGGGCGACGTCAGCGTCGTCGAAGGCGATGGTTTTGTCGGGGTCGTGAAGCTCGACCGCATCCAGGCTGCCGAAGCGGAGGGTGACGACGCGGCGGCGCTGAAGGGCGCGCTATCGGCGCAGCTGGAGCAGGCAATTGCCGCCGACGCCTTCAGCGCCTTTACCGAGGCACTCACGTCGGAAGCGGGCATTGTGCTGGACCAGGCCGCGATCAACGCCGTCCACACGAGCCTGCAGTAATGCTGTCGCCTTCCTTCGAGGAATTCGAGCGCGGCTGGGCCGAGGGGCGCAACCAGATTGTCTGGGCGCGGCTTGCGGCCGACCTCGACACGCCGGTCAGTCTGATGCTGAAACTTGGCGAGGCGCGGACCGATACCTTCATGCTGGAATCGGTGACCGGTGGCGAGGTACGTGGTCGCTATTCCATCGTGGGGATGAAGCCGGACCTGATCTGGGAATGTCACGGCAAATCGAGCCGGATCAATCGTCAGGCGCGGTTCGACCCGTCAGCCTTTGCCGATCTGCCGGGCGACCCGCTGGATACCCTGCGCGCCCTGCTGGCGGAATGCCGGATCGAGATGCCCGAAGGCCTGCCTGCGGTGGCGGCCGGGCTGTTCGGCTACCTTGGCTATGACATGATCCGGCTGGTGGAACATCTGCCAAACGTCAACCCGGACCCGCTTGGTCTGCCCGACGCCGTGCTGATGCGCCCTTCGGTGGTGGCCGTGCTGGACGGGGTCAAGGGCGAGGTTACCGTGGTCGCGCCGGCCTGGGTCGGCTCTGGTCTGTCAGCGCGTGCTGCCTACGCGCAGGCAGCCGAACGGGTGATGGACAGCCTGCGCGACCTTGACCGGTCGCCCGCTGTGCCGCGTGATCTGGGCGAGGCGGCGACAGTCGGCGCGCCGGTATCGAACTTCACGAATGACAGTTACAAGGCGGCGGTCGAACAGGCCAAGTCCTACATCCGGGCGGGCGATATCTTTCAGGTCGTGCCAAGCCAACGCTGGGCGATGGATTTCGGCCTGCCACCCTTTGCCCTTTATCGCAGTCTGCGGCGCACCAATCCCTCGCCCTTCATGTTCTTCTTCAACTTCGGCGGGTTTCAGGTGGTCGGTGCCAGCCCGGAGATTCTGGTTCGGCTGCGCGACGGCGAGGTAACCGTGCGCCCGATCGCCGGAACGCGCAAGCGTGGCGCCACCCCGGAGGAGGACCGCGCACTGGAGGCCGATTTGCTGGCCGACCCCAAGGAGCGGGCCGAGCATCTGATGCTCTTGGACCTTGGCCGCAACGATGTGGGCAGGGTGGCAAAGGTGGGGTCGGTTCACCCGACCGAAACCTTCATCATCGAGCGCTACAGCCATGTCATGCACATTGTCTCAAATGTGGTGGGCGAAATTGCCGAGGGCGAAGATGCGTTGTCGGCTTTGTTGGCCGGTCTGCCTGCCGGCACGGTGTCCGGTGCGCCTAAGGTGCGCGCGATGCAAATCATCGACGAGTTGGAGCCGGAAAAACGCGGTGTCTACGGCGGCGGCGTCGGCTATTTTGCTGCGAATGGCGAGATGGACTTTTGCATCGCGCTGCGGACCGCAGTTTTGAAAAGTGGCAAACTCTATATTCAGGCCGGGGGCGGCGTGGTTTACGACAGCGACCCCGAGGCCGAGTATCAGGAGACGGTCAACAAGTCGAACGCCCTGCGGCGGGCCGCAGAGGATGCGGGCCTGTTTGCCCGGCGCGGCAACACCTGAAGGGTTAGCTTTCGGTCACTGCACCGTCAAAGCGGCGGACAGCGGGGCCAGCGCGACGTTGGCGGCGCGACCCTCGACCGTCCATTCCAGCAGCGCCGCGACGGTTTCGGGCCGGGTTTGACCCACCACAGTTACATGCCCGTCCTGGCCGGCCTTGAAGGCAGCACGGTCCAGCACACGTCGAATGGCGGCGCGGTCCTCTCCGGCACCATCAAGGTTGCGGAATACCACAGTGGCCGCCAGATCGACGCGGCGGGCGACCTGATCGGCGGCATTGAGGCCCTGATCCCAGGTCAGCAACCCACGCCCCTGCGCGGCGATGACCGGCACGACCAGACTGGCGAGCGGGCGGTTGCCCTGAAAATTCGGCTGGGCTTCGTCCATCACGGCGACGGCTTCCGGCAAGCCCTGCGCCATGCTCTGGAACGCCACCTCGATATCGGAGGCGTTGGAACCCTCGGCGATGCCGGTGGCAAGCATTACCACTTCCTGACCGGCGGCCCGGTAGATTGCGGCCCGTTCGGCAGCACCTGGGGCGAGCGGATCAAGCGCGAATGCGACCGGGAAGGGCAAGTCTGACAGTGTGGCCCGGTCCAGATCCGCTTCGCCGGTATCGATCAGCACCATTGCAAACAGCGGTTTGCTATCTGGATTTTCGAAGGAACTGGCAAAGCGCTGCAACGGTGTTGCGGCCTCGATAGTCGGGTCTTGTGTGGCCTCGCTTGCGTCAGCCTCGGCGCTGGCAGCAGGCTCATCGCCAATTCTTGGCAGACGGCCGATGATGACACCCTCGGTCTTGTTGCCGAAGCCCGGTTCGGGCTTGAGGGTTGTGGCTGGCTCGGGCTCACCGGCGACGGCTGCGTCGGGGTCTTCCTCGGCCGCGTCAACAGCTGGACGGACGAGAGCCTCAGGTTTCTGGCCGGGCATGTCTGTGGCTTCGGGCGTCAGATCGGGCATCGCGTCGGGCGACGGTTCCATGGCCGGATCAGGCAAGGTCTCAGCCTCCGGGGTGGGCGTCGGCTCGGGTGCTGCGGGCGCAAGATCGGCACTTTCGGGCTTGGCGGGGCTGCTATCCGTCCCGGCGTCGGCCAGCAGAGTGTCTTCCGGCGGAGCGGCTGGCGGCTCGATCTCTGTTAGGGCCGTGTCCTGATCCGGCTGTGGCGGCTGCGTCGGACCCTCGGGCAGTGTGGGTGCCGGCAGTAGATCCAGAGCCGGTGTATCGGCGGCGGGTGCAAGGGGCGCAGGCGGCACCGCAGGCGCAACACCATCAGCCGCAGGCAGTGAATCGGCCGCCCTCGGCGCGGGCTCGGTCAGCGCGACGGGAGTATCAGCGGGAGCAAGCGCCGCAAGAACCTCGGTCGAAAGCTTGGACACCTCGTCCTCGACGGCCGCTGGTGCTTCGGCATCTGCCGTAGGAGCTGCCGGTGCGGGAACGGCCGGGGCCGCGTCCGTGATGACGACGGGGGCATCGTCGACAGGTTCAAGCGGTGCCGCGTCCGCTTCGGGCATCGGCTCGGACACGGGAGGCGGTGCCACTTCGGCAATCGGCTCGGCGGTCAACTCCGGCTCGGCATCAGGAACAGGATCGGCGGGAGGGGCTTCCACAACGCGGAACCTGCCTGGTGTCGCCAGAGAAGCCAGTGACAGCCCCAGAGCGGCCATCACGCCGCCCACGAACGCACCTTGAATGAACTTGCCCAACGCCACTGCCGCCTCCGTCTCTGCGTCTTGGGGCGGACGCGGTCGCCATGCCTGGCGCGAACGCGTGGTCTTGCCGCCGTGACGCTTATTGCCGACTGGCCCCCTTATAGCGTGCGCCGCAGCGCGCTTCACCCTTTTTCCTTGGCCCGGCAGCAAGTTGCCGCAACCCACTGCATTCCTGCATCAGGTTTTGGCTGTGCGGCCAGCCATTTCGTCTTGCGACAAGGCGAGCAGCGGCTTGGAGGCAGTGGCGCACCGGCCTTTGCTTAGGGCTGCTTGCCCCTCAAAGGCATTCGGCGCCATCAATGACAAGGGCGTGGCCGGTCATGAAAGCTGACTGGTCCGACGCAAGAAAGACGATGCCTTGCGCGATTTCTTCAGATGTCCCCCAGCGGCCCATCGGGATCGAGCGCGCAACGTAGTCTTCAAGCGCCGTGCGGCCGCCCATCTGATGCTGGAACCCGTCATTGAACGGCGTGTCGACAAAGCCGGGACAGAGCGCATTGCAGCGGACATTGTGCCGTGCATAGTCGACCGCCATCTGGCGCGTCATGGCGATTACGGCGTGTTTTGTCGTGGCGTAGGCGATCATCTCGCGGTCGTATTGCACGCCCGAGTTTGACGAGGTGATGATGATCGACCCCTTGCCTTGGACCTTCATCATCGGCATCGCGGCCTTGGCAGCCACGAAATGCGACCGCACGTTCAGCCGCCACGAGAGATCCATCTCGTCGGGCGATACCTGCTCAAGCGTGCCGGGTATCTGGATGCCGGCGTGCGAGTGCAGGATGTCCAGCCGCCCGTGCCGATCGGCGGTAAGTGCTATTTCGGCGGTGAGGGCGCTGTCGTCGGCCACATCCAGGGTGCGCGCTTCGGCCCGCCCGCCGCTGCGGCAGATTTCTTCCGCGACTGTCTGGGCTCGGCTGGCCTCACGGTCGGTGACGACGACAAGCGCACCTTCGGCGGCCATAGCGACCGCACCGGCCCGCCCGATACCCGATCCGGCCCCGGTCACGAAGGCCACGCGATCTTCAAGCAGCATCCGTCCCCCTTTTGTCATTGGCCAGCCTTGCGCCCGCGCTGCAAGATCGCCTGCGCCGCGATCAGCAGCACCAGCGAAACCGCCAGCACCATCGTGCCGATGGCATTGATCTCGGGGGTGACGCCGCGACGGATCGAGGAAAAGACATAGACGGGCAGGGTGGTCTGCGATCCGGCCACGAAGAAGGCGATGATGAAATCATCAAAGCTGAAGGTGAAGGCCAGCAGGAACCCGGCCAGGACGCCCGGAAAGATCTGTGGCAACGTCACCTGACGGAAGGTGCCCCAGGGTGTCGCACCAAGGTCGGCCGAGGCTTCGATCAGGCTGCGGTCCATGCCAGCCATCCGGGCGCGCACGATGATGATGACCAGAGCCATCGAAAACAGGCCATGCGCGGCGATCAATGAGCCATAGCCAAGCGACAGCTTCGGTGCGGCCTCGGCCAGTGGCCAAAGCGCCGCCAGAACCGGGTTGAGCCAGTTGAACAGGGTGACCAGTGCAATAAGGGTCGCAATGCCGATCACGATCCCCGGAACCATCACGGCGATGTAGATCAGGGCGTCGAAGGCCATCCGCGATTTCCCTTTGAGGGATTGCAGCGCCATCGCGGCCATCGTGCCGAAAACTGTGGCCAGCACAGCCGAGCTGAGTGCCACCGTGGTGCTTGTCAGAAGGGCGTCGACCACGAAGGGATTTGACAGGGCCTTGCCGTACCACTGGGTGGAAAAGCCCTGGAACTGCGAGGCGTGACGCCCTGCATTGAAACTGAAAAGCGCGATTATCCCGATCGGGATATAGAGGAACAGATAGACGGCGATTGCATAGATCCGCATATGGCGCCCTACATCAACGAGACGTCGTCGCGACCGCCCGCCCAGCGACGGGTAAATCGCAGATAGGCCGCCACAGTCACCAGCATGACCACGACGAGTGCTACCGACACAGCAGCGCCGAATGGCCAGTTGCGCGACTGCAGGAACAGGTCGACAAGCGCATTGCCGATGAAGAACACCTTGCCGCCGCCCAGCATGGCGGGGATCAGGAACTCGCCCATCAAGAGGATGAAGACCAGCATGCAGCCCGTCGCCACCCCCGGCATCGACAGCGGCAGGGTGATCTGCACGAAGCTGCGCCAAGGCGGGCTGCCTAGGTCGGAGGATGCCTCAAGCAGGCGCTTGTCCAGACGTTCCAGCGCGACATAGATCGGGAAGACCATCAGCGGCAGATAGCCATAGACGATGCCCACCAGCACCGCGAAAGGTGTGTTGATCAGTCTCGGATTGCCAAGGCCAAGCGCATTGAGCAGCGATGGCAGGCCCTGACCGCCAAGAATATAGATCCATGCGTAACTGCGGATCAGGATTGAGGTCCAGAACGGCACGATGACGAGGATAAGAAGCAGGGTCCGCCACCTTGGCTGCGACTTCAGCGCCAGGAAGTAGGCCAGCGGGTAGGCGATCACGAGGCAGGCCAAGGTTCCTGCCGGTGCGAGGATCATCGTGTTCTTGAACGCCGCCCACCGCGCTCCGAGGTTCGCGAAGTTTTCGAGGGTGAGGGCGGGCACGTATCCGCCCGCCGCTCCGCGCTCACCGAAGGAAAAGACAAAGACGACGATCAGCGGCAGGACCAGCATGCACAGGAACCATGCCCCGGCGGGGGCAAGGAGCAGCCATGTCCGAAGGCCCTGCCGCTGCATGGGTCAGGCTGACTTGAAACGTGCCATCAACTCGGCACGGTTCGGGTCGGTCAACGTGACCGCGGCCCCGAACTCCAGCGCATCCAGCAGTTCGGCGGCAGGATACATGATCGGGTCGTTCAACATTTCCGCCGGCAAGATCGCGTTCACGCGCGCATCAGCCACCGGGTAGCCGTGGAACATCACTTCCTTGGCGTTCATTTCCGGCGCCAGGAGATAGTTGATCAGCGCGTAGGCGGCGTCACGATGCGGCGCGCCCTTCGGAATGGCGAAGAAGTCGCTCCAGAGTTCGCCGCCCTCCTTGCCGAGCACATAGTCGATTTCCGGCATGTCGCGGTGCAGTTGCAGCCCGTCACCGGTCCAGGCAATCGACAGCCATGCGTCGCCGGACCGCATCGAGGGCTGGTAGTCGGAATTGATCGCAAAGAGATGGGGTTTGACTTCGAGAAGCAGTTTCTCGGCTTCGGCAAGCTCGGCCGGATCGACCGAGTTGAAGGAATAGCCGAAGTATTTCAGCGCATTGCCGATGGTGGTGAGCTGATAGTCATGCACCATGGTCCGACCCGAAAACTCGGACTTGGTCATGTCCCAGAATTCCTTCCAGGTCGTGGGCTTGGGCAAACCGCCAAGGTTCGCGGTGTTCACCACGAAGCCGGTGGTGCCCCAATTGCGCGGCACCGCATAAACCACGCCGTTGACCGTGCCTGCGTCCGCAAAGCGCGCGTCGAAGCTGGCCGGATCGTAGTTCGGCAGCTTTGACAGATCGAGGGCTTCGATAAGGTCTTCCTCGACATAGGTCGTGATCGTGTAATTGGTCGGCACAAAGACGTCCCAGCCCGACCCGCCAGCCTGAAGTTTTGCCAGCATTTCCTCGTTCGAACCAAAGACGTTCAGATCGACAGCCGCCCCGGTCTCAGCAGTGAAGCTGTCGAAGTTTGCCGGGTCGTGGTAGTTCGGCCAGCTGGCCACCACCACCCGATCGCCGATCGAGCCTTGGGCATGGGCGGCAGAACGAAGCCCCGGCATTGCGGATCCCAGCACGCTGGTTGCCAGACCGAGGCCGGTCACGCCAAGGAAATGCCGCCGCGTCACCGAACCCTTTTTGTAACGCCAAAGCTCGGCCATGAATTTTTCGCGAGAAAGGAAGTCATTGCGGTCTGTCATCTTCATTCTCCCAGTTTGGATAATGGTCGTTCAATCGTCGCCAAGGATCAGTGCGGTTTCGTCCTGCCAGGCGGCAAAGGCCACGTCTCCCGGTTCGAAACCGCCCTCGACGGCTTCGGCCTGCCGGGACACCAGCACAAGGAAGTCACCGAGGTCCGTATTCCTGACGAGGTATTCGGTGTGTTCGCCAAGAAAGATGCGGTTGATCACCGTCACTTGCAGATCGTCGCCGCGTTGCACGGACGGCTGTCGGTAAAGTGCGATCTGTTCAGGCCGGAGGCTGGCGGTGGCACTTCGGCCCGCGGCGACAGCCACCGGCGCGGTGCCGGCGATCACGCGGCCACTTGCCAGCGTGAGCAGCGTCCGTCCCTCTGCGGCGGCTGTGACCTGACCCTGGAAGAAGTTTGACTTGCCCACGAAATCAGCGACATAGCGGCTAGCAGGGCGGTCATAAAGTTCGCGTGGGCTGCCGACCTGCACGATCCGGCCGCCACGCATGATGCAGATGCGGTCCGACATCGACAGAGCTTCTTCCTGATCATGCGTGACCAGTATGAAGGTGATGCCAAGGCTGCGCTGCAGGGTCTGAAGCTCGATCTGCATGTCGCGCCTGAGCTTCTTGTCGAGCGCAGCCATCGGTTCGTCTAGAAGCAGCAGTTTCGGCTGGTTCACGATGGCTCTGGCTAGGGCGACACGCTGTTGCTGGCCGCCCGACATCTCCCAGATGCGGCGGTTGCCGAAACCGGGCAGGCGGACGGTTTCAAGCGCCTGGTCGACGGCGCCGGCAATGTCAGTCTCGGACGGGCGCGGGCGTCGCTGGCGCAGTCCGTATGCGATGTTCTGTGCAACGGTCAGATGGGGAAACAGCGCGTAGTGCTGGAACACCATGTTAACCGGCCGACGGTGCGGCGGCACATCGTTTACCCGCTGGCCGTCCAGCAGGATGTCACCGGTTGTCGGCGTCTCGAAACCTGCCAGCATTCGCAGCGCTGTCGTCTTGCCACACCCGGAGGGCCCGAGGAAGGACAGGAACTCGCCTCGGCGGATAGCCAGATCAAGCCCCTCGGCTGCGACCACAGGCCCGTAATGCTTGCTTGCGCCGCGGAGTTCGGCGATGGGCTCGTCAGTCGGGGTTTGAACTTCCGGATTGCTTTCCATCACTCAGCATATATGCCTTGCATTGGTGGTCAGCGTAAGAATGTCGCCGTTCGATGTATATATCACAAATAGCATATCTCTGCCGCGGTGCCCGGAAAGATGGATAGGGCCCGACTGATGGCGCAGACCGGCGAGGTGGTCGCGGCAATCGGCTCGGTGGCCTTCGCCCCAGCCCTTGCGACCCTGTTGCAGGGCGTCGCCCCTTACAGCTTTACCGTGGTCTTCGGTTACAGCGGAACTGCCCGACCGCTGGACCTGTACGACGACTTTCCCGATACGAAACGGCGGGTTTTCGTGACCGACTATCAGGACGGCCCCTATCTTCTGGATCCGTTCTACCTTGCCGCGACAAGGCCGGTTGCGGCGGGGCTTTACCGAATCCGCGACCTCGCGCCCGACCGGTTCTATCAGGGCGAATATTTCCGCAACTACTATGTCCAGACCGGGCTTGCCGAGGAGATCGGCTTTTTTGTCGATCTTCCCGAAGGCGCGACCGTGGTGTTGTCGCTGATGCGCGACGAACGGCCCTTCTCCTCACGGGAGTTCAAGGCACTTGGTGAAGTCCGTCCGATGGTCGAAGCCTGTATCCGCAGGAATTGGGCGGACCTTCCAGCGCGCTTTACGCAATCGTCCACCGCACCCGCCGGACCACGGATCGACGGCCATATCGAGCACGCGCTGCAAGGTTTCGGGGGAGGCATCCTGACAGCGCGCGAGCGGCAGATCGTCGAGCATACGTTGAAGGGGCATTCTGCCGAAGCCGTCGGACGCATTCTTGAGATATCGCCAGGCACAGTGCGCATCCACCGGCGGAACATCTACGCAAAGCTGCGCATAAGTTCGCAGGGCGAACTGTTTTCGCGCTTTATTCAGACACTCGGTGGGCCTTAGCGCTATGATCGGGAAAACTGGAGGCGGGTACCGCCTCCAATTTTCTGTCGCAACGGATCGAATAGTCGAAAATAGTAACATAAAAACAGATAAATAGGTGAAGAAGTCGAAAGACGCTGTAGCAGGCCGTTGCATCATGTTGCGCCCAAGTTTACAGTTGATGGTGGGTTTGATGGCGGGTCATAAAAATGCCTAAACGGGCACGAGAGGTTTCTGCGATTGAGCTCAAGCGGCTCAAACCCGGGGTACATGCGGTCGGTGGGGTTGCCGGACTATATCTGCAGGTAGCTGAAGGTGGCGGGCGTTCATGGTTGCTTCGCACGATGGTGGGTACGAAAAGGCGTGAAATTGGCCTCGGGCCGTTTCCCGAGGTTGGGCTCGCAACCGCGCGACAAAAAGCGGCCGATTACAAGGAGCTGATCCGCTGCGGCACAGATCCCGTTCAGCAAAGAAAGGCGGCCAGAGCGGAACTTTTGGCAGTCGAGAAGCGTGGACTTCCTTTCTTAAAGGCGGTCGACCTTTTCGAGCCAATAAAGGTCGCAGAGCTGTCGGAAGGGAAGTACCGTAAGCAGTGGAGGGATAGCATTGATAAGTATGCTATACCTGTACTCGGACAGATGCCGGTTCAGGACATCACCCTGCAAGACGTGTTACGCGTGCTTGAACCCATATGGCACTCGAAAACCGTAACCGCCGACAAGTTGCGCCGAAAGATAAACGAGATATTGGATTACACTACGGTTAAGGGCCATAGGAGCGGCCCCAATCCGGCCCGCTGGGCTGGGAATCTGTCATTGGTTCTGTCTTCCCCTTCAAGCGCTTCGGGCGAAGAGAACCACCCGGCCCTGCAGCTTAAGGACGCGCCACGGTTCTGGTCAGCGCTTTTGACTCGCGAAGGCATGGGCGCCCAAGCTTTGCGATTTCAAACGCTGACTGCAACTCGTCCCGGGGCAGTAAGGTTCATGACATGGAGCGAGGTCAATCTGAAGTCGCGTCTTTGGACCGTACAGCCGGGTCGTCAGTCGTCCAAGATTGCAGGGCGCGATGACCCGAGGCGTGTGCCGCTTATCGATGAAACAGTCGCTTTGCTGGAAGGCCTGCCCCGGCAAGTGGACAGCGACTTTGTATTTTGGGCACCGAGAGGGGGAGAGTTGTCAGATGCGACACTTGCGAAGCTTCTTCGGACCATTCACGAAGCTGATCTGAAGGCCGGGGGAAGTGGCTTCGTCGATGCCAAAACTGGAAGTGTTGCGGTCCCACATGGAACACGAAGCTCCTTCAAGGTGTGGGCCAACGAACACACGAGCTACGACGGAAATCTGTCAGAAGCAGCGCTTTGGCACAATCTGGGTAACAAAGTGGAGCAGGCCTATGCACGGAGTGACATGGTCGAAAAGCGCCGCAATTTGATGGCCGATTGGGCGGCATTCTTGACTGGCTCGTGCCTTGCGCCAGCGCAGGCGTGAATCTGCAGATCCTTTCGAGGCGAGACCATGTTGGTAGGCAACTGGCCAACCACTGCCTTTAACTGCTCGAGCCGCTTACCTCTGGCAAAATCTGCATTCCTCTCCTAGGGTTAAGCTGGGACAGGCTGCGAAGGCATTTCAATGGCATCGATCGACAACGGCTCCGACCTCGGGATCGAGGCAAGCCTCTTCAAGACCGCCGACAAGCTGCGCGGCAACATGGAGCCGTCGGATTACAAACATGTCGCCCTGGGTCTGATCTTCCTCAAGCACATCTCGGACGGGTTCGAGCTGAAGCGCCAGGCGCTGCTGGCTGAATATCCGGAGGATGCCGAAGACCCCGACGCCTACCTTGCCGAAAACGTCTTTTGGGTTCCTGCCGACGCACGCTGGTCGCATCTGCAGGCCAGCGCCAAGCAGCCCACCATCGGCCGTCTGATCGACGAGGCGATGATCGCCATCGAGAAGGTCAACCCGTCCCTCAAGGGCGTCTTGCCCAAAGACTATGGCCGCCCCGCGCTGAACGCCGTCATGCTGGGCGAGTTGATCGACCTAATCTCCGGCATCGCGCTGGGCGAGGGCAAGGACAAGGCGCGCGACCTGTTGGGCCGGGTCTACGAATACTTCCTCGGCCAGTTCGCCGGATCAGAAGGCAAGCGTGGCGGCGAGTTCTACACCCCCCGCTCGGTTGTCCGCACCATGGTCGAGATGCTGGAACCCTACAAAGGCCGCGTCTACGATCCCTGCTGCGGTTCGGGCGGCATGTTCGTGCAGTCGGAAAAGTTCGTCGAGGCGCATGGCGGCCGCCTGGGCGACATCGCCATCTACGGGCAGGAGTCGAACTACACCACTTGGCGCTTGTGCAAGATGAACCTGGCCGTTCGCGGGATCGACGCCGACATCAAGTGGAACAGCGAGGGCACCTTTCACAAGAACGAACTGCCCGACCTGCGCGCCGATGTTATCTTGGCAAACCCGCCCTTCAACATCTCGGATTGGGGCGGTGAGCGGTTGCGGGAGGATGGGCGCTGGAAGTATGGCACGCCCCCCGCAGGCAATGCCAACTATGCGTGGTTGCAGCACATCCTGCACCATCTGGCCCCCTCGGGCACGGCGGGGGTGGTGCTGGCCAATGGCTCGATGTCCTCCACCCAGTCGGGCGAGGGCGAGATGCGCCGCGCGATGATCGAAGGCGAAGTGGTCGATTGCATGATCGCCCTGCCGGGGCAGTTGTTCTATTCCACCCAGATCCCTGCCTGCCTGTGGTTTCTGGCCAAGGACAAGTCGAACGGCATCGCGCGCGACCGCAAACTGCGCGACCGGCGGGGCGAGGTGCTGTTCATCGACGCCCGCAAACTGGGCTTTATGGTGGACCGCACCCGGAAAGAGTTTTCGGACGCTGACGTCGCGCGGATCGCCGAAACCTACCACGCCTGGCGGCTGGGTAAGGGCTATTCCGATGTACCAGGCTTCTGCAAATCGGCGAGCCTGGAGGAAATCCGCTCCCACGGCCACGTCCTGACCCCGGGCCGCTATGTGGGCGCCGAGGCGGCAGAGGAGGACGAGACTCCCTTTAGGGAGCGTTTCGCGGGTTTGCAGGAGCAGCTGGAGGGGCAGTTCGCCGAGGGCGAGGACCTGACGGCGACCATCCGGGCGCGGCTTTCAGCGATCCTAGGCTGAGCGATGGCACGAGAGAACACAAGAACCGGTGGAAAACCCGCAACCGAGGCGATCGTTCCCGGCGATGTCTGCATCTCGATTGGAAAGCCGCCCAAGAAAGCCCCACCCGGTTACGAATGGAGGGCGCTTACAAGTGTTGCGCGTCTAGAAACGGGACACACACCCAGCCGAAAAAAGCCTGAGTATTGGGGGGGTGATGTTCCGTGGATTGGGATTCGGGACGCCACGGGAAATCATGGCCGCGTCATTCACGCGACCAATGAGAACACCAACGCTCTTGGAATCGCCAATTCGTCTGCGCGCATTCTACCTGCCGAGACAGTCTGTCTGTCGCGAACAGCATCGGTTGGGTATGTGGTTGTGATGGGTCGCCCAATGGCGACCAGCCAAGACTTCGTCAACTGGGTATGTTCGGATGAGTTGAACCCGCACTATCTGAAATATGCGCTGCTTTTAGAGCAGCGCGCACTCCGGATGTTCGCGGTCGGAAGTGTCCACTCCACCATCTATTTCCCCGAGGTGAAGGCATTTCACCTCTGCTTGCCTTCGCGAGAGGTTCAAGACGCCATTGCTGCCACCCTCGGGGCGCTGGATCACAAGATCGAGTTGAACCGGAAGATGAACGCTACGCTGGAAGCCATTGCGCGGGAACTGTTCCGCGACTGGTTCGTCGATTTCGGCCCGACCCGGGCCAAGATGGACGGCCGCGCCCCCTACCTCTCCCCCGACCTCTGGCCCCTCTTCCCCGACCGCCTGAACGGCGAGGGCAAGCCGGAGGGGTGGGCGGTTTCAACAATCGGCGACGAAGTGCGGGTTGTCGGCGGATCCACCCCCAGCACAAAGGACGCTGAGTTCTGGGACGGCGGCATCAATTGGGCTACGCCAAAGGACCTCTCCAACCTCGCCGCGCCCGTCCTTTTGGAGACATCGCGGACCATCTCCGCGGCTGGCCTTGGCAAGATCAGTTCGGGTCTGCTGCCGGTCGGGGCGCTGCTGCTGTCATCCCGCGCACCGATTGGCTACCTCGCCATCGCCGAGGTGCCGGTGGCGATCAATCAGGGCTTCATCGGGATGATCTGCGACAAGCGGGTGTCCAACGTCTATGCATGGCTGTGGACGCTTGAAAACATGGAAGCGATCCTAGCAAAGGCGAACGGCTCGACCTTCCAGGAGATCAGCAAGGGCAACTTCCGCCCGCTCCCTGTCATTGTCCCCTCAGAACCCGTGCTGCGCGCTTTCGATGCTGTCGCCAAACCGATCTACGAACGCATCGCCAAGAACGAACGCGAATCCCGCACCCTCTCCCAGACCCGCGACCTCCTGCTGCCAAAGCTCATGTCGGGCGAAACCCACCTCAGCGGCAAGGAGCGCGTAGTGTGAGGTTGCTTCCGAACTACTGCCGCTCTTTCCGGCAAGAGGCGCAACAGGTCTGGCATGACATGTCAGAAGCCGAAAGCTTTGGCCTGCCGCGCAACGAGGAAACCACGACCGAAGAGCTTCTCCTGAGCCTAGCCCGCAAGCACAAGGGGCGCGGGCTGGCCATCAAGGCCTATACTAAGGCCGATGAGAGGACGAACGGGGCCGACTGGGCGTTCTGGTTCGCGGATGGAACAAAGCAAGGCATAGGTGCACGCATACAAGCCAAGAGGCTTTTTGCGGACGAAGGCCGATACAAGTCGCTCTTCCACCAGAGCGACAGCCAAAAGGCAGCCAGCAAGGCATCAGGGCTACCCACGCCCAACCAGTGCGAAACCTTGCTGACCCACCGGGACGGCCTTGTGCCGCTTTACGTGTTCTACAACTCAGACAGGCTGAATCTGAGCGCCACGCTTTCGGCCCATGTTCAACTGGCATGGTGGCATCTGTGCAGCTTTCCGTTCCCCTCACCAGATTGGGGGATCAGCGCGGCTAGCGCGCTTGCCATCAGGAAAGCTAATTGGGGCAAAGACAACCGCACCGGGGACTTCACGATGATCCCCTGGCATTGCCTTGTCTGCCCCTGCTGCTGGGATGACCGACCTGCGGACTCGTCCTTGCCGTCGCTGATCGGGTATGGCCTGAAGCAGCTCTACAGTTACAGCATGGGCGAAGACACCGAGATCGCCGGCGCATTCGCCGACTTGGGGTTTTCCTTCGAACCGACAGACAACGCCCCCTCATGGGTTGGTTTCTTAAGGGAGGGTCGGGGGGCGGAAGGGGCTCTGGACAAGGAGATGGGCCGTCTGAACCTGAAAGGTGTGGCCATCATCGAAGAAACTGAGGTCCCCGATGAGTGATACCCAAATCGCAAAGGCAAAAGCGGGTGAGGCTTGGCCCGTGAAGTTACTAGTGCCCACCCGTAACGCCATGCTACTTGGAAACGGCCTGATCGCTCACGTCCGAATGGTGCAGTCTGCAATCAAGAAAACTGGCAAGCCGCCGAAGAACCGTTATCTCACCTACAGCGACTTGATAGAGAATACGGGCGCAACTGTTATTCCTATCGGTATAGGTCAGCAATTGGACCATGTGATGGACGCCATCCACACGGCAGGCGTACCTGAAAAGATGCGCGGCCTGACCCTGTTCGTGACCGATGTATCCGGCGTCATCGACTACAGCGGCGACCGCTGGTTCGACATCACGGACAAGAACTCGATGCAATACCGCAAGGACGTTCTGGAGCAGGACTGGTTGGACGTGGAGTTCGTCTCGACCGCCGGGGAGGGCTGACCGGTGGCGACCCTGACCGAGGCCGAAGTCGAAGCCGTCCTTCTCGACCAGTTGCAGTCGCTGGGCTATGCATACCTGAACGACTCCGTCTCTGGCCCCGACGGTGCGGCGCCCGAGCGTGAGGCCTATGTGGACACTTTCCTTGCCGGCCGCATGCGCGCGGCCATCGCCCGGCTGAACCCCAACATCCCCGAGGAGGCGCGCGAGGATGCCATGCGGCGGGTGCTGGCCTCTGACCGCCCTTCGCTGATCGAAGAAAACCGCCGCCTTCATCGCGCCATGGTTGAAAGTGTGCCGGTGGAATACCGGTCCGAGGATGGCACCATCCGCGGCGATGCCGTGCGACTAGTGGACCCGGAGGACCGGCTGAACGACTGGCTGGCCATCGCGCAGTTCACGGTGATCGAGAACGGCAATAACCGCCGCCCGGATGTAGTTGTGTTCCTGAACGGCCTGCCGGTGGGCGTGATCGAGGTGAAGAAGCCCGGGGCGGAGACCGCCACGCTGGGCGCCGCCTTCAACCAGCTGCAGACCTACAAGGCGCAGGTCCCCTCGCTGTTCCGCGCCAATGCTGTGCTGGTCACGACCGACGGGGTGAAGGCTCGCATCGGCTCGCTGACCGCCGATCTGGAGCGCTTTATGCCGTGGCGCACGACAGATGGTGTCGATGTGGCCCCCAAGGGCGCGCCCGAGATGTCGGTGCTGATTGAGGGGGTTTTCGCGCGGCCGCGCCTTCTGTCACTGATGCAGGATTTCACGGTCTTTGGTGACACGCCCGGCGGCATCGCCAAGATCATCGCGGGCTATCACCAGTTCCACGCCGTGAAGCGAGCTGTGGCGAGCACGGTTGATGCCAGTCGGTCAGGGGGTGACCGCAAGGCCGGGGTGATCTGGCACACCCAAGGCTCCGGCAAGAGCCTGCTGATGGCTTTCTATGCCGGACAACTGGTGCGTGAGCGGGCAATGGAGAACCCGACGATCGTCGTCATCACCGACCGCAACGACCTAGATGATCAGCTCTTTGGCACCTTCTCCATGTGCCGCGACCTGATCCGCCAGACGCCGGTTCAGGCCGACAGCCGCGAAGATCTTCAGAAGGCGCTGTCGAGGGCCTCGGGTGGGGTGGTTTTCACGACAATCCAGAAGTTCGCGCCCGAGAAGGGCGAGGCCTACCCGTTGCTGACAGATCGCCGCAATGTGGTCGTCATTGCCGACGAAGCCCATCGAAGCCAATACGGATTCAAGGCACGGATCGAGAAGACCGGCGAAATCGCCTATGGCTTCGCGAAACACCTTCGCGATGCGCTGCCCAACGCCTCCTTTATAGGCTTCACCGGCACGCCGATCGAGGCAACCGATGTGAACACGCCTGCCGTCTTCGGCCATTATATCGACGTCTACGACATCAGCCGCGCGGTCGAGGATGGCGCGACGGTTCCGATCTACTACGAAAGCCGTCTGGCACGTATCGAACTGCCCGATGCGGAAAAACCAAAGGTCGATGCCGAGATTGAGGAGCTGACCGAGGACCAGGCCGTCAGCGAACAGGAAAGGCTGAAGCGCAAGTGGTCCACTGTCGAGGCTCTGGTCGGGGCTGAGAAGCGGCTGCGCATGGTCGCTGAAGATCTGATCGCCCACTTCGAGGCCCGGGTGCAGGCGATGGACGGCAAGGCCATGGTGGTCTGCATGAGCCGCCGGATCTGCGTGGACCTCTACAACCAGATCGTGGCGCTGCGCCCCGACTGGCACTCGGATGACGACAACGCCGGGTTGGTGAAGATCGTCATGACCGGTTCCGCTTCGGACCCGGAGGCTTGGCAGCCGCATATCGGCGGCAAGGTGCGGCGTGACCTCCTGGCCAAGCGGGCGAAGAATCCGAAGGACACGCTGAAGCTGGTGATTGTGCGGGACATGTGGCTGACCGGCTTCGACAGCCCCTCGATGCACACGATGTACATCGACAAGCCGATGCGCGGGCACGGGCTGATGCAGGCCATCGCGCGGGTGAACCGGGTGTTCCGCGACAAACCCGCCGGTCTTATCGTCGACTACATCGGTATCGCCCAGAATCTGAAATCCGCGCTGGGCCAGTATTCCAAGTCGGACCAGGAACAGGCGGGGATCGACGAGGCCGAGGCTGTTGCTGCCCTTCTGGAACGTTTGGATGTGGTCCGCGCCATGTACCATGGCTTCGACTATTCAAATGGTCTGGTCGGCACCTCGCATCAGCGCCTCATCGCATTGGCCGAGGCACTGGACTGGATTCTCGCAAAACAGGACGAAGCGGCACAGCGCGAGACCGACAAGGAAGCGAAGAAGGCAGCACACCGCCGATACCAGGACGCGGTCCTCGCCCTGTCCAAGGCCTTTGCTCTCAGTTCGGCCAGCGACGCTGCCCGGGAAGTTCGCGACGAGGTTGGGTTCTTCCAGACCGTGCGTGCCGCAATGGTCAAGGCTGCAGATACCTCGGGCCGGTCAGCTGCAGACCGAGACCTTGCGATCCGCCAGATCGTGAATGGAGCTGTCGCATCGACTGAAATCGTCGACATTCTGACGGCGGCCGGGCTTTCGTCACCGGACATTTCTATCTTGTCAGACGAGTTTCTGGCCGAAGTCGGGCAGATGGAGAAGAAGAACCTCGCCCTCGAAGCCCTTAAGAAGTTGCTGAACGACGAAATTAGGTCGCGCAGCAAGTCGAACGTCATCGAAACCCGGAAGTTCTCGGAACGGCTGGAAGAGGCGATTTCACGTTATCACACCAACGCAATTAGCACGGTCGAGGTGCTGCAGGAACTGATCGCTCTGGCCAAGGAAGTTCGGGCTGCACGAAACCGGGGTGAAGAAACTGGACTTACGCCCGAAGAAGTCGCTTTCTATGACGCGCTGGCTGACAACCAGAGTGCCGTTGACATCCTCGGCAACGACCAGCTGAAGATCATCGCTCATGAACTGCTTAAGGGGCTTAAAGCCAACGTCAGCATAGACTGGGCACACCGCGATAGCGCGCGGGCAAGACTGCGCGTCCTCGTGAAGAGGATATTGCGGAGATTTGGCTATCCGCCGGACCTTGAAGATGCTGCCGTCCGCGGAGTGTTGGCCCAAGCAGAGGCTTTGCTCTCAGCCGGAGGCATCACCTATTGATCGACTGCACGAGTACATTCGGCAGAATTTCGGTCGGGTGAGGGGCGATTACGATCAGAAAGTGGTCGATCGCTGGACTCGCCGTGAACGGCTGCGTCCCGCAGTGAGTTGCCATTCGTCTTGATCGAGTCAATGGCCGATATGGGGCCGCAAGAAGAATGACCCTTTTTGTGACGATCAACTAGCGAAAGTAGACGTTAGCTTCCGCGTGTGCCCTGCCAGCCTCGCCGCAGAAGCCGATAAAGAGACCAACGCAGACGTCGGCGACGATCGCACAAAATCCGAGAAGTTCGGTACACTTTCGGTGCGCGTCGATTGCGACCCTCTTTAAATTAGGTGACAGATATGCATTTCCAGCACTCCGAAGTGCGATAATCGGCAGATGTTGCCAGATCATCTCGCCGCTTTGTGCTAGCCGATTGAAATCGTCGGGACGAACGCCTGCGCAGTGCGGTTCTGGTCGTAAAGCTTCATCGCTAGGTCCGCTTTGGGCATCCAGACTCGCCCCGTTTCCACTGCCGCGGAAGCCGGCAATACAGGGAAAACATGCAGTAGCACGCCTTCCCCGTGATAAGCCTTGATCCGGTTGAAGAGGTCTCGCAGCAACTGCTTGTAAGTACCGAGGTCGTCCTTCCTCCGCATGATGTCATTGCCGGGCTGGTCGCAGGTGATTGACCAGATGGCAGTGTCTTCGCCCAAGACCGAGGTAATGCGGTCGTCATTCACTGTGGCGCTTAGGGCCAACTTCAACGCGACCGGCACCGCTTTGTTGCCACTATACTCGTTCATTTTGTACGCAATGCGCCGCTGGTCGGGCAGCCATTTCCAAGTGTCTGGTTCGCGGTGCTTCTGATGCACTGAGACTGGCACTATGTCGCCTAGAAGAGTCCCGAGACGGATGAGCAAGGGCTGCGGCGCCAAGGCGAAAACACTGAGTTGGCGGATTTCCCGCTGCTCAATGCGTTCCTTGATCTTTCGCGCAAAAAGGCGCTCCAGATTCTCGTTCTGTTCGGTCCAGTAGGCTTCTTCGTGATCCTTGCGCTCAGACCCGATCAACTCGATGTCGATTGTCCGGCCCTCCGCGGGGTGGTGATCCGGGGGCATAGCGCTAAAGATCGAACGGGTTGTCACCAAGGAGTCGCGCTGGCCGATCGTTGCCGCGAACCTGACGACATGGGAGACGCGGTCTACATCCATGTCGCTGACGATCTCAATCCGGTCCTCATGTTCCGCCTTCATGGCCAGGAGGGCGTCCTCTGGATAGTCGGCCAGGTAGTCCACATCGATCGCCTTATGGTGGACAGGGCACATCAGCATCAAGTTGTCGATGTCCTTGGCAAGCAAAGGCGATCTGACGGCATCACCCCTGGGCCCGCCTGCCTCGTCGGCAACGATGTGGGCGATATAACCGAACTTGCCCGTGCGCTTGCCAGCGATCAGGTCACCGATCAGCAGTTTGTTGCATCCACGGAATTGGCACCGCCCCGCAGCCGTTGCCCAAAGCGCGTTTGCAACTTTTGGTGGAATAGCAGTCTTGGACATGTGGACCTTTCAGTTGCCGCACTTAAGGCGACGCCATTTCAAATGAATACTCTCTTCGATCGTGGCACCGGGTCGTCGATCATCTCGACGCGTTGTGGGTGCTGGCCGCGCATGAACAGGTATGTTCCCACCTGCAGCATCACGAACATCCTCAGCCGAACGATCATCAAGACCGAAAAGTCGATGTTGCTGACGTCCTCGACCATCGCCTGCATGGTCGTGATGTCGGTCGTGCTTGGGTTCACTGGAAAGCTTGGATGGGAATGCCATTCCCCCAAGTAGTTGAAACGACCGAAGTCGTTGCCATTCTTCACGAAGAAGGCTTCCAATGCCTGGGTGTGCAGTTCCGGGCGGCGCTCGAAGTACGCGGTGTCGCCGCCCCTCGGGTCCACAGTGACGTCCACGATCCGAAATCGCCCTTCGTCGTCCAATTGCTCGGCGAGCAGCAGGCCCCCAGTTTCCCGACGTCCTGATTGGGACAGTTCCCTGCAAATTTTCTTGCGGACGGAATTAGGCAGGGCGATCTGCATCTTAGGTCTGTTCGGAGAAGAGAAGGGTCACAAGCTCTTGCAGCTTGACCTCGTCGGGGGACGATCCCGCATCCCAGCCTCCCGTGCCGGTATAGGTGATTGGGTGGGTATCGAACGGGGCTGTGAATATCCAGCCTTCACCGAGGCCAACTGCATACGCCGGAGCGGGGAACTGGCTCCCACCGCCTCGAAGCGTGTCGATCGCCAGACGCGCTAGGTGACCGGCAATGACGGAAACGTCGGCATCGTCCGCGATCAACGGCGGCTGATCCTCCTGAAAGATGCCGTACTCCACCTGTCGAGAGGGCATCTCCCACTCGACGCCCTTATCATCGCACCACGCCAGAATTTGGCGGCGGGCCACGTCGGGAGACGGATCGTGGCCGGGGCGAGAGCGTGCTACTATTCCGCCGATCCCACCGCCGAAAACCTCGCCCCATACCATCGGTCTTACCTTAAACCGGGCGGCCGCCGAGGCGAGGCCGAAAACGGTCGCGTCCGCCGTGGCGTCGATGATCAAGTCACAGTCAGAAAGCGTCTCCAGCGCGGTGGCGGTCCACGCGGAACTCTCTTGGCCACCAAGCTTCACGATCTGCACCCCGACCTTTGCCCCAGGGGAAACTTCGAGCAGCCGCGCCCGCAGTGCCTTGGCCTTATGGGTCCCTACACCGCGCCAATCTAGCTCGTTCCTCACCAAGTTGCCGGGATAGAGAATGTCGTCGTCGAACAGTTCGAGCTTCCGGGCACCCGATCGCACAAGCATTACGGCTGTCCTCGATCCTAGAGACCCGCATCCGATAAGCGCAATCCGCTTGTCGGCCAGGGCCATGTTCGGGGCGGGCAGTCGCTGTTGGTCTGCGTCAACAATAAACGTGTAGTAGCCGTCGACCAAGACGCTGCCGTCCGTGTTGCGCCATACCATCGCCAACCACGCGGTCGTGTCATCCACAAGCAGGTACGTGGCGGGCGGCCAAGCCGGATAATCAGTCGTGATGCCCGCAGACTTGAGGACAACCTCCAGGGTCTTTTCGGTGACAGGCCCCGGAAACTTCTGCCTTCTAGGAAGACGGATCGCGGTGCCTTTGTAGTTGGATGCCGACAACACGGGCTTGCTCTGGTGCCAAATTCGATCTCCATCTGGACCGAGGGCGGTCAGATGGGCCACCGCGGCCTCGCCATAGTAGTGTTCGTCAACCTCGATTGGCCCCGTGTGGCTATCATTCATAGCCTGGATCAGACGCAATGGTTCCTGGGGTATGACAAACCTAACTTGGGTTCCACGAAGACGTTGGCCTTCGGATACCGCGTGAGCACTCGGAACCCCGTGACCCCCCAGCTCAGCGCTCTCTCCGACGAGCAGTCGATGAGCGCTTTCGATCATCCTCGCGCCCGTCCAACTGAGCTCCCAGTTGTCAGGCCGAAACTCCAGGCAAAGTTCGCCTGAGAGACCATATTGATGTCCGGATAGACGTTCGCCGTCCGCGTTGAACACCAACGGCGGGATAGAGGGGAAGAAGTCCGGGTAATGCATCTCAAGACGCCATCTGGATACAGCTTCGACAATCTCGAAATCCAAGAGCAACTTCAGGCCATCAAGGCGCCACCTTACGTTCTGAAGCCAGTTGGTGGACTGCTCCAGCCGAGCGATCGCGAGTCGCTCCGAGAGGCCCCGGCCCGGATCCGAAACCCACCAAATCATACGCCGCCGAACCCTGCCGGTTTGCCCGGAACGCGCGCCTCCGCGGGGAAGGTTGGTACAGCAGCCGCTGCGGACGCTGCAGTGGCAGGGCGCAGGAGCGATGGAGCAGGCTTTGCCGTCGCACGATCCCTGGCTCGCTCCGCCAGGCCACGACCGATGCGAGGTGCCACGGAGTCGGTGATCACCTGACGGCTGCTGACTTGCGCTGCATAGAAAAAGTCTCGCTTGGCTGCTTCCAGCCATTCGAAGAACGCCGCCCGGCGTTCCGGATGATCGGCCCACTTGTCGGCGAAGTTCTCTAGGGGGTCAGCCGGATTTGGTATGTAGGACCGGACGCCATCGAAGCGGATGAAGCCGTGCATGTTGGTCAGGATCGAAACGAGGGCCTGGCCGATTGTTTCCTCGCCTTCGTATGCGTGGGCGGACAGGGTCGTGAGGATCACCGAGATCGGTTTGACATCCTTGCGTTCCGCGAACATCTGATCGCGATGCCGTTTCAGGATCATGATTGCCTGTTGCAGCGGGGTGACAACCCGGTATTCGGGAATGCTCTCAACGCTGGCTTGGGCCGCTTCGGCAAGCTTGCGGCGCTTGCGCGAGAAAGCCACAGCCATCCTCGAACGGAACCAGTTGGCATAGCCCTTTGGGTTTGATCGGGGCCATTCGGTGGTGGGTTGATGAAACAAAGGGTGCCTGTTGTCCGTGATTGCGATCGCCGTGCCGGCCCACTGCGCGTCTAGGCCACGAGACTCCAGCAACAACCTCGTGGACGCGCCGTTCGGGAGCGCCGGCACGATGTCCATGTGGAACTGAGCGCCATCGGCATATTCGAGCGTCCAGCAACGACGGCCTTCGCCGAGCGGCTTCACCATTGCCTGTGCCGTGCGATACGCCTCGATCTCGACCCGAAGCAGTTCCTTGAGCGTAAATTGGGTCAACTGTCCCTTCGTCAGGGCGGCCAACTCGCAAACCGAGTCGATGTCATACTGGCCGTTTTCGTCCTCGGGCTTGATGACCGTGCCCAGGCGGAACGAACCCTGCGAATAGACCTGCGGGTCGTACTGTTTCACCGTCGAAGCGTCGCGATGCAGCCACTTGCCCAGCGACTCGTACCGGGCGACCGCCTGCTCATATCGGGTGGGCGAGATCGTGAGCTCGTCCGCCAGCGCCTCAAGGTAGCCTTCGGCTTCTTTCGTGATCGTAAACATTGCGCCCTCTTCCTGCTGAACCAGTAATGAGCGCGACCATCGTTGCTTGCACCGGAAGGTGAAATTCGCCCGAGAGCCCGGATCGGCTATGTCAAGAGCCGGACCGGGTGCGTCGAGACAGACGAACCAGAATGATAGTGCCCCGCGGCTCCTTTGCCGCTTATGAACCATATCTAGGTTGGCGCCGAAAGCTGATCAAGGCGGTATTGTTCGAGGATTTGCCCGGTCACGACGAAGCGGCATCCGCTGCATCTGGCCCCTAGACTGAAGGTCTAAGATCAGGCGTGCGACGGCGTTCGTATTGCGGTCGTCTTTGGCTTCGTAAAACCCAAGGCGCTTAGCGAGCTCTCCGAGTGCCGCCAATCGGTCGTGAAAGCGGTAGTTAACGCCGTATCGGCTCTCTACGACTCCCGCGAAGACGGCGCGCTCGCTATCCGTGAAGAGACGAGTATCCTTGAACACGATACGTGGGATCCCGTCCCCACAGCACTCTGGACAGTCTTGATTAGGCGGCAGGCTCGCATCATATCCGTAGTCGCCCTCGGGGGGGACTTCTGCCTCCTTGCTGTTTCCTGAGCCGAAGCCCGCCCGCGTTTCTGTACGAGACCCGTGATATTCCTGGGGAGTTCTCCACTGGTAGGCATGGCAGATGCCATAGCAGAAACGGCACGCCTCGATATGCAGTCCAACGATGCTGGCGATGTCGGCGAAAGCGATGTCGCGAAAGCGGCGCACAACGTCCTCGACGGTCAGGTCAAGCGCTGCCAGGAGCCCTTGGCGAGCTTCTGCAATTCGCGCCTGAATGTCAGCGGATGTAAGCAGGCGATGAGCGCTCTGTCTGGTGCCGGGTCCATCCTGATAACCAGCTTCGCGGTAGGCGCGCGAGGCGTTCTGGTGGACAAGAAAATGGCGGATGAAAGCTTCATTGCGATCAACTCCGTCTTTGGTGCATGATCGTTCCACTACACCACGCTGGGTACGGTTCAGGGTCATTCGGCACCGCGCTTTCTCGCTCTTAGCACGCGCGCGATCCCCCTCTGAAAGGGGTAGCGCAGCTTAAGGGGTATAAGGGGGTGTGTGGCTAGGGGGGTTGAAGGAGGGTTGAAGGGGGGATGAAGGCTCAAAGGGGCTGGGGTTGTAGGGGGGGGTGAAAACCCATACCGAGGGGTTGAAGGGGGGTTGAAGGCTCAAGCTGCATCCCCAGGAACAAGGGAACGCACGAGCCGCGACGGGGGGCCGTCGATTTCAATGCGTGCCTTTTCGGCTGCCAGAGCACGTTCCATCGCGAAGCGAAACGCCTTCTTTGTCACACCTTCTGCGTCTGGATGGTTGGCAAAAACAGTTGGGGCGTAGGTGTTGCCCCCGGACGCGTTTACCCTGCGTCCATCCTCGTGGAAGCTGCGCAAAAGCTTAGCAAACACGCGGTCGGCTTTTGCGGTGAGGGCCTGCCGGTCAAGTGCGGTCCCGCCATCCTCAGGAACGAAAAGCCCATTCTGCCAGCGCAGCTTCAGCACGACCCCGGCACGTCCGTAGTTTGCCTTCATCACCTCGATTTCACGGGCATTGGGATCGGCAAGCGCGCTATCCTCCCCATGTGGGCGGCGAAGGTAGAGACGTGAGCGAACAGAGTTGTTCCATGCGGTAGATCCGCTGGAGCCCGATCCCGACGCCATGCCGGAAAGCGAAGGGTGGGCCAGAAGCAAGACCGTAGTCTCGTGCCTGAGACACAGCCCCCGAAGTTGGCCAATGAATTGCCGGGACTGTGCCCTGTTGATTTCGTCGCCGCCGAACAGGTCGGCCAGAGTGTCTAGGACTGTCAGCGCCGGGTGGTGTTCCGCAATCCAGTCCTCAATCTGGCGGAAGAGGTCCGTTTTCCGCATGGTCTTCCCGTTGCCCTCAGGCGAGGACAGAAGGGCATCGTCCCCGGCCAAGCTGCATAGGGTGAGGTTGTCCAGATCGGCCAGGGCAAAGTTTTGTGCCCTGGCAACGTCGCACAGGCGGCGATGCAGTTCGTCGCGGTCATCTTCAGCTGAAATGAACACCGCGCGGCCGGATTTCGTCGGCTGGCCCAGCCAACTTGCGCCTTTCGCCGTTGCAATAGCCAGTTGCAGGGCTACTAGGCTCTTCCCGATGCCCCCGTCGCCATTCAGAATAGTCACGGTTTGGGCCGGGATGTAGTCCGCAACGTGCCACTGTCGTTCCGGCACCACTTGCCCTTGCAGAGCGGCAGCGCCAAAGAAGAGCGGCGGCGGTCTTGTTCCGTCAGGCGCGGAAGGAATGGGTTGCGGCAAGGTCACGCGACAATCCCCTTTCGCAAGACATCGTTCCAATCCATCCCCGCAGGGGCGGGCCAAAGGAACACCTCCCAGCCCAAGTAATGGGCTCGGTCGCCCAGCGCCTTGGCCGCCTCAGCCCCGGCCGGGTCGCCATCGGAGGCGATGATCAGGCGCCGGGGAATAGGGGGCAGGGTAAGGGCACGAATGCCCGAGGTGGACAGGGCTGCCCATACCTCCGCAGGTTCGCCCAAAAGGCCACTCAGAAGGCTAAGGCCGGTCTCTATTCCCTCGCTTACCACAAGCGGCCCTTGGGCCTCTGACAGGGCCACGGCGCCGCCAGAGCAAGGCCCCTGCATCATCTTGGCATTCTGGACGAGGCGGGCACCCGATTTATCGAAAAAGGTCCGATGCACCCCACCAGTTGAAACATCAGCCACCATGGCCGAATGCCACCGGGCGCTTGGACCGTGGTAGACATCGGCAACCCAGCGCAGCGACGGAGGCAGAGCACAGGTGATGCGCCGGTCCCTCAAATAGGCCTCGCCCCTTGTTCCGCCTATCGGCCTGCCGGCCTTCCAAAGCTTCCGAGCCTTCGCCCGCTGTTCAATTTCATAGGCAATGCGCTTGTTATCAGCTTCCCTTGCGGCTTGCGGATCGATTGCCCCAGTTGAAGTGGGGATGCCGACCGCTGCCGTCACAGCCCAAAAATTGCACCCCGACTTGTGGCAGAAAAACAGGAGCCGCCCGGCTTCCGACCGAAGAGAAAGCGCGCGTTGTGCTGCGTTGCGTTCCGGCTGACAGACAGGGCAAGGGGAGGTGCCGTAGGTTCCCCGCCATTCGCCTCCAAGTGCCAAAGTGATGGCGCGAGCGTCGGAAGTTAGCCCTGCCGACATCATTCCACCTGGCCCATAAGGCAGCAGGCATGAGGTCCAGAAAAGTCCCCAGCTTTCAGCTCGGTATCCTTCAGCACCTTCAGGAGCTGGTGTGTTTGATTCTCAGACGCTGGACGCACGGCGGGATTCCCAGGCTTCAACTTCGCTGAGCTTCCAGCGCGTGCAGCCAGACGAAAAGACAATCGGATCGGGAAAATTGGGGTCGGTCTTGACCCAGCGCCAGATCGTCGAGCGGTGCACGCCGTAGCGCGCCGCCAACTGGGTATCTGCGAAGTAAGTTTCCTGCATGTGGGTGCACCTTGTCCTGCTTGAAGCAAGGATGCGCGCCGCACTGCAATCGGTCGTTCACAACTTCTCGTCTGAGTTTCTGCTAATCTTGGTCAGTCCCAAACGTTAGGTACTCCTTTCGCCTTAGCCAGATCTTTTCCATGTGACTGTAGCTGTATGGCTGTAGTCCGAGTAGACGGAGCCCTTCCGAAACAGCACCGCAGGCGCTGTCGCCTTGCTCCCGGCTCGCTGACGTCGGATTGATATGCATAGCTTCAATCACCTCATTGATGAGGTGACAAAGGAGCCGATCTCTGGCGGCTGTGGCGCCCATGGACTTCCCGCGTTTCTTGGGGCGCTTCAGGGCTCCCGTCGCAAGGGCAGCAGCCCTTTCCCTGGTCGACAGCGGAAAAGTGCCTCCCGTCTCGATGATGTGGCCGACTGCGATTCTTGCTGAGTCGTAAGCGTGCTGATCAGCTTCAACTTCATCGATCAGATTAAGGAGTGCCACGGCTGGGTCATAAGCTTTCCATCCAAAGCTGCTCCAGTCCTTGGGCAAAGGGTGTCCAGCTAATGCCTGCTGCGTGAAGTCGATTTCTTCGTCGCCGTCAAACACAATTACCTTTTCAAGCTTCAATCCACTACGCACAGCTCTCCGACGAGCCCATTCAGTAGATTTCGATGAAGCCGCTTTATAAGCTGAAGCGAAGTCTTCATGAAGGCGGCCGCACCTGTTTCTGCAGGGCCCACCCCTCGCTCTGAAGCACTCGCAATCGGGCGATAAGCCGAGGGATGAAATGACGAAGCCCACGGCACAACGGAAGCAGCCGGCATTCATGCAGTCACATGGACTAAATCGGACCAAGAGCAAATCTCCCTTTAGCGCGCACAGAGTCCTACTGCTGCAGGTTTTCGGTGAGGAACCAGCGTTGTGGCGAGATGACAAACAGTGGACGGACCGAGCAACGGAGCGGGCCGAGCGGCAGCTGATAAGAACCCCATCTTCATGCTTGGCTGTCTCCTTGGAATAATCTGGCTGCATCGGTGCCACGAAGGAAGTTCGACCACGCGGCCATCATCTCGCGCCGCTTTTCGACCATGTCACCTCTCCGGTCCGCTGCCTCGACCGCGTTGCCGAACTGGAATGAGAGGGCACGACTTCGCCAGGGTATCTGGTTGCGCTATCAATAACCAAGTATCTGTCGCAAGGTGTCGCGAACAAGCGCAAACATTTTGGCGGGTTTAATGGCGGGTTGCCAAGGCCGAAGGAGGAAAAACCATTTAGTTTCAATATATTAAGAGAAAGTTTGGAGGCGGGTACCGGAATCGAACCGGTCTTCACGGATTTGCAATCCGCTGCGTAACCTCTCCGCCAACCCGCCGCGATGAGTGAGGTGGGGATAGCGGATCGTGCCGCGGCCCGCAAGGGGGCAGGGTTGCCTCGCAACGGGTAGGGTGCGGCTTGCGCCGATTGGATGATGTCCTCGGCAGGAGTTAGGTTTGTTGCGCCATCGATGGTTGGCGGATGTTGCGAAGTAGAGATTGGCAAAAGACGAGCAGGCGGGTTGCGGAAACGTGGATTTCATGATAAATAAAGTCGCACAAAAATTGCATGGGAAATTAGCGGTCAATGGCGGTAATCTTGCAGGAAAGACAGGCGGCGCCGGGCCGAGGGGCGGTGCTCTCGAAAGCGGCGCTGGCTGCGGCTGATCGGCTGGGCCTGACGGCACGGGCGCTCGCGCGGATCATTGGCGTTTCGGAGCCGACGATCTCGCGGATGAAGCGTGGCGATCTGGGACTGGAAGAGGGCACCAAGCCCTACGAACTCGCCGCCCTGCTGGTGCGGGCATTCCGATCGCTTGATGCGGTGACAGGCGGCGACGAGCGGGTGGCGCGGGCCTGGATGCAGGCCGAAAACCTGGCACTTGGTGGCGTGCCGGTTACCTTGATGGCTTCAGTGCAGGGGTTGTGCGATGTCGTCGCCTATCTGGACGCGCGACGCGCTCCGCTCTGAACTGCGCGGCTGGCGGGGCAAGGCGTGGCGCCTTGTCGAGGCACAGCACCGCGTATCGACCCTGAAGCTGGTCGATAGCCTTGCCGAGCAGGCGGTGTTGGAAGACATTCTGGAATCCACCAAGCCACCACTGCCCGAGGCTTGCCGCGGGTTGAATTATCTTTTGGCGACGCCGTTCCGTTATAGGCCCTATCCCAACGGGTCACGCTTTCGGCGTGCGGGGTTCACGCCCGGTGTCTGGTATGGGGCCGAACGCGCCGAGACGGCCGTGGCCGAGATGGTGTTCTACCGTTTCCTGTTCTTTGCCGAGGCGCCGGATGTGCCATTCCCTGATGGGGCCGCGGACTATACCGGGTTTTCCGTTCCACTGGCGACCGCAGCCGCCTTGGACCTGACTGTGCCACCGCTTGACCGCGACAGCGCGTCATGGACCCATCCGACGGAGTATGGCCCTTGTCAGGATCTTGCGGATACAGCACGGGACGCTGGATGCCAGATACTGCGCGCGGCATCGGTTCGCGACGAAAAGGCGGGAGCTAACCTCGTCGTGTTGGATTGCGCGGCCTTTGCCGCCAAAAGCCCGACAGACCGCCAGACATGGCGCATCAAGATCGGGCCGAACGGGGCACAGGCGATCCGGGAACATCCCGCCAAGGGTATCGAGTTCGGGCGAGAGGCGTTCGTTGCCGATCCGCGATTGCATGCGATGCGTTGGGACCGACCGCGTGCGGGCGGCTAGCGGGGCCACCTCACCCGCCGGCGCTGTCTGCTCTTTCTGAAAGCCAGCACTTCGGGCCGCTTCCGCCCCGCGAGTCAGTATCCGGTCATTTCCAGATACCCCCGCCCTGAGTGGCTGCCGCCGAACCGGATCGGGCCTTCCCAATAAGGCACCGAGGTTGCCATCCATGACTGTTGGTTTAGCGGGGCCAAGGTCACGTCCAACCCTCGCTCGGGCAGAACCAACCGCCACTCAACCGGGATTTCGCGGCCTGCGACTTCTGCCGTCACCAGCGGTTCCGCCTGCAAGGCCCCCGGTTCAAGCGGGCTGGGTGTTCCATCAGCCGCGATCCATGTGCCCGAGGTGAAACCCGGCCCGCCGTCGCGCAGCACAAAGCCCATCAGCCGCGCGCCATCGTCAAACATCAGCGAGAACCAATCCCAGCCGGTTTGATCTTCGGCCAGAGGCTGTGATGACCATTCGCGGTCGATCCAGGCCTGGCCGGTCACGGGAACCTCACCCACCGGCAAGTTCAGCGTTCCTGTGACTTGAAGGAAGGGTTGCGAATAGTAGTGGCTGGCCTGACCTGCGGCGGACTTGACCGAATAGCCACGGTCGCCTTGCAGGACCAGCGGCCCTTCGGCGCGCATCGCAAGGTCATAGCTGAAATCGGGGCCGGATGCTGTCAGCGAGAACTGCGACAGGGCGTCGTCACCGGGTGGAGCGGTGCTTGTCAGTTGCCAGTCGTCGATCCAGGCGGTGAGGGGGGCGTCGTCATCGGTCAAGGATACCCCGGCCTGGCCAATCCCGCCCCGTGCCAATCGCTCGGCGACGAAATGTGCCGTGGGAGTGGTGACCGCCGCATGCCCCATCCAAAGCTGCGAGCTTTGCCAGCCGTCGCCTTCGCCCGGCGCAAGAGCCGTGCGAAACAGCGTCCATTGCGCACCGTAATCTGTGCCGTCCGGGCCTGACAAAGTGGCAGTCAGATACCACCATTCGATGCGAAAGTCCCAGTGCGGCCCTTGGTCGGCGGGGAACTCAAGGCTCCGCTCGGGGTCGGGCAGGGCAAAGCCGGGCGCAGCGGCGCCCATGTCGGCAAAGCCCTGCGCCTGCGCCGCTCCGGAAAACAGCGCCAGAAGGATGGCCAGCCTAGCGATCATGCGAAAACACCCGCAACAAGTCGGCCGGCTGGCGGCGCGCAAGTTTCACGGTCGGAATGAGGGCCGCAAATCCGATGGCCGCCAGCGCCGCAAAGATCAGCCCCAGCCAATCGCTTGGAAAGACCTGCATCGGCAGACGCCACCCAAAGGCTTCGACATTCACCACCGCCAGCAATATCCACGCCAGCGCCAAGCCAAGCGGAACCGCTGCGATGCTGGCGACCGCGGCCAGCATCAACGTGCGCCAGAAATCGAGCAGTGCCAGACGTTTGATCGTCATTCCCATTGCCCAGACAGGCGCAAGTTGCGCCTGCCGGAAACTGGCAAGCGTCAGCAGGCTTGCGAACATCGCAAGGCTGGCCACGATCAAGGTCAGGACGTTGAGGGCCGCCGTGACGGTGAAGGTGCGGTCGAAAACCTCCAGCGAAAAACCTTTTATGCCAGCCTGGTCAATCAGCGCCGCCTCGTCCAACCCAAAGACACGGCGCAAGTCCGCGCTCAGCTCCGCCACCTCATCCGGCGGCAGCCGAACACCAAAACGCAGCGGCTCCACCTCCGGAAAGCGCGAGCGGAACGTCTCGAACCCGATCAGCACCTGTGGCGATGGGTTGCCGTAATCAGAATAGACTCCGACCACCGGCAAAGCCCCTCCGGGCAGCGAAACTTCGGTCCCGAGATCAAGCGATTGCCGACGCGCCATCTGTTCGTTGATCAAGATCCCGGTGCCCTTGGCGATGCTGTCCCAAACGCCCTCGCGCGCTTGCAATAGCGGCCAGTTGTCCCGGTAGGTGGCGTGATCGGCCACGCCATAAATGCTGCCAGGCTGGCCTCCCAGCGTCGCATCAACCGAAACGATCGGCAGGATCGCGTCGGTTTGCGGGCCGAGCCATGCGACGATACGCGCGGCCTCGACCGGGTTTTCGGCGGTCAGGTACAGTTCGGCGGCGAGCCGCTGATCGAGCCAGCCGACAAAGGTGGTGCGAAAGCTGGCGACCATCGTGCCGACGCCGATATTCGCCGCCATCGCCAGCAAAAGCGCCATCAGCGCCAGAGAAAGGCCCGGCACTTGCTGGCGGGTGTCGGCCCAGAACCACTGCCAGATCACCCCCCTTTGCCGACGCTGCGCGACTTTGGCGAGGAGGTCCAGCACGACGGGCAACACCAGGGCGGCCCCAAGGAGCAAGGCCGCGAGGCCAGCGAAGGCAGCCCACAGACCTTGCCCGACGCTGACCAGAGCCGCCGCAGCGACGAGGAAAAGGAGGCCAGCCCTGACCTGCAGCCGCTGGGTCCGGGCCGAGGCCAGCGCCCACGCACGCGCCTGCGCCGGAGCGAGGACCGGAAGGTGCCAAAGCTGCCAAAGGCTTCGGCTTGCCGCCAAAAACGTTCCGAGGATTGCGATCAAGAGGCCCGTTGCCCACCATTCTGCCCGGATTGAAAGGCTGCCGGGAATGGCGGCCCCATAAAGCCCGCTGAGCGTCGCGCCGACATCGGGCAGCAGGGCCGCAGCGATCAGATACCCCAAGGCGACACCCACCAGCCCGGCGAGAATGGCAAAACCAAGAAGTTCGACCGCCAGCAACACGGTCAGTGCAAAAGCGCTGAGGCCAAGCGCACGTAAGGTTCTAAACATCGGGCGGCGCTGCTCGAATGCCAAACCGATGGCCGAATGCACGATGAATATGCCCACCGCAAAGGCCAGAAAACCGAAAGCTGTAAGATTCAGGTGAAAGCTGTCGGTAAGGCGCGCAAGGCTCGGCTCCGACGTCGCGGCACGCCGTTCAAACCCTGCCGGCAACGGTGTCGAGGGGGGCGCACCGGGCGTCAGGATCAGGGCATCCAGTTCGCCCTCGTTTCCCAGCAGACGCTGCGCTGCACTGATATCGACGATTAGGGTGCCGGGGGGTACGGCGTCGACCGGGCTGACTTGCAGGCCCGGCAGCGCCGCGATGGCATCTGCGTCCCGCAGCGTTTCGAGGCTGGCAAAGCCACGGTTGCCGCCAAGAAAGCCTGCAATGTCCGTTCCTTGCAGCGCCACGGCACCCGATACCGCAGCCTTGTCTGGCAGGGTGAGGGGGTCGATCCCGACTATTCGCAAGCCCGTATTCGCCTCGCGCCCCTCGACCAACGGCGAGACAGGCCAACCGGCGCGGCGCAGCGCGACATAGTCGGCGTCGCGGATCGTGACGCCCTGGCGCGCGACGATGCGGTCCAGCGAGTCCTCTCCCACCACGGCGGCGGCCCGCGCATATGCTGCCCGCGCCTCGGCATTGATCGCCTGGACACCCGACCAAAGCGCGGTCGCAAGTGCCAGACCCACCAGCAGCATAGCAAGCTGGACAGGGTGGCGCCGCCAATGGGACAAAAGCGCCGAAAGACCGACGCCGATCATTCGACAATCCTTCCGCCGGTCAGATGCAGGTGCCGGTCAAGTCGGCTTGCAAGGCGAGGCGAATGGGTGACCATCATCAGGGCGGCACCCGCATCCGCGACAAGTTGCAGCATCAGGTCCATCACGCTGTCCGCCGTCGCCTCGTCAAGATTGCCGGTCGGCTCGTCAGCCAGAACCAGTTGCGGCCGCACGGCAAGCGTTCGCCCGATCGCGACGCGCTGCTGCTGGCCACCTGACAACTGTTCGGGGTAGCGGTCCAGAAGCCCTGCAAGACCCATTGCTTCGGCCAGATGCGCCGTCCAGTCGGGGTCATGGCGTCCCGCGAGGCGTGCCTGAAATGAAAGGTTCGCCGCAGCGTCGAGCGACGGTATCAGATTGAACTGCTGGAAGATCAGCCCGACCGTGCCGCGCCGCAATGCTGCAAGGTCGTGGTCCTTGAGGCCACCCAGCGATTGCCCAGCCAGCAGGATCTCCCCGCTGTCGGCCTTCTCTAGCCCGGCGACAAGGTGCAGAAGCGTGCTTTTCCCGCTGCCGGATTCGCCGGTCAAAGCCATGCTCTGACCCGCCTCCAGCGTCAGATCGACACCATCCAGAACGGTCAGTGGCCCCTCCGAAGTGGCAAAACATTTCTTCACCTGGGTCAGGGACAGCAGCATTCCCGAAAGGTGGTGCGCCGCAAGCATTTGGCAAGCTTTTCCAAAACACTGCCGCAGCTTGACAGCGGCAGCGCCCCGACGGATTGTCCGGCTCGAATTTTTTGTGTGAAAGTATGTGAATGCGCAAGGTTTTCATCACCGGCACGGCGGGTTTCATCGGCTACCACCTGGCGCAGTTGCTTCTGCAATATGGCTTTGCCGTTCATGGCTACGACGGGATGACCGCTTATTACGACGTCAATCTGAAGCGCAAGCGCCATGCCATGCTGCTGCAGAACCCGAATTTCCGTGCTACCGAGGCGATGTTGCAGGACGCCGCCCTTCTTGAGCGCGAGATCGAAAGTTTCGAGCCCGACGTCATCATCCACCTCGCCGCGCAGGCCGGTGTGCGCTACAGTCTGGAAGACCCGCGTTCCTATGTAGACACCAACTTTGTCGGGACCTTCAACTTGCTTGAAGCCGCGCGCAAAGTCGCCCCGGCGCACCTGATGATCGCCTCGACGTCTTCGGTCTATGGTGCCAACCCGTCGCTGCCGTTCCGCGAGACCGATAAGGCCGACGAGCCGCTGACCGTCTACGCCGCAACCAAGAAAGCGGGCGAGGCGCTGGCCCATTCCTACGCGCATCTGTGGAACATACCGACCACGATGTTCCGGTTCTTTACGGTCTACGGCACCTGGGGCCGACCTGACCTGGCCTATTTCAAGTTCGTCCGGGCCATCCTGAACGGCGAACCGATCGACGTCTACAACAACGGTGACATGTGGCGTGACTTTACCTCGGTGCGCGATCTGACCGAAGCCGTTCGCCTGTTGCTTGACGTGCCGCCAGAGCGACCGCTTCCTGGTGCCGAAATTGAACCCGGTGACTCGCTCAGCCCGGTCGCGCCATTCCGCGTGGTGAACATCGGTGCCTCAGAGAAGCTTTACCTGATGAACGTCATCGCCGCGATCGAGGCCGCAGTCGGGCGCAAAGCCGAATGCCGTTTCCTGCCGATGCAGAAGGGCGACGCGCCGGCGACCTGGGCCGACACGACGCTCTTGCGCCGATTGACCGGCTTCACTCCAAAAGTGTCACTGGACGAAGGCATGGCCGAGTTCGTTGCCTGGTACCGTGCAGAATATCGCGTCTGACCTGGCTTTACAAACAGGCTCACTCTGGACCTAAGGGGCGGCGCGCCCATACCTGATGATGCGCGCCGAAACGTGCACATGAAAGGGACTGCTATGGAAGGCTTCAGCGGAGTGAACGATATCGGCGCCGTGGTCGAGGCGGACCGTGTTCACGTCTGGCACCATCTGAGCCAGCACAAGCAGTACGAAACCGTCGATCCACGCGTCATCGTCGAGGGCAAGGGGATGCGGGTCTGGGATGCCAATGGCAAGGAGCATCTCGATGCCGTGTCCGGGGGCGTCTGGACGGTCAACGTGGGCTACGGCCGCGAAAGCATCGCCAATGCGGTCCGCGATCAGTTGATCAAGATGAACTACTTCGCCGGTGCTGCGGGATCGATCCCCGGCGCGCTGTTTGCCCAGCGGTTGATTGAGAAAATGCCGGGTCTGAGCCGGGTCTACTATTCCAACTCGGGCTCCGAGGCGAACGAGAAGGTCTACAAGATGGTGCGGCAGATTTCGCACCGTCACCACGGCGGCAAGAAGTGGAAGATCCTGTTCCGCGAACGGGATTACCACGGCACCACGATTGCAGCCCTCGCCTCGGGCGGGCAGGCCCAGCGGAACGCGCAATATGGACCGTTCCCGGACGGTTTCGTTCAAGTGCCGCATTGCCTTGAGTATCGCAAGCAGTGGGACGTCGAGAACTATGGCGAGCGGGCGGCGGATGCGATCGAGGAAGTCATCCTGCGTGAGGGGGCGGATACCATCGGTTGTCTGGTGCTGGAACCGGTCACGGCGGGTGGCGGTGTGATCGTGCCGCCGACCGGCTACTGGGAGCGGGTGCAGGAGATCTGCCGCAAGTATGACGTCCTCCTCCACATCGACGAGGTGGTCTGCGGCGTAGGTCGGACCGGCGTGTGGTTCGGCTATCAGCACTATGGGGTTCAGCCCGATTTCGTGACGATGGCGAAAGGTGTGGCCTCGGGTTACGCGGCGATCAGTTGCACGGTGACGACCGAGAAGGTCTTTGAGATGTTCAAGGACGATGCCGCCGATCCCATGAGCTATTTCCGCGACATCTCGACCTTCGGCGGCTGCACGGCGGGGCCGGCGGCGGCGATGGAGAACATGCGGATTATCGAGGACGAGGGACTGCTGGCCAATACCCTCGCCATGGGTGACCGCTTGATGGGGAACCTGCGCGGCCTGATGGACAAGCATCGGGTGATCGGTGAGGTGCGCGGCAAGGGGCTGTTCTGCGGCGCGGAACTGGTGGCCGACCGGGCGACACGGGAAGCGGCGGATGAAAAGAAGGTCGCGGCGGTGGTGGCCGATTGCATGGCGCAGGGGGTCATTATCGGCATGACGAACCGGTCCGTGCCGGGCTTCAACAACACCCTCTGCCTGAGCCCGGCGCTGATCGCGACGGCTGATGATATCGATGAGATCACCGGGGCAATCGATGGCGCCTTGGGTCGGGTGTTTGGCTGAAGGTTGCGGGTGCCCACGGTGGGACACCTTGGATGATGGCGTAATATCAAATGATTAGCGGGGCCGTTAAGCTTTGGGTAAGCTTAACGGCCCTTTTGCTGACTTGCGCCGCGCAGTCGAAAGGTTCGCAATTGACGGCGTTGGGCGAGGGGGCGGGCTTGACCGTCCGGCAGCCTTCTGTCCAGATGCGGCGGTGCGCTAAGGCCAGTGGTGGCCGCGCGTCGGGGGAGCGATGCAGATACCGCCGGAAGCTTTCGTCCTTGGCCCGCAAGGGTCCGGCACGTTGCAGCAGCGTATCCGGGGCATGGTCACGCAAGGCATTCTTGCCGGGCGCTTCGGGCCGGGGCAGCGGTTGCCGTCGTCGCGCGGGCTGGCCGAACATCTGGGCATCAGCCGGATCACGGTGACGCTGGCCTATGCTGATCTTGTTGCGTCCGATTACCTGATGGCGCGCGGACGGTCTGGCTATTTCGTATCCGACAATGCCCCGAAGGCGGCGGAGTTTCCCGATGCCGGACGCCGTGCCGATGCCGTGGATTTCGGCGCGCTGACCGGACGGCGGTTTTCCACCCTCGCGCGGGTGGCGCGACCACAGGACTGGGAGACCTTTGCCTATCCCTTTATCTACGGGCAGGCCGACCCGACACTGTTTGACCACCAGAATTGGCGGCAATGTGCGCTGCGCGCCTTGGGCAAACGCGATTTCGCGGCGCTGACGTCGGATTACTACGAACGCGACGACCCTTTGCTGGTGGCCGAACTGGTGCGGACCATCCTGCCACGCCGGGGAATTGCGGCGCGTGAGGATGAGGTGCTGCTGACGCTTGGCGCACAGAATGCACTCTGGATCGCGGCGACGATCCTGCTTGGGCCGGGGCGGCGGGCGGTGGTGGAGAACCCCGGCTATCCGGGCTGGCGCGGGATTCTGGCTGCAACAGGGGCCGAGGTTGTACCGGTGGATGTTGACGAAGCCGGTCTGCCACCCGACAGCCTGCCGCGCGCGGACGTGGTGTTCACCACGCCGTCGCACCAATGCCCGACAAACGCGACAATGCCGATGGAGCGGCGGGTGGCCTTGCTTGCGGCAGCCAAGCGCGACGGGTTCGTGATCGTCGAGGATGATTACGAGTTCGAGATGAGTTTCCTGAAACCCGTGGCCCCGGCGCTGAAGTCGCTCGATGAGGACGGGCGGGTCATCCATGCAGGGTCATTCTCGAAGTCGATGTTTCCGGGCCTGCGGCTGGGCTATCTGGTTGGCCCGGCAAGTTTCATCGCCGAAGCACGGGGCTTGCGCGCCACCATGCTGCGCCACCCGCCGGGGCATATCCAGCGCGCGGTGGCGTATTTTCTGGCGCAGGGGCATTACGATGCCCTGGTCAACCGGATGAAAAGCGCATTCCGGCGGCGGCGGCAGGTGATGGAGGAGGCGATTGCGGCGGAAGGGCTGGAGGTCGCAGGGCAGGGCGGCTTTGGCGGATCGTCGTTCTGGATGCGTGCGCAGCAGAGTGTGGATACCGAGGAGCTGGCGCTGGCCTTGCGGGCTGATGGCGTGCTGATCGAGCCGGGGCGGGCGTTTTTTGCCGGCGAGGGTGCGCGGAACTTTTACCGGCTCGCCTATTCGTCGATCGCGCCGCAGAAGATACCAGAGGGGATTGCGCGGATCGCACGGGCCTTGGGTCAGCCGCCGGGGGCGCTTCGCCCCCCGGACCCCCCGAGGATATTTGAGGACAGATGAACTGGTGGTTTTTTGGACTTATAGGGGTCATCGCGCTGGCCCTAAGGCCAAGGTTCGCCCCGCTGTAGAAACGCCCGTAACGCAAGAGGAGTTCCGCCCATGAAGATGACCACCGAAGAAGCCTTTGTGAAGGTGCTGCAGCGGCACGGCATCGAACATGCCTTCGGCATCATCGGGTCGGCCTTCATGCCGATTTCAGACCTGTTCCCGAAGGCGGGGATCACCTTCTGGGACTGCGCGCATGAAGGGTCGGGCGGGATGATGGCAGACGGGTTCACCCGGGCCTCTGGCCGGATGAGCATGATGATCGCCCAGAACGGCCCCGGCATCACCAACTTCGTGACGGCGGTCAAGACGGCCTACTGGAACCACACGCCCCTCTTGCTGGTGACGCCGCAGGCGGCGAACAAGACCATCGGGATGGGCGGGTTTCAGGAAGTGGAGCAGATGGCGCTGTTTCAGGACATGGTCGCCTATCAGGAGGAGGTGCGCGACCCTTCCCGTGTGGCCGAGGTCCTGAACCGCTGCATCCTGAACGCCAAGCGGATGAGCGCGCCGGTGCAGATCAACATGCCGCGCGATTACTGGACGCAGGTGATCGACATCGAGCTGCCGGCGATTGTGGAGTTCGAACTTCCTTCGGGCGGCGAAGCGGCGATCAAGGCGGCGGCGGACCTTTTGTCGTCGGCGAAGTTTCCGGTCATTCTGAACGGGGCAGGGGTGGTGATCGGTGGGGCGATTCCGGCGTCGATGAAGCTGGCCGAGCGTCTGGATGCGCCAGTTTGTGTCGGATACCAGCACAATGACGCCTTTCCGGGCAGCCATCCTTTGTTTGCGGGGCCCCTGGGCTACAATGGGTCGAAGGCTGCGATGGAGTTGATTTCGCAGGCAGATGTGGTATTCTGTCTGGGTACCCGGCTTAACCCGTTTTCAACGCTTCCGGGATACGCGCTGGACTACTGGCCGAAAGAGGCCAAGATCATCCAAGTCGACATCAACCCGGATCGGATCGGGCTGA